>Ga0326731_1000316_pt1 | contig 12437 bp, 11 predicted proteins | sample MHFSIPfraction_FD_207645 | JGI IMG/M metagenome (GOLD analysis project Ga0326731, IMG submission 207645) | Lab enriched peat soil microbial communities from Michigan Hollow, Ithaca, NY, United States - MHF9FY SIP fraction | ecosystem: Environmental > Terrestrial > Soil > Wetlands > Peat | place...
AGCTGGCCCTCGCGACCACGGCGGGCTGTCTCTGCGGCGTGAACAGCGAGGGGATCGCGGTGATCGCGATCCGCGACCTCTCGCGCGACGAGCTCTCGCTGCGCTTTCACGCGCAAGAGCTCCTGTTCCGCGCGCGTGATCTCGACGCGGGCATCGACCACCTGCGCCGGCGCGCAGCGTATGCTGGGGGCACCGGAACCTTGGTCGCGTCCGACGCGCACGGGGGCGCGCGGGTGCTCGAGTTCGCGGCCGGCAAGCTCGAGGTCGGCGACGCGAGCGTGCTGCCACGCGCCGCGCTCGCACCTCGCGTCGAGCTCGACCCCAAATTGTGTCGCCTCAGGCTCTTCTCACTCGATGGAGCGCAAGAGATTTCCGCGCTCGACGCCCACTGACTGACTTCGCGCTAGAATCGCGCGCATGCCGAAGAGCCCGTTCCTCGAGGGGAACTTCGCTCCCGTCGAACGCGAGCTCGTCGCCGACGATCTGATCGTGAAGGGCGAGTTGCCGCGCGAGCTGGACGGCATCTTCGTGCGCAACGGACCCAACCCGCAGTTCCCGCCGGTCGGCCGCTATCACTGGTTCGACGGCGACGGCATGCTGCACGCGGTGCGCATCGAGCGCGGCCGCGCGAGCTACCGCAACCGCGCGATCCGCACGCGCGCTTTCGAGCTCGAGCACCGGCGCGGCCGCGCGCTCTGGACCGGGCTCCTCGAGCGGCCGCAGTTCGACAACCCGGAAGGCGCGATCAAGAACACCGCGAACACGTCGCTCGTGTGGCACGCGCATCGCCTGTTCGCGCTGCACGAGCAGGGTGAGCCGTACGAGATCGGGCTCCCCGCGCTCGAGACACTCGGCGTCTGCACGTTCGGGAGGAGACTCCACCATCCGCTCGCGCCGCATCCGAAGATCGACCGCGCCACCGGCGAGATGTTCGCTTTCGGATACAGCCCCGTCGCGAAGCCGCACCTGCAGTACACGGTCATCGCGGCGGACGGCACGCTCGCGCACACGACGGCGATCGAGCTTCCGATCGGCGTGATGATGCACGACTTCGCGATCAGCGAGCGCTTCGCGGTGTTCATGAATCACCCGTACACCTTCGACGTGCGGCGCTGGCTGCGCAGCGAGGCGATCGCGCGCTTCGAGCCCGAGCGCGGCTCGCACCTGGGCATTCTTCCGCGGCGCGCGTCAGGCGCGGACATGCGCTGGTTCCCGATCGCGCCGTGCTTCGTCTACCACGTGGTGAATGCGTGGGACGAAGGCGAGCAAGTCGTGCTCGACGTGTTTCACCGCGCAGGCCTCGACTTTGCGGCGGAAATCGAGCCGGGCAACGCGCCGGTGCAGACGACGCGTCTCTGGCGCTGGCGCATCGATCCGCGCAACGGCTCGGTCCGCGAGGAGCAGCTCGACGATCAGAACGCAGAGCTGCCGAGCATCCACCCTGCGCGGGTCGGACGACGCGCGCGCTACGCGTTCGCGTCGCGCTTCCGAACCGACGTGCGCCTCCCACTCGCGGAAGGCTTGCTGAAGTACGAATTCGGGGCCGGCGTCTCGTCGCGGTTCCACTCGTTCGGCGCGAACCGCAACGGCGGGGAAGGCGTGTTCGTGCCGCGACCGGGTGCGCGCGACGAAGACGACGGCTGGGTGCTCGCGTTCGTGCACGACGAGGCCCAGGGACAGAGCGAGCTGATCGTCGTCGACGCGCGCGACTTCGCGGCTCCGCCGATCGCTCGAGTCGTGCTTCCGCAACGCGTCCCCTACGGGCTGCACGGCTCGTGGGTGGGACGCGCGGATCTCGAATCCGGCGCCTGATTTTCGCCCGATCTTCGGCTCGGATCCCCCGCGCGCTCAAGGTCCTCTGCTGCGGACCGTTGCTAGAAGAAGTACCGTCCCGACCCCCTCTAACGAGGATCGATGAAAGCCCCTACTGCTTCCCAGTCTCTCTCGGACTTCCTTACCCGTTTCCGCCCCGCGCTCGTGATCCTCTCCGGCGAAGCGCGCGGCATGGAGTACCGACTCGACCAACCGCGAACGGCGGTCGGACGCGGACCCGGAGTGGACCTCGCCCTCGACGACGCTTCGCTGCGCACGCGCCACGCGCTCGTCGAGTTCCGCGGCAGCGGCTTCGTGCTGCGCGCCGCTGATCTCGAGGGCGAGACGCCTGGCTCACTCGAGCTGAAGGACGGCGATCGCTTCCATCTGGGCGAGCTCGAGCTCCAGTTCACGCTCGAGGCGCGCGACTAACTCGACATCGCCGCGCGCAATCGCGCGGCGGCGAACGGCTCGACGAGCCGCCACGGGTGCGAGCTCGAGAATGGCTGCGCCTCGGGCAGCGCCGCGCGCGCCGCCTCCACGCGCACCAACAGCTGCAGGCGGTAGAGCGCCTGATACCAGGCGACGCGCTCGGCATCGAGCGGCGCCCGCGCGACATACGCCGCCTGGAACTGCCGCGATGCGCGCCGCAGCCACAGCCGAACGAGTCGGCGCAGTGCGCGCGGCACCTCGAGCGGAGCCAGCTCGAGTAGCTCTGTGGTGAACGCGACGTCGAGCTCCGGCTCGGCGATCCGCGCATTGGTCCAGTCGATCAGCCTCCAAGTGCCATCCGCGGCGACGATCAGATTGTTCGGGTGGACGTCACAGTGACACAGCGCGACGCGTCGTTCGCTCGGCCGCGTGCGCTCGAGCCACTCGTGCGCCTGCCGGAGATCGCGAACGCCGAGCGCGCGAGTCTGCCCGCCGAGGTCGGCGAGCAGCGCTCCGACGGAGAGCGCCGCGGGCTCGAGTGAGTGCTTGGCGAGTCTCTCGACGAGAGGCTCGACGGGCAGGGCGTGAAGGCGACCCTGCGCCTCGGCGAGCAGGCGCGGCAGTACGCGCGCGCGGCGCGCGCGCTCGGGGAGGCGTGTCACTTGATCGAAGGTCGTGCCGTCGGCGCGGTCCATGATCAGGAACGAGCGTCCGAGCGCCTCGTCCGCGCCGCCGGACGCGCGCACGCGCGGCGTCGGAAAGCCGAGCTCCGCGGCAGCGGCGTGCACCGCGATCTCGATGCGCGCGCGCGGAGAGCTCGGCATCCGCCGCAGGATCAGCTCGCCGCCGAAGCCGCGCGGCGCCGCCTTGAGTGAGAACGCCGAGATTTCGGCCCAGTAACCGCCGCTGAGTGACTCGGGACGGCGCGCGAACTCGAGGTCGGCGCGCCCGGTGCGCGCCGCGATGACGGCGAGGAGCGCGCGCTCGAGATCGGCCATCGCTAGTAACTGCGGAAGCGCTTGGCCGCTTCGTATGCGAACCAGATGCTGGCGATGTGGATGAGAAAGCCGGGGACCAAGATCGCCCAGTAGCCGAACATCGTGGCCAGGAACCACGCGAGCCCGGCGCCGAGCCGGCCCGCATACACGTGGCCAAGACCGGGAATGAACACGGAGAGCACCGCGGCGAGGCCGGGGCTCGGCGCGCGCTCGCGCCGCTCGATCGGGAAGTCGATGCGTTCGTCGGGAATCACGTTGAATCCTCCTCGGTCGATGACTGAGCAAGCGGCGTGCCGCAGCAGCCCGCACTCCGGCTCCGCGGGTATCGCGGGCGCGCTGCAGCGCGCGACCGACACGCAGCGCTCGGGTTGCAGCGCGAGCGCTCGCGGTGTGACCCTCCGGCGATGCCCGAGCTGCCCGACGTCGCGATCTATCTCGAGGCGCTCGAGCGCCGCGTGCTCGGCGCGCGCCTCGAGGTGCTGCACATCGCGCAGCCGTTTCTTCTGCGCTCCGTTGCGCCGCCGCCGGGCGAGCTCGAGGGCCGAACCGTCACCGAGCTGCGTCGGATCGGGAAGCGCATCGCGCTGGGCTTCGAGGACGACCTCTGGCTGGTGATCCACTTGATGATCGCGGGCCGGCTTCACTGGGCGCTGCCCGGGCGCAAGCCCCCGGGCCGAAGGCCGCTCGTCGAGCTGCGTTTCTCGACGGGCGCACTCACTCTGACGGAGGCGGGCTCGAAGCGGCGCGCGTCGCTGCATGTGGTGCGCGGCGCACAGGCGCTCGCGGCTCACGACCCGGGCGGGATCGAGCCGCTCGAGGCCGACGTCGCGAGCTTCGCGCGCGCGCTCCGCTCCGCGAATCACACGCTGAAGCGCTCACTCACCGATCCGCACTTGATCTCGGGCATCGGCAACGCCTACTCCGACGAGATCCTGCACCGCGCGCGACTCTCTCCGATCGCGATGACTTCGAGGCTCACCGACGCCGAGATCGCGCGGCTCCTCGGCGCGACTCAGGCCGTGTTGCGCGAGTGGCTCGAGCGCCTGCGCGCGGAGGCGGGCGACGAGTTCCCGGAGGGCGTGACTGCCTTTCGCCCCGAGATGGCCGTGCACGGCCGCTACCGAGAGCCGTGTCCCGACTGCGGCTCGCCCGTACAGAGAATCGTGTATGCCGAGAACGAGACGAATTACTGCGCGACGTGTCAGACCGGCGGGCGGCTGCTCGCGGACCGCGCGCTCTCGCGGCTCCTGAAGGCAGACTGGCCCCGGACGCTCGAAGAGATGGAAGCGCTGCGGTCGCGCTGAATGCACGGCGCGCTTGAATTCCCGAGTCGCGGCGTCGATGCTCCCGCCATGCGCGAGCCGGTCGACCGCTTCTCGCGTCGGCTCCCGTGGGCCGCGCTCGCGCTGGTGTTGCTCGCGATCGCCGCGATTCGGGTGCGCGTTCTCGACGTCCCGCTCGAGCGCGACGAAGGCGAGTACGCGTACATCGGGAGCCTCTTGCTGCACGGCGTCGCTCCCTGGGCCGAGGCCTGGAACATGAAGCTGCCCGGTGTCTACGCCGTGTACGCGATCCTGATCGGTGTCGGGGGAGCGAGCGTCTCGGCGATTCACTCGGGCCTGCTCGTCGCGAACGCGTGGAATGCGCTGGCGTGCGCGCTGCTCGCGCGGCGCTTGCTGGGCGATGGCGCCGCGGTGGTCGCGGGCTCCGCCTATGCAGCCATGAGTGTCTCGACCTCGGTGCTCGGCCTGTGGTCGCACGCCGAGCCGTTCGCGCTCGGATTCGCGCTCGGCGGGCTCTTGCTCGCACTCGAGGCGCGCAGCGCCGCGGCGCTCGCGGGCGCGGGACTTCTGCTCGGCACGGCGGTCATCGTGAAGCAGAACGCGGCGCCGCTCGCGCTCTTCGCAGCGGCGTGGATCTGTTGGCTCGCGCCCGCGCAGTCACTCCGGCGACTCGCGCCGTTCGCAGCGGGCGCGCTGCTTCCCTCGGTCGTCGTCGCGCTGGCGCTGCTACACGCCGGAGTGTTCGAGCGCTTCTGGTTCTGGACCGTGACTTATGCGGGGTCATACGGCTCGCAGAGGTCACTTGCCGAAGGTGTCTCCGAGCTGGCCGCTCGCGTGCCGGCGCTGCTGCGGGCACAGGGTGCATGGTGGCTCGCGGCGGCGGTCGGGCTCGCGGCGCCGCTCTGGAGCGCCGAGGTGCGCGCGCGGGCGCCCTTTCTCCTCGGGCTGCTCGCAGCGGGCTGCGTGGCGGCGAGCTTCGGCTTCTACTTCCGGCCGCAGTATTTCGTGTTGCTCCTGCCTGCGATCGCGCTGCTCGCGGGCGCGGCCGCGCATGCGCTCGCGCCGCGTACGCCGCGCGCCCGGGCGCTCGCATGCACGGGCCTCGCGCTCGCTGGACTTGTGACACCGATCGGCGTAGAGGCCCGCCTCCTGCTGCGCGCAGGGCCCGACGAAGTCTCTCGCGCCGTCTACGGCGCGAACCCGTTCCCCGAGGCGCGCGTCCTGGCGCGCGAGATCATGGCGCGCACCGCAGCCGACGCGCGCATCGCGGTCATCGGCTCCGAGCCCGAGCTCTACTTCTACTCGGGCCGCCGCGCTGCGACCGGCTACGTGTACACGTATCCGCTGATGGAGCCGCAGCCTCATGCGCTCGCAATGCAGGAGGAGATGGTCGCCGAGCTGCGCGAAGCCCGGCCCGAGATGCTCGTGTTCGTGAACGTACCGACGTCGTGGCTCACGCGGCGGGAGTCTCCGCGCGCGCTCTTCGACTGGTTCGACGCGGTCTCGGCGACCGATTACGAGACGGTCGGCATCGCCGACATCCTCCCGACCGCGACGAGGTACGTCTTCGGCGACGCGGCGCGGAGCTACGCACCGCGCTCGCCATACTGGGTGTCACTCCTGCGGCGGAGGCCCTCGTGAGCGACGCATTTCCGTGTCACCCGGAGATCGCCTTGCCCGATGCGCGCGCGCGCTGGATCCGTTGCCCGGTGTGCGCCACCTGTGTGCGCGGCGGTGCCCAGCCCGCGGAGCTCTACGGCGATGAATACCCCGCCGCGCGCGGCCACCACGACCCCGCGGTCGGGCGCTGCAAGGTGGGCACGCTCGAGCGCTGGCTCGCCGAGCTCGGCGTCGCGGTCTCCGAGCGGACGATCTGCGAGATCGGCTTCGGCGGCGCGGCGTGTCTCGCCGCGCTCCAGGCCCGGGGCGCGACGGTGCTCGGGCTGGAGCCGGTGCCCGTGAACCGCGTGCGCGCGCAGTCACTCGGGATCCCGAGCGCGCACCTCTTCGACGCCGATCCGCTGCCCGTCCTGCCGCGCAAGCCCGACCTCTGGCTCCTGCAGGACAGCTTCGAGCACGTTCCGGATCCGAACGCCCTCGCCCGCTGGATGAGTCGCGAGTCTGCGGCGGGCGCATTGGCGCTGCTCGTCGCGCCGGATGCGGAGTCATGGAGTCGAAAGCTCATGGGTCCGCTCTGGCTGCACGAGGTGCCGGATCACCGCGTGCACTACTCGCGCGCGGGCGTCGCGGCGATCTTCGGGCGCGCCGGATTCCGCGTCGCGCGCGAGTTCCGGCCGACGAAGCTCGTGTCACTCGCGATGGCGTGGAGTCACCTGCGTCTGCTGGCGGGAGCGCCCGCGCCGGCGCGCGAGAACGGGCGCGACGGCGCGCGCATCTGGTTCAACTTGGGCGAGATGGGCCTGCTGTTGGAGCGCGATGACGGTCGACGATAAACAGCGGCTCGATCGACTGCTGGGCGCATGGCTGCTCGTAGTTCTGCGACCGCTCGCGCAGCTCGCCGGCAAGCTCATGCGCCGCGACCACGCGAGCGCCCCGCGCGGCGAGATCGTGTTCGTGAAGCTCATGGGCGGCGGGAGTCTCTTGATCGCGCTGCCGGCACTTCTCGGTGTGCGGCGGCGCTTCCCCGACCGGACGCTGACGCTCGTGTGCGGGTCGCCGGTCGCGCCGTTCGCCGAGCTGATCGGCATCTTCGACCGGATCGAGCGCGTCGAGGACCGCGGCGGCGTGCTCGCGCTGATCGCGAGCGCAGCGCGCATCCTCGCGGCGCTCGTGCGCCGGCGGGTCGATACGATCGTCGACCTCGAGGTCTACTCGCAGCTCACGACGGTGTTCTCGCTGCTCACGTTGGCTCGGAACCGCATCGGCTTCTACGTCGAGAGCACGTACTGGCGGCGCAACGTGCAGACGCACCTCGTCTTCTTCAATCGCGCCCGCGGGGTGTTTCATTTCTACGCGGCGGCGGTGCGCCTGCTCGGCGCGCACCCGGCGACGCGCGCCGAAGTCCGCGCGCACCTGCTCGAACGCGTCGGCGGCGCGCCGAGTCACGAGGTGGGCGAGTATCTGGCCGTCGGTGCCGGCTGCTCGGACTTCGCCTCGGTGCGGCTCCTGCCTCCAGCGGAGTGGCGCGCGTATGCCCAGGTGCGGCGCGCGGAGCTCGCGGGCAAGCGCTGGGTGTTTCTCGGAGCGGCGGCGGATCGCGCGACGTCCGAGGAGGTCGCGAGCGCGCTGAGCGGCGTGTTCGGCGCGGACTTCGCCTTCGAGAATCTCTGCGGTGAGCTCACGCTCGCGGAGTCACTCGCGCGCATCGCGGGCGCGCGTCGCTTCCTCGGCATAGACTCCGCGCTGATTCACGCCGCACGCGCGCTCGGCGTGCCGAGCGCGAGCTTCTTCGGCCCGACCGATCCGGCGACTCTGCTCGAGCCCGTCGAAGGCTATACCGAGGAGGTTCACTACCGCCCGCCGATCTGCTCGCCGTGTCTGCACGTCGCCCAGGTTCCGCCGTGCAAGGGGCAGAACGTCTGCATGCGGCTCTTCACGTCGGACCGGGTTCCACTCACGCCGTGGTGCGAGGACGCCTCGGGCGAGAGCGTGCTGGCGCCCGAGGTCGAGTGACTTGGAGGCCGTGGACGAGCTCGGCCTCCGCCTGCGGCGCGCGGCGACGCGGCCGGCGAGCCCGTGGGTGGCCGCGCTCGCGCTCGCCGCGGGCGCGGCACTGGCGCGCGCCGTCGTGCACTGGCTGCCGGCCGACGGCGGCGACGTCGCCGCGGCGCGCGCACTCGGGATCGTGAGTCTCTCGATCCTGCAGGGTCACTCGAAGTCGGCCGAGACGGTCGCCTACTTCGCGGGCATGGCGAGCGCCATCGGCGCGAGCGTCGCCCTGTACTGCGCCTGGGCGATCCGCGAAGGGCGCCAGGGCGAAGCGCCGCCGGCCGAGAGTCACGGAGCGGCGAAGCCGGTCACCGCGCGCGAGCTGGGGCTCGTCGCCGTCGTCCTCTTCGTCCTGTTCTCGCGCTTCGCGATCGCGCCGTACGCGACGCTGGGCTCGTGGATCGTTCTGTCCGAGGAGGGCGAGATGCTCGCCTGGGCCGACACGGTGCTGCGCGGCGGCGTTCTCTCGCGCGACGTGTTCTGTCTCTACGGCCCGCTTGCGACCTGGCCGATCGTCTTCCTGTTCCGAGTCTTCGGGCCGTCCGTGGTGATCTGGCGCCGCTGGATCCTCGGAGTGAGTGCCGCGGTGCTGATCGGGGTGTATCTGCTGCTGCGCGGCCTCATGCGCAGCCGGAGCGGCGCCTTCGCCGCGACCCTCGTGATTGCGCTCATCTGCAGCAGCACCGTGCCGGCGATGAGCTGGTCTTTCTCGCGCGTCGGCCTCGGGCTCTGCGCGCTCGCGTGCCTGTGTCGCTCGTTTGGCGGCTCGGCGCCGCGCTGGCTCGCGGCGACCGGCGCGCTGCTCGGAGTCACGATCTTGTACAGCCAAGAGGTCGGCGTCGCCTGCTCGCTCGGGGTCGCGGCGGCGCAGCTCCTGCGCCCGGACCGCGTGCGCGCGCTCGCCTGGACGACACTGGGCGGTGTCGCCGCGCTCGCGCCGTTCGTCGCGTATGTCGCCGCGATCGGTGCGCTCGGCGCGACGGTCGAGAATCTGTTCCTCTTTCCGCGCATCCGCATGCTCGGCTTCGGCGGGCTGCCTTTCCCGGAGCTCGCGTGGAACGGTCAGGCGCTGCGCGGGTATCTCGGTCCGTGCCTGCTCGCAGTGTCCGGCTTCGCGACGGCGACGAAGCTCCTGTCGGGCGACCGCAGCGCGCGCGTCGCAACCGAGCTCGCGCTCTTCGTCTTCGGCCTGCTCTTGTTCTCGTCGGCGCTGTCTCGGGCCGACTACGTGCACTTCGGGTTCGCGCTGCCGCCGGCGCTCGTGCTGCTCGCGCCACTGCTCGAGGACGCCTGTTGTGCTGCGGCCTCGCGCACGGCGCCAGTCACGCGGCGGGTCGCTGCGTCCGGGGCTCTGTTGCTCGGCGCAGCCGGGCTCGCGACCTGGTGGCCGATCGTGGAGGCGACGGCGCCGTCACTCGTTCGCGGGGCCCCGGCGAGCTACCGCGCCCTCGCGCTCCCGCGCGGGGGCGGCATGCTCATGCCGGACTGGTTCGCGTCCGAGATCGAACAGATCGTGCGGGCGATACGGGTGCGGACCAGGCCGGACGAGCCGATCTGGGTCTTTCCGAACGAGGCGCTGCTCTACTTCCTGGCCGAGCGACCGCAGCCGACGTCCTACCCGCTCGGTCTCTTTGCAGTCACTCGCGCGCAGCGCGAGGAGCTGGTCGCACAGCTCGAGCGCGCTCATCCCGCCTGGGCCGTGGTGTACCACCAAGCGACCGTGGTCGACGGAATCGACTACTCGATCGCGCTGCCCGAGGTGTACCGCTATCTCGTCACTCACTACGAGCTCGAGGGCAATTTCGGCGGGTTCGCGCTGCTGCGCCGGAAGAGCTGAAGGCCGCCCGCGTCGCCGGTGAGCGCGATTGCCAGGGCGATGCCGGGCAACGCCGCGACGGCACTCGCCGCGAAGAACAGCGGCCAGCCGAGCTGCTCCGCGAGCCAGCCTGCGCCGGAGGCGAACAAGGTGCGACCGACGGCCGTCAGCGACGTGAACAGCGCGAACTGAGTCGCGGTGAACGCGGGGTGACACAAAGTCGACAGGTATCCGACGAACGCCGCAGACACGAGCCCGCCCGTGAAGTTCTCGACGAAAATCGTCAGCGCGAGCACGTGGATGTCGTGACCCATGTATGCCTGGAACACGAAGGCGAGATTTCCGGCGGCGTGAATCACCCCGGCGGCGACGAGCGCCCGGGCGATGCCGAGCCGGTACGCGAACGCGCCGCCCGCTGCGATCCCCAGCATCGACGCGACGACGCCGAGCACCTTCGCAACGCTCGCGATCTCCGGCTTCGAGAAGCCGATCTTCACGTAGAACGGGTTCGCCATGCCGCCCGAGAGCGCGTCGCCGAGGCGGTACAGAACGATGAAGAGCAGGATGACGAGCCAGCGCGGGCGCGACGCGAACTCGCGAAACGGCTCGACGACGGCCATGCGGATGAACGAGCCGTACACCGCCGGATGCGCCGGCTCCGACGAGAAGAGCGCGGCGACCAAGCCGACACTCAGCAGTGAGGCCATGACGAGATAGGTCCGCGGCCAACCGAACGCCTCGGCGAGATACAGCGACCCAGCGCCCGACGCGATGATGGCGACGCGATAGCCCCACTGAGTCGCCGCCGCACCCGCGGCCTGCTCCTCCTTCGTGAGCAACTCGATGCGGTACGCGTCGATCACGATGTCCTGACTCGCCGACAGGAATGCGACCGCCGCCGCGAGCAGTGCGGTGCGCCACGGATCGACGGCGGGATTCGTCTGACCGAGCAGAGCGATCGCGCCGGTGAGCAGGAACGCGATCACGAGCAACCACGAGCGCCGCTGCCCGAGCTCCGCCGAGAGCCAGGGCAGCGGCACGCGATCGAGCACCGGCGCCCACAGGAACTTCAGGCTGTACGCGAAGCCGACCAGCGCGAACAGGCCGATGTCGGTGAGTGACACGCCCGACTCGGTGAGCCAGACCTGAAGAGTCGCGCCAGTAAGCGCCAGCGGCAGACCGCTCGCGAAGCCCATCGCCAGGATCGTCAGCTGGCGTGGATTCCGATAGACAGCGAGTGCGCCACGCCAGCCACTCACCGTCGTCACGCGGTCACCTCACGAGGACGCATCTGCATCCTCATCGGCGCGCAGCTACGACGGATTGACGAGGAACGTGCCCAGCCGGAAGCCGCGGCTCGAGGCGAGCGCGGCCGCCGCAGTCACCGGCTTCTCGAGCGCGGCGAACGCGCCGCCGTCGACCGCGAAGCGCGCGCACGCCTCCGCGTCTGCGGCGTCGAAGGCGACACACTGTGAGTCACGCACATCGTCGTGGTCATAGGTCGCGACATACCACGCGCGCCCGGCCTCGAGAGGAACCGCCTTCACCACGAGCGCGTCGTGGCGCACGATCGCGAGCCAGCCGACGTCGCCGTCGCGCGGCACGATGCCCGCGATGCGCGGTGTCTGCAGCGCGTCCTTCTCGTAGTCGAGCGCGAGCAACACGCCGGCCAGCGCGTCGCGAGGCGGAACGCCGAGCGCGAGCTTCTCGGCGATCGGGTCCGTCTGACTCCCGTTGGTCGCGATCGCGAACTCACCGGCGACGCGCACGCAGTTGTACGCGATGTACGGGTTCTTGTGCAGATCGCCTTCGTGACCCGGCCGCGGCACGACCGCGAGTCGCCCTTCGACCTCGACGGCCATGCGGTTCGGGAACGAGCGCGACGACACGCGGTACAGCGCCGCGTTCGCGCCTGCGCGCGTGCGACCGACAGCGACGATTCGACCGACGTACATGCGCTAACCTCCGGCGGGGAGCCCGGCGATCATAGCCAGAACTCTCGTGAGGTCACATGCCCGCCTATCTCCACGACTCGGTTCTCCTGTACCTCGACAAGTTGATCGACTGGGACGACTTCTACACGCGGCGCAAAGGGGACGGCACCGACGTCGCCGCGGAACGCGGCGCGCTTCGCAGCCTGCTCGAGACCTGCGCGGAGATCTGCACCAAGCTCGAGCCCGAGGCGCGCGCCGGCTGGCTCGAGCCCGCGCGCCTCGAGAACGGCGAGGTCATCCAGCCCGAGCACGTGCGCCACGGCTATGAGCTCTTGCGCGAAGCGGGTCTGGTCAGCGTCGGTGTGAAGGAGCGCTTCGGCGGATTCGAGCTGCCGTCGTTCATCGCGAACGTCTTGATCCAGATGGTGGCGCGCGCGGACGCGGCGCTCATGACCGTGATCGGGCTGCAGGCGGGCGTCGCGGAAGACATCCA
>Ga0326731_1000318_pt1 | contig 12431 bp, 8 predicted proteins | sample MHFSIPfraction_FD_207645 | JGI IMG/M metagenome (GOLD analysis project Ga0326731, IMG submission 207645) | Lab enriched peat soil microbial communities from Michigan Hollow, Ithaca, NY, United States - MHF9FY SIP fraction | ecosystem: Environmental > Terrestrial > Soil > Wetlands > Peat | place...
CGATCGAGAAGAGCCATACGCAGACGGCGTCCTCGGACAGGAGGCGCTCCATCTTGACGACGGCCTCCTTGCGCGCCTTCTTGTCGTGGCTGGTGTCGGCCTCTTCGACCAGCTTGTCGTAGACCGGATTGGCATAGCCGAAGTAGTTGGCGTTGTACTTGCTCTTGAAGCGCTCGAGGAGCGTCACCGGATCGAGCCGTCCCACATGGCCGATCACCGTCACACCGTAGTCGTGCTTCTTGTAGACGCGATCGAGCCAGGCGCCCCATTCGAGGGTGACGAGCTTGGCGTTGACGCCGACCTTCTTCCACTGGCTCGCCACGATCTCGCCCGACTTCACGTATTCGGCATAGGGCTGGGGCAGGTAGAGCGTGGTCTCGAAGCCGTTGGGCAGGCCGGCTTCGATCAGGAGCGCCTTGGCCTTGGCGGGGTCGTAAGGGTAGCGCCCGTTCAGGTCGACGTAGAACTCGCTGATGATCGGCGGCATGAAGCTGCCGATGAGCCGGCCGTAGCCGAAGACGGCGCCCTCGAGGACGGCCTTCCGATCGGTCGCGTGGAAGAGCGCGCGGCGGACTTTCAGGTCGGTGAAGGGCTTGGTCTCTTCGTTGATGGCCACCTCCGAGAGCGTATTGCGCGAAAAGGTCTCGACCTTGAGGCCCGCCGTCTTCTTGAGGTCCGCTACGTTCTGGGGCGGGACGCGGTCGGCGACGTCGAGCTCGCCGGCCTTGAGCGCGGTCAGCCGCGCGGTCTCGTCCGGCACCACGCGATAGGTCACTTCGTCGAGATACGGCCGCCCGGCCACGAAATACTTGGCGTTCTTCGCGAGCTTGATATGGCTATCGGGCACCCACTCGACGAAGCGGAAGGGGCCCGAGCCCACCGGCTTCTGCCGGAGCTCGTCGCCGGCGCCTTCGGGCACCATCGCCGCCCAGCCATAGGCCAGATCGGAGAGAAAGCGCGCCGATGGACGCTTGAGCGCGAGCCGGATGGTCAGCGGGTCCGGGGCGGTGACCGAGTCGAGAATCGCGTAGTCCGCGGCATGCGGGCTCTTGCCTTTCTCGCTCATGCGCTGGAGGCTGTACTTGACGTCGGCCGAGGTGAAGGCCTTGCCGTTGTGGAAGGTGACGCCCGGGCGCAGCGTGAAGGAATAGACGAGGCCGTCGGTCGAGATATACCACTTGGTGGCGAGGCCGGGCACGATCTCGCCCTTGCTATTGGTCGCGACCAGCGTGTCGAAGATGTTCATGGTGATGTTGAAGGTCGAGTCCGCCGGGCTCCGGTGCGGATCGAGCCCGTCGGGATCGGCCGGCGTGGCGAAGCGGAGCGAGCCACCCGGCCTGGGCGCGGGCGCCGACTGGCCCCAGGCGATGACGGGGAGGAGCATAGCGACCGCCACGATCGTGATGAGCCATGTGCGGGCTCTGGTCTTCATGTCGCGGACTCCTTTCCACCGTCCGTCGGGACGATGGGCAGCACGATATGGGACGGGCGCGCGGCGTCGTGAAAGACGCTCTGGTGTGCCACGGTGAAGCGCCGCTCGAGGCCGAGCGGCTCGCCCGTATTGGAATTGACGTCATAGTGCGGGAAGTTGCTGCTCGAGATGTCGAGCCGGATCCGGTGCCCGGGAGCGAAGTAGTTGCTCGTGGCCTGCGGCTCGATGGTGATCTCGTACACGCGCCCCGGCTCCATCAGCTCCGCGCGCTCACGCGAGCCGCGGTAGCGCACGCGCGCGATGGAATCGGCGATATTGAGCGCGTACCCCTCCGGGTAGTCCTCGCTCGGCGGATACTCGTCTACGAGTTTCGCCGTGAAGTCGGTGTCCACTGCCGAGGAGGCGATCCAGAGGCGCACGGTGAGCGCGCCCGTCACCTCGACGCCTTCCGTGAGGGCCTCGGTGCGGAAGACCAGCACGTCGCGCCGCGCGGCCAGGGGCAGGGTGTCGGTGCAGAGCGAGAGGTCCTTCCTGCCGCGCTGGTCGAAGCCGCCGCCCTCGAGCAGGCCGACCACACCCAGGTTCTGGAAGTTCCCGCCTATGGTAGGGACGGGATCGGCGGGATTGAAGGTGTAGGCGCTGGGCGGCACGTCGGCCTTCGGCGGCTCGGACGACAGCGCGCCGCCCGCGTGGAGGTAGTACTTGGTCTCCCGCGCGCGCTCGATGGGCCAGCCCGGCTCGGCCCGCCAGCGCCCGCCGTGATCGAGCCGACCCTGGACATTGCGCCGCCCACCGCCGCCGCCCATCACGAAGAGATCCACCGGGGGCTCGGCATCGACACCGGTCTTGAGATCCTTCAAGAAGCGGTCGAACCAGCGCAGCCGCACCCCGTTCATGTCCTCGAGCGCCGCCACCGCGCCGAAGTCCACGTCGCCCGCGAAGGACTGGGTGAAGCAGTCGAACCCGTGGAGCCAGGTGCCGAGGAGCAGCTTCTTCGGGCTCCGGTGTCGCCGGGTGAACTCGCGCCATTTCTCGAGCGTCGCCCAGATGTGGTGCCCGTACCACGAGGTCTCGAGGAAGAGCGGGATGTCGGGGTAGCGGTCGATGAATTCCTCGAGGTTGTACCCCGGGTTCTTCCAGTACGGGCCGTAGTCGGGCGTGGTCAGCATGTCGAAGAACCAGCGCTCGTAGCTCGGCACGAGGCGAAGCGGGGACGCGCCGGGCCGGAGCGGCATCCGCCGCACCCACGCCGTCATGCTCGCCCAGCCGTCGTCGAGGGCGCGCCGCACCTGCTGGTCCGCGAGCGCTTCCTTGCTCGTCCGCGCCATCCACCAGACATAGGGCAGGAAGATGCCGTACTCTGACGCGCCGGCATGGCGCATGGTGCGCGTGTAGTAGTTGTAGCCGCCGTCGAGGAGGATCTGGGTCTTGAGCCCCGGTGGATTCATGACGGCGAGGGCCTGCTGGTCCGCCGTGGTGTAGGAGAGCCCGAGCGTGCCGACATTGCCGTCGCACCACGGCTGCTTCATCACCCACGCCATGGTGTCGAAGCCGTCCTCGGCCTCGTGGCGGAGGAAATAGAACTCGCCCTCCGAGGCGTAGCGGCCGCGCACGTCCTGGACCACCGCCGCGTAGCCGCGGCGGGCGAAGAAGCGCGCGGTGATCGAGTGCCAGGTGCGCGACTTGTCGTAGGGCGTGCGCTCGAGCACGACGGGGAATGCGCCTTCGAGCGCGCGCCCGCCGAGCGCCGGCAGGTAGATGTCCGCGGCGAGACGCGTGCCGTCGCGCAGCGTCACCCACTGGTTGGGTCGGACGGCGTAGTCGTACGCGAGCGGCGAGCCTTCGTAGGGCGTGTTCAACTCTGTGAACTCCTGTCGGTATTCCTCGATCTCGCGGATTCTAGCACGCTAGCGCCCAGCCCCCGCGCCTCCGATCCAGTCTGGCCCCGCGGTGGTGGAGGTATGCACCGGAGGAAGATGGCGGAGAGAGCTGGCGTCGACTCGCGGCCGCTGGAGATGCTGTGGGCAGGCCTGCAGATACGCGGCGGCCGCCTCGAGCACGGCGTCCTCGCGCAGCCGGCGTCCCACGATCTGCAGCCCGACCGGGAGCCCGTCATTTGTGAATCCGCACGGCACGGAGATCGCCGGCAATCCCGTGACGCTGAACGCGTAGGTGAACAGGAACACATCGTAGAAGCGGTCGACGCGTGTACCTCCGACCTCGATCGGGAGCGGGCGGTCGAGCCGGAACGCCGGGGCGCCCACCGTGGGGCACAGGATGTAATCGTAGTTCTGAAGGAAGAGCCGCACGCGCTGATAGTAGGCGGACCGACGCCGCTCTCCGTCGGTGATGGTCCGCACATCGAGCTTGAGGGCATCCGTGACCTGCCGTACCAGCGGCTCCGTCATCTGGTCCCGGGAGGACTCCAGGTAGCCGGCATAACGACCGACCATGCCGAAGGCGCGGGTGGCTGCGACGATCGGGCGGAGATCGGACATGTCGGGGCAGGCCTCGTCCACGCGGCAGCCCAGCGCCTCGAACTGTCGCGCCGCGGCCCGGGTGAGCGTGACCACCTCGGGCGCGACCGGCGCCACGCCGCCGAGATCGGATGTGTATGCGATGCGCCGGCCCGTGATCGGAACCCGGCCGCTGCCCGCGCGAACGTAGTCGATATCCTGATCCGGGAGCGAGTTCGGCGCCCGGTCGTCCACGCCCGCCATCACGCTCAGCATGAGCGCAGCGTCCGGCACCGCGCGCGTGATGGGACCGTGCACGTGCTCGACGAGAGTGTCCCAGGCGAAGTCGGCCGGGTAGACGGGAATTCGCCCGGGCGCCGTCCGCAGCCCGACCAGCCCGCAGAACGCCGCCGGAATGCGGATCGAGCCCCCGAGGTCCGTGCCGAGCCCCAGGGGCGCCATGGCGGCGGCCACGGCGGAGCCCGTTCCCCCGCTGGAGCCGCCCGCGGTGACATTCGGATTCCACGGGTTCCGTGTGGTTCCGAAGAGCCGGTTCGTGGTGTTGACGTCGTGGGCGAACTCCGGCGTGTTCGTCTTGCCGAGGAGGATGGCTCCGCTCGCCTTGAGCCGCTCCACGCAGATGGCGTCTTCCGTCGGCACGTTGTCGGCGAAGGGGACGGCGCCGTAGGTCGTGCGCAGGCCCTTGGTGGCCAGGTTGTCCTTCGCCAGGAAGGGAATGCCCTCCAGTGCGCGAGGGAGCATCCCGGACTCGAGTCGACGATCGCAGTCTGCCGCCGCGGCGAGGGCGGCCTCGCCATCTACCGTGCAGATCGCGTTGAGCCCCGGGTTCACCTCGTCGATCCTGGCGAGGCAGGCCGCCACCAGCTCGGTGGCACGGATCCGGCGCATGGCCACGTCTCGCGTGAGCTCGCTCGCGCTACGCCCGAGAAGCTCCGAGCTCACCGGACGGGTTCCTCGCCCTCGCCGCGCAGCGTCGGATCGAGCAGATCGCGCAGGCCATCGCCGAGGAGGTTCAGACCGAGGACCGTGATCATGATCGCCGCGCCGGACAACCCGGAGATCCAGGGGGCGTTCTGGAGGAACGAGCGGCCGTCACTGATCACCGCACCCCAGGTCGGCGCGGGTGGCTGGACTCCAAGGCCGAGAAAGCTCAGCGACGACTCGACGAGGATGGCGTCGGCCGCGCTCACCGTCATCATGACGAGAACCGGCGCGAGGCAGTTGGGGATGACGTGGCGAGTCAGGACGCGCCGGTGGGTGCTGCCGAGCGCAACCGCGGCCAGGACGAACTCGCGCTCGCGCACCGTCAGCGTGACCGCGCGCTGCACGCGGGCGAATCGCGGAAGAAACGCCACGGCGACCGCGAGGATGACATTGAGCAGGCTCGAGCCCAGGCCCGCCATGACGGCGAGGGCCAGCAGCAGGGCCGGGAAGGCCAGCATCATGTCGACCACGCGCATGGTGAAGAGGTCGAGGCGGCCTCCGAAATATCCGGAAAGGACGCCCACGCTCGCGCCGCCGACCGCAGCCACGCCGACCACGATCAGGGCCACGACCAGCGACACGCGCGCGCCCCACACCACGCGGCTCCAGACGTCGCGGCCGAAGTCGTCGGTGCCGAAGAGGTGTGCGCGGCTCGGCGGCTGCAGGCGATCGGTGAGATTGTTGGCGATCGGGTCGTGCGTGGCGAGAACGGAGGCGAGCAGCGCGACGGAGACCACCGCCGCGAGGACGACGCCACCCAGCACGGCGGCAACGCTGCGGCGGAGACGCGCGCGCACCTGTGCGGCCCAGTCGAGGGCGGAGGCGGTCCGCGTGGGGCGGCCGCCGGTGGCGCCCACCGGCACCTGGCGCTCGGCGGCCCGCGCGGTCATGCCCGCACCCGCGGATCGAAGGCGGCGTAGAGCACGTCGACGAGGACGTTGACCAGCACAATGCTCGTGGCGAACACGACGACCAGGGCCTGCACCTGCGGGTAGTCGCGCTGATAGATCGACGAGATCAGCAGGCTCCCCATGCCCGGGCGGGCGAAGACGGTCTCGACGAGGATGGTGCCGCCGAGCTGGATGCCGAAGTTGATGCCGACGATGGTGAGGATGGGCAGAGCGGCATTGCGGAGCGCGTGCTTGGCGATGATCAGGAGCTCGGACAATCCCTTGGCACGCGCGGTGCGGATATAGTCCTGCCGGATCACCTCGAGCATCGCCGACCGCGTCATGCGTGTGACCATGGCGCCGAGCGACAGCCCGAGGGCGAGGGCGGGCAGGAGGATGTGATGCAGCGTGCTGAGCCATCCGCCTTCCGCACCGGCCCCGATCGTCGGGGTCCAGCCGAGCGTGAACGAAAAGAGGAACAGGAGGAGCAGCCCGAGCCAGAAGACGGGCATCGACATCCCGCCGAGGGCGAGCGCGGTGGTGACGTAGTCGAGGGGACGGTTGCGGCGCGAGGCCGCGACGATGCCGGCCGGGATGCCGAAGAGCATCGACACGAAGGCGCCCGCGGCGGCGAGCTGCATGGTCGGGGCGAACACCGCAAAGACCTCGTAGAAGGCCGGACGCTGCGTGACGAGCGACTGCCCGAAGTCGCCCCGCAGCGCCCGGCCCACGAAGCTCGCGTACTGCATCCACACCGGACGCTCGAGCCCGAGCGTCTCGCGGAGCCGCGCGATCGACTCCTTGGTGGCATAGTCGCCGAGCATGACCTGGGCCGGATCGCCCGGGATCAGCCGCATGACGAGAAAGGCGATCGTGAAGGCGCCGAATACGCTCAGCGCCAGGAACGACAGCCGTTGCAGCAGAAAACGCTTCACGCGAGCCGGTTGCCTTACTTCTCGAGGGTCACCGGGTATGCGTTCATCGTGAACTGCGGATCGGGCGCGAAGTTCTTGACGCCGGCCCGCGAGGCGGCAAAGAGCACGTCGTTGTAGAGCGGCACCACCGGCACGTCCTCGCGCAGCTTCTGCTGCACCTGACGGTAGAGCGCGAGCCGCTTGCCGCGGTCGAGCTCGACCTGCGCCGCCTCCAGGAGCTCATCGATCCCCTTGTACCGGGAGGTGTTGAGGCCGGGGGGGAAGCTGGAGGAATGCAGGAGGTTCCAGAGCGGCTGGTCCGGGTCCGCCGGGCCCGTCACACCCGTGAGCACCACGTGGGGCGTGCCCGCGCCGCGGGCGGCCAGGTAGGCCGCGCGCTCGAGAATCTGGACGTTCACGTCGATGCCGACCTTGCGCACGTCGTCGGCGAGGAGCACCGCGATCTTGTCGTAGGGCTGCAGCGTGAAGGAGGTGATGGTGAGCTTGAAGCCGTTCGGGTAGCCGGCCTCGCGCAGCAGGGCCTTGGCCTTCTCGGGGTCGTACGGCCACTCCGTCAGGTCCTTGGCCGACTCCTCGAAGCTCGAGGTAAGCACCCAGTTGGGCTGCCCCTTGAGGCCGTTGAAGAAGACCTCCCGCATCGCTTTCAGATTCAGGGCGTGCGCGATGGCGCGGCGGACCTGCGGCTTGCCGAGCGGCTCGTAGGTCTCATTGAGGATCATGTTGATCGTATGGTTCGCGGTGCGGCGGTGCACGGTGATCCCCTGGGCCTTGGAGAGCCGCCCGATCACCTCGGCGTTCTGGAGCGCGTAGAAGACGTCTATCTCCCCGCGCTGCAGCGCGATCTCGGCGGTCGTCTCCTCCTGGATCAGCCGGAAAACGATCCGGTCCAGCTTGGGCGCGCCCAGGAAGTACTCCTTGTTCGCGAGCAGGACGACCTGATTCTTCGGCGACCAGCTCTCGAAGACGAAGGGTCCGGTACCGATCGGGTTGGTCGCGTACTGGTCCCCGAGCTTCTCCATCGCCTTGCGGCTCACCACGAATCCCTGATTGTAGGCGGCCACCTTGTTGAGGAAGCCGGGATACTTCGACTTCAACCGGATGCGCACGGTGTACGGATCGACGACCTCGATGGTCTCGACGAGCTTGAACTCGCCCTTGTAGCGCGACGCGGTCTTCGGATCCAGCACCCGGTCGTACGAGAACTTCACGTCGTCCGCGGTGAGCTCGCCGTAGCCCTTGTGCCACTTCACGCCCTTGCGGAGATAGAAGGTGTACGTCTTGCCGTCGGCCGACAGATCCCATTTCTCGGCGAGGTCCGGCACGATGGCGCCGGTCTTCTCGTACTCGTAGCGCACGAGGCCGTTGTAGATGTGGTTGCTGATCGTCTGGTTCTCGATGTTGAAGAGCTTGGCGGGGTCGAGGCCGGTCATGTCGGAGCCGATGCGGACACGGAGCACCCTTTCCTGCGCGAGCGCCGGCGCCCCGGCCGCCAGCACCACCGCCACACCGGCCACCGCCACCAGGAGCGTCCAGCCGGTCGATGGGCGACGGGTCATCGGGCTGCCCCCGTCGCGGGAATGCGAGTGAGCGCCGCGAGGACCTCGTCCAGGTCCATCACGTCACCGTACTTGGCGTCCATGTCGAAGAGATTGACCACGTGGGTCAGGGGTACGCGGTCCGCCACGCACTGACGCGGAATGACCACGCGGAACCCCGACGAGACCGCATCGACCACGGTGGCGCGAACGCAGCCGCTCGTGGAGTCGCCGGTGACGATGACCGTATCGACCCCGCAGGTCGTGAGGTACGAGTGGAGGCTGGTGCCGTAGAAGCCGGACGGAAATCGCTTCTCGATCACCAGCTCGCCCCCGCGCGGCGCGAGCTCGGGGACGATCTGCGATTCCTTCGATCCCGGCCGCAGCGCTTCCAGGCTGGGGATCTTCTTGATGAACCACCCGCCGTCCCGGAAGTGCTCCTCCGTGTACACGACCGTGGTGTGGACGACCGGGAACTGCTTGGCGCGCACGGCGTCGAGGAGGCGGCGGATATTCCGGATCTCATCGTCCATGGCGATGGCCATGGAGGAGACGGCCGGGTCGCTGCAGCCGTGGTTGCAGTCGATGACGAGAAGCGCCGGGCGCTCACCGAAGCCCGTCCGCCGGCTGAAGCCGATGCTCGCGTAGTACTTCTCCGCTTCCTTGAGATCCATGTTGTTCCTCCTGTGGCGGCAGGGTGTCGGGCCATCGCGGGGATGTCGACGACCATCACCAACATCGGCCGGCGGGTGAGGATCCGTGGCCGGATTTTGCGCTCGGCCCACGCAATCTTGCGTCGACTGCGCCCGCCGAGTCAAGGCGCGGCGTCCACCGCAGCGCACCGACCATGCTATCCACGATCTGGCCGAGACCAGGAGGGTCGGATAGGATAGGGCCGGCATCGATCCTGACGCTCGTGAGGTGGTGCGTACGAGCCCGCTCCTTCCCGTCCTCCTGACCGGCATCCTGTTGGTTGTCGCCGTGGCTCCGCCGGCCGAGGCGCAGCGCGGTCTCGGCCAGGGCCGTGGCCGCCCGGCGGAGCAGCCGCCCCCAGCGGGCTCGGCGCCGGGCGAGTACTCCTTCGATGGTCCCGAGGTGCTCGAGATTCTCAATCGCGGTGAGGGCCCCCGGGCGCTCGCGTACTACGAGCGCGCGGCCAAGGACCTCGAGCAGCGAGGCGACTATCTCCGTGCGGCACGGGCCGGGCACGCCGCTTCGGTGGCTGCCGTTCGCCTCGGGCGCTACCAGAAGGCCATCCAGTCGGCCGGCCACGCGCTCGAGCTTTTTCAGCGCGCCACCGGGCTGACACAGTCCGATCAGGTGTCCTGGGCTTCGACCTATACCCAGCTCGGCTGGGCCTATCGAGCGGTCGGTGATTTGCCAAAGGCGCGCCAGACTCTCGAAGAAGGGCTCGCGTATGCGCGGGCCAATATCAGTGGGCGTCCTGGGGGCCAGGCCGAGGGCTTTCTCTTGAACGGCCTGGCGGGTATCTCCATGGCCCAGCACGACTACCAGACGGCGCTGGCGCGGAGCACCCAGGCGGCCCAATTCTTCGAAGGCGCGGAGAGCCGGCTCAATCCGAACGCGCCGGAGCAAGTCCGAACGAATTTTCGGCGCTGGACCGCCGACTCGTATCTGGCAATGGGCCAGGCCCAGCTCGCGCTGGGGAGTCCCGACAAGGCCGATGCCGCCTTTGCCCGGGGTCTCACCTATGCGCGACTGAGCGGACTCCGGGAGATCGAGATCGTGCTGCTCGCCGGTCAGGGGAATCTGGCGCTCTCGCGCCAGGACTGGTCGAAGGCCCTCGGCATCTACCAGCAGGGAATCGCGCTGGCCAACCAGATCAAGCGCGCAGGCAGCCTCCCCTACCTCTACCAGAGCCAGGCCCGGGCGCTCGCGGGAGTGGGCCGCACCGACGACGCCCTGGCATCGTCCCGCGAGGCCGTGCGCTACGTGGAAGAGCTCCGCGCAGACTTGGGCGATTCCGGGCTGCGGAGCGGCTTCTTCGAGGACAAGCAGGCGATCTACCAGCTGGCAGTGCAGCTCGCCCTCCAGGCGCAGCATCCGGAGGAAGCCTTCTCGCTGGCCGAGCGGAGCCGCTCACGGACGTTCCTTGATCTCCTCGGAAGTCAGACGACCTTGTCCAAAGGACGAACCCGCGCGCTGGTCGATGAGGAGGTGCGGCTCCGCGCGCGACTGGCCGAGGCCAGGGCAGAGGCGCAGGAGGGCGGCGGGGCGCCGGAATCGGACCGGGCCCGAGCGCGAATCGCAGCGCTGGACCAGGATTACCGCGCCTTCCTGGAGCGGGTCCGGAAGGAGAGCCTGGAACAGGCCTCTCTCATGGCAGTGGAGCCGGTGACGCTGGCCGAGATTCAGGGGCTCCTGCCCGAAGGCACGACGCTGCTCGAGTACGAGGTCCTCAACGGCGGCCTCGTCATCTGGATCGTAGATCGTCAACGCTTCAAGGTGGTACGCGTCCCCGGCGATCGTCAGTCGCTTGTCGCGCAAGTGCGCCAGTTCCGTACGGCCATCACCAACGTGGCCGCGCTCGCCGATGTCCAGATGCAGGCCGAAGCGCTCTATCGCCGGCTCCTCGCGCCTGCCCGCTCAGAGATCCGGGGCGACCGCGTCGTGATCGTGCCCCATAGCGTGCTGCACTATCTGCCGTTCCCCGCGCTCCGCTCGCCCGACGGCCACTGGGTGGTTGAGGATTTCGCGGTGAGCACGCTGCCCAGCGCGAGTGTGCTGCGCTATCTGACCGACAAGGGAGCCGGCGCTTCCACCCGGGCGCTGGTCGTGGGCAATCCCGATCTTGGTGCCGAGCTCGCCCTGCCGTGGGCCGAGCGCGAGGCGCGCATGGTCGGCCAGCGCGAGCGCGAGGCGACGGTGCTGGTACGTGCGGACGCGACCGAGATGCAGGCCAAGAAGCTGCTCGAATCGGCCGGGCTCATTCATCTCGCCACCCACGGCGCGCTGAGCGAGTCGGATCCGCTCTCGTCGGCCGTGCTCCTGGTGCCGGGCGGGGGCGAGGACGGTCGGCTCGAGGTGCGCGAGGTGTTCGGTCTGGACCTGCACGCACGGCTCGTCGTGCTCTCGGCGTGCGAGACAGGGCTCGGCAAGCTCTCGAGCGGCGACGAGCTGGTGGGGCTCCAACGGGCCTTCCTCTATGCGGGCACGCCGGCCGTCGTCACCACGCTCTGGAAGGTCGACGACCGCGCGACCTACGAGCTGGTGCGTGCCTTCTACCAGCGCCTGGACAGCGCGGGGCCCGTCGAGGCGCTCCGCCAAGCGCAGCTCGAGACGCAGCGCACCTTCCCGCATCCCTTCAGCTGGGCCGCCTTCGGCCTCACCGGAGTTCCTCGTTGAGTGTACGGGCGCGGGTCGTCGCGGCGCTGTTTCTGGTCCTCGGCGGGATGGCGCCTGCCGCCGCGAGCACGGTCGCCATGATCAGCCGCTTCACCGTCATCCGGGATGGGCAGGTCATCCTCGACGATACGTTCGCTGGTCAGGCGGCGTCGCTGACGACGCCACGCATGGTGGACGGGCAGGCCACTGAGTACGTCGTCATCGGGTTCATTCCGGACGGCAGCGCGGCGAAGGGCAAGCTCTCCCTGCGGAGCGCAGACGGGAACCAGAGCGCGACGGCGGACGGCCGGGGTCGACGCTCCACGGTCGTTCAGTTGATGACGAACGACGACCCCGGGAATACCGGGACCGGACTGAAGAGCGGTTCCACTTTCTCCATGTCCGGGCTCTTCGATTTCGTCGTGCCCGGCGGCCCCGTCGAGGGCTACGGCATCAGGTTTGGGAATGGTGCCGGCCCGCGGAGGCCGTCCCATGTCGTCAGCCTCTTCGTGTTCCGCAACGAGACCAATGCCCTCGTGCTCCGCTTTCTTCACCAGGACTTCGAGGCGGGAAAGCAGTACGTCGTCGAGGAGCCTGCGATCGATGCGGGGGCGGGGGACCAGATTCTCCTGACGCTCTCGCGGGACGGCCTCTCGTCCAGTGGGGTGACGGCGCAGTACCAGTTCGTGCGGAACGGCGCGCCCACCTCCGCCCCCATCGCGTTGACGAAAAGCGCGCCGGTCTTCGGGGGCGGCCAGCGAAACTGGACGCGCGCCGAGTTCTTCGTTTTCGAGCAGGCCCCGCTCCCGGGCCGCTAATTATGGGTGCGACGG
>Ga0326731_1000321_pt1 | contig 12401 bp, 12 predicted proteins | sample MHFSIPfraction_FD_207645 | JGI IMG/M metagenome (GOLD analysis project Ga0326731, IMG submission 207645) | Lab enriched peat soil microbial communities from Michigan Hollow, Ithaca, NY, United States - MHF9FY SIP fraction | ecosystem: Environmental > Terrestrial > Soil > Wetlands > Peat | place...
GCCGAGCGTGGCGGTTCGCTTGGGCCAAGAGCCCATCGCGGAAGATCCACGCAGCCGCGCGCTGCTCGAGCTCGCTGCGCGCGTTGCACAAAGCGACGTGACCGTTCTGCTCACGGGCGAGAGCGGCACGGGCAAGGAAGTGTACGCGCGCTTCATCCACGCGCGCTCGAAGCGCAACGCGGGCCCTTTCATCGCGGTGAACTGCGCCGCGATCCCCGAGCAGATGCTCGAGGCGCTCTTGTTCGGCCATGAGAAGGGCGCATTCACGGGCGCGCAAGCGCGCAGCACCGGCAAGTTCGTGCAGGCGAACGGCGGCACGATCCTGCTCGACGAGATCACCGAGATGGACCTGAGCCTCCAGGCGAAGTTGCTCCGAGTCCTGCAGGAGCGCGAGGTCGAGCCGCTCGGCGCGAGCAAGCCCGTCCCTCTCGACGTGCGTGTCCTCGCGACCAGCAACCGCGACCTCGAGCAGACCGTGCGCGACGGCGAATTCCGCGAAGACCTCTATTACCGGCTCAGCGTGTTCCCGCTCCAGATTCCGCCGCTGCGCGAGCGGCCCGGCGACGTCGTCGCGCTCGCACGCCGCTTCGTCGCGGCGCGCGGCGGCCCGCATTCGCTTTCCGACGCCGCGATCTCGCGGCTCGTTTCGTACGCGTGGCCCGGCAACGTGCGGGAGCTCGAGAATGCGATGCAGCGCGCGCTGCTGCTCTGCGATGCGGCGGGTGTGATCGAGCCGCGGCACCTCGTGCTCGATGAGCGCGCGCGAGTCACGCCGAGCGGCGCGACCTTCCCAGGCACCGCAACGCCGCTCGGAAGCGGCGCCGTGTCGGCACTGGCGCACGCCGCCAGCAGCTTCGGCCCGCCGTCGGGCGGGCTCGCGGGCGGGCTCTGGGAAGAGGAGACGCGCCGGATCGTGACCGCGCTCGCATCGAGCCGCGGCCGCGATCAGGCCGCGGAGCTGCTCGGCATCAGCGGCCGCACGCTGCGCTACAAGCTTCAGAAGATGCGCAAGGCCGGCATTCACGTGCCGGGCGATCGCGCCTGAATACGAGCGGAGACGAACGATGACCGCCGGGATATCGATGACCCACTTGCTCGCGGAGATGCAGCGCCTCGCGGCGACGGCCGACAGGCGTCCGCCGACGGCCGAGCCGCTCGAGCCGCAGCAAGGGTTCGCGGAGCTCTTGAAGAGCTCGGTCGACGCGGTGAACCAGGCGCAGACCACCGCGTACAACATGGCGGCGGCGCTGGAGCGCGGCGACAAGTCGGTCGCACTGCCCGAGGTGATGATCGCGCTGCAGAAGGCGAACCTCTCGTTCCAAGCGATGACGGAAATCCGTAACCGTCTCGTCAGCGCGTACCAAGAAGTCATGAACATGCCGATCTAGCGGCATGCCGACGAACCTTAACCATGAATGAGCCCACGACCGAAATGACTCGCCGAGGAATCTCATGGCCGACGTAGATCAAACCGCGCGCTCGACACCGCTCTACGCGCTGCTGCCGCCCGCAGTGAAGCAGATCCTGCTGCTCGTCGGGCTCGCGGCCGCGGTCGCGGCCGGCGTGGCGCTCGTGCTCTGGTCGCAAGGCGGCAACTACACGCCGCTGTATTCCGGTTTGAGCGAGCGCGACATCGGCGAGATCACCGCGCAGCTCGACGGCGCGGGTGTGAAGTACAAGCTCGATCCCGCGAACGGCGGCCTGCTCGTGCCGTCGGACCGAAAATACGAGGTGCGGATGCAGCTCGCGAGCTCGGGCCTGCCGCACGGCACGGGCTTCGGCGTCGAGGACATGCCGAACAAGAGCACGTTCGGCCAGACGCCGTTCATGGAGAACGCGCTCTACGTGCGGGCCGTGGAGACCGAGCTCGCGCGCACGATCGGCGCCATGCAGCCCGTCGAAAATGCGCGCGTGCATCTCGCGCTGCCGCCGCAATCCGTGTTCCTGCGCCAAAAGCGCGAGCCGAGCGCCTCCGTGATGCTCAAGCTCTACTCCGGACGGCGACTCGACGAGGGCCAAGTGCAGGCCGTCGTGCATCTCGTCGCCGCGAGCGTGCCCGAGCTCTTGCCGTCGCACGTGACGGTCGTCGATCAAGCCGGCACGCTGCTCACGGGCGCGTCGTCGGACGATGCCGCGAGCCTCTCGAGCTCGCAGTTCGAATACCGCAAGCAGCTCGAGCAGGAGTACTCGCGTCGCATCGAGGGCCTGCTCGGCTCGATCGTCGGCGCCGAGCGCGTGCGCGCGAGCGTATCGGCAGAGCTCGACTTCACGGTCACGGAGCAGACTCGCGAGAGCTTCGATCCCGGCACTCAGGTCGTGCGCAGCGAGCAGACGAGCGAGGACTCGCACCGCGGCGAAGGCGTGCAGGGCGTGCCCGGCGCGCTGAGCAACCAGCCTCCCCAAGTCGCGGCGCAAACGCGCGCTCAGAACGCCGCGGCCAATGCCGCCGCGGCGGCTACTCCGGCGGAGCCGCAGAGCGTGTCGCGCTCGGCGACCCGCAACTTCGAGCTCGATAAGACGGTGAGCCACACGCGCCAGGCCGTCGGCGCGATCAAGCGCCTGTCGATCGGCGTGCTCGTCGACAACAGGCCGGCGGCGAACGGCCGCGGCGCCGGCACGCCGCTCGCCGAGCAGGAGCTCGCGTCGCTCACGGAGCTCGTGAAGAAGGCCGTCGGCTTCGAGGAGATGCGCGGCGACACGATCTCGGTCTTGAACTCCGCGTTCCAGCAGGCCGCCGCGGTCCAGAATCCGCCGGCGCCGAGCTTCTGGGAGCGCCCGCAGTTCTGGACGATCGCGCGCCAAGGGCTAGGTGCGGTGCTCGTGATCTTGCTCGCGTGGTTCGTGCTGCGGCCGATGATGCAAGTGCTCACGCGGCCGCAACCGATCGCGGCCGCCACGCCCGCGGCCGTCGAGTATGCGGCGCAAATGTATCCCGCGATGGCCGGCGGGCGGCCGATGGGGCTGCCCGTGAGCTACGACGATCGGATGGCCGCCGCGCGCAGCGTCGCCGGTCAGGATCCGCGTCAAGTCGCGCAAGTCGTCAGGAGTTGGGTGTCGGAAGAAAATGGCTGAAGTAAACACGATCAGAGGCACCGAGCGGGCTGCGATTCTGCTCCTCACTCTCGGCGAGCAGACCGCCGCGTCGGTCCTGCGGCACATGGACGTCGAGGAAGTTCAGAAGCTCGGTACGGCGATGGCGGGGTTGAGCGACGTGCCGCGCGATCGCGTGAGCGACGTGCTCGGCGAGCTGCTCGTCGCCGTGCACAAGAAGACGTCGATCGGCTTCGGCACGGCCGAGTACCTGCGCAAAGTGCTGACGGAATCGCTCGGCGAGCGCCGCGCGAGCACGCTGCTCGGGCGGATCTTGAAAGGGCGCGACTCGACCGGCATCGACGCGCTCAAGTGGATGGACCCGCGCACCGTCGCGGACGTGATCAAGAACGAGCATCCGCAGATCATCGCGACGATCCTCGCGCACCTGCCGAGCCAGCAGGCCGCCGACGTGCTGAAGCGCTTCGACCCCGCGGTGCAGGCCGAGGTCGCAGTGCGCGTCGCGCGACTCGACGAAGTACCCGAGACCGCGCTGCAAGAGCTCGACGCGATCGTCGAGCGCCAGACGAAGGAAGCGACGCAGCTGAAGACCGCGCGGCTCGGCGGCGTCAAAGCCGCGGCCGACATGATCAACTTGCTCGGCGCGAGCGGCCAGACGTCCATGATCGACGCGATCAAAGCGCAGGACCCGGAGCTCGGCGAGCAGATCAAGGACGCGTTGTTCGTGTTCGAGAACTTGCTCAAGGTCGACGACCGCGGCGTCCAATCGATTCTCCGCGAGGTGCAGGCCGACGTGCTATCGGTCGCGCTCAAGGCCGCGGACGAGGAGATCAAGGAGAAGATCTTCAAGAACATGTCGAAGCGCGCGGTCGAGATCTTGCGCGACGACATCGCGGCGAAGGGTCCGGTGCGCCTCTCCGACGTGGAGGCCGCGCAGAAGGAGATCCTCGCCGTCGCGTTGCGGCTCGCGGAGGAGGGCACGATCACGCTCGCCGCGGGCGGGGATGAGTTCGTTTGATGCGCTCGCGGATCATCGACAAGGAGCAGGCCGGCGAGATCGATCGCTGGGACGTTCCGTCGGTCGACGCGAGCGCGGCCGACGCGCTGCGCGGCGCGCAGAAGGTCGGCGCGCATCTGCTCACCGCCGGTCAGCTCGACGCGCTCCAGAAGCAGGTTCACGACGAGGCGTTCAAGCGCGGCTTTGACGAGGGGCTCGCGGCCGGCAAGGCCGAGCTCGCGTCGCGTGTCGCACGGCTCGCGGCGCTCGCCGAATCGTTCAGCCAGCCGTTCCAGAGCCTCGAGCGCTCGGTCGAGGAGGAGCTCGTGAATCTGTCAGTCGAGCTCGCGAGCCACCTCGTGCGACACGAGATCGCTCACGATCCCGCGCTGTTGCACGCCGCGATCAACGACTGCCTCGGCGTGCTCGCGAGCACGGTTCGCGAGGTCACGCTGCACCTGAATCCCGAGGACGCCCTGCTCGTCCGCGCGGAGATCCAGGCCGGCACCGAAACGCGTTTCGCCGTCGCCGAAGACTCCGCTCTGCAGCGCGGCGATCTACGAATCACGAGCGGCAGCGCTCTCGTCGACGGCCGACTCTCGGCGCGCTGCGCCGAGATCATCGCCGCCGCACGGGCGGGTTGACGAGCCTAACGGTGACTGGCGCGATCGAAATCGCGGGGCGCAGCACGCGGCTCGTGCGGAGCATCCAGGCACTGCGCAGGTATCCGCACCGCACGCGCGGGTTCGTTGCGCACGGCGTGCTCAGACGCGCGGCCGGTATCACGCTCGAAGCGTCGGGGTGCGAGGCGCCCGTCGGCAGCCGCTGCCTCGTCGTCGATCACGACGGCCGCATGGCCGAGACCGAGGTCGTCGGCTTCTCGGGCGGCTCGCTGCTGCTCGTCGCGACCGGCGAGCTCGACGGCGTGATGCCCGGCGCGCGCGTGATTCCTACACGCCGCGTGTTCGAAGCGCGCGCGGGCTCGGGACTGCTCGGCCGCGTGCTCGACGGCGCGGGCGACCCGCTCGACGGCGCGGGCCCTCTACGCTGCGACGACCGGATACGGCTCACGCCGCGGACGACGAACCCGCTCGACCGCCGGCCGATCCGCGAGCCGCTCGACGTCGGCGTGCGCTCGATCAACGCGCTATTGACCGTCGGCCGCGGCCAACGGCTCGGGCTCTTCGCGGGCAGCGGCGTCGGCAAGAGCGTGCTGCTCGGCATGATGACGCGCTTCACGAACGCCGACGTGATCGTCGTCGGTCTGATCGGCGAGCGCGGTCGCGAAGTGCAGGATTTCGTCACGCAGTATTTGACCCCCGAGACGCGGCGGCGCGCGGTGATCATCGCGACGCCGGCCGATCGTCCGCCGCTCGTGCGCGTGCACAGCGCGTACCTCGCAACGAGCATCGCGGAGTATTTCCGAGATCAAGGCAAAAACGTGCTGCTGCTCATGGATTCGCTCACGCGCGTGGCGCAAGCTCAACGCGAAATCGCGCTCGCTGTGGGCGAGCCGCCGGTGACTAAGGGTTATCCCGTCTCGACGTTTGCGAAATTGCCGCAACTCGTCGAACGAGCGGGCAACGGCGGACCGCGCGGCGGATCGATCACGGCGTTCTACACGGTGCTGACCGAAGGCGACGACCCGAACGATCCGATTGCGGACGCGGCGCGCGCGGTGCTCGACGGCCACATCGTGTTGTCGCGCGACCTCGCGGAGTCGGGACTCTATCCCGCGATCGACATCGAGGCGTCGATCAGCCGGTTGATGCCGCTCGTGACGACGCCCGAGCACCAACAGATGATTCGGAGGTTTCGGCAATTGAACGCGACGTACGCGCAGAACCGCGACCTGATTACGATTGGCGCGTACGCGAAGGGCAGCGACCCCCGCGTCGACGAGGCGATCCAGCATTGGCCCGGCATCTTGCGTTTTCTGCAACAGGACGCGAACGCGCGCATTCCGTTCGCGCAGAGCATCGCGGAGCTCCAGGCTCTGTTTCCGGCCGCCGCGCGGCGTGAGGGTGCGAAATGAGCAAGCCGCCGCGGCTAGAGCCGATTGCCGAGATCGCGACCATGCGCGAGAACGAGGCCGCTCAGCGGCTTGCCGCGAGCGCGGCGCAGCTCTCGGCGAAGGAGCGGGAGGTCGAGCAGCTGCGCGGCTATCTTGCGGAGTACCGGCAGCGCGCGCTCACCGAATCCACCGACAGCACGCGCCTACAGAACACGCGCGCGTTCCTCGCGCGCTTGAGCGACGCGGTCGCGTTCCACGAGGCCGAGTTGCAGAAGGCGGTCGACCGCCATCGGGTCGAGCTCGAGCGCTGGCGAGATTCCCACCAACGAGCGCAGGCGCTCGACAAGTACATCGAGCGCTCGCAACGCGAAGAGCTCAACGCGGTCCAGCGCCGCGACCAGGCCGAGGTCGACGAGCGCGCCGCGCGGAGCGGCTCGCGCGGCTAAGCGCGGCGCGCCTAGAGCTTCGACGTCATTTCTTCGGCTGCGACGCGCTCTTGATCTGCGCGTCGGTCTCGTCCGTCGCGCAGTTCAGCGACAGCAGCGTGTCGAACGGCGCGAGCTTCAAAGTCTGCTTCGGCACCGTCCAAGGGCCCGTGAGCACTTTCGGGTCCTCGACCGTCGCCTCGATCTCGAGCGTGCTCGCGTCGACGCGCCGGTAGCGTTCGACGATGTGCAGTGCGTCGGAGTGGAACGAGACGCGGCCCTCGGCCCACATCCAAGTGTCGTCCGTGAAGTTATTGACGTCGACGACGAACGTGTCGCCATCCCAGTGGCCGACGGCGTCGCCGCGCAACGTCGGCGGCTGATCGTCGCGATGCTTGCGGCCGTCCGTCGGCACGAGCTGGTAGTCGTGGAACGTCTCGGACAAGAGCACGACGAGCTTCGGCGTCGCGACGATCTGGCCCACGGCGCCGACGTTCCAAAGCCGGACGTTCAGCGTGCCGAACGCGACCGGGTTGCAGTGCAGCGTCGGGTCGTCTTTGTCGCTGAGCGTCTTCGCGCGCTCCGCGGCCTGCGGCTTATAGAGGCTCGTGAATGACGGCGGCGGCGTGCCGCCGGGAGGCGCCCCGCCGCCGGGGCGGAAACCGCGTCCGCCGACGTCCCCGCCGCCCCACCAAACGCCCGAAAGGTCCGGATGACCGTCGGCCATCTTCGGCGCCGGGCCGGGCTTCTTCTCCGCCGCGCTCGGCGCCGCGGCGCTTTGCGCGGCCGCCGTATCGAGCGCGCCGGCCGCGAGCCAAGCGACAGCGGTTACGGCCGCGGCCGCGGAAACGGTCTTGATCGTTGCGCGTGTCATCGTCGAGCTCCCCCGTGCTGTGCGCGTCAGCGCTGCTGCGCTTCGCGTTGTTCTTGTGGGCCGAACAGGCCGTAGGTCGTGCCGTCGGCCGTCTTGAGCTCCTTCAACATGCCCATGTTCTGCGCCTCGTCGCGCGCGTGGAACGCGGTGATCGTGACCTCGTCGCCGGTCTTCACTTCGTTCGGCTTGAAGCCGTTGCGGATCATGCCGCTCGGCGTGCCGGCCTCGAACGCCCAACGCTGGACCTCGCCTTTGTCGTTTTTCACGTCGAGGTAGAACCACGAGTGCGGGTTCGTGAGCTTCACCTGCGCGATCGTGCCGTGCACGGTCACCGGCTTATTCAAGTCGTAGATTGCCGCGAACGAGTGATGCGCCCACGCCGGGACGGCGGCGCCGAACGCCAGCAGAGTCGCCGCCAGTGCGGCCGAGGCCTGTCGCTTCATTTTGCAGTCTCCTTTGGCCCGGCACTGATGCCCTGGGCAGTGCGAATAATACTTTCAAATTGCCGGGCGGAACATTCGTTAGCTCAGGTATGGGCGCGTGAGCTCCTCGGATACTTGCCAGAGCCTCGCCGCCATCGCGGGATCCTTCTGATATGCGCTCTGCTCCGCCGGATTGCAGTCTGCGAAGTACTGCCCCGTGACGCCCTTGAGCGCGGGGTTGCTCGCGAGATAGCAGCTCGTCGCCGCGCCTTGCGCGGGCGGCTCGAACCCAAACCCGCCGCCCTGCCGCGGCGGGCCGCCGCCTCCGCCGCCGGCCGGCGCCGGGAAGTTCAGGTTGCGCATGATATTGGTCTGCACGACACCGGGATGCAGCGAGTTAGACGTCGCCATCGTCCCCGCGAGCCGCTTCGACAGCGCGAGCGAGAACAGCCCGTTCGCGAGCTTCGAGTGCGCGTACGCCTGCCGTTCCCAACCCTTGCCCGACAAGTTGTCGAACTGAATGCCGCCGGGCGGCGCCTGCGTGTGTGCGATGCTGCCGACCACGACGACGCGGCCCTGCGGCGCGGCGATCACGCGGTCGAGCAGCCGGTTCGTCAAGACGAAGTGGCCGAGGTGATTGACGACGAACTGAATCTCGAGCCCGTTCACTTGTTGCAGGTCGAACAGCAACATGCCGGCGTTGCAAATGAGCGCGTCGATAGACACGTTCAGCGCGCGAATCTGATCGGCGCACGCGACGACCGACTTGAAGTCGCTGAGCTCGAGCACGACGGGCGTCGCATTGCCCTTCACGCTCGCGCATGCTTCTCGGCCGCGCTCGAGCGTGCGCGCCGTGCCGATCACGTGTGCACCGCGCAGCGCGAGCACGCGCATCGTCTCGAGGCCGATGCCCGAGTTGCAGCCCGTGACGACGACCGTCTTGCCGGTCATGTCGATGCCGGTCGTGACGTCCTCCGCCGTGGCGTTGGCCGCGAAATGGCTGCGCGGGATCTCTTGCGCGAACGCCCTGCCGAGATACGGCGCGAGCCCGAGCAGCATGCTGCCGCCGATGAACCGTCGGCGATTTGTGGTCTCCATCGCAAGGCTCTCCGCGATTTTCCTCAGGATAGTACGTTCAAATCGACTTCGGGGCGATCGGGCCTGACGGCGCCGCGTAGCCACCGACGCCGTTCATTGACCGCGCCGACGCAGCGGCAGCAGAATCCCCGGTGTTTCGGCAGTCCCACGCAGCGACCGATCAGGAGAGGCCATGGCGAACAGTATCTATAGAGTGACGGAGATCGTCGGCACGAGCACTCGGTCGTGGGAGGACGCGGTCAAAGTGGCGGTGCAGACCGCGGCGAAGTCGCTTCGCGATCTGCGTGTAGCAGAAGTCGGCGCGCTCGACGTCACGGTCGGCGCCGACGGCAAGGTCAAGTCGTATCGCGCTAAGGTGAAGCTGTCGTTCAAGCTGAACGTCGACATGGCCGCGGCACGGCGAGCGCCCGCCGCTGCACCGAAGGCCGTCTCGAAAAAGAAGATCAGCAAGAAGAAGGGCGCGAGCAACCGCGGCTAGCACGGACCGACCCCGAAGGGGGAAAACGCTGCCGCTGGAGGTGCGAATGCAACGACGTGCGGTCGTCCTCATCGCGACGTTCGCGCTGACAAGCGCCGCGAGCGCGCAGACCTACACGCCGCCGCGCACGTCGTGGGGCGACCCCGATCTGCACGGCGTTTACGCGAACGACAACGAGTACGCGACCCCGCTCGAGCGCCCGGACGAGTTCGCCGGCAAGACCCTCGCCGACATCACTCCCGCTGAGATCGCCGAGGTGCGGCGCCAGGCGACCGAGAAGATGATCGCGGCCCTCGCGCCGGGCCCACGCGGCCCCGATCAGTGGTGGCTCGAAAACCTCGACCTCACGAAGCGCAACCAGCCGTGGCTCGTCGTCGATCCCGCCGACGGCAAGATTCCCGCGCTCACCCCCGAGGCGAAGACTCGCGTGGGCGCGCGCGTGCGGAGCAGCTTCGTCGGCGGGCCGTTCGACGGGCCGCAGGACTTCAACCCGCTCGAGCGCTGCATCAGCCGCGGCCTGCCGGGCTCGATGATTCCGGTGATGTACGGCAACGTCTATCAGATCGCGCAGTCGCCGGGCTACGTCGTGATCACCTACGAGATCGTCCACGAGGCGCGGGTGATTCCGCTCGGCGGCCGCGCGCACGTCGGCGCCGCGATTCACGAGCACATGGGCGACGCGCGCGGCCATTTCGAAGGCAACACGCTCGTCGTCGAGACGACGAACTTCACGACGCTGACGGTGTATCGAAACGCGAACCCCGAGCGGCTGAAGATCACGGAGCGTTTCACGCCCGTCGCGCGCAATCGCATCGCTTGGACAGCGACCATGGACGACCCGACGACGTGGGCGCGGCCCTGGACGATCGCGATGCCGCTCACGCTCGACCCGCAGCCCGCGATGGCGTTCGAGTGTCACGAGGGCAACTACGGCGTGCGCAACATCTTGAGCGCCGCGCGCGCCGCCGACGCCGCGCGCGCGACCACGCCGGCGCCGTCCGGCCAGGTGCCGCCCACCCCGACGCCAACGCGGTAGCAGCGGAAGTCGCTGATCCGCGCGACGTCGCGCGTTAAGATCGGTCTCGCCGCGGTGGGCGGTTGAAGACGACGAAGGTGCCGAGCGCATGATCCACGAAGTCGAAGGCGACATCCTGCTGAGCGGCGCCGACGCGATCGCGCACGGCGTCGCGGCGAACGATCCGATGAACCAAGGCCTGGCCAAAGCGCTGCACGAGCGCTATCCCGCGATGCACAAGGACTTCCATCACTGGTGCAGGCAGCAGCACCCGAAGCTCGGCGGCGCATGGATTTGGAGCGGCGCGGGCGGCGTGCGCGTAATCAACTTGCTCACGCAAGAGGGCGGTTACGAGCACGGCAGCAAGCCGCGCGGGGCGAGCGAGAGCAGCGTCAATCACGCGCTGCATGCGCTGAAGAAGGTGATCGCCGACGAGGGCCTGTCGTCGGTCGCATTGCCGCGGCTCGCGACGGGCGTCGGCGGGCTCGACTGGAAGGTCGTCCGGCCGCTGATCCAGAGCCAGCTCGGCGACGTCGACGCGACCGTCTACGTCTACTCGCGCTTCGTCCCGGGCAAGAAGGCCGCCGAGCCGAAGGCCTGACGAGGGTTCGACCGTAAGCCGGGCGCGAGCCGAGCGGCTGCCCCGTTTTGATCCTGTCCGCGCCGGCGCGTGCACGGCGATCGCGCACGCGCCGCCCGCCGCGCCGTCGCGCCGGTCGTTCGACGCCCCGCGTTTGTGCGGCGCGCGAGCCCGCTCGCGCCGTGGCATAGTCCTTGCTCCGGGTACGCGGACCCGGCCCCGCCCGCGTTGCGCGCGACGCTCCAACGCCGGCGGCATACATTAATAAGAGCGACTCGGCCGGAACGTGTGTTGACTGATGGACTGGACGAATTACCGGAGCTCCGCGTTTGACGAGCTGATCGGCGCCGACGGCGGGCCGCGTCCCGCTGCGGGCCATCTCGTGCGCTATCTCTCGAAGCTCTCGGACCGCGACGTCGCCGCGCGCCAGGTCGCCGCGAGCGCGATCGCGCGCGTCTCGGGCATCACGTTCACCGTCTATTCCGACGGCCGCAACGTCGATCGGCCGCTGCCGTTCGACTTGATTCCGCGAGTGCTCGCGCGCAGCGAATGGGAGCGCACGGAAGCCGGCCTCAAGCAGCGGATCCGCGCGCTCAACCTGTTCATCAGCGACGTCTACGGTGAGCAGCGGATATTCAAGGACAAGGTCGTGCCGGCCGAGCTGCTCGCGAATTCGGTGAACTTCCGGCCCGAGTGCGTCGGCGTGAAGCCGCCGCTCGGAATCTGGGCGCACGTCTGCGGCTCGGATCTCGTGCGCGACGCGGACGGCAAGCTCTACGTGCTCGAGGACAACCTCAGGATCCCGAGCGGCGTGTCGTACATGCTCGAGAACCGGATCGTCGCGAAGCGCGTGTTCCCCGAGCTCTTCGAGACCTGCACGATCCTGCCGGTCGACGAGTACCCGATGCAGCTCTACGAGACGCTCGCGGCGCTGTCGCCGCGGCCCGGCGAGCAGCCCGTGATCGTGCTGCTCACCCCCGGCGTGTTCAACAGCGCGTACTTCGAGCACACGTATCTCGCGCAGGCGATGGGCATCGAGCTCGTCGAGGGCAGCGACCTCTTCGTCGGCGAGGACGACTGCACCTACATGCGGACCGTGTACGGCCCGCAGCGCGTCGACGTGATCTATCGGCGCGTCGACGACCTGTTCCTCGACCCCGAGGTGTTCAAGCCGGACTCAATGCTCGGAGTGCGCGGCCTGATGCGCAGCTGGCGCGCCGGCAAGGTCGCGCTCGCGAACGCGCCGGGCGCCGGTGTCGCGGACGACAAGGTCGTGTTCACCTACGTGCCGAAGATGATCGAGTATTACCTGGGCGAAGCTGCGCTGCTGCCGAACGTGCCGAGCTATCTCTGCAGCGATGCGGACGAGCGGCGCTACGTGCTCGATCACCTCGACGAGCTGGTCGTGAAGCCCGCGAACGAGTCGGGCGGCTACGGGATGCTGATC
>Ga0326731_1000322_pt1 | contig 12396 bp, 14 predicted proteins | sample MHFSIPfraction_FD_207645 | JGI IMG/M metagenome (GOLD analysis project Ga0326731, IMG submission 207645) | Lab enriched peat soil microbial communities from Michigan Hollow, Ithaca, NY, United States - MHF9FY SIP fraction | ecosystem: Environmental > Terrestrial > Soil > Wetlands > Peat | place...
TCGCGGATCCACTCGCGGAACACCTGGTGCCGGCCCGCCTGCTTGCGCTTGTGGTAGGGCGAGGCGTTGATCGACAGGATCACCTGCGCGCCCGCGGCCTTGGCCATCGCCGGCGCCTTTGGCGTCCACACGTCCTCGCAGATGGTGAGCCCGAAGCGCACGCCCTTCAGCGAGAAGACGCAGGGCTCCTCGCCCGCCGTGAAGTAGCGTTTCTCGTCGAACACCTCGTAATTCGGCAGGTCGTGCTTGCGCGCCACCGCGGCGATGCGGCCGTCGCGGATCAGCGCGGCCGCGTTGTAGCGCCGGCCGTCGGCGGCCTGCTCGGGGAAACCCACCACCAGCGCGATGCCTTGCACGCGCGACGCGAGCTGCTCGAGGCCGCGGCGGCAGTCGTCGAGGAAGCCGCCGCGCAGCAGCAGGTCCTCGGGCGGATAGCCGCACAGCGACAGCTCGGGCGTCACCATCAGGTCGGCGCCCGCGGCGCGCGCGCGCTCGGCATGCTCGAGGATCCTGGCGGCATTGCCGGGAAGGTCGCCGACGGTGCAGTTGATCTGCGCCGCGGCGATCAAGATGCGGTCGGCCATCGACGGGATTCTATAATGGCCGCATGGCGATGACCGATTCCCTGCGCCCGTCGCTGCAGTTCTGGTACGGGCAGCTGCTGACCGTGTTCAAGCGCAACGCGCGCGCGCTGCAGGTGTTCCGCGAGGTCGCGCGCGACAATCCGCGCCACCAGCAGGCCTGGAGCTGCATCGGTTTCCTGCTGGCGGAGCGCGAGCAGTTCGAGGAGGCGGCGAAAGCGTTCGAGCAAGCGCTCGCCCTCGACCCGAAAGGCGCGCCCTCGCACTTCAACATCGCCTACGTGCTGCAGCGGCTCGGCCGCCACGAGGAAGCGCTCGCGCGCTTCGAGCGCACCATCGAGGTCGATCCGAAGACCGACCGCGCCTGGTACGGCCTGGGCCTGTCGCTCGCCAAGCTCGGGCGGCTCGAGCAGGCGGCGGAAAAGCTCCAGGAGGCCGCGCGGCTGCAGCCGATGAATCCCTACGCCGCCTACCAGCTCGCCGGCGTCTGGCACCGCCTCGGGCGCGCGGACAAGCTGCGCGCCGAGTACGAGCGCGTCAAGGGCTTCGATCCCAAGGTCGCCGAGCGCATCCGGCTCGAGTTCGGCGTCACGAAGAAGTAGCGAGTTGGACCGCCTGCGCGTCGCCGAATCGCTCGCCGGCGTGCCGGCGGCGCAATGGAACGCGCTGGCGCGCGGCAATCCGTTCCTGCGCCACGAATTCCTCGGCGCGCTGCTCGAGACCGGCTGTGCCAGCGCGCGCACCGGCTGGCAGCCCCAGTTCCTGCTGCTGGAGCGCGACGGCATGCTTGCGGGCGCGATGCCGCTGTTCGTCAAGTCGCATTCGCGCGGCGAATACATATTCGACTGGGCCTGGGCCGACGCCTACGCGCGCCACGGCCTCGCCTACTACCCCAAGCTGCTGTGCGCGGTGCCCTTCACGCCGGTCGGCGGGCCGCGCCTGCTGGCGGCGGACGACGCGGCGCGGGAGGCCCTCGCCGGCGCCGCGCTGGCGGCGGCGCGCGAATTTTCCTCGCTGCACGTGCTGTTCGCGCCGCAGGAAGAAGCCGCCCTGCTCGAGAATCGCGGCATGCTCCTGCGCCGCACGGTGCAGTTCCACTGGCGCAACGAGGGGTATGCCGATTTCGAGGACTTCCTCGGGCGCCTCTCGCACCAGCGCCGCAAGAACATCCGTCAGGAGCGGCGGCGCGTGCGCGAGGCGGGCATCGCCTTTCGCTGGCTGCAGGGCCCGGAGATCGGCGCGCGCGACTGGGAATTCTTCTACCGCTGCTACGCAAATACCTACGCGGCGCACGGCAACCGCCCCTACCTGAACCTGGAATTCTTCCAGCGCATCGGCACGGCGATGCCGGAGAACCTGCTGCTCGTGGTCGCCGAGCGGCGCGGCGCGCCGATCGCGGCCGCGTTCGACGTGGTGGGCGCCGGCGCCCTCTATGGCCGCTACTGGGGCGCCCTGGAGCACGTGCCGCTCCTGCATTTCGAGGCCTGCTATTACCAGGCGATCGAGTTCGCCATCGCGCGGGGCCTCGAGCGCTTCGAAGGCGGCGCGCAGGGCGAGCACAAGCTCTTCCGGGGGCTGATGCCGGTGGAGACGCTGTCGGCCCACTGGCTGGCGCATCCGCGGTTTGCGCATGCGATCGAGGACTACCTCGCGCGCGAAGCGCAAGACATCACCCAGTACGTGAACGAGCTGCACGAGCACACGCCCTTCAAAGTAACATCTGCGGCAAAGGAGGAGCCATGAGACTGAAGGGGAAGATTGCCATCGTCACGGGAGCGGCATCCGGCTTCGGCGTCGGCATCGCGAAGCGCTTCGCCGAGGAAGGCGCCAAGGTCGTGGTCAACGACATCAACACCGAGGGCGGCGCGCGCGTGGCGAAAGAAGTCGGCGGCGAGTTCGTGCAGGCCGACGTGGCGAAAGGCGCCGATTGGGCGAAGCTGGTTGCGGCAACCACGGCGAAGTTCGGCCGGCTCGACATCGTGGTGAACAACGCGGGCTGGACGCATCGCCGCAAGCCCTACCTCGAGGTGACCGAGGCCGAGTTCGACAAGGTGTATGCGGTCAACGTGAAGAGCATCTACCTCTCGGCGCTGCACGCGCTCCCGATCATGCGCAAGCAGGGCGGCGGCTGCTTCGTCAACATCGCCTCGACCGCCGGGCTGCGCCCGCGCCCGGGCCTGACCGTATACAACAGCTCCAAGGGCGCGGTGATCCTGATGTCGAAGTCGATGGCCGCTGAATTCGGCCCGGACAGAGTGCGCGTCAACTGCGTGAATCCTGTCTTCAGCCCGGAAACGGCGCTGTCGGCGGAATTCGCCGGGGGCGCCGTCACCGAGGAGGCGAAGAAGGCGTTCCTCGCCACCATTCCGCTGGGACGCTTTTCCACGCCGCTCGACGTGGCGAACGCCTGCCTCTACCTCGCCTCCGATGAAGCCGCGATGATCTCGGGGTCTTGCATCGAGGTCGACGGCGCGAGGTGTGTCTAGCTAGGCTCTCTTCAGGCCGCCGAGGAGGGCGGCAAGCTGCGGCGCGCGGCGCTTGGACTGCTGGGACGATTCTTCGGGTTTTGGTGCTACCGCGGCGCTCGTCGCGCTGGGCTCATAAGGCTTGGAGAAGATCGGGTCGCCCTGCGGCCGTGGCGGCTTGGGTGCCATCGGTCGCGGCGCCATCGGTCGCGGCTCCGCGGCGCGCGGCGCATCTCCGCGTCGCGGCGCCGACCGCGCCTCCCTGCCCATCAGCGTCGCCGCCGTGCCGCCGTCGGGCTGGAAGCCCGGCACCAGCACGCGATCGATCTTCTTCTTGATCAGGCGCTCGATCGCCGCGAGGGCCTCCATGTCCGGGGGTGCCACCAGCGAGATCGCTTCGCCCGTCAAGCCAGCGCGGCCGGTGCGGCCGATGCGGTGCACGTAGTCTTCGGGCGAGTGCGGAATGTCGAAGTTGATCACCTGCGGCAGGCCCTCGATGTCCAGGCCTCTCGAGGCGACGTCGGTCGCCACCAGCACGGTGGATTTGCCGGCCTTGAAACCTTCCAGCGCCACCAGGCGCTCGGCCTGCGACTTGTCGCCGTGGATGGCGTCGGCGTGGATGCGATCCTTGCGCAACTGGTGCGCCAGGCGGTTGGCGCCGATGCGCGTGCCGCAGAAGACGAGCACCTGCTGCAGATTGCGGGTCTGGACCAGGTAGGACAGCAGCTCGCGCTTCTTCTCGCGCGCCACCGGGTGCACGACGTGCGTCACCAGCTCGGCCACCGCGTTGCGCGCCGCGATCTGCACCTCGGCCGGATTGCGCAGCAGCGACTTGACCAGGCCGCGGATCTCGTCCGGGAAAGTGGCGGAGAACAGCAGGTTCTGTCGTTCCTTGGGCAGCAGGGCGATGATGCGCCGGATGTCGGGCAGGAACCCCATGTCGAGCATGCGGTCGGCTTCGTCGAGCGTCAGGATGCTCACCTGGTTCAGCATCACCGTCTTGCTCTGCACGTGATCCAGGAGCCGCCCCGGGGTGGCGACCAGCACTTCGACGCCGCGCCGCAACTCGCGAATCTGCGCGTCCATGTCGGCGCCGCCGTACACCACGGTGCTGCGCAACGGCAGGTGCTTGCCGTATTCCTTGAAGCTCTGCTCGACCTGGATCGCCAGCTCGCGCGTCGGCGTGAGCACCAGCGCGCGCACCGGGTGCCGCGCGGGCGAGGCGCTGGCGCTTGCCTGCGGCGCGAGGCGCTGCAGGATCGGCAGCGCGAAGGCCGCGGTCTTGCCGGTGCCGGTCTGCGCGCCCGCCATCAGGTCGCGGCCCGCGAGCACCAGCGGGATCGCCTGCTCCTGCACCGGCGTGGGCTGCTCGTAACCGAGTTCGCGCACCGCCTGCGCGAGCGGCGGGATGAGGTTGAGCTGATCGAAGGAGGAACTTGCCAAGGGCGCGAATTATACTCCGTTCCCCGCATGATTCTCCTGCGCAATCTTGCAGTTTCCCGAGGGCCGCACCTGCTGTTCTCGGGCGTGTCGCTCACGCTCGAGCGCGGCTGGCGGGTGGGCCTCGTCGGCGCCAACGGCAGCGGCAAGTCGAGCCTGCTCGCGCTGCTGGCGGGCGAGCTCGCCTCCGACGCGGGCGATTGCGAGATCCAGCCCGGCACGCGCCTGGCGCGCGTCGAGCAGGAAGCGCCCGCGCTCGACGCCAGCGTCCTCGACTACCTGCTGGATGCCGACCGCGAGCTGCGCGCGGCCGAGTCCGAGATCACCGCGGCCGAGGCGGGCGGCGATGGCGAGGCGATTGCGCACGCCCACGAGCGGCATGCGCGCGCCGGCGGCTACACGGCGCCCGCGCGCGCGCAGGCGTTGCTCGCGGGCCTGGGCTTCGCGCCGGGGGACGCCGCGCGCGCGCTGCGCGAGTTCTCCGGCGGCTACCGCATGCGCCTGAACCTCGCGCGCGCGCTCATCGCGCCTTCCGACCTGCTGCTGCTCGATGAGCCCACCAACCACCTCGACCTCGACACCATCCTCTGGCTGGAAACCTGGCTGCGCGGCTACGCGGGCACGCTCATCGTCGTTTCGCACGACCGGGATTTCCTCGACCGGGTGTGCGATCGCACGCTCGCCATCCTGCCGGGCGGCGTGGTGCGGCTGTACGACGGCGGCTACTCGCAATTCGAGCGCGCCCGCGCTGTGGAGCTGGAGCAGCAGTACGCCGCCGCCACGCGGCAGGACAGGGAAATCCGACGCATCACGTCGTTCGTCGAGCGCTTTCGCGCCAAGGCCACCAAGGCGCGCCAGGCGCAAAGCCGCCTCAAGCGCCTGGAGCGCATGGCGCGCGTCGCGCCGGTGGTCGCGGCGGACACCTACCACTTCCAGTTCGAGGAACCCGAGCGCCAGCCCGAGCGCATCGTCGCGCTGCACGACGTGGCGGCGGGCTACGAAGGTCGCCCCGTGCTGTCCGGGGTAGAGCTCGCCCTCACGAGCGCCGACCGCGTGGCGGTGATCGGCGCCAACGGCAACGGCAAGACCACGCTGGTGAAGCTGCTGGCGGGCGAGCTTGCCCCGCTCTCCGGCGAGCGCATCGAGGCGCGCGACATCGTCATCGGCTACTTCGCCCAGCACCAGGTCGAATTGCTGCGGGCGGACGAGACGCCGCTCGCGATGATGACGCGCCTGTACCGCGGCGAGCGCGAGCAGGCGCTGCGCGATTTCCTCGGTCGCTTCGGCTTCAGCGGCGAGCGCGCGGAGCGCCCGATCGGGCCGCTGTCGGGCGGCGAGAAGTCGCGCCTCGCGCTCGCGGCGCTCATCAAGCGCCGGCCGAACCTGCTGCTGCTCGATGAGCCCACCAACCACCTCGACCTGGAGATGCGGCGCTCGCTCGCGGTGGCGTTGCAGAGCTACTCGGGGGCGCTGGTGATCGTGTCGCACGACAGGAGCCTGCTCGCGGCTTGCGCCGACCGCATCCTGGTGGTCGCGGACGGCCGCGTGCGGGAGTTCGACGGCGACCTGGATGACTACCGCCAGCTCAAGCTGAAGGAGGGACGCGCCGGGCGCGAGGCGGCGCCGCGCGCCTCGCGCAAGGACGAGCGGCGCGCCGAGGCCGAAGCGCGCGCGGAGCTCAGGCAGCGGTTGCGCCCGCTGGAGAAGCAGCTCGCTGCAATCGAGGCGCGCCTCGCGCAGCTGGCGCGCGAGGTCGGCGAAGTGCGCGCCGCGCTCGCCGAGCCGGCGCTCTACGAGAATCCAGACAAGGATAAGGTCGCGGAGCTGGCGAAGGCGGAAGCACGGCTCGCGGAGTCACTCGCGCACGCCGAGGAAGACTGGCTGCACGCCTCGGCGCGGCTCGAGGCGTTGCGCAACGAACCGGCTAGTTGAGGGTGCGCCCGGCACGCTCTTCGGCCGGATGGGGCTCGGCGCCGGGCAGCTTCAATTCCATGTCCCAGCCGCTCTTCTTCACCGCCGCCTGCAGCAGCCGGCACACCGAGTGCAGCAGCACCGAGTCGAGCGTCAGCGTCACGCCCTGCCCCTCCGCCGGGTGCAGCGCGAGCACCGGCTGGCCCTTGCGGTCGTGCCCGGTCTGGATGCGCCCGAGCAACAGCGGCTCCTCCCCAAGCGGCGTGCTGCGCGACTCGCGTTCGTAGGACTTGCTGAAATCGGCCTTCTGCACTGCCTGCTCGTGCTCGATGCCAAGCAGCGCCTTGCGCGCTTCGGGATTGGCCTGAGTGCGGATGCGGGGGCTCGCCTCCTCCGCGAGCTTCACCAGGAGCGGCCACAGCAGCTTCACGAAGCGCCTCGTCAGCCACATGCGCAACTCGACGCCCTCGCTCGCGGCGATCAGCATCAGCAGTCGGTCCTGCTCGGCGTTGTAGTCCACCTTGAGCTGATGCAGCTTCATCGGCAGATGATAGCGCCACCGCCGCTGGACGTGGCGGCGTCCATTCCGGAAAATCGACGCGTGATCGAATTGCGCGAGGCGGCGAGCGCCGCCGAGATCGAGGAAGTCCGCGGGCTGTTCCGCGAATACGAGCGCTGGGTGGATGAGCCCTGCTGCTTCACAACGTTCGAACAGGAGCTGGCCCGCCTGCCTGGCGACTACGGGCCACCCGCGGGGCGCCTGTTCCTCGCCAGCGAGGCGGGCTGCAAGCGCCTCGTACTCGACACCCTGCCCAAGATGGCTAGCGCAATCGCGCTTTACGGCGCGCTCGGTTTTTCACCGCGCGGCCCTTACGCAGCGAACCCGACGCCCGGCGCGATTTTTTTTGAGCTGAAGCTGTAGAAATCCGCTCGAGCAGCGCGGTCGTCGAGCGCTGGTGCTCGAACGGAATCGAATGCACCGCGCCGCCGCGCGCGAGCACCTCGCGCGCGCCGACGATGCGCTCGACCGGCCAGTCGCCCCCCTTCACCAGCACCTCCGGCCGGCAGGCGGCGATCAGCGCGGCGGGGGTGTCCTCGTCGAACCAGGTCACCGCATCCACCGATTCGAGCGCCGCCACCAGCGCGAGGCGATCGTCGAGCGCGTTCACCGGACGCCCCGGTCCCTTGCCGAGGCGGCGCACCGAGGCATCGCCATTCAGCGCCACCAGCAAGCCGGCGCCCAGCGCGCGCGCGCGCGCGAGGTAGGCGGCATGGCCGCGATGCAGGATGTCGAAGACGCCGTTGGTGAAGACGAGCGGCCGCGGCAGGCGGGCGGACCAGCGCGCTACCTCTGCGGGCGGCAGGATCTTGCGTTCGAAGGCGGGCGGCCCCACGGCCGCCTAGGGAGATGACCGTGGCCGCTGCTCTGCCGGCTTCGACGGCGGCCGCGGCGCGCAGATTTCGTCCGTGGGTTTGCAGTACTCGAACATCTTGACCACCTTGCGCACGCCGCTGGTGGTGCGCGCGAGCTCCACGGCGTCGGCAGCTTCCTGCTCCGTGACGACGCCGAGCAGGTAAACGACGCTCGCTTCGGTCACCACCTTGACGTGGATGCCGTTGAACTTGTCGGAATTGAGCATGCGCGTCTTCACGCTGGTGGTGATGAAGGTGTCGTTGGAGCGCGAGGTGGCGGAGGAAACGCCTGCGACCTGCAGGTCGTTGGTCACGCCGAGCACGTTGGTCACGCTGCGTGCGATCTTCTCGATTTCGCTGCGCGCCGCCTCGTCGGGCACCTCCCCGGTGAGCAGCACGTATCGGTTGTAGGAGGTGACGTTGACGTGCACGCGGTTGCCGAAACGGTCGTCGACGCGGTTGCCGGCTCGCAGCTCGATGGTCTCGTCGTCGACCTGCGCCCCGGTGGTGCGCCGGTCCTCGAAGGCGACCACCGCCGCGCCCGCGCCGACCATTGCCACCGGCATGCAACCTTGCAGCAAAGCCGCTGCCAGCAACGCCGCTGGCAGCAGGAATTGTAGTGCTCTCATGGTTTGGCTCCGAATAGCAGGTGGTCGATGCCGTCGCACAGGCAGTGCAGCGTCAGCAGGTGGACTTCCTGGATACGCATCGTGCGCTCGTGCGGCACGCAGATATGCACGTCCTGCGGCCCGAGCAGTCCCGCCATCTTGCCGCCGCCGCGGCCGGTGAGCGCCACGCAGTGCACGCCCAGCTCGCGCGCCGCGCGCATCGCGCCGAGCACACTCGCCGAATTGCCCGAAGTCGAGATCGCGAGCAGCACGTCGCCCTTGCGGCCGAGCGCGCGCAGCTGCTTCTCGAACACCTGCTCGTAGCTGTAGTCGTTGGCGATTGAGGTGAGGTTCGAGGTGTCGGTGGTGAGCGAGACCGCCGCCAGTGGTGGCCGCTCGCGCTCGAAACGGTTGACGAGCTCGGCGGCGAAGTGCTGCGCATCGGCGGCGGAGCCGCCGTTGCCGCAGGCGAGAATCTTGCCGCCCGCACGCAACGACGCGCACATCAGCTCGACGGCGCGCGCGATCGGCGCCGCCAGCGGCTGCGCCGCGGCTTGCTTCAGCTTCGCACTGTCGGCGAAGTGCGCCGCGATGCGATCCGCGAGCCCGGCACTCGTTTCGGCGTGGCCCATGCGCGCGATTTTACACGCTCGCCAAGGCCGCTCATTCCACGTACACCTCGAAGCGCACGCGGCGCGCGGGATTGGGATGCGGCTCGAGCCGCGAGATGCGCGCCCGCAGCGGCTCGCCGCGGTCCAGGCCCCACGCCAGCGCCGCGTTTTCACGCCGCGGCACGTAGCCGAGCTTCCAGCCCCGCCATTGCACGCACACGGCGTTGGGATCGTGCGGGTTGTCGGGCTCGCGCGACAGCTCGAGCTCGTCGCCGACGCGCAGGAGCGGCCAGACTTCGGCGGCCGCCGCGTAGCGGTAGCCGGCAAGCCGCGATTCCTGGACGAGCAGTCGCAGGCTCGGCGAGCGCTCCTCGCCTTGCGCGCACGCCGCGGCGGCGAGCAGCGTGGCCGCGAGCCAGCTATTCGCCGAACGCATTGCGGATCCACTGCACGCGCGCAGGCTCGAGCCCGTCGAGCAGCAGCACGTCGAAACGGCACTGGGACGTGCCGCGGCCCGCGAGATACAGGCGCGCGGCCGCCAGGATGCGCGCGCGCTTGGCGGCGGTGACCGACTCCGCGGCGCCGCCGTAGCGCGGGTCCCGACGCAGCCGCACTTCCGCGAACACCAGCGTGCCGACATCCTCGGCCACCAGGTCGATCTCGCCCAGCCGGCAGCGCCAGTTGCGCGCGAGAATCCGCAGGCCCGCCCGGCGCAGCAGGTCGGCGCACAACTCTTCGGCCCTTTGACCCTGCAGATTCATGCCACCTCCGTTTGCCCTCCGACTAACGGATCAGCACAATCGGGCGTTGACGCAGGCAGGCCCCGAACCAGCCCCCCTTTCCATGACCGGCATCCTTTACGTCGTCGCCACGCCGATCGGCAACCTCGCCGACGCGAGCCCGCGCGCGCTGGACGCGTTGCGCCAGGCGGACCTGCTCGCCTGCGAGGACACCCGCACCACACGCACGCTTCTCGCGCGGCATGGCATCGAGCGCCCCGCCCTCGCGCTGCACGCGCACAACGAGCGCGCCGCGAGCGCCAAGCTCCTTGCCGCACTGCGCGAGGGCCGCAGCGTGGCGCTGGTGACCGATGCCGGCACGCCGGGCGTGTCCGACCCCGGCGCCCTGCTGGTGGGCGAGGCGCATCGCGCCGGCATCCGCGTGATCCCGGTGCCCGGGCCAAACGCGGCAGTGGCGGCCTATTCGGCGGCGGGCTTCATCGCGGACCGGTTCCTCTTCGCCGGGTTCCTGCCGGCGAAGGCTGCGGCGCGCAGGAAGGCCCTGCAGTCCCTCGATCTGCCGTGGCCGGTGATCCTCTACGAAGCGCCGCACCGCGTGCTCGAGACGGTCAACGACCTCGTGCAGCAGCTCGGCGGCGAGCGCGAAATCGTGATCGCGCGCGAGCTCACCAAGAAGTTCGAGGAGGTCGCCCGCCTGCCGCTCGCGCAGGCCGCGGCCTGGCTCCAGGCGCATGCGCACCGGCAGCAGGGCGAGTTCGTCCTGGTCCTCGGCCCGGGCCCGGTCAAGGAGGGCGACGCGGTGCAGGCCAGACACGTTCTCGAGATCCTGCTCGAGTCGCTGCCGGCGAGCGAGGCAGCGCGGCTCGCCGCGCGCATCACCGGCATGCCACGCAACGCGCTCTACAAGCTGGCGCTTGAGCGCGCGAAATAGCAACGGGGGAAGGTTCCCCCGTTACCCCCTCTACGAACCGGGGGGCCGGACCCCCGCGCCCCCCCGGTAGAATCGCGGCCGTGGATCGCCTGACCCTCATCCGGCCGGACGACTGGCACCTGCACCTGCGCGATGGCCCGCAGATGGCGGCCGTGCTGCTCGATAGCGCTCGGCGCTTCGCGCGCGCCATCGTGATGCCGAACCTGAAGACACCGGTGCGCACCGTGCAGGAAGCGCTCGCCTATCGCCAGCGCATTCTGGCCGCATTGCCGGAGGACGCGGCCTTCGAGCCGCTGATGACGCTCTACCTCACCGACGACACCCCGCCCGAGGAAATCGCGCTCGCCCGCCGCTCCGGCCAGGTGCACGGTGTGAAGCTCTACCCGGCGGGCGCCACCACGCATTCCGACGCGGGCGTGACGCGCATCTCGCGCTGCTTCAACACGCTGGAGAAGATGGAGGAGCAGGGCATGCCGCTCCTCGTGCACGGCGAGGTCACCGACCCGGAAGTGGACGTCTTCGACCGCGAAGCGGTGTTCCTCGAGGAAGTGCTCGGGCCGCTGGTCGAGCGCTTTTCCCGCCTCCGCGTGGTGCTCGAGCACATCACGACGCGGCAGGCCGCGCAGTTCGTCGAGGTGACCGGCGCCAACGTCGCCGCCACCATCACCGCGCATCACCTGCTGCTCAACCGCAACGCGCTCTTCCAGGGTGGCATTCGCCCGCACCATTACTGCCTGCCGGTGCTCAAGCGCGAGGAGCACCGCGAGGCGCTGGTGGCGGCGGCGACCTCCGGCAACCCCAAGTTCTTCCTCGGCACCGATAGCGCGCCGCACGCGCGCAATACCAAGGAGAACGCCTGCGGCTGCGCCGGCGTGTACACGGCGCACGGCGCCCTCGAGCTCTACGCGGTGGCGTTCGAGGAAGCGGGCGCGCTCGACAAGCTGGAAGGCTTTGCCAGCCGCTTCGGGCCGCAGTTCTACGGCCTGCCGTTGAATCGCGAAACCATCACGCTCGAGCGGCGCGACTGGAAGGTGCCCGAGACCCTGCCCTTTGGCACCGAGCGGCTGGTGCCGCTGCGCGCCGGCGAGACGATTCCCTGGAAGATCGCCTAGCTCACCCGATATTCGAGCCGCTGCGCCCCTGGCTGGCGGAACTCGGGACGCAACCCTCGCTCGCGTCGCTGAACGCGGCGGCCGAGCGCCAGGGGCTTCGCACCGCGAGCGGACAACCCGTGCGTTTCGTGCCACCCTCCGGCGCGGACCCGTACTACGAGATTCACTTGTTCGACACCGGCCAGGTGCAGACGCGCGCCGGCAATCGCCACGATCTCTTCAATGCGCTGTGCTGGCTCGCCTTCCCGCGCACGAAGGCGCGCATCAACGCGCTGCACGCCGCCGAGATACCGCGCGAAGGAGGACGGCGCGGACGATTGCGCGACCTGCTGACCATCTTCGACGAAGGCGGCGCACTGGTGCTGTGCGCAGACGAAGGGCTGAATGCGCTGATCCGGGAATGCCGCTGGAAGACTCTGTTCTGGGAGCAGCGCGCGCGCGTCCGGGCGGAAATGCGCTTCGCGGTGCTGGGCCACGCGGTGCTCGAGCAGGCGCTCGCGCCGTGGCCGGGGATCACGTGCAAAGTCCTGTTCGTGGACCCGGCGCGCGATCCGGACGCGCAGGCGGCGGACTGGCTCGCCCGC
>Ga0326731_1000324_pt1 | contig 12390 bp, 11 predicted proteins | sample MHFSIPfraction_FD_207645 | JGI IMG/M metagenome (GOLD analysis project Ga0326731, IMG submission 207645) | Lab enriched peat soil microbial communities from Michigan Hollow, Ithaca, NY, United States - MHF9FY SIP fraction | ecosystem: Environmental > Terrestrial > Soil > Wetlands > Peat | place...
AGCGACTAGCGAAGGATGTTCAGACGTAGCCGGCGGAGGCGCTGTCGGCGTCCACCGGCTTGCCGATGAAGTAGCCCTGCGCGGAATCGCAGCCGAGCGCGGCGAGCAAATCGCGCTGCGCCTCGGTCTCGACGCCCTCCGCGATCACTTTCTGCCCGAGCGCGTGCGCCAGGCCGACGATGCCGCCGGCGAGCGCCTTGGCATGCTCGTCGGCGGGCAGGTCGGCGACGATCGAGCGGTCGATCTTGAGCGCATCCACCTCGAAGCGCCGCAGCGAGGCGAGGTTGGAGTAGCCGGTGCCGAAATCGTCGATCGCCAGCGCCACCCCCAGCTCCTTGAGCTTCGCCAGCGTGCTCGCTGCGACGTCGGTCTGGTGCATCACCGTGGTTTCCGCCACCTCGAGCATCAGCAGGCGCGGCGGCAGGCCGCTGTCGGCGAGCACGCGCCGCACCAGCTCGATCAGCTTGGGATCGTTGAACTGGCGCAGCGACAGGTTGACCGACACCTGCACGCCGCGCTCGGTGCCGATGAAGGTCGCCCAGCGGCAGGCTTCGCGCAGCACCCACTCGCCGATGCCGATGATCAGCCCGGTGTCCTCGGCGAGCTGCAGGAAATCGGCCGGCTGCACCATGCCGCGCACCGGGTGCTGCCAGCGCACCAGCGCCTCGTGCGCGAGCACCGTGCCCCCCTGCAGCTGCACGACCGGCTGGTAGTGCACCACCAGCTCGCCCTTGGCCAGGGCGCGGCGCAGGTCCTGCTCGAGCGCGATGCGCCGCGACGCCACCTGGTTCATCTGCTCGGTAAAGAACTGGTAGTTGGCGCGGCCCGATATCTTGGCGTGGTACATCGCCGCGTCCGCGTTGCGGATCAGCGACTCGGCGTCGCGGCCGTCGTCCGGGAACACGGCGATGCCGATCGAGGGCGTGACGACGAGCTCGCGGTCGGCAACGCGCACCGGGTACGACAGGGTCTCGATGATCTTCTGCGCCACGTTGGCCGCATCCGAGGAGCGCTTCGCCTCGGGCAGCACGACGACGAACTCGTCGCCGCCGACGCGGCACACCGTGTCGCCGATGCGCAGCTGCCGCACCAGGCGCTGCGCCACTTCCTTCAGCACCTCGTCGCCCGCGGCGTGGCCGAGGGAGTCGTTGATCGCCTTGAAGCGGTCCAGGTCCACGAACATCACCGCGGTCTGCTTGCGATTGCGCTGGCTCAGGGCCAGCGCCTGCGTCAAGCGGTCCTCCAGCAGCCGCCGGTTGGGCAGCCCGGTGAGCGCGTCGTGGTCCGCGAGGTGCTGCGCGCGCTCCTCCGCCTGCCGGCGGTCGCCGATCTCGGCGCCAAGTCGCTCGTTCGCCGACTTCAGCTCCGCGGTGCGCTCGGCCACCGCGCGCTCGAGCGACTCGCGCGTCGCGTGCTCGGCTGAAATGTCGTCGTAGATCCAGATCGCCCCCTCGGCGGGGTGCTCCAGGTCCACCGCCTTGCCGACCACCTTGCACCAGAAGGTGCTGCCGTCCTTGCGCAGCACCTGGCGTTCCTCGGTATAGGACTCGCCGCGCGCCATGGCGGCGTAGCCGATGCGGCCGACTTCCTCGAACGCCTCCGGCGACACGTGCAGCCGCTCGGTGCTCTTGCCGATCAGCTCGCCGGGGTCGTAGCTGAACATTTCCTCCATGCGGCGGTTGCAGCTCAGGAACCGGCGATCGCGCATGAAGGCGATGCCGATGGTGGCGTTGTCGAGGATCAGCTGCTGCTCGGCCAGGGTGCGGCGCACGTCCTCGCTCGCGCGCCTGGACTCCGTGATGTCCTCGAACAGCCAGACGTAGCCCTTGTCGGCGTTGCCGGGCTCGAGCGCGTGGCCCGTCATGCGGCACCAGAAGCCCGAGCCGTCGCGCCGGCGCATCCACTGCTCGCGCGAGTGGGTCTTGCCGGCGTCGAGGTCGCGGTAGTGCTTCACCGCTCGCTCGTAATCCTCGTCGCTGAAGTAGAACTGGCGCGTCGAGGCGCCCGTCACCTCGCCCGGGCCGTAGCCGAACAGCTCCTCGAACCTGCGGTTGCAGCGCAGCACCTTGCGGCCGCGCGCGAAGGAGATGCCCACCACCACGTTGTTGAGCAGCGCCTCCTGCTCGGCGAGCAGGCGCTCGAGCTGCTCGCTCGCGCGCTGCTGCTCGGTGATGTCCTCGTTGGTCCACACCGAGCCGCGCTGCGGCTCGCGCGGGTCGATGGCGCGGCCCACGGTGCGCACCAGGATCACGCTGCCGTCCTTGCGCTTGCGCGGCACCGCTTCCTCGACGTGCACGCCGCTGCGCAGCTTCGGGTAGACCTCATCCGCCTTGCGGTAGTCCTCGTCGGAGGCGAAAAACACCGTGGTCGGCTTGCCGTTCAATTCGCCCGGCGCGTAACCGTACATCTGCTCCAGGCGCGCATTGCAGCGCACGATGCGCCGGTCCCGCAGGAACACGATGCCGATCGAGGCGGTCTCAAAGATCGCCTCCTGCTCGCGCAGCAGGCGCGCCACCTCGTCGCCGTGGCGGCGTTCGGCGGTCACGTCCTCCACGATCCACACCGTGCCGCGGCGCGGGTCGGCGCTCGAGATCGCCTTGGCGATGATGCGGGCGAGGAACGTGGTGCCGTCCTTCCGCTTCACCTCCCAGTCGAGGTCCACCTGCTTGCCGGCGGTCAGCACCGGCACGGCGATGTGGCCGAGCGCCTCGTAGCTCTCCTTCGTCGGGTAGACCACCTCGCCGGGCTGGCCGATCAGCTCGTCGGGCTGCCAGCCGAACATCTCGGCGAACTTCGGATTGCAGAGGAAGAACTTGCGATCGCGTGTGAAGGCGATGCCGATCGACGCGTTCGCCAGCACCGCCTCGTACTCGAGCTGCGTGAAGCGCGTGCGGCCGGCGTAGCTCGCCGGCGGCTGCCCCAGGGTCCCCTCGGGAACGGTGCGGTCGTTCATCGCGCGGCCGGCGCGCCCTGCGCCACCCTTGCAGAGGCGAGCAGCTGGAAGTCGCGCGCATGCTCGCGCAGCCGCGCAACGGCCAGCGCGCGCTGTTGCGGGCTCAACGTCCGCTCGAGCCCGGCGAGCATGGCAAGCAGGCCATCGGTGAATTCGCGGTTCGCGCGGGCAAACGCCGGTTCGCGCCCGCGGTCCCACTCCGCCGCCCAGTCGGCGAGGCGCCGCGCGCTCTCTCGCGCGCGCACCATGGCAAGCAGCTCCGCCTGGCGCCGGCGGCGCTCGCGGTCGCGCATCTCGGCGTTGAGCGGCGCGGCTTCATTGAATTGCCGAACGCGCTCGCGTTGCGCATCGCTCAGCTCTCCCAGCCAGTCCTCCAGCGTGTGCGTCAGCCGCTTCAGGCGCCGCGTGCGCTGCTCTTCCGGCGTGCCCTCGAGCCACTCGCCCGCGAACTTGGCATTGTCCTCCGCGAAGCGCCGCTCGAGGTTCTCGATCTGCGCCGGCGTCAGTCGGTCGAGGAAGTTCCCGGTGTCCGCGCCGGCGCGGCGCAGCCCCTCCCGGGCCTGCTGCCGGATGGCATCGTAACCCCAAACCATGTCCGCCAGCGAGGCGCCGCGCTCCAGGCGCGCGCCCGCTTCGCTGGCGAGGCGCGCATACTGCGGCAGCGCGGTGGACCGGTGCCACACGAGGAACGCCGCGAGGCGCGCGTTGAACTCCTCCGCCTGCGGGTTCTTCAGGTCGAGGTAGCGCCCCGCCTGCCAGCGAATGAGTGTGTCGGCGTTGTTGTACGCCAGCTCCGTGGCGCTGCAGCCGGCGAGGAGCAGCGCGAGGCAAGCGGCGGCGAAGCGCAGGACCCTCACCAGTAGGTCTCCAGCGTGATGTGGCCCGGCGCGCGCCGCCGGTGCTTGCGCATGCCGCGCGCGCCGAGCGCCGCGGTAACGTCGCTCACCATGGCCGGATTGCCGCAGAGCATCGCGTGCGAGCGCGCCTCCGAGAGCTCGGTGCGCGCGGCGCGCTCCAGGCGCCCGTCGCCGATGGCCGCGGGGATGCGGCCCTCGAGCGCGCCCGCGGCGCGCTCGCGGCTGACGAAGGCGACCCGGCGGAAGCGCTCGCCATGCGCTGCGCCGATGGCTGAGAGCGTATCGCCGTAGGACTGCTCGGCGGCAAGGCGCGTTGCGTGCACCAGCACGACCTGCGCAAACCGTTGCCAGGGAGCCTCGGTGCGCAGGATGGAGAGGAAAGGCCCGAGGCCGGTGCCGGTGGCGATGAGCCACAAATTCTCCGCCGCGGGCAATTCCGAGAGCACGAGGAAGCCGGCGACGTTCACGGCGACGTGCACCGTGTCGCCCCCGGCAAGCGCCGCGAGGCGCGGCGACAGCGGTCCCTGCGCCACGACGTTGTAGTAGAACTCCAGCGGCTGCATGTCCGGCGGGTTGACGAGCGAATAGGGACGCGCGATGCGCTCGCCGCCGACGTCGAGCGCGAGCTTCACGAATTGCCCGGCTTCGAAGGGGCCGAGCGGCGCCGCCACCTGCAGGCTGAACAGCCGGTCGGTCCAGCGCTTCTGGCCGACAACCCGGCCTTCGAGCCACTTGCTCATGAGGCTTCGATTATATTCGGGCGGTGAGCGCGCTCATCCCGTTTGCTGCCGGAAATTACGCTTTTCTCGAGGGCGTATTCCCCTATTCGCAGGGCGTCGTCGCGCTTCCGGGTTACGCCATCGAGCGGGCGCGCTTCGCGCGGCCAGTGCCGCTGGCCGAGGGCTTCCGGCGCATCGCCGATCTTCTCGCCTCCTGCGGCCGGCCGCGCACGGCGCTATGCGCGGCGGAGCTGCGCTCGCCCAGCCCCTTCAGCTTCGGCGGTTTCGGCGACTTCAACCGCGGCTACGTCGCCGTGCTGGAGGACTGGGAGATCTTCCGCGACGGCCGCAACCCCGTAGCGCGCTCCAACGTCGCGCCCGAGATCGATCCGCCAGCAGAGCCGGGATTCCATGCCTTCTGCTACACGGTGCCCGCAGCGCGCGCCGCCGCGAGCTTCGTCGTCGCTGGAAGCGGCGAATGGCCCGAAGGCAGCCGCTTTCCCGAGGACATCGTCGCGCGCGGCGATCTCTCGCCAGCGGGCCTGGCGGCCAAGGCGCTCTGGGTGCTCGACATGATGTCCAGCCGCCTGCGTGGCCTGGGCGCATCCTGGGACGCAGCCGGGGTCACGCAGGTGTATACGGTGCACGACTTCCATCCGCTGGTGCGCGAAATCGCCGCGCGCGCCAGCGCCAGCTCGTTGGTGTGGCACTACTGCCGGCCGCCGATCGCGGAGATCGAGTTCGAGATGGACGTGCGCCGGGTCAGCGTGGAGCGGATGCTGGCTTAGGGCTGCGCCCGCCCCACGCCTCGAGGGCCGCGCCCAGGATGCCCTTGGGCATGTAGATGATGAACATCACCAGCATCAGACCGTAGATCGCCAGGTCCAGGGCCGGAAACTGCTTGAATGCGTCGCCGAGCGCAAGGCGCAGGCCCTCCTGCAGCAGCAGCGTGAACACCGCGCCTACGGTCGGGCCGAGCAGCACGAACATTCCGCCAGCGATGACGCCGAACACCATTTGCAGCGACACCGCGATCCCGGATACCGTCTCGGGGTTGATGTAGGTCTGGTACTGCGCGTAGAGCACGCCGCCCAGGCTCGTCATCACGGCCGAGATCAGCGTGACAAGGAGCTTCGACTTGGTGACGTTGATGCCGATCGAGGCGGCGGCATCCTCCTCCTGGCTGATCGCCTCCAGCGCCAGCCGCGTCATGCTGCGGTCCACGCGCACCCAGACCCAGAGCGCCGCGAGCCAGAACGCGAGGATGACGTAGAACCAGACGGTCTTGTCGGAGAACTGCAGCGCGGCGAAAGACCAGGTGTTGCCCTGCGCGAGCGCGGTGTTCGGCGTCGCGCCCAGCGAGCCGCCGGTCTGGTCGCGCAGCGCGACGATGATCAGGCGGGTGACTTCCGACAGGGCGAGCGTCACCAGCGCGAAATAGTGGCCGACGATCTTGAAGCGAAAGCACGGGATGCCGATCACCAGCGCGACGACCACCGACGCCAGGACCCCGGCGAGCGCGCCGATGCAGGGCGAGAGTCCGAAATGGTTCCACAGCATCACCACCGCATAGGCGCCGATGCCGAGGAAGGCGCCGTGGCCGAAGCTCACCATGCCCAGCCGCCCCATGATGGACCAGCTGGTATACACATACGCCCACAGCAGGCACATGATGACCAGGTGCAGCGGATAGTTGCCGATACCGGAGAGCGGCACCGCCGCCAGCGCCGCGAGCCCGATCCAGGCGAGCATCCTCATCGTGTCTTGCCGCCCAGCAGGCCCTGCGGACGCCAGAACATCACCGCAATGAAGAACACGAAAGCGATCACGTAGCCCCATTCGATGTGGAAGAAGAACCCGCCCACTGAAATGAACTGGGCGAAGATGAAGGCCGCGATCAGCCCGCCCAGCATGTTGCCCAGGCCGCCGAGCACGCAGATGAGGAAGGTGATCGGCCCGAACGACAGTCCGATGGCCGGATGGATGTCGTACTGCAGCACCAGCAGGCAGCCGCCCAGGCCCGCCAGCGCGCCGCCGAGCGCCGAGGTGATGGTGAAGATGCGGCCCGGGTTGACGCCCATCAGCGGCATGATCTGCCGGTCCTGGCTGATGGCGCGGATCGCGGTACCAACGTAGGTGCGAGTGAGGAACAGGTAGGTAGCGGCGACACCCGCCACCGCCACCGCGAACGCGATCAGGCGCGGCGCCGAAAAGGACATCTCGCCGATCGCGATCGGCGTCATCTTCACGCCGAGGTTCTTGAACTCGATGCCGAAGGCGAGCGTCGCCGCCGCCTGCAGGAAGAACAGCATGCCGCCCGTCACCAGCAGCTGGTTGATCGGCTCGGCGGCGAGCACCGGCCGGATGACGAGTTGGTGCATGAGCGCACCGAGCAGGGCGACGATGGCGATGCCCCCCGCCATTGCAGCGAGCAGCGGCCAGTGCTGCTGGACGTGCAGCGCGTAAACCGCATACATGCCGATCATGATCATCTCGGCGTAGCAGATCCACACCACGTCGATGACGCCGAAGATCAGGTTCAAGCCGAGCGACAGCAGGGCGAGCAGGCCGCCCAGCAGGATGCCGTTGAGCACTGCCTCGAGGAGAAAGACGTCGAAGATTTCCATCAGATCCCCAGGTAGGCCCTGCGTATCTCGTCACTTCCCAGCAGCTCGGCGGAGCTGCCGCTCGACTTGATGCGCCCGGTCTCGAGCAGGTAGGCACGGTCCACGACCTTGAGCACCTGGCGGATGTTCTGCTCGACGATCAGCACGGTGTAGCCTTCGGCGCAGATGCGCTTGACCAGCGCGAAGATGGACTGCACCACCACCGGCGCGAGCCCGGCCGAAGGCTCGTCCAGCAGCAGGAGCTTCGGCCCGCTCATCAGCGCGCGCCCGATGGCGCACATCTGCTGCTCGCCGCCGGAGAGCGTGCCGGCCGGCTGCGCGCGGCGTTCCTCCATGCGCGGGAACAGCGAGTAGACGAATCGCAGGCGCTCGGCGAAGCGCGCCCGCGCCGCCGGCAGGAACGCGCCCATGCGCAGGTTTTCCTCGACCGAGAGGCGCGGGAACAGCCGCCGGTTCTCCGGCACGTGCGCGATGCCGCGCGCGATCACCTCGTGCGCCGGCACCGTGTTGAGGCGCACGCCTTCCATCGTCATTTCGCCCGAGCTCGCGTCGATCAGCTTCGAGATCACGCGCAGCAGCGTAGTCTTGCCCGCGCCGTTGGGGCCGATCACCGCGACCGATTCCCCGGCCCTGACCTCGAGGCTCACGCCGAACAGCGCCTGGAACGAGCCGTAGCCCGCGGAGACGTTGCGCAGCGACAGCATCAGCGCCCGCGGTCAGCCACGGTCTTTTGCACCTCGGCGGCGTCCGTGCCGAGGTACACCTCGATGACCTTCGGGTCATGCGCCACCTGGGCGGGCTTGCCCTGCGCGATCACCTCGCCGTGGTCGAGCACAATGCAGCGGTCCACCACGCGCATCAGCGCGCCCATGATGTGCTCCACCCAGATGATGGTGATGCCGCGTTCCCTGCGGATCATCGCCAGCATGTCGGCCGCCTGCTCCATCTCCGTCCCGTCGAGGCCGCCCAGCGATTCGTCGGCGAGCAGCACCTTGGGCTGCGTCGCCAGCGCGCGTGCCAGCTCGAGCTTCTTGAGGCCTGCGGCGCCAAGGCCCTCGACGCGCGCGCCCGGCCCGCTCGGCAGCTTGACCAGGTCCAGCGCCTCGCGCGCCATCGCCCAAGCGCGCTCGCGCGTCGGGTGCTCGCCACGGCCGTAGAACGCGGCCAGCGCGACGTTCTCCAGCAGCGAGAGCTTGCGGAACGGGCGCGGAATCTGAAAGGTGCGCGCAACGCCGCGATGCGAGATGGCCGCCGGCGTCAGGCCGCCAATCTCCTCGCCGAGGAGGCGCACCGTGCCGCCGCTGGGCGCGTACAGCCCGGCGATGACGTTGAAGGTGGTGCTCTTGCCGGAGCCGTTCGGGCCGATCAGGCCGAGGATCTCGCCCTCGGCGAGCGAGAACGAGACCTCGGAGACCGCGGTGAATCCGCCGAAACGCTTGGTGAGGCCTCTGACCTCCAGCACTTCGGGCTATATCCCGTATGGGTGACCGCCTTCACATCCCGTAGGGATGTCCTTTGGGAAACGGGAAGATCGGATCCGTCGTGCGGATCGCCTTGGGCGACGCGACGTAGGTCCGGCCGTTCACGTATTGCATGACCACCATCGCCGCACGCTCGTTCTGGCCGGCCATCGGCGAGCCCGGCGGGAAGAACTTCACGCCATAGCCCTGGATCGTGCCGCCCACCGGAATATCGGTGTCGAGCGCGGCCTTGCGAAGCGCTTCCGGGTCGATGCCGCCATACTTCTTGATCGCGCGCGGCAGCACGTCCGTGAAGAAGATCCAGCTCTGGTTGAAGCCCATCGAGGCGTGCGGCGGCAGGTCGGCGGGGCCCTTCACGGCCTGGTAGCGCTTCACCAGTTCCTTGGTGAGGTCGCCCACACCCGGCTTCAGCGTCTTCGGGTCGAGCAGCTGCGCGGCCACCGGGTCGACGTTGAAGATGTAGTTCACGTCGGTGCCGAAAGTCTCCATGAGCTTGCCGATCTGGCCGTAGCCCGCGCCGTGGCCGATGATGCCCTTGAACTTGAGGCCCTGCTCGCGCGCCTGGCGCAGGAACAGCGTGATATCCGGGTTGTATCCGGTGTGCAGCAGGATGTCGGCCCGCGCGCGCTTCAGCTTGGTGACCAGGCTCGACAGATCGGGCGCGCTTGCCGCGTAGCCCTCCTTCAGCACCACCTGGATCCCCCGCTTCTTGCACTCCAGCTCGTTGGCCGAGCCGATGCCTGCGCCATACGGCCCGTCCTCGTAGATGATCGCGACCTTCACGTCCTTCGCGGCCTTGCCGAGCTTCTCCTTGGCGCTGTCGGCAACGAACGCGCACGAGGTCTCACCGTACTGGTCGGAATGCACCTGCGGCCGGAACACGTAGGAGAGCTTCTTGTCCTTGAACACGCTGGAAGCCACGCAGACGTTGGCCCACATGAACTTCTTCGCCGCGTCCACGCGCTGCGCCATCGGCACGCAGTGCGCGCTCGAGAACACGCCCATGATCAGGTTGACCTTCTCCTGGTCGAGCAGGCGTGTCATCTCGTTGATCGCAACCTCGGTCTTGGACTGGGCGTCGGCGTAGATCGGGTTGATCTTGTAGCCCTCGACGCCGCCCTTCTCGTTCAGCATGTCGATGGCGATCTTGGTGCCCAGGGCCGCCGCTTCCGAGCCGCCGGCGGCAAAGGCCCCGGTGTAGTCGTAGATCACGCCGACCTTGATCTCCTTCTGCTGGGCCTGCGCGAGCGAAACGAACGCCGCCGCAGCGGCAAAAGCAATGATTGCGCGACGCATCATGATGGTCCCCCTCCTCGTTCCGAGTGTATCAGGTCGGCCGCTTTCTCCGCGATGGCAATGACGGCCGCGTTGGTGTTGCCCGACACCACTGCCGGCATCACCGATGCATCGACTACGCGCAGCGCGGCGAGGCCCTTCACGCGCAGGCGGTGGTCGAGGACTTTGCCGATCATCGCGGTGCAGCTCGGGTGGTAGATGGTGCTGCCGGTGGCGCGGATATAAGCGAGCCAGTCCTCGTCGGTGCGCACCTTCTCGCCCGGGGTGTGCTCGGCGGCGATGTAGGGCCGGATCGCCGGCTGCTCGAGGATGCGTCGCAGAAGCTTCATGCCGTCCACCATCGTGCGGCGGTCGTGCTCCGTGTCGAGATAGTTGTACTGGATGGCGGGGGCGGCGCGCGCGTCGGCCGAACGGATGCGCACGAAGCCGCGCGAGGTGGGCTGCAGCTGGCAGATCGAGGCGGTGAAGCCGGAGAAGGGGTGCAGCTTCTCGCCCATGCGGTCCAGGCTGAAAGTGAGGAAGTGCGTCTGCACGTCGGGGCGTTTCAGCTCCGGGCGCGTGCGCCAGAAGCCGCCCGCGTAGCCCGCACTGACTGTGAGCGGCCCCTTCTTCTGCAGGAGGTAACGCAGGCCCAAGCCGACCTGGCGCCACAGGCTCTGCATATCGTCGTTCACCGTGATCGGACGCGTGCACCTGAGCACCATGCGCGCCTGCAGGTGGTCCTGCAGGTGCTCGCCAACGTCCGGCTGGTCCAGCACCAGCGGTATCCCGTGTTGCGCGAGGAGCGCCGCGGGCCCGACGCCGGAGAGCTGCAGCAGCTGCGGGGTGTTGATCGCGCCGCCCGAGAGGATCACCTCGCGCGCGGCGCGCGCCTGGACCTTCTTCTCGCCGAGGAGGTACTCGACGCCGCATGCGCGTGCGCCTTCGAAGAGCACACGCGTGGCAAGCGCGCCCGTCTCCACCTTGAGGTTCGCGCGGTTCCCGGCCGGGCGCAGGAACGCGACCGCAGTCGAGCAGCGGCGTGCATTGCGCGTGGTGATCTGGAAGTAGCCGGCGCCCTCCTGCCGCTCGCCGTTGAAGTCCGCATTCTTCGGGTGCCCGGCCTGCGCGGCGGCCTCGATAAAGGCGTCGCATAGCTCATGCGGCTCGCTCTGGTCGGAGACGGCGAGCGGCCCGCCCATGCCGTGCAGCGGACCCTCGCCGCGCACCTGGTCCTCCGACTTCCTGAAGTACGGCAGCAGCTCGCCGAAGGACCAGCCCGGGGCCTCCCAGTCGTCGAAGTCCTCGGGCTGGCCGCGGATGTAGATCAGGCCGTTGATGCTGGAGGAGCCGCCGAGCACCTTGCCGCGCGGCGTGAAGATGCGCCGGCCATCCAGGTGCGGCTCGGGGTCGGACTGGTACATCCAGTTGACGCGACGCTCGTTGAACAGCTTGCCGTAGCCGAGCGGGACGTGGATCCAGGGGTTGGTGTCGCGCGGACCCGCCTCCAATAGCAGAACGCGGGTCGCGGGGTTCTCGCTGAGCCGCGCCGCGAGCACGCAGCCGGCCGAGCCCGCACCGACGATGACGTAGTCGTAGCTGTCAGCCACGCCGCACGGACAGGTAGCAGCAACCCTTCGCGCCAGGCGTCCAGGTGCGGTTCTCGAAGCGGAAGCCAGCGCCCTCGAACAGTCCCTTATCGACCGCGCCGGCGATGCGGCAAAGTGTCGCGACCTTGTCCTGTGGCAATCCCGCCTCGCGCCAGGCGTCCTTTAGCGGACAGCCGTGCAGCTGCATTTCCAGCCGGTCGCGGTCGCAGCGCAACACCTCCGGCTGGAAGATCTCCTCGCCGCCGGGCACGTTGGCGAGGAATGACGTCTTGAGCCCCGCGAGATCGGCCGGCGCGTGCCGCGCGAGCGATTTCCCCGCAGACAGCCCGCGGCGGTAGATTGCCTTGGCGAGCAGCGCCTCGGCCCTCGCCGCGCCGATTTCCTCGGCCAGCACGTCGTACATCTCCATGTAGATGAGCGCGCGGTTCTTCATCTGCGCGATCAGGTCTTTGCGAAAATCTACCGGCATGGCGTCTCTCGCTATCTCGGTGGGGTGATGTGCAGGCCGCCGTCCACGTAGATGGCTTCGCCCGTGACTTGCCGCCCGCCCTCGATCAGCCAGGCGATCACTTCGGCCACGTCCTCTGGCCGCGCATAGTCCTTGAGCGGGACCATGCCAGCGTAGTGTTCCGCCGCCTTGCGCGCCTTCTCCATGCCGAGCGCGTTATGCTGCCAGGGCGTATCCACGTAGCCCGGGCACACCGCGTTCACGCGCACCTCGGGCCCGAGCACGCGCGCGAGCGAGTAGGTCATGGCATTCAGCCCGGCTTTGGACGTGGCGTAGGCGATCGACGATCCGGTGCCGAGCTGCGAAGCGACCGAGGATACGTTGACCACCGCGCCGCGGCTCGCCCTGAGCGCCGCGGCG
>Ga0326731_1000325_pt1 | contig 12365 bp, 12 predicted proteins | sample MHFSIPfraction_FD_207645 | JGI IMG/M metagenome (GOLD analysis project Ga0326731, IMG submission 207645) | Lab enriched peat soil microbial communities from Michigan Hollow, Ithaca, NY, United States - MHF9FY SIP fraction | ecosystem: Environmental > Terrestrial > Soil > Wetlands > Peat | place...
GCTCGCACAAGTGGGGCCTGCTCTCCCACAAGCACGCGGACAAGCCCGAGGCGAACGTGCTGACGGTGCGCGATCCGATCGACGAGTCACTCGCCGTTCCGTGCCCGCTCCCGCTCGGCGGGGCGACGTTCCACCACAACGAGACCCTGCACTACACCGCGCCGAACACGACCGACCGCCCGCGGCTCGCCTACCCGATGGAGTTCCAGACCAAGCCGCGCTGGCGCGAGGTGCCGACGGACATGCCGTGGGTGCAGGAGCGCCGCGCAGTGACTGGAACCCCGCCGCTCAGCTACGTCGCGGACGCCCAGTTCATCCGACTCGAACGCTGAGCTCGAAGCCGCCCTCGAACGGCAGGGTCGACGTGCGCAGCCGATTCGCCGGGTCGTTCACGAACGCGAAGTAGTCGCCGTACGAGTCGTGGAAGCTCGTGGTGTTGTCGGCGACGACGATCGCACCGGGACGCAGGGCGGGAGACACGAGCTCGAGAGCGGGCCGCGCCATCTCCGCCCAGATGTCGAGCAGCATGAAGTCGACCGGGCCGGCAACGCCCTTCAGTGTCTCGCGGAGGTCGCCCTCGCGCAGGTCGATCCATTCCGCGAGCCCCGCCTCGGCGAAGTGCGCGCGCGCGGCCGCCGCCTTCTCGCGCTCGTGCTCGGTGCCGATCACGGTCCCCCCGCCGCCGTCCTCGCGCGCGTTGTCGCGCACGGCGGCCGCGAGATACAGGGTCGAGACGCCGAACGACGTGCCGGCCTCGACGACTCGCTTCGCGCGCAGCGCGCGGCACAGCAGGTAGCAGAGCTCGGCCTTCTCCCGGTCGAGGGCGACCAGCTTGTCGCTCATGAACCGGTGCGTGCGCTCGTCGAAGCCCTTCCAGTCGAGGGAGCCCTCGCGCGCGCGCGTCGTGAAGTAAGTCGTGAGCGCGTCGCTCTGGCCCGCGCTCTGCGCGTGCAGTCGGTCCAACAGCGCTTCCAGCCGTAGGTCGTTCAACAGGCTCATGCGGCCAGGCTAACCGAGCGGCACGCCGCCGCGCTGTCGATGGAACGCCGAACTGTGTCGCGCGCGCGCCAAGCTCGACTACGATCCCCGGTCATGACGGCTGCAAAGATCAGCGTGCACGGCGACCGCGTGCTCGTCGAGGTGCACGTGGTTCCGCGCGCCTCGCGGACGGCGATCGTCGGGACGCACGATGGCCGAGTCAAAGTCTCGCTCGCCGCTCCGCCGGTCGACGGCGCCGCGAACGCGGCCTTGGTCGCGTTCTTCGCCAAGGCCCTCGGGCGACCGAAGCGCGACGTCGAGCTGACTCGCGGCGAGACGAGCCGGAAGAAGACGCTCGCGATCCGGGGGGTCACGCTCGCCGAGGTGACGGCGCTCGTCGACGACTCCGGTGGCTGAGCGTCTTGCCCGCAGCGCGAGAGGAGTCACCACAGCTCGCGCGGCCATTCGAGCTCGAAGCCGGCGGTGGCTGCGCGCGTGGTCTGTCCTTCGCCGCGGCGGCGTCTCACGCCGAAGCCGAGGGTCGCGCTCTCGCTCGCGCGCACCACGAAGCCCGCGAACACGGAGCCGAGCGCGCGCAGCTTGCGTCCGCGCTCGAGTGAGAGCTCGGCGATGGGCTGCAGGCGCCAGTCCTCCGGGCCGTCGAGGCGCAGACCCGCGAGGAAGCGAGTCTCGTGCTCGCGCGTCCACGCGACGCCGCGGTTCAGGTGCGCGGTGCCGAGCGGGCCGCGCGCGCTGGCGATTCCCACCGCCCGCAGGTCGACCCACGGGCCGTCGTCGTGAGTCGGAATCAGCAGCGCGGGTGCCAGCGCCAGACTGAGTCCCGTGCCGCGTTGAGCCGAGCCGGCGCGGACGATCTTCTTCGCGCCGAGCTCGACATCGACGAATGTGGGCGAGGGCTCGCCCTCGAGGTTGGTGACTCGCCGCGCCGCCGAGACGCCGACCTCGAGCAGCCCGGGCGCGCCGAGCGCGAGGGTCACGCCGGGAAGCGAGGCGGCGTGCGGGCCGCCGCCCGCTTCGCGGGCGAGTCGCCCCTCGCCCCTCCAGACCAATACGCCCTCGCGCACGACGTCGGCGTCGTCGACGTCGCAGCCGCGACATGCGCGGGCGACGTTCGCGGCGAGCAACCCCGCGCACGCGACGACTGCGAGCACCGCGCGCGTCACCCGGAGGCTCGATCCCCTGGAGGGGAGCCTGCGCCGTGTTACAAAGGCCCAACCGCTACTCATCGGGAAATTCGCCATGACCACTCTGCGCGTCGACAATCCGTTCACGCTCGACCTCGCGTGCGAGGTGCCGCTCGCGGACTGGAACGAGATCGAGCTGCGGCTGGATGCAGCGCGCCAGGGCGCGAAGCTGGCAGGGGCGATGCCGCTCGCCGAGCGGAAGCAGCTCGTCGAGCGCGCGGTCGCGCACATGGAATCCCAGAGCGACTCGATCGCGCGCGCGATCACTCGGATGATGGGCAAGCCGCTCGCGCAGGCCGCGGGTGAGCTGCGTACCTTGGCCTCGCGCGCGCGCACGATGATCGAGCTCGCCGACCGCGGCCTCGCGCCGATCGACCCGGGCAGCGACGACGGAATCACTCGGCGCATCGAGAAGGTTCCTCTGGGCGTGGTGCTCGATCTGCCCGCCTGGAACTACCCGCTGCTCACGGCGGTCAACGTGGTCATGCCCGCGGTCTTGGCGGGCAACGCGGTGATCGTGAAGCACTCGCCGCGCTCGCCGCTCTGCGGCCCGATGTTCGCGGACGCGTTCCGCGCCGCGGGCGCCGATCCTCGCATCGTCCAGTCACTCGACTGCATGCACGAGCTCACCGAGCACATGGTCGGCGATGCGCGTGTCGACCACGTCGTGTTCACCGGGTCGGTGCACGGCGGCACGCGCATCAGTCAGGCGGCCGCGGGCCGGTTCCTGCAGATCGGCTACGAGCTGGGCGGGAACGACCCGGCGTACGTCGCGGCGGACGCGGACCTGGCGCGCAGCGTCGACGGGCTGGTCGACGGCGCGATGTACAACGCGGGGCAGAGCTGCTGCGCCGTCGAGCGCGCGTACGTGCACGCGAGTCACTACGACGCGTTCGTCGCGGGTGCGAAGCGGCTGGCCGAAGCGTACGTGCTCGGCGATCCGCTGGCAGAGAGCACGACGCTCGGCCCGATCGCGCAGCCGCAGCACGTCGCCGAGCTCGAGGCGCTCGTGAAGGACGCCGTGCAGCGCGGCGCCAAGCTCGTCACCGGCGGGAGGCGAACCTCGGCCGGCGGCCGAGGCCGCTTCTTCGAGCCGACCATCCTCGCCGACGTTCCGGCCGAGGCGCAGCTCATGCGGGTCGAGCAGTTCGGGCCGATCCTCGCGGTCGCGCGAGTCACTTCGGACGACGAGGCGCTCGCGCGCATGAACGACTCGGTCTTCGGGCTCACCGCCAGCGTGTGGACCACGGACCGCACGCGCGCGGAGCGCTTCGGCGCGGCGCTCCGCTTCGGCACGGTGTTCATGAACCGCTGCGACTTCGGCGACCCGCGCTTGCCGTGGAGCGGCGTCGGCCAGTCCGGTCGCGGTCACTCGATGAGCGTGCTCGGCTTCGACTCACTCACGCGCACCCGCAGCCTGCACTTCCGCCCCTAGCGCCTCAACCCTCGCGCTCCAGCACTGCGATCAGGTTGGACTGCAGCCGGCCACCCGCGAGTGATTGGAGCGCCTTCAGCACGAACAGCTCGGCGAGGCCGATCGGGCCAAGCAGCATGAAGGAGCCGCCCGAGCCCACACACGAGAGGCGCTCGACGCGGAAGCCCGTCTCGCGCGCCAGCTCGCGGATACGCCGTTCGGTGTTGATCCGGTAGAACGCGGGAAACACGTCGACCGGCGCGCGTCGCTCGAGCCGCAGGATCAGCCACTTCTTCAGCCACTCGGGGGTCCAGCTCGCGATCGCGATCAGGTAGTAGAGATAGTTCGGGGTGTGGAAGACGAACTTCCCGCCGGGCCGCAGCACGCGGTGCACGTCCTCGAGCACGCGCCTGGGGTCGGGCAGATGCTCCGCGACCATGTTCGAGCTCACGACGTCGAACGAGGCGTCGGGGAACGGCAGCGCTCCGCCGAGCGCCTTTGCGCGCAGGCGCAGCAACGGGTGCGCGGCGATCGCGGGATCGACGTCGACGCCGACGAAGAGACTCGCGCCCTCGACCCACGCGCGCTGCCGTTCGCGCGGCGTGAACATGTCGGGAATGACCTGATGTCCGCAGCCCAGCTCGAGCCAGCGCACGCCGGGCTGCAGGATTCGCGCGAGCTCCTCGCCGTAGCGCGTCTGCGAGTGAGTCATGTCGAGGCCGAGCGCGCGCGCGAGCGAGGCGCGACAGCGCAGCCAGAACTCCAAACTCATCACACCCGCCCGCGAAACATCGGCCGGATGGTACACGCCGGGCGCTCGAGACGGGCAGGGCGGGAGTCAGGCTTTGTGGCTCTGCGGCCGATCCGGCGCTCATGTTCCAGCGAATCCTGACGGTGGCGCTCGTCCCCTACGTCGCGTGGCTGGTGCTCGCCTATCGCTGGCACTTTCTCGACGGCGTGAACCTGCTCTTCCACGAAGGCGGGCACATGGTCTTCCTGCCGTTCGGCATGACCTTGCACATGCTCGGCGGGACGATCGGGCAGCTCTTCTTCCCCGCGGCCTGCGCGGTCCACTTCTACCGCGAGGGCCGCACGTTCGAGGGATGGATCTGCGGGATCTGGCTCGCGGAGAGCAGCATGTACCTGGCCGAGTATCTCGGCGACGCGAAGGCCATGGTGCTGCCGCTCGTCGGCGGCGACACGCACGACTGGCACTGGCTGCTCGGGTGCGTGGGCCTGGTCGACTACTGCAAGCCGATCGCCTGGGCGATCCACGCGTTCGCGTCGCTCGCGGCGATCGCGTGTCTGGGCATGGCGGCGGCGCTCGCTTTCGGCTGGGGCCCGCAGGCAGAAGACGAGGAGCTCCACGCGGACTGAGTCGCGTTCCGATCTGCCAAACTCTCGGTCGATGGCCGACCGTGGAGACTTCTCGCACATCCCGGCGATCGACGTGCGCGAGCTCGTCGCCGGCGGGCCGGGTCGCTTCGCCGTGGCGGCGCGGCTCGGCGAGGCGTGTCGCGAGAGCGGCTTCTTCTACGTCGTCGGGCACGGCGTCGACCGGGGTCTGCAGCAGCGCTTGGCCGAGGAGAGCCGGCGCTTCTTCGCGCAGGACCTCGACACCAAGCTGCGTATCCGCATGGCGCTCGGCGGGCGCGCATGGCGCGGCTACTTCCCGGTCGGCGGCGAGCTGACCTCCGGGAAGCCGGACCAGAAGGAAGGGATTTACTTCGGTGCCGAGCTCGCCGCGGACGATCCGCGCGTGCGCGCGGGCACGCCGCTGCACGGCCCGAACCTGTTCCCGCGCGAGCCCGAGGGGCTGCGCGCGGCGGTGCTCGAGTACATGCAGGCGATGACTCACTTGGGACATCGCCTCGTCGCGGGGCTCGCGCTCGCGCTCGATCTGCCGGAGTCGTACTTCGCCGAGCGCTACACCGCGGAGCCACTCACTCTGTTCCGCATCTTCAACTATCCCGCGCGGCGCGACCCGACACTTTGGGGTGTCGGCGAGCACACGGACTACGGGCTGCTGACGATGCTGTTGCAGGATGACTCGGGCGGCCTCGAAGTGCGCTCGCGCTCGCGCTGGGTCGCGGCGCCGCCGATCCCCGGCTCGTTCGTCTGCAACATCGGCGACATGCTCGACCGCATGACTCGCGGCCTGTTCCGCTCGACCCCGCACCGCGCGCGAAATCCCGCGCCGCGCGACCGGCTGTCGTTTCCGTTCTTCTTCGACCCCGGCTGGTCGGCGCGCGTGCAGCCGATCGATCTGCCGCGCGAGCTCCTCCCGCCCGACGACGGCGCCGAGCGCTGGGACCACGCGAGCGTGCACGCGTTCGACGGCACCTACGGCGACTACCTGCTCGCCAAGGTGGGGAAGGTGTTCCCGGAGCTGCGCGCCGCCGTGCTCTAGTGCTACCGTAGCGCCGCTTCGCTTGGGCGATTAACTCAGCGGTAGAGTACTACCTTCACACGGTAGGAGCCCCGAGTTCGAATCTCGGATCGCCCACCAGTCATTCAGCCCGCGGCTCGCACCAACGCGTCGATGATGTTGTTGTAGAGCCCGGTGAGCATGCGGCGCACGGAGTCCTCCGGCGCGCCCACCGCGACCCAGTTACTGCCCCACTCGATCGCGCAGTCGCCGTTGGGCGCATCGCGGAGGGTGACGACCGCGCAGTAGTGATCGAGCGGCAGCGAGCACGGCGCCACGATCGAGTACGAGATGAGTCGCCCCTCGAGCGCGGCTTCGAGTCGCTCGACCATCTCGCCAGGCACGCCCTTCGCCTTCACGCGGCGGATGGCGCCGACGCCGCCGCCCTCGAGCGCGCACGACTCGACGGCTTCACCCATGAGTTTTCCGATCCCGCCGAAGTCCGCGAGCAGCGAGTAGATCTTCGCGCGCGACACCGGCACCGAGCGTTCGACGAGAGCTCCGTAGGCCATGCGAACCTTCTACAGGATCGGAGGTCCGATCTTCAACACTTCGGGGTCGCCGCCGCGGGCCGCCGGAGCTGGATGTTCGTGACTCGCAGCGCGGCCAGGCGGCGCCAGCGGCGGGCCTCGGCGCGCTTGCCGGCGGCGTCCCAGTGATGGGCGAGCAGGTCGGCGTGCTCGCCCAGCCGATCCTCGTGAAGCGCCTGCAGCGCGCGCGCCACCGCCTCGTGTCGCGCCGCGCGCACCTCCTGGAGCTGCGCGCCGTACGCGACCTCTCGAGTGAGCGGGTGCTTGAAGGCGAAGTGACTCGCCTCGTCGGCGTGGATCAGGTCGGCGCGCTCGAGGGTGACGAGCGCGTCGGGCAGGCCGGCCGCGTCCTCGCCGAGGACCGCCCGCAGCAGCGGCTCCGGGAAGCGCTTGCCGATCACCGCCGCGATCTGCAGCACGCGCTTCGCGGCGGCGGGCAGTGAGTCGATGCGCGCGGTGAGCAGCGACTGCACGGTCGCGGGGATGAGGATCTCCTGGACCTCACGCACCAGGCGCATGCCGTTGCGCTCGCGCGCGAGCACGCCCTGCTCGACGAGCGCCTGCACGATCTCCTCCGCGAAGAAGGGATTGCCGGCGGCGCGCGCGCTCACCAGCGCGCACAGGTCGGCGAGCGCCGGATCGCCGCCGAGCAGGTCGCGCAGCAGTGACTCACTCGCCTGCGCGGACAGCGGCGCGAGCTCGATGCGCTCGTAGTAGGACGCGTTCATCCAGGCCGCCTGGTACTCGGGCCGGGCGTTCAAGAGCAGCAGCGTGCGCGTGAAGCCGACGGCGTCCGCCAGCCGCGCGAGGAACGCCTCGCTCTCGGCGTCGATCCACTGCACGTCGTCGATCAGGAGCACCGTCGGCTCGCGCGCGCTCTGCGCTTGGACCAGGCCGCAGGCGAGCGCGAACAGGCGGTCACGGCGCGCAGCGGGCGGCAGCGCGGGCAGCTCGTCCTTCGGATGCGCGAGGCCGAGGAAGTTCAGCATGAGCGCGTGGTCCGCTTCGCCGGCGGAGCGCACGCGCTTCAGGTGAGCGCGCACCTGCTTGCGACTCACAGCGGGCCGCTCGCCCGGAGAGATCCCGAAGAAGCTGCGCAACAGATCGCGCAGCACGGCGAATGCGAGGGTGCGGCCGTGCGCCGGACAGTGCGCTTGCGCGACCGCGATCTTCTGCACGCGCCAGCGCGCGATGGCGTCGTGACACAACCGGCTCTTGCCGACGCCGGGCGAGCCGATGATGCCGACCACGCGGCCGTCGCCCGACTCCGCTTGCGCCAGCGCGCGGTCGAGGGCGGCGACCTCCGCTTCACGACCGACGAAGCGCGAGAAGCCGCGCGCGCGCGACGCCTGGATGCGCGACTGCACCGAGCCCGCGCCCACCAGCGCGAACGTCTTCACCGCCTCGCGCACGCCCTTCACGCGCACCTTGCCGATCGGCTCGAGCTCGAAGTACTCCTCGACCAGTGCCGCGGTGTGTCCCGTGAGATACGTTCGCCCGGCCGCGGCGTTCTGCTGCATGCGCGCCGCGAGCCCGACCGTGTGACCCTGCGCGGTGTAGTCCATGCGCAGGTCGTCGCCGATCGCGCCGACGATCACCTCGCCGGAGTTCAGCCCGACGCGCACGTTGAAGCGCAGCCCGGTCTCGCGCCGCAGCTCGGCCGCGAACTCGCGCATCTGCTCGCCGATCGCGAGCGCCGCGTGACACGCGCGCTGCGCGTGATCTTCGTGCGCGATCGGCGCGCCGAACAACGCCATCACGCCGTCGCCCGTGTACTGATTGATGGTGCCCTCGAAGCGGTGGATCGCGTCCGCGAGCAGCGCGAAGAAGCGGTCGAGGATGCGGTGCCACGCCTCGGCGTCGACCCGCGCGGCAAGCCGCAGGGAGTCCTTCACGTCCACGAACAGGACGGTGACCTGTTTCCGCTCGCCCTCGAGGGCGCTCTTCGAGCGCAGGATCTTCTCCGCGAGGTGGTGGGGCGTGTATGTGCGCGGCTGCGTCATGTCGAGCTCGAGGCTCTCGATGATACTGCCTGCGAAACGTTCGGCACTTGCCTGCGAAGCGAGCCGCTCGCCATCTCCGGACCTCGCCATCGCGACCGGATCGCGGCGCGCAGACCGCGGGCTAGTGCGCGCGCTCCGCGAGGGGCCGAAACGCGACCTGCGCAGTGACTGCAGTGACTGCGAGCGCCGCTGCGAGGCTCATGTAGGCGTACTGCTCGTCGTCTTCGGGCAGGACGAAGTAGAGCGCGCAAGTGACTGCGGCCAGCGCGCAGGTGAGGACTCCGGGGAGCCTCCGCCGCTCCCACAGGAGCGCGAAGCCGAGCAGGAAGCCGTAGTAGTAGCAGGAGAGGTACGCGGCCATGACGATTCCCCCGCAGCCGAGACACGCAACCGCCCAGTCGGGCTCGTGTCTCACGGCCGCCGCGAGCAGCAGCACGAACGCCGCGAGGAGTCCGAGATACACCGGGCGGCGCTGCTCGTGAACCGCGCGCCGCGCCTCGACCCATCCCTTGAAGGGGTCGATCGGATCGTCGCCGTGCAGCAGCTCCTTTCGCGAGCTGGGGTCCCAGCCCACGATCGCCTCGAGCCCCATGCTGTTCGGCGCCGGCGTGGCGAGGCGTCCCGCGCTGTTCTGCGCGAACTCGATCCACGCGGGCAAGAAGCTGCCGGTCGCCCACGCGCCCGCCGGCAGGAGCAGCGCGAGCGCGAGGAGGCAGCCGGCCGCAAACCGCTGCTGCGAGACACTCAGCGCGAGCCGGCGCTCAGTCACTGCCGACACGAGCACCTTCAGGACGAGCGCCGCCAGGACGAAGCCGGGGAAGATGCGGAGCAGCGCGGAGTACGTGAGCGCCAGACCCGCGCCAAGCGGCTTGTCGCGTTTCAGCAGGCAGATACCGGCGACCAACGTCAGCAGCCAGTCGAAGCGCAAGAGCGCCCCGCCGTTCCAGTAGAAGCGCGCGGGGAAGTTCGTGCCCCACCAGAGCAGCGCCACACACATCGCGCGCCAGCCGAACCCCCACCACACGAGCCCCCACATCGCGACCAGCAAGAGTGAGTCGACCGCCGCGAGCCAGCGAATGCGGGTCTCGTCGATCGGCACCATTTGCGCGAGCAGGCGGCCGCCCACCGCCCACACCGGCGAGGGGTTGTAGCCGTGATCCCGCTGCACGCGCTCCCAGCCGCCCTCGGTGAAGTTCGCGCGGAAGAAGCGGATGTCGCGGCGGAATTCTGCCCAGCGCTCCGGGCTGAAGTGACTCGTGCACGACCCGGGATTCGCGACGATCGCGGCGGTCGAGATGAGGTCGTTGGACCCGTGCAGGTCGCGAATCGTGCGCGCCTCGACCTTCGCGCGCAGCCCGTCGGCGAGATCCGCGACGTTCGTGCAGTCGTAGAGCCGCGTGTAGCCGAGCTCGGGCGCGTACTTTGCACCGAGATAATAGTGATAGTGCTCCCAGAGGTGGACGTAGTCGTCGAAGTGGAAGTATCCGAAGTTCCACCAGCTCGCGAAGGAGAGCGCCCCCAGCGCGGCGAGCGCGACGTCCCGGGCGCGTCTGTAGCGCAGTGACTCGCCGCGGTGCTGCAGCAGCCACGTGCACGCGAGCAGCAGGCTGCCGAGCAGCGCGAGAGCGAGCTGAACGGCGACCATTCGATCTTGCGTCAGCATCAGCGCGGCACCCCGTAGACGTCGTGCACCGAGCTCAGGCCGTGGAATCCGTGTTGGCCGATCGGCAGGCCCAGGAGTGACACGGCCGACCCCACGTCGAGCAGCGGCACCGCGGCGATGAGCGCGAAGCGCCAGCGCCGATCCTCGATCGGCACGAGCAGCGGCGCGAGCAAGAGGAAGTACCAGAACTGCACGTTCGTGTGCAGCTTGCAGAGGACGAGAAACGCGATCGGAGCAGCGACCGTCCACGCGCTGCGGATTCGAATCGCGTAAGTCACGAGCGCGGCGAGCATGGCGTAGCTCGCGAGCTGGTCGCAGAGCACGAGCCAGCCGGGATTCCAGCTGAACATGTTCGCGGTCCAGTCCCAGTAGTACGGGTTGTAGGTGAGTGGCGCGCTGAAGTGCAGCACGTTCGAGAGCGCGCCCCAGCGCAGCTCGGCGTACACAGAAGGGAGTAGACCGAGCCCGAGGCCGAGCGCCGCAAGCTGCAGCGCACGCGGGCTCGCGCGCCAGCAGCGCTGCGCAATCCACGGCGCCATGACGATCGCGGTCAGCTTCACTTGGATCGCGAGCGCGAGTGACACGCCGGCGGCGAACGCGAAGCGGGGCAGGGCGACGAGCGCGAGCAGGGTGAACAGGCTCTGCAGCGGCTCGAACTGACCCTCGCGCGAGACCCACCAGATCGATGCGGGCGACGCCCAGTAGACGAGGCCGAGCCCGCGGCTCGCAGTGAGTCGCGCGACGAGCGCGGCGTTCGCCGCCTCGACCAAGGTCAGCGCCGCTTTGGCGAAGAACACCGTCGGCGAGAGTGCGGACACGAGCGTGAAGAAGGCGAGCGCGGCCGGCGGGTAGTTGTACGGCAGCCGCGACCACGAGGCCCCGCGCCAGGCCGGAGAGAGCTCCGCGAGCGGGCGCGCCGCCGCGTCGAGCCCCCACTCGCGCACCGCGACCCCGTACAGCAGATTGCGCACGACGTCGCCCGTGATGATCGGCAGAGCCTCGACCTGACTCGCGCGGATCGCGGCAACGGCGACTGCGGCAGCCACCAAACCGAACACCGCCCGTTGCTGTTCGGTCCGCGCCCGCCGTGCCTGCATCGCGCGGGAGCGTACAATGACGGGCAAGCGGAGGACACGACGATGATCCACTGCAACGGGGTTCACCATCTGGCGGTCTGCACGGCCGACATCAAGGCGCAGATCGAGTTCTTCAACGACGTGCTCGGGATGGAGCTCGTGGCGCTCTACTGGATGCACGGCGTCGAGGGCGCGTGGCACGGATTCCTGAAGCTCGACGACCACTCCTACATCGCGTTCGTGCAGACACCCGCGATCGCCAAGATCGAGCGCCAGCTCGGCGTATCGCACTCGGGCAGCCCGGGCGCACCGTCCGCGGGCGGAACCATGCAGCACCTGGCGTTCAACGTCGACTCGCTCGACGAGTTACTCGCGTTCCGCGACCGCATCCGCTCGCGCGGCGTGACCGTGATCGGCCCGATCCACCACGGGCTGTGTGACTCGATCTACTTCGCCGGGCCCGAGGATCTGTCTCTCGAGATCGCGACCTCCGAGCGCGCGATCGACGGGCGCGCGTGGATCGACCCCGAGGTCGTCGCGCTCGCGAACATCTCGCCCGCGGAGCTCGCGCGCTTCAAGAGGCCCGACCCCGTGTCACTGACCGGCGGGAAGCTCGCGCAGCCGAAGCTCGACCGCTCGCAGCCCGTCATGCGCGGCTGGCCGCCGGGCGTGTACGAGCACCTCGCGGCGCTGCCCGACGACGAGTTCACGGCGCAGATGAGTGAGACGGAGCCGCCCGTGAAGGTCGAGGACTAGCGGCGGGCGCTCGCGCGCGGAGTGAGTCGCATCACTCGTGCCCGGGGACGGCTTCGAAGTCCTCGAGCGCGAGGCGCCGGGTGCGCCACCAGTACTGGAACGTGAAGTAGGGCCAGAGAGTCCCGTTGTAGCCGTCCTTGTCCATGTACCAGCTGTGACAGCCGGAGCTCCACACCGAGCGGCGCATGCGGCGCTGCAGGTTGTCGGTGAACTTCGCCTGCGCGGACTCGAGCACGTCGAGGAACGCGAGCTTGCGGCGGCGCACGGTCTGGATCGCCTGCAGCGCGTGTCTCGCCTGCGCCTCGATCATGA
>Ga0326731_1000327_pt1 | contig 12319 bp, 12 predicted proteins | sample MHFSIPfraction_FD_207645 | JGI IMG/M metagenome (GOLD analysis project Ga0326731, IMG submission 207645) | Lab enriched peat soil microbial communities from Michigan Hollow, Ithaca, NY, United States - MHF9FY SIP fraction | ecosystem: Environmental > Terrestrial > Soil > Wetlands > Peat | place...
CGAGCGCGTGCTGGTGGATTCGCGCGAGAACTTCCACCGGCTCGCCGAGTTCGCCGAGACCTACACGCCGAAGGTGCGCGCCAGGCTCGAGCACTACACTGGCGAGCGGCCGCTGTTCGACCTGTACAACGTCGAGGATGAAATCGAGAAGGCGCTGTCGCGGCGCGTGGACCTGAAGTCGGGCGGCACGCTGGTGATCGACCAGACCGAAGCGATGACCACCATCGACGTCAACACCGGCGGCTTCGTCGGCAGCCGCAGTTTCGACGACACCGTATTCAAGACCAACCTCGAGGCGGCGCAAGCCATTGCGCGCCAGCTGCGCCTGCGCAACCTCGGCGGCATCATCATCACCGACTTCATCGACATGGAGTCGGAGTCGCACCGCGCGGCGGTGCTGGAGGAGCTGAAGAAGGCGCTGGCGCGCGACCGCACGCGCATGACGGTCAACGGCTTCACGCAGCTGGGACTCGTCGAGATGACGCGCAAGCGCACGCGCGAGTCGCTCGCCCACGTGCTGTGCGAGCCGTGCCCGACCTGCGCGGGCCGGGGCGCGGTGAAGACCGCGCGCACCGTATGCTACGAGATCCTGCGCGAGATCCTGCGCGAGGCGCGCGCCTTCAGCGCCCGCGAGTTCCGCGTGCTCGGCGCGCAGGGCGTGATCGACCTGCTGCAGGAGGAGGAGTCGGGCTCGGTGGCCATGCTCTCGGACTTCATCGGCAAGCCGATCTCGCTGCAGGTGGAACCGGGCTACATGCAGGAGCAGTTCGACATCGTGCTGATGTGACGGAACTCCACTACTTGCCGGCCAGGCAGCTGGCGCGTCTCATCCGCTCGCGCAAGGTTTCCGCCACCGAGGTGATGCGCGCGTTCATCGCGCAGATCGAGCGCGTCAATCCCAAGGTGAACGCCATCGTCACCTTCCTGCCGGAGCAGGCACTCAAGGCGGCAAAGGCGCTCGATCGCCGCAAAGGCGCAAGGCCGCCGCTGGCGGGCCTGCCGATCGCCTACAAGGACCTGGTGGACACCAAGGGCATCCGCACCACCAGGGGCTCCCTCGTCTACCAGGACTACGTGCCGCAGAAAGACGCGCTGCTCGTCGAGCGGCTGCAGGCCGCCGGCGCCATCACGCTTGGCAAGACCAATACGCCGGAGTTCGGCGCGGGCAGCAATACCTTCAACAAGGTGTTCGGCGCGACGAGGAATCCCTACGACCTGACGAAGACGGCGGGCGGCTCATCCGGCGGGGCGGCCGCGGCGGTCGCCTGCGGCATGCTGCCATTCGCCGACGGCTCCGATCTGGCGGCGAGCCTGCGCAATCCCGGCAACTTTTGCAACGTCGTGGGCTTCCGGCCAACGCCCGGACGCGTGCCGACCTGGCCCGCGGCGAATGCCTGGGATACGCAGCCGGTCGCCGGGCCGATCGCGCGCACGGTGGAGGACACGGCGTTCCTCCTTGCGGCGATGGCGGGGCCGGAGGCGCGCGCGCCGGTCTCCCTCAGCGAGCCCGGCAGCATCTTCAATCGGCCGCTGAATAGGTCCTTCCGGAAGGTGCGCATCGCCTGGACGCGCGACTTCGGCGGGCTGCCGGTCGAGCCGCCGGTCACTGCGGCGCTCGAGCCGCAGCGCAAGGTATTCGAGTCGCTCGGCTGCATCGTCGAGGAAGCCTGCCCGGATTTCTCGGGCGCGACGGAAGCCTTCGAGACGCTGCGCGCGGTGTCCTTCTCGCTGCGCTACGCGCCGCTGCTGAAGACGCACCGCGCGCTGCTCAAGGACACCGTGATCTGGAACATCGAGCAGGGCCTGGCGCTCGACGGCGCGAAGATCGGGCGCGCCGAGGTCCTGCGCACCGAGCTTTTCCACCGCGTGCGTGCTTTCCTGGAGAAGTACGAGTTCCTGCTCGCACCAGTGAACCAGTTGCCGCCCTTCCCAGTCGATACCGAGTACCCGCAGGAGATCGCGGGCGTAAGGCTCGGCAACTACCTCGACTGGATGAAGAGCTGCTACTACGTCACGATCGTCAGCCACCCCGCAGTCTCGGTGCCGGCGGGCTTCACCCCCGGCGGGCTGCCCGTGGGCCTGCAGATCATCGGCCGCTACCGCGACGATTTCGGCGTGCTGCAGCTCGCGCACGCCTTCGAGTCGGAAACGCAGGTCTGCAAGCGCCGCCCGCCGCTCGCGCCCTGACGCCCTACTTCTCCTTCGGCACGCGGCCCATCAGGTAGAACTCGTCGTTCGGCCGGATGCCGAAGGCGTTGGCGAGCCGGTTCGACATCGCGAACATCGCGGCGATGGCGGCGATGTCCCAGGCGTCCTCGTCGGCAATGCCCGCGCCGCGCAGCGCGTCGAAATCCGCATCGCCGATCTCGTGCGAGGCGAGCGCCACCTTCATGGCGAAATCGAGCATCGTCTTCTGGCGTGGCGTGATGTCCGCCTTGCGGTGGTTGATCGCCACCTGGTCGGCAACGAGCGGGTTCTTCGCGCGCACGCGCAGGATTGCGCCGTGCGCGACCACGCAATACTGGCAGCGGTTCGCGCCCGAAGTCGCCACCACGATCATCTCGCGCTCGGCCTTGGTGAGGCCGCCCGGCTTTTCCATCAGCGCATCGTGATAGGCAAAGAAGGCGCGGAACTCGTCCGGGCGGCGGGCAAGCGCGAGGAACACGTTCGGCACGAATCCGGACTTCTCCTGCACGGCGAGGATGCGCGCGCGCACATCCTCCGGCAGGTCCTCCAGCCTGGGGACGGGAAAGCGGCTGAGCGCAGCGCTGGCCACGGCCACTGCGTCAGTCGGCGTAGACGCCCGCCTTCTTGATCAGCGGGCCCCATTTCTCGATCTCGGCCTTGAGGTGCGCGCGCAGCGCGGCCGGCGTCGCCTTGTCGAGCGCGATCGGATCGGTGCCGAGGTCGTTGAAGCGCGTCTTCACCACCGGGTCCTTGAGCGCCGCCTGCAGCGCGGACACCAGCTTGTCGATCACCGGCTTGGGCGTGCCCTTGGGCGCGTACATGCCGTGCCAGACGCTCACGTCGAAGCCTTTCAGGCCCTGCTCCTGAAGCGTCGGCACGTCGGGCAGCGAGGGCACGCGCGCCTTGGTGGTCACGCCGTAGACCTTGATCTTGCCGCCGCGGATCTGGCCGGTGGTGTTGGTGGTCTGGTCGCACATGAAGTCCACCTGCCCGCCGATCAGGTCGTTCATCGCCGGTCCCGTGCCCTTGTAGGAGATGGTGGTCACGTCGGTCTCGATCGCGCTCATGAACAGCATCCCGCACAGGTGCGAGGCAGCGCCCAGGCCCGCGTTGGCGTAGTTGATCTTCGCCTTGTTCGCCTTCACGTAGGCGAGGAACTCCTTGAAATCCTTCGCCGGGAAGTCCTTGCGCGCCACCAGCGTCATCGGCACTTCGTTGATCAGGCCGATCGGCTCGAGGTCCTCCATCGGCTTGAACGGCAGCGTGCGGTACAGCGCCGGGGCGGTCGCCATGCCGATGTGGTAGATGAGCGTGGTGTAGCCGTCGGGCGCCGCCCTGGCCACTGCGTTCACGCCGATGGTGCCGCCCGCGCCGACCTTGTTCTCGACGATCAGCGACTGGCCCAGGGGCTTGCCCATGGCCTGCGCCATGACGCGCGCCACCGTGTCGGTGGGGCCGCCGGCGCTGAAGGGCACGACGATGGTGACGGGCTTGTTCGGGTATTGGGCGGTGGCGATGCTTGCGCAGGCGAACAGGGCTACGGCGATGAGGGCTCTGGCTGACATGGAAGATTCCTCGTGGAGGTTGCCTTGGCGCGCCCGGCGGGATTCGAACCCACGACCCTTGGCTTCGGAGGCCAATACTCTGATCCGCTGAGCTACGGGCGCTTTCAAGCTAAAATCGCCGACATTCTAATCCCTCCGCCGGACCACGCGTATGAGCGAGCAAGAGTCGCATTCCTCCTTCATCAAGACGCCGCAACAGTTGATCGTGGTGGTGCTGCTCGCTTTCCTGGTGCCGATCATCGGCATCGTGCTGCTGATCAATCTGGTGCTCAACAAGCCGAGCGCCGATCCCGGCGCGCTCGCGCCCGAAGCGGTGGCCGCACGGCTGCAGCCAGTCGGCCGCGTGGAGTTCGGCGCCGCGGGCGGCGCGGCTGCCGGGCCGCGCAGCGGGGAGGAAATCGTCAAGTCGGTCTGCGCCGCCTGCCACCAGACCGGCGTCGCCAACGCGCCGAAAATCGGCGACAAGGCCGCGTGGGCGCCGCGCATCAAGAGCGGAATGAACGCCTTGGTCGCCGACGCCATCAAGGGCATCCGCGCCATGCCGCCGCGCGGCGGCGCGGCCGACCTCTCGGACGACGAGATGGCGCGCGCGGTCGTGTACATGGCGAACCGGTCCGGCGGCAACCTGAAGGAGCCGGCGGCGCCCAAAGCCCCCGCCGCCAAGGGCAAGTAGTCCCCGGCGGCGGCCGAGTTCCGGCCGCAATGCGCCACCGCGCGACTTGTACACAGCTTCCCTAGCGGCGTGAACCTGCTCTTCATCATCGATGCGCCGGATTCGCTCAAGGCGTACAAGGACACGACGGTCACCATGATGCGCGCCGCCGAGGCGCGCGGGCATGCGGTGCACGTGTGCGAGCAGCCCGCGCTCGCCTGGCACGGCGGCAGCGTCGGCGCCGAGGCGATGCATATCCGGCTCACCGACAACGACGAGGACTGGTACCGGCGAGACGGCCACGCGCAGCGCAGCCTCGCCTGGTTCGACGCGGTGCTGATGCGCAAGGACCCGCCGTTCGACCTCGAGTACGTGACCAGCACGTGGCTGCTGTCGGCCGCGGTGCGCGAGGGCGCGCGGGTGTTCAACGCGCCCGACGCGATTCGCGACCACAACGAGAAGCTTGCCATCGCCGAGTTTCCGCGCTTCGTCGCGCCGACGCTGGTGGCGCGCGAGCCGCAGCGCCTGCACGCTTTCATCGACGCGGAGCGCGACGTGGTGCTCAAGCGCCTGGACGTGATGGGAGGCGAGAACATCTTCCGCGTGCGCGCCGACGACCCGAACCGCAACGTGATCGTCGAGCTGATGGCGCAGGGCGGCGCGCGCAGCGTGATGGCGCAGCGCTTCATCCCCGAGATCCGCGACGGCGACAAGCGCATCCTGCTCATCGACGGCAAGCCGGTGCCGCACAGCCTCGCGCGCATCCCGAAAGCCGGCGAGTCGCGCGGCAACCTCGCCGCCGGCGGCACCGGCGTGGCGCAGCCGCTCTCGGCGCGCGACCGCGAGATCGCCGAGGCGCTCGGCCCGAAGCTCGCCGCGCGCGGGCTGCTGCTGGTGGGCCTGGACGTGATCGGCGACTACCTCACCGAGGTCAACGTCACCAGCCCCACCTGCTTCCGCGAGATCCAGGACCAGACCGGGTTCGACGTGGCCGGCATGTTCATCGAGGCGCTCGCGGCGAAGGTGCGCGCGTGATCGGCGTGCTGCTGATCTCGCACGGCGCCATCGGCGAGGCGCTGCTCGCGAGCGCCGAGGCGATCCTGGGCACCAGGCAGGCGCAGGTGGCTACCCTCGGCGTGTCGCGCAGCGACGACCCCGACAAGGTGCTCGCGCGCGCGCGCGGCCTCGCAGCGCAGCTCGACAGCGGCGCGGGCGTGCTGGTGCTCACCGACATGTTCGGCGCCACGCCCTGCAACGTGGCGGCGCGCCTGCTCGCCGACGGCCGCGTCGAGGGCGTGTCCGGGGTCTCGCTGCCGATGCTGGTGCGCGTGCTCTCGGGCCGCAACGGCTCGCTGCCCGCCGCGGTGCAGCGGGCGCTCTCCGGCGGCGCCGAAGGCGTGGTGCACATGAACACGGACAGCTGCGGTGGCTAGTGCCGAGCTCACCATCGTCAACAGGCTCGGCCTGCACGCGCGCGCCTCGGCCAAGCTCACGCAGGTGGCGAGCGGCTTCAAGAGCGACGTGTGGCTCACGCGCAACGGCCGGCGCGTCAACGCCAAGAGCATCATGGGCGTGATGATGCTCGCCGCGGGCAAGGGCGCCAGCGTCACCGTGGAGGCGGAGGGCGCGGACGCGGATGCGGCGCTCGCCGCCGTGCGCGCGCTGATCGCCGACTGCTTCGGCGAGGGCGAATGAGATGAGCGCCCCCTCCCGTTGCGCAGGGGCGTTGGCGTGAACTTCGTCCTGCACGGCTCGAGCGTCGCCTCGGGCATCACCATCGGCCACGCGCACCTGGTGTCGAGCGCGCGCCTGGAGGTGGCGCATTACCAGATCGCCGAGGAAGCGGTGCCCGCCGAGATCTTCCGCTTCGACGCGGCGATCGCGCGCGCCAAGCAGGAGCTGGCGCTGCTCGAGGGCCAGATGCCGCAGGACGCGCCCGCGGAGTTCGCCGCCTTCATCAACCTGCACCGCATGATCCTGGGGGACTCCTCGCTCTCGCATGAGCCGCGCGAGCTGATCCGCGAACGCCGCTGCAACGCGGAGTGGGCGCTGGTGCAGCAGATGGAGACCCTGGTCGAGCAGTTCGAGGCGATGGAGGATCCCTACCTGCGCGAGCGCAAGGGCGACATCCAGCAGGTGGTGGAGCGGGTGTTGAAGGCGCTGATGGGCGACAAGGCGCCGGCGCAGCCGCAGCTGTCGGAAGAGCACAAGCTGATCGTGGTGGCGCACGACCTCTCGCCGGCCGACATGATTCTCTTCAAGCGGCACGAATACGGCGGCTTCGTCACCGACGTGGGCGGCGTCACCTCGCACACGGCGATCGTCGCGAGGAGCCTCAACATCCCGGCGCTGGTGGGCCTGCACCACGCGCGCCACATGATCCGCGAGGGCGAGCTGCTGATCGTCGACGGCACCCAGGGCGTGCTGATCGTCAACCCGGACCCGATGGTGCTCGCCGAGTACCAGCTGCGCCAGTCGCAGCACGAGATCGAAAAGAAGAAGCTGCGGCGCCTGAAGAGCACGCCCGCGGCGACGCTGGACGGCGCGGCGGTGGAGCTCTATGCCAACATCGAGCTGCCGCAGGACCTGGACGAGGTGCACGAGGCGGGGGCGCAGGGAATAGGCCTGTTCCGCACCGAGTTCCTGTTCATGAACCGCAAGGACCTGCCGAGCGAAGACGAGCAGTACGAAGCCTACCGCGAGGTGGCGAAGGCCATGGGCTCGCGGCCGGTGGTGATCCGCACGCTGGATGTCGGCGCCGACAAGGCGCTTTCCGGAGAGAGCGCGCTGATGCCCAATCCCGCGCTCGGCCTGCGCGCGATCCGCTATTGCCTCGCCGAGCCGCAGATGTTCCTCGCGCAGCTGCGCGCCATCCTGCGCGCCTCGCGCCACGGCAAGGTGAGGATCCTCCTGCCGATGGTGGCGCACGTGCACGAGGTCGAGCAGGCGCTTGCCTTCATCCAGCAGGCCAAGGAGCAGCTGGACGACAAGGGCGTGCCTTACGACAAGGGCATCGAGGTCGGCGGCATGATCGAGATCCCGGCGGCGGCGCTCGCGCTGCCGATGTTCATGAAGCGGCTGGATTTCCTGTCGCTCGGCACCAACGACCTGATCCAGTACACGCTGGCGATCGACCGCACCGACGACGCGGTGGCGCACCTCTACGACCCGCTGCACCCCGCGGTGCTGCATCTCGTCGCGCACGTCATCCAGACTGCCACGCGCGGCGAGGTGCCGGTGGCGGTGTGCGGCGAGATGGCGGGCGACCTCGCGCTCACGCGACTGCTGCTCGGCTTCGGGCTGCGCAATTTCTCCATGCACCCGGCGCAGCTGCCGGCGATCAAGGAGCGCGTATTGCGCACGAACCTGGCGGAAGCGCAGCCGCTCGCGCAGAAGGTGCTGCGCTCGGGCGACCCGGCGAAGACGCGCGAACTCATCGCCAAGCTCAATTCCTGAGGAACCCCCATGAAGCGAACGCTGCTCGCCGTCCTCGCGCTGCTCTCCAGCGCCGCCGTGCTGGCGCAGCCGTATCCGTCGCGCCCGGTGAAGCTGGTGGTGCCCTTTCCCGCCGGCAGCGCCACCGACCAGGTGGCGCGCGTCCTTGGCCAGCAGCTGCAGGAAGCGCTCAAGCAGCCCTTCGTGGTGGAGAACAAGGCAGGCGCGCAGGGCTCGATCGCCGCCGCGGAAGTGGCCAAGGCCGCGCCCGACGGCTACACGCTGATGCTCACCACCAACACCCCGCAGGCGGCAAACGTCAGCCTGTTCAAGAAGCTGCCCTACGACCCGGTGAAGGACTTTGCCCCGATCGCCAGGCTCGGCACGATTTCCTTCATGCTGATGGTGCGTGCCGACTTCCCGGCGCAGAACCTCAAGCAGTTCATCGCGCATGCGAAGGCGAATCCCGGCAAGCTCTCGGCGGGCTACGGCTCCGCCGGCTCGCAGGTCTCGCAGGCCATGCTGCGCTCCATGGCGAGGATCGATTTCATCGACGTTCCCTACAAGGGCCTGCCGCAGGCGATCACCGACGTGCTCGGGGGATCCATCGCCTTCACCTTCGCCGACCTCGCGAACGCGCTCGCGCAGCAAAAGGGCGGCAAGCTGCGCGGCCTCGCGGTGACCTCGGAGAAGCGCAGCGCGCTCGCGCCCGAGGTGCCCGCCATCGCCGAGGAGCTGCCCGGCTACGAGCTGATCGCGTGGTTCGCCCTGATGGCGCCTGCGGGCACGCCGCCCGAGATCGTCGCGCGGCTGCACCAGCTCACCGCGGCCTCGCTCGCCAAGCCCGACGTCGTCGCGCGCTTCGCTGCCATCGGCACCGACGTCGCGCCAATGAACCCCGAGCAGCTGGGCGCGTTCATCCGCTCCGAAATCGCCAAGTGGGCGCGGATGACCAAGGAAGCCGGCATCGAACCGCAGTAAGGCCCTAGGGAAGCTCTGCGCAAGTCGCGCGCATGCGCGTTGCGGCCGGAACGCGGCGCCGACTAGGCGCAAGGCCGCAGCGATATGTCGATATCGCAAGGTCGAGCAACAACGCCGGCGCCCGTGTCATCGCGCAATCGTACCCTGCGCCGCTACGACTTCCGGCCGCAACCCGAGGGCGGCGAGCGCTTCTCGCCTTACAGGCTCGCTTATCGGCTCGCCGCCCAAAGGGACGGGGCGAATTTTCGCGCATGGCATCGCCATCGGCCGCCTTGTGGACGTCCTGTACACGGCGGCGTCCGCTGTCTCGCCCTGCACGAAAATCGCCAACGTCGCGCACGCGGGACTTGCGCAGAGCTTCCCTTGCCGCCTTCATCATAGAATCGGGCGATGAGCGGTCCGCTCGACGGCGTGCGCGTGCTCGACCTCACCACCGTGGTGATGGGGCCCTACGCCACGCAGATCCTCGCCGACTTCGGCGCCGACGTGGTGAAGGTGGAGCCGCCCGAAGGCGACATCATGCGCTACGCCTGGCCCTTCCGCTCCAAGGGCATGGGGCACATCTTCCTGAACGCCAACCGCAACAAGCGCGGCATCGTGCTCGACCTGAAAAAGCCCGAGGCACGCGAGGCTTGCCTCGCGCTGGCGAAGCAGGCGGACGTCCTCGTCTACAACATCCGCCCGCAGGCCATGGCGCGCCTCAAGCTGGGCTACGAGGAGGTAAAGGCGGTCAACCCGCGCATCATCTATGTCGGCGCCTTCGGCTACAGCCAGCGCGGCCCCTACGCGGCGAAGGCGGCCTACGACGACCTGATCCAGGGCGCCGCGGGGCTGCCCTGGCTGTCGCGCGAGGCGGGCGCGGAGTCGCCGCGCTACACCCCGGTGATCATCGCCGACCGCTCGGTCGGCCTGCACGTGGCGAACACGGTGAGCGCGGCGCTGTACGCGCGCGAGAAAACTGGCAAAGGCCAGCGCGTGGACGTGCCGATGTTCGAGAGCCTGCTGCAGTCGGTGCTCGGCGAGCACTTGGGCGGCTACACCTTCCTGCCGCAGCTCGGCGAAGGCGGCTACCGGCGCATGCTCACCAAGTACCGCCGGCCGTACGAGACCAAGGACGGCTACGTCTGCGCGCTCATCTACAACGACAAGCACTGGAAGGCGTTTTTCGAGATGGTCGGGCGCGCGGACATGGAGGACGATCCGCGCTTCGCCTCCGCCGAGGGGCGCAGTCAGAACTTCGACGCGGTATACAGCTTCGTCGCCGACGAAATGCACAAGCGCACCACCGACCAGTGGCTCGCGGCGCTGGAGCAGGCCGACATCCCGGTGCAGCGCATGAACAGCCTCGATGACATCCTGCGCGACCCGCACCTCGCCGCCATCGGCTACTTCGCCCCCATCGAGCATCCGAGCGAGGGAACACTCCTGTCCATGAAGGTGCCCTCGGAGTGGTCGGAGACGGAGCCCGCGTACCGGCGCCATGCGCCCCGCCACGGCGAGCACACGCGCGAAGTGCTGCGCGAGGCGGGCTACAGCGACGCGCAGATCGATGCGCTGGCAGCCAGCGGAGCGGCTCGGCTATAATCCTCGGCGCAGCGCCGATTTGATGTTCAGCTTGCGGGCGCTCTACAAATACCGCTAAAGAGACCGGTTCCCGAAGGCCCGTTCTCGCGCAAGCTGAACGGGCTTTTTCGTTTCCGGGGACTGCCGTGATCGTCGAGGCGCAGAAGGCAAAGTTCACCGAGCCCTTGCGGCTGAAGGGCGGCGCGCTGCTGCCCGAGTTCGAGATCGCCTACGAGACCTACGGCACGCTGAACGCGCAGCGCTCGAACGCGGTGCTCGTCTGCCACGCGCTGAATGCCTCGCACCACGTGGCCGGCACCTACGCCAATGACGCGGACAACCTCGGCTGGTGGGACAACATGGTCGGTCCCGGCAAGCCGCTCGACACCAACCGCTTCTTCGTCATCGGCTCCAACTACATCGGCTCGTGCTTCGGCTCCACGGGCCCCGCCTCGCCGAACCCGGCCACCGGCAAGCCCTGGGGCGCCGACTTCCCGGTGGTCACGGTGGAGGACTGGGTCGCGGCGCAGGCGCGACTCGCGGACTTCCTCGGCATCGAGCGCTTTGCCGCGGTGATGGGCGGCTCGCTCGGCGCGATGCAGGCATTGCAGTGGGCGCTCTCCTACCCCGAGCGCGTGCGCCACTCGATCGTGATCGCCGCGACGCCGCGGCTCTCGGCGCAGAACATCGCCTTCAACGAGGTCGCGCGCCAGGCGATCATGACCGACCCGGACTTCCACGGCGGCCACTACTACGAGAAAGGCGTGGTGCCGGTGAGGGGACTGCGCATCGCCCGCATGATCGGCCACATCACCTATCTCTCGGATGACGCGATGATGGAGAAGTTCGGGCGCGTGCTGCGCAACAAGAGCACGCCCGGCTTCGATTTCGACGTCGATTTCGAGATCGAGAGCTACCTCAGGTACCAGGGCGACAAGTTCGCGACCTACTTCGACGCCAACACCTACCTCAGGATCACCAAGGCGCTCGACTACTACGACCCGGCGGCCGATTTCGGCGGCGACCTGTCGACGGCGTTCGCCCGCGCGCAGGCCGACTTCCTCGTGGTGTCCTTCACCTCCGACTGGCGCTTTTCCTCGGCGCGCTCGCGCGAAATAGTGCGAGCGCTTCTTGATAACAGGCGCGTGGTGTCCTACCTCGAAATCGACGCGCCGCAGGGGCACGACGCCTTCCTGCTGGACGATCCGCGCTACCACGGCGCACTGCGCGCCTATTACGGCAACATCGCCCTGTGACCGAGACCGAAGTCATCTCCGGCTGGATCGCGCCCGGCGCGCGGGTGCTGGACCTGGGCTGCGGCGACGGCAAGCTGCTCAAGTACCTCTGGCAGACGAAGCAGGCGCCGGGATATGGCGTGGAGATCGACGACGCGCACGTGCTCGAGTGCCTGAAGAACGACGTCAACGTCCTGCAGATGGACCTGGAGGACGGCCTGGCCGCGTTCGCCGATCAGTCCTTCGATCGCGTCATCCTCTCGGAGACCCTGCAGGCAATCCACCGCCAGGAGCCGCTGCTGCAGGACATGCTGCGCGTAGGGCGCGAGGCGATCGTGTCCTTCCCCAATTTCGGCTACTGGCGCGCGCGCATCCAGATCGCGCTGGCCGGCCACATGCCGGTATCGAAGGAATTGCCCTACCAGTGGTACGACACGCCCAACGTGCACCACTGCACGCTGGTGGACTTCGAGGCGCTGTGCGCCACGCTTGGCATCCGCATCCGCGAGCGCGTTGTGCTGCGCGACGGCGCGCCCGTCACGATGCTGCCGAACCTGCTCGGCAGCATCGCCCTGTACCGCGTGGCGCGCTGAGCGCCGGTTACTTGCCTTTGGCGGCTGCCGCCGGCTTCGGCGCGGGCTCCACGGAGATCGCGATCGCCTCGGTGTAGACGGCCTGGACTTGGTCGCCCTTCTTGATGT
>Ga0326731_1000332_pt1 | contig 12222 bp, 9 predicted proteins | sample MHFSIPfraction_FD_207645 | JGI IMG/M metagenome (GOLD analysis project Ga0326731, IMG submission 207645) | Lab enriched peat soil microbial communities from Michigan Hollow, Ithaca, NY, United States - MHF9FY SIP fraction | ecosystem: Environmental > Terrestrial > Soil > Wetlands > Peat | place...
CTAGCCCAGCACCCGCGCCAGCATCGCCCGCGCCTCCTCCACGATGCGCCCGAGGTGCGCCGCATCCCTGAAGCTCTCGGCGTAGAGTTTGTACACGTTTTCCGTGCCGCTCGGCCGGGCCGCAAACCAGCCCTGGTTGGTCGTCACCTTGAGCCCGCCGATCGCCGCGCCGTTACCGGGAGCCCGGGTCAGCTTCGCCTCGATCGGGTCGCCAGCCAGGGTCGACACCGTCACCGCCTCTGGCGTGAGCTTCTTGAACCCGGCCTTCTCCGCCGGTGTGCACGGGGTATCGATGCGGGTGTAGACCGGTGCACCGTGCCGGGCGGTGATTTCCCGGTAGTGCTCGCCGGGGTCTTTTCCGGTGACCGCGGTGATCTCCGCTGCGAGGAGGCAGAGCAGGATCCCGTCCTTGTCGGTGGTCCAGACACCGCCATCCCTCCTGAGAAAGCTCGCCCCCGCGCTCTCTTCTCCGCCGAAGCAGCAGCTCCCATCGAACAATCCGGGGGTGAACCACTTGAATCCCACCGGGACCTCCAGCAGCTCGCGGCCCTGTTCGGCCACCACCCGGTCGATCAGCGCGCTCGAGACCAGGGTCTTTCCCACCCTTGCCGTTCGCGGCCAGTCAGGCCGATGGGTGAGCAGATAGCGAATCGCGACGGCGAGATAGTGATTGGGGTTGAGCAGCCCGGCCGACGGGGTCACGATGCCGTGCCGGTCGGCATCCGGATCGGCCCCGAAGGCGATCCGGAACCGGTCCTTGAGCCCCACCAGACCGGCCATCGCCTGCGGGCTGGAGCAGTCCATCCGGATCTTCCCGTCGTGATCCACGGTCATGAACCGGAAGGTCGGGTCGAGCGCGGGGTTCACCACCACGAGGTCCAGGCCGTAACGCTCGGCAATGCGTGGCCAGTACTCGAGCGAGGAGCCGCCCAGCGGATCGACGCCGATCGTCACCCTGGCCTGCCGGATGGCATCGAGGTCGAGCACATCGGCCAGCGCCTCGATGTAACCGGCGGCGAGATCCTCCTGGCGGGTGGTGCTCGCCCCGAGCGCGGTCTCGAACAGCAGGTGCTCAACCTGGCGGTTCCCATCCGCCAGCAGCGCGTTGGCTCGGTCCTGGATCGAGCCGGTGACGTCGGTATCGGCGGGGCCGCCGTTAGGTGGGTTGTACTTGAAGCCGCCGTCCTGGGGGGGATTGTGGGACGGCGTGATGACGATGCCGTCGGCCTGACCGTTCCCGGTTCCGCGTTTCGCGTTCCGCGAGTTGTGTGCGAGGATGGCCCGTGAGATCACCGGCGTCGGGGTGTAACCATCGTCCCGCTGAACAACGACCGTCACACCATTCCCGGCGAGAACCTCGAGCGCGGTCCGCTCCGCCGCGTGCGATGCAGCGTGGGTGTCCTTGCCCAGATAGAGCGGCCCGCTGATCCCCTGGCTGGAACGGTACTCGCAGATGGCCTGGGTAATCGCGAGGATGTGGGCCTCGGTGAACGTCCCGTCGCTCGGCGTCCCGCGGTGGCCGCTGGTGCCGAAGCTCACCAGCTGGGTCGGGTCGGCCAGGTTCGGCCGGCGGGCGTAGTAGTCCCGCTCCAGCCGGGCGACGTCGATCAGCAGCTCGGGCGGCGCGGGCTTGCCGGCGAGGTGGTGCATGGGGTTTCCCGTGGGGTGACTCGGAAGCTGCCGGACTTTCGCGGCGACTCCGGTAACCGTACCTTCCGCCAACCTCTCCCGCTACTCCCATGTCCGAGCCCTCGCTGGACCTCGCCGCCCGGTTGGCGGACCGTTACCGAGTGGAGCGGCAACTGGGCCAGGGCGGGATGTCCACGGTGTATCTCGCCCACGACCTTAAGCACGACCGTCCGGTGGCGGTGAAGGTGCTCCGTCCCGAGCTCGCGGCGGTCATCGGCGCCGAACGGTTCCTCGCCGAGATCAAGACCACTGCGAATCTGCAGCACCCGCACATCCTCCCGCTGCACGACTCCGGAACGGTGGACGGCACCGCCTACTATGTGATGCCGCTGGTCGACGGCGAATCGCTCCGCGAGCGGCTCGCCCGGGAGAAGCAGCTGCCGCTGGCAGACGCCCTGCGGATCACCACCGAGGTGGCATCGGCCCTGGACTACGCTCACCGTCGCGGGGTGATCCACCGAGACATCAAGCCCGAGAACATCCTGCTGCAGGACGGCCAGGCGCTGGTGGCCGACTTCGGCATCGCGCTGGCGGCCACCACCGCGGGCGGCGCCCGGATCACGGAGACCGGACTGTCGCTCGGAACACCGCAGTACATGAGCCCCGAGCAGGCCATGGGCGAGCGCATGCTGGATGCCCGGACCGACGTGTACGCTCTGGGGTGCGTGCTCTACGAGATGCTGACCGGCGAAGCCCCATTCACCGGACCCACGGCCCAGGCGATCATGGCCAAGGTGATGACCGCGGAGCCGGTGCCGCCCTCACACTTGCGCCGGTCCGTCCCACCCGAGGTGGACGAGGCGGTGATGACTGCGCTGCAGAAACTGCCGGCGGATCGTTGGAGCAGCGCCGGCGAATTCGTCGCGGGCCTGACGCCGGGAATGGCCCGGCCCGCAAGGGTCCGGGCCCTTGCCTCGACCCCGGCCAGGACGATCCGGGATCCGGCCCTGTGGCTGGGAGGGCTGGTCCTTCTGGCCAGCGCCTTCTATGCCGGCGGACGTCTCGCGGGTCATCGGGCCCTGTCACTCGAGTTCGGCCGGGCCACGCAGGTCACCTCCGACCCAGGTCTCGAAGTGGTGCCCGCCCTCTCCCCGGACGGACGATCGGTGGCGTACGCAGGCGGGACCACTGCGCGGACCCGGATCTTCGTGCGCGCGGTCGCCGGTGGCCGATCGATCCGGCTCACCGACGACAATACCACCGCGGAGACCGAGCCACACTGGTCGGCCGACGGCAGCCGGATCCTCTTCCTGGCTCGGGGCGGAGCGTTCAGCGCGCCGGCGTCGGGCGGCCCGGCCAGGCAGGAGCTGCCGAGTATCCCGGATCATCCGATCACGTCGGCGGTGTGGTCTCCCGACGGCTCGCGCATCGCCTACGTGGTGGAAGACTCCCTGCTGGTCCGCGATGAGGGCGGGGCGCGTCTGCTGTCGCGGTTTGCCGAGCCGGCCTCCTGCGCCTGGTCGCCTGATGGCAGCCTGATCGCGTGCGCTTCCGGCAACCAGCGCTACGTCGCCATGGGCCGGATGTTCGGCAACCTCTCTCCCAGCCGGATCGTGATCTGCCGCGTGGCCGATGGCGCCACCCGCATCGTCACCGACAGCACCTCGCTCAACCAGAGCCCGGTCTGGACCCGGGACGGACGGTGGCTGTTGTATGTCTCCAACCGCTACGGGCCGCGCGACGTGTACGCGTTGCGGGTGGCCGGCGGCAAGGCCGTGGGGGAGCCGGTGCGACTCACCACCGGGCTCGGCGCGCAGTCCATTTCGCTCTCGGCCGATGGCCGCCGCATGGCGTACAGCGCCTACATCCCGACCGCGAACCTCTGGTCCATTCCCTTCCCGGAGCACCCGCCGGTGACCGTCGCGGCCGCGACGCCCCTCACCACCGGCCGGCAGGTCATCGAGCGCTCCGCCGTATCGCGAGACGGCAGGTGGATCTATTACACCTCCGACCGGGGCGGCAACGGCGATCTCTATCGCCTGCCGCTGGCCGGCGGCGAGCCGGAGCGGCTCACCGACGACCCGAGCGATGACTTCTCCCCATCGCCATCACCAGACGGACGGGAGGTAGCCTTCCATTCCTGGCGCGGCGGCTCGCGCGACATCTATGTGCTGCCGCTCGATGGCGGACCGGTCCAGCGGGTCACCACTACTCCGCAGCAGGAGTCCCAGCCGGTCTGGTCTCCAGACGGGTCGGCGATCGCCTTCAACATGTTCACCCCGCCCGGCGGCATCTGGATCGTCCGACGGAGCGCGGACGGGAAGTGGGGCACACCCACTCAACGCCAGAAGACCGGCTATTGGGCGGCATGGTCGCCGGATGGCCGGTTCCTGCTCACCAGCGCTACTCTGCTCGGCGGGGCGCTCAGGATCACGCCGGTCGATTCCGGAACGGGCCGAGTGCTGCTCGATCCCGCGAAGCCGGGAATTCCGCCGGGCGAGCAGGGCTACTGGAGCAGCGATGGCCGCACGATCTACTTCGATAGCCACGACTCGCTCGGGAATGCCTCCATCTGGGCCGTTCCCTCAGCCGGTGGCACACCACGCTTGCTGGTCCGCTTCTCCGATCCCGCGCGCCAAGCCTACCGGCCCGAATGGAGCATGGGTGCCGGCCGGATCTTCTTTACCATCGATGACCGGCAGAGCGACGTGTGGGTGATGGATGTGTTACGGAGCCCGTAGGTCCGGCTCACCGGATCCCCGCGGTGCCCACCCGGCGCGAAGAAGGCCGGGCCCGCCAGTACAGCGAGCGGACCCGGCCCTTCGCTTCGCTCTACCTCACTGCAAGGCTTCAGGGCTTCGGCGCCATGGTACTGTCGGGCGCCGGGCCACCCACGGCCTTGAGCCCGCCACACGCGGCCGGACTCATATCGGTGGCCGACTTGTGCACCGTCACGGAGTACTCACCCGACGCGGGCAGCGCCGCCGGCAGGGTGACCGAACCGGTCGCCTTCCCGTCGGGTCCGACCTTCAGGGTCGGATAGGCGGACTGGGCACCGAAGATCTGGCCCTTGCCGCCGCAGGCGCCGGACTGAATGTGCCAGGCCAGGTCGCTCCCGGGCTTGGCACCGCTCAACTGGATGGATGCGAGAGTCGAATCAGCTGCCACCGCTTCTACCACTGCAGAGCCACTCAGCCGGGAATCTCCAGTCGGCTGCAACATTGCCGTCCACTTTGGCGCAACGGCGAACGTCAGGGCGGCGAGGCTCAGGGTTATCGCGCGAACTGCCATGGGAGTGTCTCCTTCACAAGCTTGGAGTTGAACGGGCGCCCGTTGAGGCGCGCGGGTGGCTATCGGAGCGTCACCGATGGGCCGAAAGCACGACAGGCGCGAAACCACGCCCAAGCGTGATTCGCGCCTGCTACTGAAGAAGCCGCGAGCTCCTCCCGAACGGCGACCCCGGCCCGGAGCCGGATCCAACTGCCGAGTTCAGGCTAGCCGCTCACCCCTCGCAGCGGCTGTGACTGGTGTCACCTCTGGACCCGGGGTGTCTGGCTCAAACGGTGTCTGACTCATATGTTTCCTGCCGGACTCCTGTGGTGAGTCACGGCCGCCAGGGTGGGGCCGCCTTGTCGAGCGGGGGCACTGGACCCGCGAGTCGAAGGCACGATCGAAGGGCTCCCCCGGTACCCGGGCGCCTTGGTCGTGCCTTTTTTCGTTTCCTTCTCCCGAGCGCGGAGGAGATCCTGCTCACATTGGGAGCGGTTCCCACCTGTCGATGACCAGGCCACATGTCCGGAGGTTCACCCGGGTGCTCGGCTGGCTGCTCGCAGGGGCGGGGGTCAGCGGACTCGTCGGCTGGCTTCTGGCGCGTCCTGGGCTGGCGCAGCCGCTGCACGCCTTCCCACCGCTTTCCCCGGGGGAGTCGCTCGGTCTTCTAACCATCGGGCTCTCGCTCCTTGGCGCCGTGGCCGGACAGCGGCGGGCGGTGGCGCTGGGTGGCCTCACCACAATGGGCTACGGACTGTTCGCCCTTGCGAGGCAACTTCTCGCCGCCAGCCCGGGGAGCCCGATCCCCGATGGGGGCGCCGGTAATGGTCTTCTTCCCCTCACGCTCCCCGTCTCCAGCGCACTGCTCTTCGCGTTCGGGGGGGCGGGCCTGCTGGGCCTGGCCCTCCCCGCTCGCGCCGACCGGGGCCGCCTCGCCGCGGGCGCGTTCGGCGCCATCGAGGCCGTGCTCTGTCTTGGGATTCTGGTCGCCCGGGTCATCTGGCAGCCAGACGTCGAGGGCGGTCTGCTGGTTGGCTCCTCGCTGCAGCTTCTGCTCGCATCGCTGTTTCTCGGGCTCTGCCTCGCGATGGTCACCTGGACCAGCGATCCGGAGACGGTCTCCGCGCCGTGGCTGCCGTTGTCCGTTGGCGTGGCCTGCCTGGTGACCTCGGTCTTCCTGTGGCGCGCGCTGGTGACGTACGAGCAGGAGCAGATCCGCGAGCAGACCCGGGTAGCCGCCCGGTCCGCCCGGGAGCAGGTCGGGCGGCAGCTGGAATCCGCCACCCGAGCCCTGCTTCGGATCGCCCGGTTCAGCCCGGCTCCCTGGCCCCGGTCGCGGCAGCGGGAGAACACGGTGGTCGCGCTCACTCGCGACATCGACGGGCTCCGAGGGCTGGCCTGGACCGACAGCGGGTCGGCCGTCAGGGATATCCAGCCGCCGGCCATCGACGCCGACTCGCTCCGGGCGGATCTCGGCCAGCGGCTGGCGGACGAAGTGCAGGCCGCTCCCCGGAGCGCATGGCAGCTGCCGAGCTATCTCCCCCTCGCGGCCCCAGGCGCCTTCGCTATCGCGGTGCCCCTCTGCAACCCGGGCTGCACCGGGCACGTGGTGGGGCTGTTCGAGGCGGAACGCATGCTGCAGCCGGTCCTGGGTGATTCAACCGGTGGGTTCCTCTATGCAGTGACGGCGGAGCGGCGGGACGTCATCTCCCCACCCGGCCGGCTCGCGCCGCCAGTCGACTGGACCGATCGTTCCTCCTTTACGGCCGGCCGTCTCGTCTGGGATATCTCCACCTGGCCCACCGACCAGACTCTGGACAGGCTCCGGTCCGGGCTCCCGGACCTGCTGCTGCTGCTGGGCCTCGTGGTGTCGACCCTGTTGCCCCTCACCATCCGGCTGGGACAGCTGAATCTGATGCGGGCGCGGATGGCGGAGCGGGTGCGGGTCAACCTGGCGCTGGAGACCGCGACCGACGGCATTTGGGAGTGGGACGTCGCCAGCGGGACCGCTCTGCGGAGCGCAGCCCTCTGGCGACACCTGGGCTATGACCCGGGAGCCATGAGCAGCGGGCCGGACCCCTGGGCCGCCCTGATCCACCCCACTGACCAGCCGCGGGTGATGAACGCGCTGTCCGAGCACCTCGCGGGCCTGACCCAGAGCTTCGAGGCGCGCTACCGGATCCGGGGCCACGCGGGCGATTGGCATTGGGTGATCGACCGGGGACGGGTGGTCGAGCGCACCCACACCGGCCAGCCACGGCGGGTGCTCGGAATCAGCGCGGATGTCACCGACCGGCAGCGGGCCGACGAGGCGCTGGCGGCGAGCGAGCGCCGGTTCCGGGCCTGCTTCGACAGCGCCTACCAGATGCAGGCCTTGCTCGACTCCGAGGGGCGGGTACTGGAAGCGAACCGCGCCGCGATCGAGTTCGCCGGCCTGGCGCTCCCGGCGATGCGGGGGCAGGCGCTGTGGGAGCTTTCCTGCTGGCAGGGGGCGAACGGGCAGGCGGAACGGATCCAGGCCGACGTGGCCGAGGCGCTGCACGGCCGGTCGGTGCGGCGGGAGCTGGAACTGGCGAACCGGGAGGGCGAGGCGCTGCTGCTGGAGCTCTCGCTCTCCCCCATCCATGATGGCGGGGGACAGGTGACCCAGCTGCTGGTCGACGCCCGCGATGTCACGGTGAGGAGGCGCGCCGAGGACGTCCTGCGGGAGGTGGAGTCGCTGACCACGATGGGCCGCATGGCGGCGCGGGTGGCGCACGAGATCAACAATCCGCTGGCGGGAATCCAGAACGCCTTCCTGCTGATCAAGGATGCGGTGCCGTCGGACCACCCCCACCGGGCCTATGTGGGCGCGGTGGAGCGGGAGATTACCCGCATCGCGGGCGTTACCCGTCAGCTCTACGAGACCTACCGGCCGGAGCAGAACGGCACGCACGGCACCTCCGTCTCCAGCCTGGTGGGCGACGCCGTGGCCCTGCTGGAGCAGCTCAACCGCGGTTCCGGCATTCGGATCGCGGTGGATGTGGCCGGCGTCCCCCCTACGGTTCGCCTGCCGGAGGCCATCCTGCGCCAGGCGCTCTACAATCTGGTCCAGAACGCGGTCGAGGCCTCGCCTCCCGGCGGCGTGGTGGAGGTCGCCGCCGCGGTGGAAGCCGGCGTGTTCGTGCTCAGGGTGAGCGACCGCGGACCGGGCATCCCGCCCGAGATCCGGGAGCGGGTGTTCGAGCCCTTCTTCACCACCAAGCCCGCTACTGTGCGCACCGGCGGGATGGGTCTGGGTCTCTCCCTCGTCGGGCGGTCGGTACAGGCCCTCGGCGGCCGGGTGGAGATCCAGGACCGTCCCGGCGGCGGCACCGAGTTCGTCGTGCGGCTGCCAATTCCGCCGCTTTCCTCAGGAGAGATGTCATGACCGTCCAGGGCCGCATTCTGCTCGCCGACGACGAGCCCACTTTCCTCAATTCCACCGCCGACCTGCTGCGGCGTGAAGGCTACCAATGCGACACCGTCGCGGATGGGCCCTCCGCCCTGGCGCGGGTGGAGGCCAATCCGTACGACTTGCTGATCACCGACCTGGAGATGCCGGGTAATGGCGACCTGGGCTTGGTGCGGCAGATCGCCGCGTCGCGCGGCGGGCTGCCGGTGCTGGTCATCACGGGGGTCCCCTCGATTCGCTCGGCGATGGCCTGCGTGGAGCTGCCGGTGGCCGCCTATCTGCTCAAGCCGGTGATATTCAGCGATCTCCTGCCCCGGGTAGAGAGCGCGGTGACCCGATTCCGGTCCTGGCAGGCGATGCAGCAGGCCGAGCAGCGGCTGACCGAGTGGAGCAAGGACTACCAGCAGCTGGCCGAGGCGCCGGGCTCACCGGTCCACGGAATCGACGTGTTCCTTTCGCTCACCCTCCGGAACGTGATGGGCTCGCTCACCGATCTGCAGCAGCTGGGTCGCGCGCTCTCCGGACGTCCCGTGGACCAGCACCCCTGCCAGCTGCTCAACTGCCCGCGCGGCGCTCAGCTGAACGAGGCGGTCCGGGAGACGATCCGGGTGCTGGAGGAGACCAAGCACGCGTTCAAGTCGAAGGCTCTGGGAGAGCTGCGGCACAAGCTGGAACTGATGCTGGAGCTGGACGAAAACCGGACAGCCAAAGTGTGACGGTCGGCACATCCGGGGGCCGAGTGCTGGGCTAGGTTGGCTCCTGCAGGCCATACGGGTCCGGACAACTCCGGACCACCTTGGCGGATGAGGGTTGAGACTCATCGGTCGAAGGCGCGACAGGCTCCCGATACCGGGGATGCCTCGCGCCTTTCGTGTTTTAGGCCTGCTGCAGTCATAGATCGCGGGCGGCGCCGGTCTACGTCGTCCCGGATAGGAGGGTAAGCATGCAGCATCGTTTCACACTCCGAATCGCCTTCGCCGCGCTGTGCCTGGCCGGCGTCGGACCGGCGCGTGCCGCCGCTCAAAGCAGTGTCAGTCTGGGTGTGTATGGAGGCGTGTACTCCCCGCTGGGCCGGGATCCGAGCCTCGGCTCGGTCGGCTCCAGCGTGGAGCGCAACAACAGTTTCGCCGGTGGCGCCCGGCTCAGCTACTGGGGGGCGCACATCTTCGGCCTCGAAGCGGTGGCCGGGATGACACCGGCGAAGGTGAAGGTCGCGGGGGCGCCGGTGAACAGCACCCGCAGTCAGGACATCATCACCGCCGGACTCAAGCTGATGGCTGGCCTGGGACCGACGCTATCCCCGGTAGGATTCCACGCCGGCATCGGCCCTGCCTTCATCCGCCGGGGCACGGACGTCTTCTCCGAGTCGGGCAGCATCAGCCGGCTCGGGGTGGTGGCTGGCGGGGGCGTGCGGCTGCCGATCGCCTCGCGACTGAATCTCAGGGTCGATGCCGAGGACTACATATATGGCGGCAAGCTGGGCGACGACAGCCGTACCTGGAATGACCTGATCCTTTCGACCGGCCTCTCTCTTCAGCTGGGTGGCCGATAGCACCAAGGCAGCGGAATCCTGCGCGAGGAGAAGCGCAATGAACTGGCTAGAGATCGAGGGCAAGTGGAAGGAAATGCGGGGCCGGGTGCGCGAGCGGTGGGGCCGGCTCACCGATGACGACCTCGACGTCATCGCCGGCCGACGCGACCAGCTGCTGGGCGTATTGCAGCAGCGCTACGGCGCCACTGTACAACAGATCGAGGAGCAGGTGCACGATTTCGAACGGCGCATCCTCGCGCATCGGTAGTGAGGGACGAGGGGCCGAACCATCCAGGGAGGTTGGTCATGCTGCGCTGGGGAGTGGTGCTTCTGATCCTCGCCGTAGTCGCCGCCCTGTTCGCTCTCGGCGGGCTGGCCGCAACGCAGGCTGGGATTGCGAGGCTTCTGTTCTATCTGTTCGTAATCGGCTTCCTGGCCATGTCGATCGTGGGGCTGGCCTCCGGTCGCAGGCCTTTGCTCTGACACGGCCCCTCCGGACCCCGGGTCCGGCAACCACGGAGATGGCTATGCCGCTCGATTCGATGCGGGACCTGCTGGTGAGAGAGCTGCGGGACCTCTACAGCGCGGGGACGATGGTCGTCAAGGCGCTGCCCGCGCTCGCTTCAACGGTGAGCTCGCGTCCCCTCCGTCACCTGCTGGCGGATAACTCGCGCGAGACCGAGCTGCAGCTGGACCGGCTGGAAACGATATTCGACACCCTCGAGACCGATCCCTGGGGCCTGCGCTGTCGAGGCATGGAAGGGTTGGTCGACGAGAGTGTGGTATTGCTGACCGAGCCGGGTGATCAGACCGTGCGGGATGCGGCCATTGCGGCGGAGGCGCTCCGGATCGGGCACTACCTGATCGCGGGCTACAACTCCGCCTGCCGACATGCGCGCCAACTCTGGCTCGACACGGTGGTGGAGCCGCTCACCCAGAGTCTGGGTGAGGTGCAGGCGACCACCGCCCTGTTGACGACGATGGCTGAGCACCAGGTCGCGAGCCCTTCCCTGGCCGAAGCGGCCGGAGGCTGATCACCCCAACGAACTGCACGTCCGCGGCGTGGTTGCCGGCGCCTGTACTTCCAGCCCCGCGACCCGCTGCACCAACCCCCGCAGAGCCGCTCGCCACCCGAAGGGGACCGACGTCCGACGGCGTCGGTCTCCTCCCCCCTTTTCTCAAGTTCCGAGTTCCGAGTTGCCGAATTCCGAGTTGGACAGGGCGAGGCCGCCCGCCGAGGCCAGAACGCCGTTAGAGCGTCCAGCCCTTCCGGTAGGCCGGCTTGATCCACTCGTCCGGGACCTGTGCCCCCGTGAGCACGCCCTTCTCCGGATCCACGTCGATCGGCTGACCCAGCCGGACCGCCAGGCAGCCGAGCAGCACCATCTCGGTCAGCGGGCCGGCGTGGCCCGCGAAGGTCGAGAGATTGGGCGCCCCGCCCTTCATGGCCCGGATCCACTCGGCGTACACGCCGGGTGACCGCTCGTACTTCTGGGGCGGCGGGCTGGCCTTCAGCTCCGCGTCCCAGCGGGCATCGAGCAACCGCGGGTTCTCGCCGTACATGCCGGCGAGAATGGCGCCGGTGTCGCCCAGCCACATCTGGCCACCGATCTCCTCCGGAGGCCAGCTCATCGTATCGGGAAGGCCGGCGGGGCGGGGCGGCCAGAGCCCACCATCGCGCCAGACCACCTTCACCGGATCTCGCCCGCCGCGCGCCGGGAAGCTGTACTCCACCCGGGAGGACTTGGGCGCGGTTTCGGGATAGAGCTTGGTGGTCTCGGGCACCACCCGGGTCGGATACCCGAGATTGAGAGCCCAGAAGGCGGCATCCATGCCGTGACAGGCCATGTCACCCAGTGCACCGGTGCCGTAGTCCCACCACCCACGCCAGCTGAACGGCGCATAGGCCGGGTTGTAGGGCCGTTCCGGTGCCGGCCCGAGCCACAGGTTCCAGTCGAGCGTGTGGGGCGGTGTGTGCAGGGCCGTAGGACGGTCAATCCCCTGGGGCCAGATGGGACGGTTGGTCCAGTAGTGCACCTCCCGCACCGGCCCGATCACTCCCGCCTCCGTCCATTCACGGATCTGCCGGCAGCCCTCGAAGGTGTGACCCTGGTTCCCCATCTGGGTGCATTGCTTCGGCCGGCGCGCCGCCTCCTGCATGAGCGCGCGCACCTCTCCCATGGTCCGGGCCAGCGGCTTCTGGCAGTAGACGTGCTTTCCGGCCTTGAGCGTCAGCATCGCAGCCGCGGCGTGGTTGTGGTCGGGAGTGGAGACCGTGACCGCATCGATGTTCTTCGCCTCGCGGTCCAGCATGTCCCGGTAGTCCTTGTAGCGGCGGGCCTTGGGGTAACTCCGGAAG
>Ga0326731_1000336_pt1 | contig 12135 bp, 13 predicted proteins | sample MHFSIPfraction_FD_207645 | JGI IMG/M metagenome (GOLD analysis project Ga0326731, IMG submission 207645) | Lab enriched peat soil microbial communities from Michigan Hollow, Ithaca, NY, United States - MHF9FY SIP fraction | ecosystem: Environmental > Terrestrial > Soil > Wetlands > Peat | place...
CGCCTCGGTCCAGCCGGTCGACCAGAAGGATCTGCGCGTGCGCGGTCCGCTCGTAAGCGTCGATACGAGTGCGAGCTCTTACGTGGTGAACGTACGGCCCTGGTTCGTGGCTTCCGGCGATCACGGAGAAATCACCGTGCATACCTCCGCCACCACGAGCTTCGAGATCGACGGCGCGGCCTCGACGGGCGCCGATGGTCTGAAGGCGCTCGCGGCCGAAGCCGCCGGCACGCTGACGCTCGCGATCGGCACCCTCGACACGTCGACCCGCGACTTCACGGCGAATACCGTGTTCGCCGGCACGAGCGTGCCCGGCGAAGGGCTCGACGCGGTGCAAGGTAACGTGGTCTCGCGCACCGGGGACACGCTCACCGTGAAGGGCGCGTTCGCGGTCCATCGCGATCACCAGCTCGACTTCCAACGCACGGTGCTCGTCACGGTCGGCGCCAATACGAAGGTGACCATGGCCGGCAGCACCGACGCGGTCGACGCAAGCGCCATCTCGGTCGGCCAGAGCATCGTCGCTCTCGGCACGCTGTCGGCGCCCGCGTCGGCCGGCGGCACGATGGCCCCGACCCCGGCGACGCCGATCGCGCCCGCGACGCTCGACGCGACCGCAGGCCGAGTTAGGCTGCAACCGACCGAGCTGCACGGCGCGGTGAAGACCGTCGTGCCCGGCACGCTCACGCTGCAGCTGCGCTCGATCGATCGCCTCGGCATCGCGATGTTCAACTTCGCGGGCACGGGTAGCGCGACCGCGAGCGACGCCGATCCGAACAACTACGAGGTGCAAACGGGTAATTTGTCGCTCGCGAGCCTCTCGGCCGGCGAAGCCGCGAAAGTGATCGGCTTCGTCACGCCGTTCGGCAGCGCGCCGCCCGACTTCGTGGGCGCCACGGTCGTCGACCATCTCGACTTGCCGTCCACGCTCGGCATCGGCTGGGGCGCAACCGGCACCACGGCGCCGTTCGTCAGCATGAGCGCGACGGGCCTCGTGATCGACATCACGAACAAGAGCATTGGCGAGCGGCACTTCATCCTCTCGGGGATGCAGAAGCTCGACATTCTGACGCTCGCGTCCGGCCCGACGATCGCGCCGACGACGGACCGCGGCATGTATGGCGTCTGGGAGCCCGGCCATGTCGAGCTGTTCGAGCACTTCGCGGACTTCGAGACGAAGCTCGCGGCGCGGCTCGCGGCCGGAGACGCGATCACGTCGATGACCGCGTTCGGCGCCTACGACGCGGGCAGCAACACGCTGACCGCGAACGGCGTCTCGGCGTTCTTCGGCAAGGTCGACGCGACGATGGACGACAGCCAGAACTAACCGTTCTGCAACGCCTCGAAGACTGTCTAGGACGAGCCCCGCTTGCGGGGCTCGTTCTTTTTCGGGGTCTTCGAGATCCCGCTCGCGCGCGCGGCGCCGGGAGCGCGCAACATCAGCACCGCGCGCCGGCAGGTCGCGATCAGCGCGTCGTGCTGGTTGTAACCGCGGTGCTCGAGCGTGAGGATCCCGTTCGTCGGTCGCGAGCGGCTCGGGCGCTTCGCGATCACCTCGGTCTCGACTCGGACCGTGTCGCCGACGAACAGCGGGCTCGGGAAGCGCACGTCCTCGAGGCCGAGATTCGCGACGGTAGTACCGAGAGTCGTCTCGTGGATCGAGATGCCGACAATCAGGCCGAGCGTGAAGAAGCTGTTCACGAGCGGGCGGCCGAACTCCGAGTGCGTCCGCATGTATTCGTGATCGATGTGCAGCGGCGCGGGGTTGTGCGTGAGCGTGCTGAACAGCACGTTGTCGGTCTCCGTGACCGTGCGGCGGATCGCGTGCTGGAACACGCGGCCGATCTCGAACTCTTCCAAGTAGTGGCCCATCGCTGTTCTCCGCCGCGCGACTGAAGCGCAGCCTCGGCTCGAGAAAAAACCGGATCTAGACGGCGGACAGCTCGCGGCTGCGCTTCGCGGCCGCGCGGACCGCGCGCCCGATGAGGTCGGCGAGGCCGCGCTCCGTGCCGAGCACCTCGAGCGCCGCCTGCGTCGTGCCACCCGGGCTCGTGACGCGGCGCCTAAGCTCCGCCGCTGGCTCGCCAGACGCGGCCGCGTAAGCGCCCGCGCCCGCAACCGTCGCGAGCGCGAGCCGGCGAGCGAGCTCGGGCGCCAGCCCGGCGTCGACGGCCGCGCGCTCGAGGCACTCGATCAACAGGAACACGTATGCGGGCCCACTGCCGGACACCGCGGTCACCGCGTCCATGTCGCTCTCGTCGTCGAGCCACGCCGTCGCACCGACTGCGGCAAGCAGCTCCTCGCAGAGCGCGCGCTGCGCCGGCGTCACGGCGGAGTTCGCGACGAGCGCGCTGATGCCTTGCCCGATCGCGGCCGGAGTGTTCGGCATCGCCCGCACGACGGCCGCGCCCGCGCTCAAGCCGGCCTCGAGCTGAGCCAGCGTCTTACCGGCGGCGATCGACAGGAACACCGAGCCGCGCGCGCCAGGCGCGAGCTCCACGAGGGCCGCCGCGAGCTGGTTCGGCTTCACCGCGATCACGACGACGTCGGGAGTGGCGCCCGATTGCGGCGTGCCGACTCGCTCGCTCGCCGCGATGCCGAGCGCCGCCGCCGCGGCGCGTGCGCCGGACGCCGTGTCGACGACTCGGATCGTAGCCGCGTCGCGGCCGCGCGCGAGCCAGCCGCGCACGAGCGCCTGGCCCATGTTCCCGAACCCGATCAACAGCACTCGCGTGTCCCGCGCCAACGTCGTCTCCCCGCCCCTTGTGCCGCGATCATACGTGCGCTGTCGTTCGCGCGCGACGCATGGCGTTCCGCTGACGCGTTTGCGATCATGCGGGCACGAAAAACCGGCTGCGAGATCGAGGCTGAAGTCGAGTGCGGGACGTCTTTATCGTCGGAGTGGGCCAAACGCCGGTCAGCAAGGAGACCGACGTCGGCGGGCGGCATCGCGCCGCCGCCGCCGTGAAAGCCGCTCTCGCGGATGCCGGCGTCGAGCCCGAGCGCGTCGGCGCGTTGTACGTCGGCAACATGATGTCGGGCCTGCTCGCCAACCAACAGCAGCTCGGGGGTCTGATCGCCGACTACGCCGGCCTGCCGGGCATCGAGGCGCTGACGGTCGAGGCCGCGTGCGCGTCGGGCGGCGCGGCCGCTCGAGCGGGCTACGTCGCGGTCGCGGGCGGCGCGCACGACGTCGTGGTCATTTGCGGCATCGAGCAGATGACGCACGTCGACCGCGATACCGTCACTCGCGCGCTCGCGACGGCCGCGGATCAAGAGCTCGAGGGCGAGTCGTTCCTGTCGCTCAACGCACAGCTGATGCGCGCCTACATGGACAAGTACGGCGTGCGCGCCGAGGACTTCGCGCCGTTCGCCGTCACGGCCCACCATAACGCGGTCACGAACCCGAACGCGCTGCTGCGCAAAGAGATCGACGTCGACGGCTACCTCGCGTCGCGCATGGTGTCCGATCCCGTCCGTCTGTTCGATGCCTCGCCGATCTGCGACGGCTCGGCCGCGATCGTGCTCGCCTCCGCCGAGGCCGCCGCGGCGCTCGCGCGGGCACCGCGCGTGCAGATCGTGGCGTCGGCGGCCGCTACGGCGCCGCTCGCGTTGTCGCGCCGCTCCGACCCGCTCAAGCTCGAGGCGGTCGAAGTCTCGACCGAGCGCGCGCTCGCTCAGGCGCGCGTCCAGCGCCGCGAGCTCGATCTCTTCGAGCTCCACGACGCGTACACGATCATGTCGATCCTCACCCTCGAATCCGCCGGGTTCGCCGCGCACGGCACGGCGTGGAGACTTGCGGCCGAGGGCCGCCTCGCGCTCCACGGCGACCTGCCGATCGCAACTTTCGGCGGGCTCAAAGCCCGTGGCCACCCGGTCGGCGCGACCGGCTGCTACCAGCTCGTCGAGGCGTATCTGCAGCTCAGCGAAGCGGGCGGCGCGAATCAGGTTCGCGACGCGGAGCTCGCGCTCGTACAAAACATCGGCGGCACCGGCGCGACCGTAGTGAGCCACGTGCTGCGGCGCGTCGCCTGAGGGGCGATCCGCGCCGCTCAAGGCACGGAAAATGCTAGCCTATGTAGTGGCGGCGCCGAGAGCGCCCTAAATCAAGACGACGAGGAACGATCATGGCAGGCGAGGATCTCAGCGATGCCGACATCGCAATGGACAACGCGAGCCTCTATCGAGAGGAGACGTTCACGGATCGACGCGTCGGCACGCTGCAAGTGCTGACGCCGATCACCAAGACCGGCGCAGCGGACGCTACCCGCCCCGTGCTCTACGTCGGCCAAACGCAGGTCCTCACGCCGGCCGGCGCGCTGCCGCTGTCGTTCGAGGTGCCGGCGAAATCGCTCGAAGATGCCGTCGCGCAATTCGGCGAGCACGCGAAGCGGGCTCTCGAGCGCACGATGCGCCGGCTCGAGGAGCTGCGCCGCGAGCAGGCGTCCTCGATCATCGTGCCGGGCTCCGGCGCGGTACCTCCGGGCGGCCTCGGCGGTTCCGGCGGCGGACGATTGGTGCGCTAGCGGCGCGATGGACGACCTGCTGCGCGCGAAGCTCGCGATCCGCGAGGTGATCGACGACTGGGTCGTCGCGAGCGACTCGGGAGATTGGGACAAGTTCGCGACGGTCTGGCACGACGACGGGTGGATGACCGCAACTTGGTTCCAGGGGCCCGCGACCGAATTTCAGAAGGCGCGGCGCGCGGGCTTCGATCGCGGCGTGAACATCATCCATTTCCTCGGCGCGACGAGCGTCGAGGTCGACGGCCACCGCGCGATCGCGCAGACGAAGATGACGATCAACCAGCGCGCGACGGTCGACGGCGTTCTCGTCGACGCAGTCTGCACGGGCCGGTTCTACGACTTCTTCGAGCTGCGCGCGCAGCGCTGGGCGATCGTGCGTCGGCAGCCGATCTATGAGAAGGATCGGCTCGACCCCGTCGAGCCCGGCGCGAAGCTCGCGCTCGATCGCGAGCTGCTCGCGAGATTCCCCGAGGGCTACCGGCACCTCGGCTACCTGCAAACGAAGGCGGGGTTCAACGTAAAGCTCGGCCTCCCCGGCGTGCGGGGCGCCGAGGTCGCGAAGCTCTACGCGGAAGGCGCCGCGTGGCTGCGCGGGTCCGCGAAACCCGGGACGCCGCTCTAGCGACCGGCCGCGACTCGTGCGCTCACACTGCGGCGAGCTACGGTCTGCGTGCGACGATCTCCTCGACGGGTTTGCGCTTTTGCTCCGGCACCACCTTCGGCACTCCATAGAAGAAGAAGCCGACGACGGTTTCTTTCGCCGCATCGATCCCGAGCAGCTCGTAGAAGCGCGGATCGCGCGTGACGCCGCCCGTGCTCCACTTCGTGCCGATGCCGCGCTGCCAGAGATACAGCATCAGGTTCTCCGCGGCGCAGCAGCACGCACCGTAGTCCTCGCGCTCCTGCATCGCACCGTCGCTGCGCAGGCTCGTGAGCACGAAGAAGCCCGGAATCGCCTTCCAACGCGCGCGGCGCGCCTCGCCCGCGCGCTCGCCCTTCTTCGCCGCGTCGATCTCGGCGGCAAGCTCGATGATCGCCGCCGCCGTTTGCGGGCCGACGAGGTAGAAACGCCACGGCTCCGTGAGCTTGTGATTCGGCGCCCACCGCGCGACGTCGATCGCCTCGAGCAGCACGGCCGGGTCGACCGGAGTCGGCTCGTAGAAGTCGACGGAACGACGCGTGCGCAGCACCGTGGCGAACGCCTCGGCCGTCGTCCTCGTTTGCTCGATCATGGTGCGCTGCCCCTCGCGAAAGGGCGCCACCTTAGCACGAACGCCGCGGCACACGGCGGCGCGCGCGGCGCTCGCGATCGGTCGGCGCGCACGACTCTCGCGGCGTCGGCGCGATGAGCGACGTCGTCGACGCCGTCGTGATCGGCGCGGGCGTCGTCGGGCTCGCGGTCGCACGCGAGCTCGCGGTGCGCGGCCGCGAGGTGATCGTGCTGGAAAAGAATCGCGCGATCGGCGAAGAGACCTCGGCGCGCAACTCCGAGGTGATTCACGCCGGCATCTATTACCCGACGGGTAGCCTCAAAGCGCGGCTCTGCGTCGAAGGCCGCGAGCGGCTCTACGCGTACTGCGCCGAGAAAGGCGTCGCGCATCGCCGCTGCGGCAAGCTGATCGTCGCGGTGCACGACGCGCAGCGCTCGAAGCTCGACGCGCTCGAACGGACGGCGCTCGCAAACGGCGTCGCCGACCTCGAGACGCTCGATGCGCGCGAGATCGCTGCGCTCGAGCCGACCGTGCTCGGCGTCGCCGGGCTCTGGTCGCCGTCGACCGGGATCGTCGACAGCCATGCGCTGATGCTCGCCTACCGCGGCGATCTCGAGCGCGCGGGCGGATCGATCGCGCTGCGCGCCCGCTGCGTGGCCGCCGCGCGCGACGGCGATCTCGTGCGCTTGTCGTGCGCCGTGGACGGTGACACGACGGAGCTCAGCGCTCGCTTGGTCGTGAACGCCGCGGGCCTGCATGCGCTCGACGTCGCGCGGCTCTTAACGCAACCCGGCCTCGACTTGCCGCGGCCGCGCTTCGCGAAAGGCAACTACTTCGTCTGCCACGGCAAAGGCCCGTTCACCCATCTCGTCTATCCCGTGCCCGAGGACGGCGGGCTCGGGATTCATGCGACGCTCGACCTCGCGGGCCGCACGCGCTTCGGGCCGAACGTCGAATGGCTAGCGGCCGGCACGCGAGCAGAGGATCTCGACTACGCCGTCGACCCGCGCCTCACCGCGGCGTTCTACGCCGCGATCAGGACGTACTGGCCCGCGATTCCCGACGGCAGCCTCGAGCCCGCGTATTCCGGCGTGCGGCCGAAGATCAGCGGTCCGGGCGAGCCGGCGGCGGACTTCGCGATTCACGCGCAAACAGCGCCGGGTGCGCCGCGTGTCGTGCAGCTCTTCGGGATCGAGTCGCCGGGGCTGACCGCATCGCTCGCGATCGCCGCACACGTCGGGGCGTTGCTCGAACGCGCCTCGGCTTAGCGCGCCCGCCAGCCGGCGCGGCCGCGCGCGGGTCGACTCTCGCTACGCGCGCGTGAAGCGGTAGACGAACGCAGGCGGAATGTTGAGCGCCGCCCAGCCGAGCAGCTTGCGCTTGAGCTTGAGCCGCGCGCGGTTCTCGCGGTCGATCGGGCAGCGCAAGCCGTACGTGAACTGCTGATACGCGCCGTTCGGCCCGAGCACCGCGAAGATCTGCTCGAAGAGTTGCGCCTTCTGCGCGGGCTCGAAGAGCAGCAGCGGCAGCCCGCTCACGACGAAATCGAACGTGCCGAGCTGGTCCGCGAAGCGCTCGCGCAGCTCGAGCGCGTCCGCCGCGACGAGCGGGCTGCGCGGGAAACGGCGCGACAGGATTTCGAAGAACGCTTCGTTGCGCTCGAGCAGGTAGAGATCCTCCGGCCGAACACCGGTCTTGAGCAGCGCGTCGGTGACCGTGCCGGTGCCCGCGCCGAGCTCGATCACGCGCGCGCCGGGCCTGAGCCCCGTCGACATCAGCTTCGCGAGCGATCGACCGCTCGGTGCGACGGCCCCGATCAGCTTCGGGTCCTTGAACCAGCTCTTCCAGAACTGGCCGAGGTCTTGCGACGTGTGTCTATCGAGGCTCGAGTCGGACATCGTTGATTGCTGCTCGGCAGAAGCGCTACTGCCGGCGAATCCGGACGCTGCGGAATTTCACCTGACCGGCCGCGTACTGCAAACCGATCGGGCCGGTCGCGAGCTTGTCGTCCTCGACGTCGACGGTCGTTTGACCGTTGAGCGTCACGACGAAGTGCCGACCATGCGCCTCGATGTGGTAAGTGTTCCAGCGGTTACCGGCGTCGATCCGAACGCTCGGTTTCGCGATGCCGACGATGCCGCCCGTGCGGTAGCTCGGGTCGGGACGCTGATCGAAGATGTTGACCTCGTAGCACGTCGCGGCGCCTGGTTTCGCGGGGTTCGCGCAGCGCAGGAACACGCCGCTGTTCGCGTCGGGGCTCACGAAGAATTCGACCTCGAGCTCGAAATCGCCATACGCCTCGCGTGTCACCAGGAAGCCGGCGCCCGCGTCCGCCGCCACGACGCCGTCCGAAACTTGCCAGTTCGCGTCGCCAGTTGTCGTCCACGCGGCGAGGCTGGTGCCGTCGAACAACGTCGTCCACGGCGGCTCCGGAGCGGCGACGCGGCCAGCCGGCCCCTGGCCCGGCGCACATGCGGCCGACACCACGCTGATCGTCGCGACGACCACGACGCCACGCAGCATGAGCTCCCCTATCGCTTCTCTTGCCGATGACTTAAGCCGGATCCTCGCTCACGAGGATCTCAACTCCAGCCGAGATTCGGCCTGGAGCTTAGCAGTCCGCCGGGGCGAACACTATCGCGCGCCGATCCGCTCCGAAGCGGACATCGCCGTGCGTCAAGCTCCGAATCGGTCGAGGGATTCCGCCGCGGTGCGACGGGAAGCGTGACGCGGATCGCAAACTCGTCCGGCGCTCGTTGACGCCCATCTGGACCATGTGCATCATTGAACTAATGCACATAGGCAGATCACCGTGTTCATCTTGAAGCCGCACTCGGGCGTGCCGATCTACCGCCAGCTCTCGGAGCAGATTCGGCGCATGGCGGCGAGCGGGCAGCTTCAACCTGGCACGGAGCTCCCGTCCATACGCGACCTCGCGATCCAGCACGCGATCAACCCGATGACGGTGTCGAAGGTCTACAGCCTGCTCGAGGCCGAAGGGGTGCTCGAGCGCAACCGCGGCAAACCGATGACGATCGCGAAGCTCGCACGCGCGCAGTCCCCGGTCGCGAAGCGGATGCAGCAGCTCGAGCCGCACTTGGAGCAGCTCGTGCTCGCGGCGCGCCAGCTCGAGCTCGGCGAGGCCGACGTCGCGAAGGCCCTACGCAACACCTGGGAGAAGACGGATGAGCGTTCCGTACGTCGCCGCACACCGGCTCGGTAAAGCGTTCTACGGCAAGACCGTGCTCGAGGACGTGTCGTTCAGCGTCGAGCCCGGCGACATCGTCGGCGTGCTCGGCAAGAACGGCGCCGGCAAGACGACTCTCCTCGAGCTCGTGCTCGGCTTCAGCCCGCCGACCGCGGGCAGGGTCGAGGTGTTCGGGCATCCGAGCTTCCGGCTGCCCGGCGCCGCGAAGGCTCGCCTCGGATTCGTGCCGCAGCAGGACGAGCTCGTGAACTCGCTCACCGCCGCGGACCAGATCGGGGTGATCGCGTCCTTCTATCCGCGTTGGGACGACGAGCTCATCAACGGACTCTCGCGGGCATGGGAGGTCGATCCCAGCGAGCGGATCAAGGGAATGTCCGTCGGCCAGCGGCAGAAGCTCTCGATCCTGCTCGCGCTCGGCCACCGGCCGGACCTGTTAATTCTCGACGAGCCGGTCGCGAGCCTCGATCCCGTGGCGCGGCGGCAATTCCTCGAGCAGATCATCGACGTCGCGGCCGACGGCCGCCGCGCGGTGGTCTTCTCCTCGCACATCGTGTCGGACGTCGAGCGGCTCGCGAACAAGATCTGGATCGTCAAGGACCACCGGCTTTATTGGCAGGGCGATTTCGATTCGCTGAAGGACTCGATCGTGCGGCTGCACATCCGCGCGGCGCGCGCGCTGCCCGATGCGCTCGCAGTCCCGAACGCGCTCTCCGTGCAGCGCAACGGCAGCACGGCGACGGTTGTCGTGCGCGATTGGAGCGACGCGCTGCGCGGCGACGTGGCCGAGCGGCTCGGCGCCGAGGTCGAGGTCGAGCCGCTCACGCTCGAGGACATCTTCCTGGAGCTGCATCGATGAAAGCCGTCGCGCGGCTGATGCTCGCGTATTTCACCGGCACGCGGCTGCTCGCGGCCACGACAGCGCTAGGCGTCGTATGCATCGCGGGCGGCACGGCCGCCCTGCTCTACCTGCCGCCGCTCGTCGCCCAACACGGTCTGCCGTCGCGATTCACGCTCGCACAGGAAACCGCGATCACGATGCTGCCCGTGGCCGGGATCCTCTGCGTCGTGTTCGGCGCGTCGCTGATGCCCGTAGTGTTCACGCGGCTCGCGACGAGCCACTACGCGCACGTGTTGCCGTACGGTCGCGCGAAGCTGCTCCTGAGCGCGTTCTGCACGGTCGCGGTCGTCGCAGCGGTCGCGAGCGGGACCGCGAGCCTCTACTACCTGCAGACCCCGGTTCCGATCGGGCTCGTGTTCGAGCGCGCGTTCACGGTCTCTCTGCTCGCGTACACGCTGCTCTACATCGTGCTCTGGTTCATCGGCCGCAGCCATAGCATCGGCAAGCTCGTCGGCCTCGCGGCGGCGATCGCGGCGCTCGTGCTGCCGCTGCGCTTCGTCGCGGCCCCCTCGACGTCGCTCGTCGGCCCGTGGATCGCCTGCGCGCTGCTCTGGGCGGCGCTCACGGCGGGATTCCTCAGCGCGCCGCGGATCGCACCGATCACGGCACGCCTCAAGCACTCGCTCGCCGAGCGGTTCGGCGCCGCTTCGTATCGCGGCGGCGGGCGCGAAATCGACTTCATGCTCGGGACCGCGAACCCGTGGCCACTCGCGCTCGGCCAGATCGCGCCGATCCTGATCGCGGGCTACTACCTGCGCGGCTTCGTGCCCGTGGGCTTCGCGCCAAACGACGCGACGCCGCACCCGTGGCTGTTCTTCATGACGATCCTGAGCGTCGTGTCGGGCGCGATGACGAGCGTCGCGGCGACGCGCAGCCGCGCGCTCTGGCTGCGCGCGCACTGGACTCGCGAAGAGCTGTTCGCGCGAGTCGAGCGCGCTTTTTGGGCGAGCGCGTGCTTCCCGCTCGGCGTGCTGCTCGTGGCGCTCGTCGTGGTCGGCAGCTACCTCGCGATGCCGACGCGGACGCTCGCATTCGGGCTCGGCCTGGTGAGCGTCGGCACCGCGCTCGCCACCTACCTCGGCTTGCTGATCACGGCCGCGATCGGCTGGCGGATTGCGGTGCTCGCTGTCGCGACGATGCTCGCGTTGATGATCGCCTCGATGTACGTCGCGACGCCCGCGACGCCGACGACGACGATTGTCGCGCTCGAAGGCGGGCTCGCGGCGGCCGCGCTCGTCTACCGCCAGCTCGCCGCGCGCCGCTGGGCGCACCTCGACTGGATGCTGTGCCGGCCCGACTCGGCTACGCGCGCCGCGGCATGAGCGCGCGGAGGCGGCGAGCGGCAATCGGAGGGCTTCCCACGTGAGGCAGTCGATCCATCCGCTGGTCTTCCTGCTCGGCTCGCTGCTGCTCAGCGTGACCTGGCTCATGTTGCGCGAGCCTCCGCCTCCGCCGAGGGTCACAGCATTCGCAACCGCGCGGCCGCCGCCTCGACCGCGCGTCGAGCGCAAGACGATCGAGCTCGACGCGGAAGTCCTGCGACGCTACGTCGGGTCGTACAAGCTCGACGTGGGTACGGACGTCGCGCTCGAGGTCGACGACGGCAAGCTATTCGCGCAGGGCGCCGGAGCGCCGCGCTACGAGCTCCGCGCGACTTCGGAGACGGAGTTCTACGTTTCGGAGCTCGACGCGGAAATCGCGTTCGACATCGACGCCGCGGGACGTGCGGTGAGCTTCGCGGCGAAGTTGCCGACCGGCACGATCACCGCGAAGCGCGCGCGCTAGCGTCAGGCCGCGAGGTAGCTCCGGATGCGGCCGATGATCTCGGTCTCGGCCGCGAGCCCGCGGCCCGTGACGGGCGCAGGGTGCGACGCGAGCACCTTCTGGAACGCGACCCGGCCCGGGGCTTCCGAGTAGAGCCGCGACAGCGTCGGCAGCGTGTCGAGACCGACGTGCTCGCTGCCGAACACGTGTTGCAGCGAGTCGAGCTCTTCCCAAAGCAGGCAGTCGGCGATCATCGGCGGCCGGCCGCGCGCCGCAACCGCCCAGCCCCACTCTGCGAGCGTCTGCTCGATGCGCGCGAGGAGACCGCGAAGGCGGCCGATCACTTGGCGAACGAACGCGGGATAGTCGAGACCGACATAGATCGCTTCGGCCCAGAGCGTCGTGCCAATTTGCATCACGACGTCGCTATAGAGACTCGAGATGAGCATCGAGTGGCGCAGGTTTTCGGTGTCCGAGAGCAGCGCCTCGTCGCCGAGCTCGCGGTGCAGGAACGTGTTGATCACGAGC
>Ga0326731_1000338_pt1 | contig 12099 bp, 9 predicted proteins | sample MHFSIPfraction_FD_207645 | JGI IMG/M metagenome (GOLD analysis project Ga0326731, IMG submission 207645) | Lab enriched peat soil microbial communities from Michigan Hollow, Ithaca, NY, United States - MHF9FY SIP fraction | ecosystem: Environmental > Terrestrial > Soil > Wetlands > Peat | place...
GGCCGAGATGACGGCCTCGGATTTCAGTCCCGCGTTGACGATGACCACGTCCTGGTTCACGCCGACGACGGTGCCGGTCAGTATCGCGCCCGGCTTGATCTTCTGATTCGCAAAGCTCTCTTCGAGCATTTCAGCAAACGATTCGCTCATATCTCTTCCATGCCCGCCGTGCGTCCTGCGCGACGGATTGTTGAAACCCACAGCGGCATCCTGCCGCTGCATACCTTAGGCTCGCTTCGGTCCAATCCCCGCCGCCTCGAGCCACTGCAAGATGCGGGCGATGACTTCCTCGGGCGTGAGATCCGTCGAATCGACAGTCCGCGCGTCCGGGGCGGGGCGCAGCGGCGCGATCGACCGACTCGCGTCGCGCGCATCCCGTTGCGCTATGTCCCACGAAAGGTCGGGCAGGCTAACATCAATCCCCTTTCCCTTCAACTGCTTATGCCGCCTCATCGCGCGCTCGTCCGCGGTCGCCGTCAGGAACACCTTGAGGTCGGCGTGGGGGAAAACGACCGTACCCATGTCCCGGCCGTCGGCGACGAGGCCCGGCGGCCGGGCGAAATCCCGCTGCCTCTGGAGCAGCGCGTCGCGTACCGCGGGCACCGCGGCCACGCGCGAGGCGGCCTCACCGGTCCCTTCGGTACGCAGCGCCACGGTCGCGTCCTCGCCGTCGAGCAGCACCTGCTCGGCGCCGCCGACCGAGCCGAAGGTCACGTCCATCGAGCGCGCGAGGCGGGCGAGCTCCTCGGGGTCGTCGGGATTGCCGCGGCGCGCGGCCGCGAGCGCGACGAGCCGGTAGAGCGCACCGCTGTCGAGCAGGTGCCAGCGCAGACGCGATGCGAGCCCGCGGCTGATCGTGCCCTTGCCGGAGCCGCTCGGTCCATCGATCGTGACGATCGGAGCGGCCGCGGGCATCAAGGGTTCCCGGCGCCGGGACCGATTCGGAGTCCGACGTCGGTCGCGATCTCGAGGAAGTTCGGGAAGGACGTGGCGACCTCTGCCGTATTGAGGATCTCGATCGGCGCGCGCGCGAGCAGGCTCGCGATCGCGAACGACATCGCAATCCGGTGATCGCCGCGGCTGTCGACCGTGCCGCCGCGGATTCTGCCCCCGGTCACGCTCAAGCCCCCGGGCTGCTCCTCGACCGCGACGCCTAAGGCCGCGAGACCCTGCGCCATGACCGCAAGCCGGTCGGTCTCTTTCGTGCGCAGCTCTTCGGCGCCGCTCACGCGCGTCGTGCCGCGTGCGCCTGCCGCCGCGACGAACAGGATCGGAAATTCATCGATCGCGAGCGGCACGAGCTCTGGAGGCACGTCGATGCCGCTCAGCTCGCTCTGGCGCACGAACAGGTCCGCGACCGGCTCGGCGCCAAGCCGGCGCTCGGACTCGAGCTCGATGTCGGCGCCCATCTCGCGCAGGATCGTGAGCAGGCCTGTCCGCGTCGGGTTCACGCCGACGTTCTTGATCAGGAGCCCATCGGGCGCGCCGAGGCAGGCCGCAACGATGAAGAACGCGGCCGAGGAGAAGTCGCCCGGCACGCCGATCTCACGGCCGCGCAGCGTCGCGGGACCGACGAGAGACACCGTGTGCCCGCGCCCCTGCTCGCTCGTTTCGAGCTGCACGCCCATGCTTTGCAGCATCCGCTCGGTGTGGTCGCGGCTCGGTCCCGGCGAGTGGACCGTCGTGCGTCCTTCGGCGTACAAGCCCGCGAGCAAGATCGCGGATTTCACTTGCGCGCTCGCTACGGGCAACTCGTATTCGATTCCGTTCAACGTTGCGCCGCCGAGCACGCGCAGCGGCGGCTTGCCGTCCGCGGTCTCGATTCGTGCGCCCATTGCGCGCAGCGGCGCCGCGACGCGTTCCATCGGCCGCTGCCTCAGCGACGCATCGCCCGTGAGCTCGGAGTCGAACGTCTGACCCGCAAGCAGCCCCGTGAGGAGCCGGATGCCGGTGCCGGAGTTGCCGAGGTCGAGCACCTTCGAGGGCGCACGCAGGCCGCGCAAACCGACGCCGCTCACGCGCACGGGCTGCAGCGCGTTCTTGTAGATCGACACACCGAGCGCCTCGAGCGCTGCGCGCGTCGCGAGGCAGTCTTCGCCGTCGAGGAAGCCGTGCACGAGAGTCTGACCTTCGGCGATCGCGCCGAGCATCAGCGAGCGATGCGAGACCGACTTGTCGCCCGGTACCGTGATCGTGCCCGCGATGCCGTCGGCCGGCTGCGCTCGATAGCTGTGCGGATGCGGTATCACGGGCGACGACTGCTCAGACGACGGCCTTGGGGTACGCGCCGAGCACTTTGAACAACGACGCCTTGGCCTTGACCTCGTCGAGAGCCTTCTTCACGGGCGGATCGTCCGCGTGGCCGTCGAGATCGACGAAGAACACGTAATCCCACTTGCGCCGCCGCGACGGCCGCGACTCGATCCTCGTCATGTTCACGCCGTGGCGTGCGAGCGGGCCGAGCAAGTGCAGCAGCACCCCGGGGCCTTCCGTGCCGCTCGCTGAGACGAGCACCGAGGTCTTGTCGTTGCCGCTCGCCGGAAAGAGCTTCCGGCCGACGACGACGAAGCGCGTCGTGTTGTCCGCCTGATCCTCGACCTCGCGAAACAGGATCTCGAGCCCGTATACCTCGGCCGCGGCCTCGCCCGCGAGCGCCGCCGTGCCGTCCTCGTCGCGCGCCCGGCGCGCGGCTTCCGCGTTGCTCGCGACGGGCACGAGCTCGACCCCGGGCAAGTGCTCGGCGAGCCACGCGCGGCACTGCGCGAGCGATTGCGGGTGCGAGCAAACGCGGCGGACCGAGCGCAAGTCGTCCATCTTGCCCATCAGGTGCTGATGGATGCGCAGCTCGATTTCGCCGCAGACCTTGAGCGGCGAAGTCAGGAACATGTCGAGCGTGTGGATGTTGACCGTTCCTTCGCTCGAGTTCTCGATCGGCGCGACGCCGAAGTCGGCCGTTCCGGCCTCGACCTCGTGGAACACCTCGTCGATCGTTGGCACCGACAACGCGTGCACCGAGTGGCCGAAGTGCTTCAGCACGGCGGACTGCGTGAACGTGCCTTCCGGACCGAGATAGGCGACTTTGAGCGCCTCCTCCTGTGCGAGGCACGCCGACATCAGCTCGCGGAAGAGACGCACCATCTCGTCGTTGCGCAACGGTCCCTGATTGCGCTCGATGACCTTGCGCAGCACTTGCGCCTCGCGCTCGGGGCGATAGAACTCGGCCGTCGACGTGAGGCCCTTGAGCACGCCGATCTCCTTCGCGCAGCGCGCGCGCGCGGCGATCAGCTGTTGGATGTTCGCGTCGATCTCGTCGATGGTGCCGCGCAACCGCTGCAGCGCAGCGTCGCCGTCCGGCTGCGCCTCGGGCTTCACCTTCTTTGCGCGCGACGTCTTGGCCTTGCTCGCCGGCGGTTTGCGCTTGCTCATGGGCTTAGCAGCGGGCCGTTTCGCGGCGCCGCCCTCACGACTCGATGATCGGAAGCACGCGCGCCGCGAGGATGCCGTCGATCTTGCGGATCCGCGCGACCATCTCGTCGTTCGGCGCCGCGTCGAGGTCGACGAGCGTGTAAGAGAGCTCGCCGCGCGAATGATTCAGCATGTCCGCGATGTTGATGTTCTGCGCGGCGACTGCGGTGAGGATCTGCGCGACCATGTTCGGCACGTTCGCGTGCGGAATCGCGATACGGTGCGGGCGCGTGCGCTGGAGCACCGTCTCGGGGAAGTTCACCGAGCGCGTCACGTTGCCGTTCTCGAGGAACTCGCGCACGTTGTCGGCGACCATCACGGCGCAATTCTCCTCGGCCTCGACCGTCGACGCGCCGAGGTGCGGGAAGCAGATCACTTTCGGGTGCTCGAGCAGCGTACGCTTCGGGAAGTCGGTGACATATGCGCGCAGCTTCCCCGCGTCGAGCGCGGCGACGACCGCCGCGGAGTCGACGATCTCGTCGCGCGAGAAGTTCAAGAGCACGGAGCCGCGGCGCATCGACTGCAAGCGCGCAGCGCTCACGAGCGTGTCGGTGTCCTTCGTAAGCGGGACGTGCACGGTCACGATGTCGGAGCGCGCGAACAAGTCGTCGAGGTTCACGGCCTTCTGCACGCCCGAGGACAGCTGCCACGCGTGCTGCACGGTGATCGCGGGGTCGTAGCCGAGCACCTGGAGGCCGAGCTTGAGCGCGGCGTTCGCAACCTCGACGCCGATCGCGCCGAGCCCGACCACGCCGAGGGTGCGCTTCGGCAGCTCGAAGCCGACGAACTCCTTCTTGCCGGCCTCGACGGCCTTGTCGAGCTCCTCGCCAGAGCCCTGCAGCGAGCGCGTGAACGCCCAAGCTTGCGGTAGATTGCGCGCGGCCATCAGCAGACCCGCGATCACGAGCTCCTTCACCGCATTCGCGTTAGCGCCCGGCGTGTTGAACACCGGGATGCCGCGCTTGCTGAGCTTCGCGACCGGAATGTTGTTCGTGCCCGCGCCCGCGCGCCCGACGCAGAGCACGCTGTCGGGAATCGGCATCTCGTGCATTTTGAACGAGCGCAGCAGGATCGCGTCGGGCGCGGCGATCCCCGATGCGAGCTCATAGCGATCGCGCGGGAAGCGGTCGAGACCCGCTACCGCGATGCTGTTGAGCGTCTGAATCTTGAACAGGCTCATGGCGTGCGTCTCAACCCTTGCGCTTCTGGAAGTCGGCCATGAACGAGATCAGCGCGTCGACGCCTGCCTCGGGCATCGCGTTGTAGATGCTCGCGCGCATGCCGCCGACGACGCGGTGGCCCTTCAAGTTCGTGAGACCCGCGGCCTTCGATTCTTTCAGAAATACGTCGTCGAGCTTCGGATCGGCGAGCGTGAACGGCACGTTCATCCACGAGCGAGCCGACTTCTCGACCGGGTTCTTGTAGAAGCCGGACGTGTCGATCGCGGCGTAGAGCTTCTTCGCCTTGCGCTCGTTGACCTTCGCGATCCCCGCGACACCCCCCTGCTCGAGGAGCCACTCGAACACGAGGCCCGCGACGTACCACGACAGCGTCGGCGGCGTGTTCCACATCGAGTCGTTCGCCGCCATCGTCTTGAAGTCGATCGCGCCCGGCGTCTCTTTGCGCGCGCGCCCGAGCAGGTCCTCGCGCACGATCACGATCGCGAGTCCCGCGGGGCCGATGTTCTTCTGCGCACCCGCGTAGATCACACCGTACCGGCTCACGTCGACCGGCCGCGACAGCAGGTTCGACGACATGTCGGTTACGAGCGGCGCGTCCGACACCGCCGGCACGTCGTGGAACTCGACGCCGAATACCGTCTCGTTCGCGACGTAGTGCAAGTAGGCCGCGTTCTTCGACAGCTTCCACGTGCTCGGCGCAGGGATCGTCGTGAACTTCGTCGCCGAGCTGTTCGCGACGATGTTGACCTCGGCGTAGCGCTTCGCCTCGCCGACGGCCTTCTCGCTCCAATTGCCCGTGACCACGTAATCCACGACCGAGCCCGGGGGCGCGAGGTTCAGTGGCACCGCCGCGAATTGCAGCGTCGCGCCGCCCTGCAGGAACAGCACCTTGTAGTTCGCTGGGACGTTCAGCAGCGCGCGGAGATTCTTCTCCGACCGCGCCGCGAACTCGATGAACGCGCTGCCGCGATGGCTCACCTCCATCACGGACATTCCGCTGCCTTGCCAGTCGAGCAGCTCGGCTTGCATCCGCTCGAGCACCGCGGTCGGCAGCATCGCGGGACCGGGACTGAAGTTATAGACGCGCTTCATCTTCAGGGCCTCCGTACCCTTTCCTATTCAACCGGCGTACCGTCAACCGGCGTTCCGTCGACCGGCGTACCGTCGAGCGGCGTGCCGTCAACCGGCGCCCCTTCGTCGTCCGGCAACGGCTCGACGCGCGAGATACCGACGAGACGGTCGGCCTCGTCGAGCCGAATCAGCCGCACGCCCTGCGTGTTGCGGCCCATCGTCGAGATGTCGCCGACGGGCGTACGCACGAGCGTGCCCGTCGAGGTGATCAGCATGAGCTCGTCCTCGGGGGCCACCTGGAGCGCGCCGACCAGGCGGCCGTTGCGCTCGGACGTCTGGATGCAGATGACGCCCTGACCGCCGCGGCCTTGAACCGGATGCTCTTCGACCAGCGTGAGCTTGCCGTAGCCGTTCTCCGTCGCGGTCACGATCGGGCCCGCACCGATGATGCTGAGCGCGATCACCTCGTCGCCTTGGCCCGCGAGCTTCAGGCCGCGAACGCCCGCCGCCGCGCGGCCCATCGGCCGCACGTCCTGCTCGGAGAAGCGGATCGCCTTGCCCGAGCTCGCGAACAGCATGATGTCTTGCTGGCCGTTCGTGATCCCCGCGCCGATCAACCGGTCCTCGGGACGCAAATCGAGCGCGATGATGCCGGTCGTGCGCGGCCGAGCGAACTCGGCGAGCGAAGTCTTCTTCACGGTGCCGTGGCTCGTCGCGAGGAACACGTACTTGTCGTCCTCGAAGCCCTTCACCGGCAGCACCGTGTTGATTCGCTCGCCTTCCTCGAGCGGCAGCAGGTTGACGATCGGCCGGCCGCGCGAGCCCGAGGTCGCCTGCGGTATCTGGTAGACCTTGAGCCAGTAGACCTTGCCGCGGCTCGAGAAGCAGAGAACCGTATCGTGCGAGTTCGTGACGAACAGCTGGTCGATGAAGTCCTCGTCCTTGACTCGTGCCGCCGCTCGCCCGCGGCCGCCGCGGCGCTGGGCGCGATAGGCCTCGGCAGGCTGCGACTTCGCGTAGCCCGAGTGCGAAAGCGTCACGACGACCTGCTCCTCGGGGATCAGGTCTTCCATCGTGAGGTCGGCATAGTCCTCGACGATCTCCGTGCGGCGCTTGTCCGCGTAGAGATTGCGGATCTCGGTGAGCTCGTCACGGATGACTTGCTGGAGCTTCTCGGGGCTCGACAGAATCTCAAGGAAACCCTGAATATTGTCGATTAACCCGCTATATTCACTAGAGATCTTTTCTTGCTCCAGGCCGGTCAAGCGTTGTAAGCGCAGATCGAGAATGGCCTGCGCCTGGATCGTCGACAATCGATAGCCTGCGTCCGCGAGGCCCGACTCCTCCGTGAGATCCTCCGGTCGCGTGGCCGTCGCGCCCGCGCGCGCTAGCATCTGCATGACGGCGCCGGGCTTCCACGCGGTCGCGCAGAGCGCCGTCTTCGCTTCGTTCGGCGACGGCGAGCGTTTGATGAGCTCTATCACGGGGTCGATGTTCGCGAGCGCGACCATCAGGCCCTCCAACACGTGCGCGCGTTCGCGGGCCTTGCGAAGGTCGAAGAGCGTGCGCCGCGTGACGACCTCGCGCCGGTGGCGCAGGAACGCGTCGAGCAGCTCTTTGAGCGAGAGGAGCCGCGGCTGGCCGTCGACGAGGCCCACCATGTTGATGCCGAACACGCTCTGCAGCGGCGTCTGCTTGTAGAGGTTGTTGAGCACGACGTCGGACAACTCGCCGCGCTTGAGCTCGATCACGACACGCATGCCGTCCTTGTCGGACTCGTCGCGAAGCTCGCTGATGCCGTCGAGCTTCTTCTCGCGCACGAGATCCGCGATCCGCTCGATCAGCCGCGCCTTGTTCACCTGGTACGGCAGCTCGGTGATGATGATCGCCTCGCGGCCTTGCGTCTCGAGAGGCTCGATGTGCGTGCGGCCGCGCACGTAGATGCGGCCGCGGCCGCTCGTGTAAGCGCTCACGACGCCCTGGATGCCGAGGATTTGGCCCGCGGTCGGGAAGTCCGGGCCCGGTACGAGCTTGATCAAGTCCGCGATCGTGACCTTCGGATCGTTGAGCAGCGCGAGGCACGCGTCGACGATCTCGCCGAGGTTGTGCGGCGGGATGTTCGTCGCCATGCCGACAGCGATACCCGACGAGCCGTTCACGAGCAGGTTCGGGATCCGCGTCGGCAGCACCGACGGCTCGCGCTCGCTCTCGTCGTAGTTCGGGACGAAGTCGACCGTCTCCTTGTCGATGTCGGCGAGCAGCTCTTGCGTGATGCGCGCCATCCGGACTTCGGTGTAGCGCATCGCGGCTGCGGTATCGCCGTCGACCGAGCCGAAATTGCCTTGGCCGTCGACGAGCAGGTAGCGCAGCGAGAACGGCTGCGCCATGCGGACGATCGTGTCGTAGACGGCTTGCTCGCCGTGCGGGTGGTACTTGCCGATCACGTCGCCGACGACGCGCGCCGACTTCTTGTAGGCTCGGTTCCACTCGTTGCCGAGCTCGCGCATCGCGAACAGCACGCGCCGATGCACGGGCTTCAGCCCGTCGCGCACGTCGGGCAGCGCGCGGCCGACGATCACGCTCATCGCGTAATCGAGATAGCTTTGCCGCATCTCGTCTTCGAGATTGACCGGAAAGACTTCCCTACCGATGGTCATGGTTCATGCTCAGAGCTCGGGCTCAGTTCGCGAATAAAAGGTCCCTTTCCCCGCCTCGGTCCGTGGCTCGAGAGGCGGTGAAAACGACACGACAGGTTTAGTGTTTGCGGACGGCGCCGGCGACCCCTACTCGCGCTCGCGGCACCACCCGTCCGACAGCATCCAAGTGCCCAAAAAACAAGGGCGAAGTTTAGCACAGGGCCGTCCGCGCCCGTAGCGTTCGAGCGCGTTCGAGCAGCTATACTGGCCCGCCTTTCGCGAGCCGAAGAACACCCCGTCCGATGCAACGTGTCGACGCTCTGATTCGTCCCCGCTGGACCATTCGCGTCGAGCCGCAAGTGCGCGTCGAAGAGCAGCTCGCGGTCGCGGTCGACGACGGGCGAATCGTCGCGGTGCTCCCGGTCGACGAGGCGGATCGGATGTTCGTCGCAGCCGCACGGCACGACCGGCCACGTCACGTTCTCCTGCCCGGGCTCGTGAACGCGCACGCGCACGCGGCGCAGAGCTTGCTGCGTGGGCTCGCGAGCGATCTACCGTCGGCGCGCGCGCTCGAGCGCGTCGCGGCCGTCGAGTCGCGCTGGCTCGGCGCCGAGCTCGTCGCCGACGGCACTCGGCTCGCGATCGCCGAAATGTTGCGTGGTGGAATCACCTGCTTCGCGGACATGTACGAGCACGCCGATGTCGTCGCCGAAGCGGCGATCGAGAGCGGCATTCGCGCGGTGCTCGGGATGGTCGTGCGCGACGCACCGAGCGCGTGGGCTCGCGACGCGAACGAAAGCATTCGCAAAGGATTGGAGCTCCACGACCGATTCAGGGGCGACCCGCGAGTGGGTAGCGCGTTCGCGCCGTGGTCGCCGAACGACGCGACCGACGCGACGCTCGCGCGCATCCGCCAGCTCGCCGACGAGCTCGAAGCGCCGGTCCACACGCAGCTGCACGAGACCGACATGGAGATCGAGGCATCGATTGCACGCTTCGGGCTCCGTCCTCTCGCGAGGCTCCGGAAACACGGCCTCGTGACGCCGAGCCTGATTGGAGCGCACGCGAACCGGCTCGACTCCGCCGAGATCGACGCGCTCGCCACCGCGGGAGCGAGCGTCGTCCACTGTCCGCGCGCCAATCTCAAGCTCGGCAACGCCGCGTGCCCCGTGGCCGAGCTGCTGCACGCGGGCGTGAACGTCGCGCTCGGCACGGATGGAGCGGCGAGCAGCGATCGACTCGATCTTTGGGCGGAGATGCAGACGGCGGCGCTGCTTGCGAAGCACGTCGCGGCCGATGCGGCCGCCGTGCCCGCGGCCGCGGCGCTCGCGATGGCGACGATCAATGGCGCGCGCGCGCTCGGGCTCGACGGCGAAATCGGCTCGCTGGTCGTTGGCAAGGCCGCCGATGCGGTCTGTGTGGATCTCGGACGGCTCGCGCTGCAACCGATGCTCGATCCGCTCACGCGGCTCGTTTACGCTGCGTCGAGTCGCGACGTCACCGACGTTTGGGTCGCGGGCGAGCACGTCGTGACGAATTCCGAGCTGCTGCGGCTCGACCGTGACGCGATCGCCGCGGCAGCGGACGCCTGGGGTCGACGGCTCGGCGCCGGCGCGCCGGGAGAAGGCTAGAGATGAGCAACGTCGATTCGGCAGAGCTCGCCAAGTTCGCGGCGCACGCTCGCGAGTGGTGGGATCCGCTTGGGCCGTTCAGGACGCTGCACGAGATCAACGGCCTGCGCACCGACTACATCGCCGAGCGCGCCGAGCTTTCGGGGGCGCGCGTGCTCGACGTCGGCTGCGGCGGCGGCCTGCTGAGCGAGGCGCTCGCCGGCCGCGGCAGCACGGTGCTCGGGATCGATCTCGCGGAACCTAGCCTCGACGCTGCGCGCGAGCACGCCGCCGAGCGCGGCGTCGCGGTGGACTATCGCTGCGTGGAGGTCGAGGCGCTCGCGCGCGAGCGGCCCGCGAGCTTCGAGGTCGTCACCTGCCTCGAGATGCTCGAGCACGTGCCCGAGCCGAGCCGGGTCGTCGCGGCGTGCGCGGCGTTGCTCGCACCCGGCGGCCAGATATTTTTCTCGACCTTGAACCGCAACCCGAAGAGCTTCGCGCTCGCGATCGTCGGCGCGGAGTATGTGCTCGGCCTGCTGCCGCGTGGGACCCACGAATATCTGAAGCTCGTGCGCCCGTCGGAGCTCGCCTCGTGGTGCCGGGCGGCCGCGCTCGAGGTCGCGGAGATCACGGGACTGCACTTCAACCCGGTGTTGCACAGCTACCGGCTTGGCGGCGACGTCGACGTCAACTACTTCATGCACGCACGCAAGCCCCGGGCCGCCGCGTGACCCTCGCGGCCGTCATCTTCGATCTCGACGGCACGCTCGTCGACACGGCGCCCGACCTCGTGGCGGTCCTCAACCGCTTGCTGGTCGAGGGCGGCCGGCCGCGCATGCCGTACGCGGTCGCACGCAACGAGGCCTCGAACGGCGCGGCCGGACTGCTGCGCCTCGGCTTAGGCTCCAGCGCGTCGGCGGACGAGGTCGAGCGCTTGCGGCCGCGGTTCCTCGAGGTCTACGCTCGGCATATCGCGAATGGATCTCGGTTATTCATGGGGTTAGATCGTCTTGATGAGCTTAGTTCGAGGTTCGGGCTCGGCATCGTGACGAACAAGCCCGACGCATTCACGAAGCCGTTGCTCGCCGCGCTCGACCTTGCGCGGCGCTTCGCGTGCGTCGTGAGCGGCGACCGTCTGCCGCAGCGCAAGCCCGACCCCGCGCCGCTGAAGCTTGCCGCGACCGAGCTCGGCCTGGCGGCGAGTCGCTGCGTCTACGTCGGCGACGCGCCGCGCGACATCGATGCGGGTCGCGCCGCCGGGATGGCGACGATCGCGGCCGCGTACGGCTACATCCGGCCGAGCGAGAACCCGCATGCCTGGGGCGCCGACGCGGTGATCCGCCGGCCCGACGATCTCGGCGGCGCGCTCGCGGCGCTCCGGAGCGTTGCATGACGAGCGCCACCGCGCTGCTGATCGCGCTGTTCGCCGGTCTCGCGGGGCTCGGAATCGGCCTCGCGATCGGCTACGCGCGCAGCGTGCGGGTGCGCGAGCGGCTCGCGGCCCGCGACGCCGAGCTCGGCAGCCGCTCGGCGCTCGAGATCGAGCGCGAGCGCGTGGTGGAGCTTGCGGCGGAGAGGCTCACGGGCGTGTTCGGGCAGTTTGCGAACGAGCAGTTCCGGACCCACTCCGAGACGTTTCTCAAGCTCGCGAGAGAGAGCTTGAGCGTGCAGAACGAGCGCGCGAAGGGCGAGCTCGCTGCGCGCGAGCAGGCGATCGACGGCCTCGTGCGGCCGATGCGCGAGGCGCTCGAGCGGGCCGAGCGCCAAATGCAGGAGCTCGACAGATCGGGCCGCGCGACGCACGTGAGCATTGCGCACCAGCTCGAGGCGCTTGCTGCGAGCCAGCAGCTGCTCGGCGCCGAGACGCGCAACCTCGTCAACGCACTCCGCCGGCCCGAGGTTCGCGGGCAGTGGGGCGAGATCACGTTGCGCCGGCTCGTCGAGCTCGCGGGCATGGTCGAGCACTGCGACTTCGCGAGTCAGAGTCATCAGGCCACGGAGACCGGCGCTGTCCGACCCGATATGGTCGTCCATCTGCCCGAGGGCCGCGACCTCGTCGTCGACGTCAAGACACCGCTCGACGCTTATCTCGAGGCGACCGAGGCGAGCGACGACGGCGCGCGGCGCATTGCGCTC
>Ga0326731_1000339_pt1 | contig 12085 bp, 12 predicted proteins | sample MHFSIPfraction_FD_207645 | JGI IMG/M metagenome (GOLD analysis project Ga0326731, IMG submission 207645) | Lab enriched peat soil microbial communities from Michigan Hollow, Ithaca, NY, United States - MHF9FY SIP fraction | ecosystem: Environmental > Terrestrial > Soil > Wetlands > Peat | place...
GTGTGCGTGCGCAGCAGCAGCGGCAGCCCCTGCGCGTCCTGCAGATCCACGTAGAACGTGTCCTGCATCGAGCGCGCCGGGTGGTTCTCCGGGTTATTGAGCGCGGTGAAGTTGTACCAGTCGGTCTCGATCTCCGGACCGTCGGCGACGTCGAAGCCGATCGAGCCGAAGATGCTCTCGATCCGCTGCCAGGTGCGGGTGATGGGGTGGATGCCGCCGCGCCCGCTGCCGCGGCCGGGCAGCGTGACGTCGAGCGCCTCCTCGGCGAGGCGCGCCTGTAGCTGCGTGCCGGCGAGCTCGCCGCGGCGCGCTTCCAGGGCCTGCTCGATGCGCTCCTTCGCCGCGTTGATGCGCCCGCCGGCGCTCCTGCGCTCCTCGGGCGCGAGCGCGCCGAGGCCCTTCAGCAGAGCGGTCAGCTCGCCGCTCTTGCCGAGGTAGCGCGCCTTGGCGTTTTCGAGCGACGCCGGGCCGTCGGCGCCGCGGAATTCCGCGATCGCGCGCTCGACGATGCTGTCGACGTCTTGCATCCCCGCGCCTTTCGCAACGGGGTCAGTGGGCGAGGCTGGCCTTGACCTGGCTGGCGATCCTGGCGAACGCGGGCTTGTCGAGCACCGCCAGGTCGGCGAGCACCTTGCGGTCGATCTCGATGTTGGCGCGCTTCAGGCCCGCCATAAACGTCGAGTAGCTCATCCCGAGCTCGCGCACCGCGGCGTTGATGCGCGCGATCCACAGGGCGCGGAAGCTGCGCTTGCGGTTACGGCGGTCGCGGTAGGCGTACTGCCCCGCCTTCATCACCGCTTCCTTCGCGACGCGGTAGACGTTGCCGCGGCGGCCGCGGAAGCCCTTCGCCTGCTTCAGGACCTTCTTGTGGCGCGCGCGCGCCGTGACCCCACGCTTGACTCTTGGCATGGCGCGCTCCCTACGACGAGTAGGGCAGCATGGCGCGCACTGCCCGCTTGTTGGTGGCGTGCACCTCGGTGGTGCCGCGCAGATGGCGCTTCCTCTTTGTGGACTTCTTCGTGAGGATGTGGCGCATGTAAGCCTGCGAGCGCTTGATGCTGCCGGACGAGCGGACCTTGAACCGCTTGGCAGCGGACTTCTTGGACTTCACCTTGGGCACGGGACTGCTCCTTCTCTTCTAGCTTGACGCCGGGCGGCCCGCCATGCGGGCGCTTGAAGCCACGGACATCACTTGTAGCTGCGGCGCCCTGCTAAGTCGCCGCGGCGGGTTTCGGACCTGCTACCTTCTTCGGCTTCGGTTCTTTCGGTTCCTTTGCTTCCTTGGGCTTTGCCTTGGGCGGCACCCCCTTCTTCTTCGGCGCCAGCACCATCACCATCTGCCGGCCCTCGAGCTTGGGGAACTGCTCGACCAGCCCTACCTGCTCCAGGTCGGCTCTCACGCGCTCCAGCAACCGCACGCCGAACTCCTGGTGCGCCATCTCGCGGCCGCGGAAACGCAGCGTCACCTTCGCCTTGTCGCCGTCCTCCAGGAACTGGATCAGCTTGCCGAGCTTGATCTTGTAGTCGCCCTCGTCGGTGCCGGGGCGGAACTTGATCTCCTTGACCTGGATCTGCTTCTGCTTGAGCTTCGCCTCGTGGGCCTTCTTCTGCTCGCGGTAGCGGAACTTGCCGTAATCCATCAGCTTGCAGACTGGCGGCACCGCCATCGGTGCAATCTCCACCAGGTCCACGTTCTTCTCTTCCGCCATGCGCAGCGCCTCGGCGATGGCCACGATGCCGAGCTGCTCTCCCTGCTCACCGACCAGCCGCACCTGCGGTGCGTTGATCTCCCCGTTGATGCGCTGCGATCTTTCGAGTGCGATGGGTGACAGCTCCTCTGCTCGTTAAAAAAACCGGCCGTGCTGCCTACGCGCTCGCCTCGTTGCGGAGGCGTGCGGTGAAGGCATCGAGCGCCATTGCGCCGAGATCCTCACCGCCGCGCGTGCGCACGGCCACCGTTCCAGCCTGCTTTTCCTTGTCTCCCACCACCAGCTGGTAGGGGAGCTTCTGCAAGCTATGTTCCCGAATCTTATAAGAAATTTTCTCGTTCCGCAAATCTTCGGCGGCGCGAAAACCAGCTTTGCGCAGGGCCTGCGCCACCGATTTCGCGTACTCGGCCTGATGCTCCGAGACGTTGAGCACCACCACCTGCTCGGGGGCGAGCCACAGCGGGAAGGCGCCGCCGTAATGCTCGATCAGGATGCCGATGAAACGTTCCATCGAACCGATGGTGGCGCGATGAAGCATCACCGGGATCCGGCGGCTGTTGTCGGCGGCAACGTACTCGGCGCCGAGACGCTGCGGGAGGAAGTAGTCGACCTGCATCGTTCCGCACTGCCACAGGCGGCCGATCGCGTCCTTGAGCGAATACTCGATCTTCGGGCCGTAGAACGCGCCTTCGCCGGGCGAGACCTGGAAATCGCATCCCGAGGCCTTCATTGCCGACATCAGCGCGGCCTCGGCCTTGTCCCACGCCTCGTCCGAACCGATGCGCTTCTCCGGCCGGGTGGCGACCTTGTAGACGATGTCGGTGAAGCCGAAGTGCGCGTAGACCTTCTGCACGAGCGCCGTGTAGGCGACGCACTCGGGGAGGATTTGCTCCTCGGTGCAGAAGATGTGGCCGTCGTCCTGCGTGAAGCCGCGGATGCGCAACAGGCCGTGCAGCGCGCCCGAAGGCTCGTTGCGGTGGCAGGAGCCGAACTCGCCGTAGCGCAGCGGCAGGTCGCGGTAGCTCTTCACACCCTTGTTGTAGATGAGGATGTGGCCCGGGCAGTTCATCGGCTTCAACGCGTAGTCGCGCTTCTCCGACTCCGTCGTGAACATGTGCTCGCGGTAATTCTCCCAGTGGCCGGTGCGCTCCCAAAGGCTCCTCGGCAGTACGGTCGGCCCGCGCACTTCCAGATAGCCGCTATCGCGGTACACCTTGCGCATGTACTGCTCGACCTGCTGCCACAGCACCCAGCCTTTCGGGTGCCAGAACACCATGCCGGGCGCGTCCTCCTCCATGTGGAAGAGATCGAGCTGGGTGGCGAGGCGGCGATGGTCGCGCTTCTCCGCCTCCTCGAGCATCTTCAGGTACGCGTCCTGGTCCTCCTTCTTCGCCCAGGCGGTGCCGTAGATGCGCTGGAGCATTTCGTTCTTCGAGTCGCCGCGCCAGTAGGCGCCGGCCACGCGCATCAGCTTGAACACCTTGAGCTTGCCGGTGGAGGGCACGTGCGGCCCGCGGCACAGGTCCACCCAGTCGCCCTGGCCGTAGAGCGAGATCGTGTCCTTCTCGGGGATCGAGGCGATGATCTCCGCCTTGTAGACCTCGCCCTGGTCGCGGAAGAACTTCACCGCTTCGTCGCGCGGCATCTCGCGCCGGTGCACGGGCAGGTCGCGCCTGGCGATCTCGGTCATGCGCTTTTCGATCCCCGCGAGATCCTCGGGCGTGAACGGGCGCTTGTAGGAGAAGTCGTAGTAAAAGCCGTTCTCGATCACCGGCCCGATGGTCACCTGCGCGTCGGGAAACAGCTCCTTCACCGCGTGCGCGAGCAGGTGCGCCGTGGAGTGCCGGATCATGTCCAGGCCCTCGGGGTCGCGGTCGGTGACGATGGCGAGCTCGGCATCGCCCGCGATGCGATGGCTCGTATCGACGAGCTTGCCGTTCACTTTCCCGGCCAGCGCAGCACGCGCGAGCCCGGCGCCGATGGACTGAGCCACCTCGGCGACGGTGACCGGGCCCGGGAATGACTTCACCGAGCCGTCAGGAAGTCTGATGTTTGGCAAGATGTTGGTAGGCGCGATTGGACTCGAACCAACGACCCCTACCATGTCAAGGTAGTGCTCTAACCAGCTGAGCTACGCGCCTGGTGGAACGAGGGGCGGAATTTTAACTGAAGCGTCACATCCGCGGAACAACATTGCGCCGATCGCGCTCATAGGGACATGGACCTGATTCTCTGGCGGCACGCCGAGGCCGAAGACGGCCCGCCCGACCTCGAGCGGCGCCTCACGCCCCGCGGGCACAAGCACGCCGCGCGGGTGGCGGAGTGGCTGCTGCAGCGGCTGCCGGCGAAATTCGTGGTGCTGGCGAGCCCGGCGCAGCGCGCGCAGGAGACCGCGCAGGCGCTTGGCGTCGCGTTCCGCACCGTGCCCGCCCTCGCGCCGGGGGCGTCGGTGCAGGCGATCCTCAAGGCCGCCGAGTGGCCGGACCGGAAATCCTCGGTGGTGATCGTCGGTCACCAGCCCGACCTGGGCCGCGTCGCGCTCTACCTGGTCGCCGGCGCCGCTGGCGACGGAACGATCAAGAAAGGCGGCCTGTGGTGGATCACCAACCGCGTGCGCAACGACGAGTCGCAGGTCGTGGTGCGCGCGGTAGTCGCGCCAGACCTGCTGTAGGGCGGGCGGTCGCCCGGCCGCCTGACCAACCGTCAGCGCGCGGCCCGATGCGCCGCGCGCTTACCCTGCTACGCGCGGTTGAGGACCGAGACCTTCTTGTCGGAGAGCCCGCTCACCTGGAGCTTCATGCCGACCGACTTCCAGTGCCCGGCCTCGTCCTCCAGCGCCGCCGCGGAGAGCGGGTTCTCATCGAGCCAGCTCTGCGCCAGCTCGATCTCGAAGCCGCCCTCGTCGCCCGCGACCCGCAGGAGCGGCAGCTTGACGTCGGTGCGGCTGCGCAGGATGAGCGAGGCGAGCCGCAGCGCAAAGACGAGCGGCCAGTCCGCGCCCTCCAGGCCGGCGTCGTGCATCTTGCCGAGCTTGCCGCGGTGCGCGAGCACGATGCGCGCCAGCCGCTGCTGCTCCATGCGCGAGAAGCCCGGCATGTCCGCGTTCTGCAGCACGTACGCCGAATGCTTGTGGTACTGCGCGTGCTCGATCGACAGCCCGACCTCCGCCAGGCCCGCGGCCCACTCGAGCATCAGCCGGTCGGCGTCGTCCTCGCGCTCGCGCCCCGGCGCGAGCGCGTCGTAGATCGTCAGCGCGAGGCGCCGCACGCGCTCGGCCTGCGCCACATCCACGTGGTAGCGGCGCCCGAACTGCGCGACCGTCGCGGTGCGCATGTCGCGGTGCTGCACGCGACCGAGCAGGTCGTAGAGCACGCCGTGGCGCAGCGCGCCTTCGGACACCGCCATCGCCTCGAGCCCCAGCTCGTCGAACACCGCGCCCATGATGGCGAGCCCGCCGGGCAGCACCAGCGCGCGGTTCGCGCGCAGGCCGGCGATGCGGTCCGGGTCGGCCTTCTCGTGCTTGAGCAGCAGCCCGCGCAGGCGCTCCAGGCCCTCGCGCGTGATGCCCTGCTCGGCGTAGCCGTTCTCCCGCAGGATGGTCTCGATCGAGCGCGCGGTGCCCGAGGAGGCCACGGCCTCCTGCCAGCCGGCGGCGCGATAGGCGCGCGCGATGCCTGCGACTTCCTGCCGGGCGGCGAGCTCGGCCGCTTTCAGGTGCGATTTCTCCACCTTGCCCTCGGGGAAGTACTTAAGGGCGTAGCTCACGCAACCCATGTAGAGCGACTCGGTGAGCAGCGGCTCGAGGCCCTTGCCGACGATGAACTCGGTGGAGCCTCCGCCGACATCGACCACCAGGCGGTTCTCCGGCAGAGGCGGCATCGTGTGCGCCACGCCCAGGTAGATGAGGCGAGCCTCCTCGCGCCCGGCGATCACCTCGATCGGGAAGCCGAGAACCTGGCGCGCCTCGCGCAGGAATTGCGGCGCGTTCTTCGCCACGCGCAGCGTGTTCGTGCCCACAGCGCGCACCGCCTGCCGCGAAAAGCCGCGCAGGCGCTCCGCGAACTTGCCGAGCGCCTCCAAGGCGCGCGCCTGCGAGGCGCGGTCGATGCGCTTGTCCGCGGTGAGCCCCGCACCGATGCGCACCATCTCGCGCACCGAATCCAGCGGATAGATCTGGCCCTCGACCACCCGGCCGATTTGCAGGTGGAAGCTGTTCGAGCCGAGGTCGACCGCGGCGAGCGTGTCCGGGCGCGCCATGCGGCGCCGAGCATAGCCTAGCTGCGCAGTTCCTGCTCGATCTCGGCCGCGGTCGCGTGGCGCACGTCGGCGCCTTTCACAGCGTAGATGGCGTGGCCGGCGATGTTCTTGGCGTGATCGCCGATGCGCTCCAGCGCCTTGGCCACCAGCAGAGCGTCGAGCCCGGCGGTGATGGTGCGCGGGTCCTCGATCATGGTCAGGATCAGCTGGCGCAGGATGCCGCGGAACGCGTCGTTCACGTCGGCGTCGCGCCGCACGATGTCGGCGGTGCCCTCGAGGTCCAGCCGCTCGAAGGCATCGAGCGCGTGCCGCAGCATGCCGAGCGCGAGCTGCGCCATGCGCCGCACTTCGCCCTTGCGCGGCAGGCGCAGCCCGCCTTCCGCGCGCGCCTTGCGCGCCTGCAGCGCGATCTTCTTCGCCTCGTCGCCGATGCGCTCGAGGTCGGTCGTTGCCTTCATCACCGCCATCAGCAGCCTGAGGTCGTTTGCCGCGGGCTGGCGGCGCGCGATGACGTGGCTCGCCAGCTCGTCGATCGAGCGCTCGAGCGAGTTGATCACCAGCTCGTGGCGCAGCACCTGGTCGATGAGCGCGACCGATCCCGAGGACAGGCACTCGACGGCGTCGAGCGTCTGCCGCACCACGCGCGCGCCCATCTGCAGCACGAGCGCATGCGCCTGCTCGAGCTGCTGGTCATAGCCCTTTGCAGTGTGGGGGGCCTGCGGAGTCGACATGCGCTGCGCAGGCTAGTCGCGAAATGTGACAGCCGCATGAAAGCTCAGGGACTGTAACCTTGCCGTCACCCGGCGGCGTAAAATAGTTCGCTCTGCCGGCCGCCTTGCGGCCGCCTCCCGCGATGAAGAGAGACCTGCCCGCCACGCATTTCCTCAACCGGGAACTCGGCCTCCTCGAGTTCAACCGGCGGGTGCTCGCGCAAGCCGCCGACGACTCGGTCCCGCTGCTCGAGCGTCTGAGCTTCCTCACCATTGTCTCCTCCAATCTCGACGAGTTCTTCGAGATCCGCGTGGCGGGACTGAAGGAGCAGATCAAGCTCAACCTTCCCGAGCCCGGGCCGGACGGCAAGGGCCCGCAGGAAGTATTCCAGGCGGTGAGCAACGGGGCGCGCACCCTCGTCGCCGAGCAGTACCGGCTGCTGAACGAGGTCCTGCTGCCGGCGCTTGCGCAGACCGGCATCGTTTTCCCTCGGCGCGAGCAATGGAGCGCGGCGCAGAAGCAGTGGATCCGCGACTACTTCTTCCGCGAGCTCCTTCCCGTCTTGACGCCGATCGGCCTCGACCCGGCGCACCCGTTCCCGCGCGTGTTCAACAAGAGCCTCAACTTCGCGGTCGAGCTCGTCGGCCGCGACGCCTTTGGCCGCAATTCCGGCGCCGCTATCGTGCAGGCGCCGCGCGCGCTGCCGCGCGTGATCCGCCTGCCGCGCGATATCGGCGGGGCCCAGCACTCCTTCGTATTCCTGTCCTCGATCCTGCACGCGCACGTGGAGGAGCTGTTCGCCGGCATGAAGGTGCTGGGCTGCTACCAGTTCCGCGTGACCCGCAACTCCGACTTGTTCGTCGACGAGGAGGAGATCAAGAACCTGCGCACGGCGCTGCAGGGCGAGCTGCTGCACCGGCACTTCGGCGCCGCGGTGCGCCTGGAGGTCGCCGACAACTGCTCGCCGGCGATGACCGAGTTCCTGCTGCAGCAGTTCGGCTTGCGCGAGGAGGACCTGTACCGCGTCGAGGGCCCGGTCAATCTCTACCGCCTGCGCGAGGTGCCCGACCAGGTCGACCGGCCGGACCTCAAGTACCCGCCGTTCCAGCCCGGGCTGCCCGCGCCGCTCGAAGCGCGCAGCGATCTCTTCGAGCTGCTCAAGAAACAGGACGTGCTGCTGCACCACCCCTACCAATCCTTCGGCCCGGTGATCGATTTCATCCGCACCACCGCCGCCGACCCCAACGTCATCGCCATCAAGCAGACCGTGTACCGCACCGGCACCGACTCGGAGCTGATGGAAATCCTGGTGGAGGCCGCACGCCGCGGCAAGGAAGTGACGGTGGTGGTCGAGCTGATGGCGCGCTTCGACGAGGAAGCCAACCTCAACTGGGCGAGCCGGCTCGAAGAGGCCGGCGCGCACGTGGTCTACGGCGTCGTCGGCCACAAGACGCACGCCAAGATGGCGCTCATCGTGCGCCGAGAGGACACCGACGCCGGCAAGGTCCTGCGCCGTTACGTCCACCTGGCCACCGGCAATTACCATCCGCGCACCGCCCGCCTGTACACCGATTTCGGACTGCTGACGGCGAACGAGGAGCTGTGCGCCGACGTTGCCGAGGTATTCAAGCAGCTCACGGGCCTCGGGCGCGCTGGCAAGATGAAGCACATCTGGCAATCGCCCTTCACGCTGCACAAGCGCGTGCTGGCCGCGATCCAGAACGAGGCGCGCCTCGCCCGCGAGGGGCAGCCCGCGCGCATCATCGCCAAGATGAACGCGCTGCTCGATTCGGAGGTGATCGACGAGCTATACCTCGCCTCCCAAGCAGGCGTGAAGATCGACCTCATCGTGCGCGGCGTGTGCGCCATGCGCCCCGAGATCGCGGGCCTGTCGGAGAACATCCGCGTGCGCTCGGTGATCGGCCGCTTCCTCGAGCACTCGCGCGTGTTCTACTTCCAGAACGGCGGCGCCGAGGACGTATACCTGGCGAGCGCCGACTGGATGGGGCGGAATTTCTTTCGCCGCATCGAGCTGTGCTTCCCGGTGCTCGATCCGGCGCTCAAGCGCCGCGTGATCCGCGAAGGCCTGCAGCCTTACCTCGACGACAATGTCCAGGCCTGGGCGATGGATGCCGAGGGCGGCTACGCGCGCGTCAAGCCGCGCCGCGGCCGGCGCCGCTCGGCGCAGGAAGAGCTGCTCTTCACCCTCGCGACGCCTTCTTGAGGAAGTGGCGCGCGTAGCGGGGCGCGGCGTTAGCCAGCGGCAGCAGGAGAAAGAAATCGGCGGTGTTGAAGTCCGGGTCCCAGGCCGGCTCGCCGCAGATCCAAGCGCCCGCGCGCAGGTAGCCTTGCACAAGCGCTGGCAGCTCGCCGCCCGCGCCCGCATTGAGCCGCTCGAGCGGTAGCCGGCAGCGCGGGAACACGTGATATTCGATCGGCGCCATGTGGCCCTCGCGCAGGCGGGCATACACCGATGCCGCTGCATGACCCCCGTCGGCCATGCCCATCGACGCGCAGCCGGTGAGGTATTCGTGCCCATGCGCCAGCATGTAGCGTGCGAGCCCCGCCCACAGCAGCGTGATCACGGCGCCATTGCGATACTCGGGGTGGATGCACGAGCGTCCTACCTCCACCATGCGCGGGCGCAGCAGCCGCAGCCGGGTGAGGTCGAACTCGCTTTCCGAGTAATAGCAGCCCACGCGCCGTGCGCCCTCCGGCGCAAGAATCCGGTAGGTGCCGACCACTTCTCCGCTGGCATCGTCACGCACGACTAGATGCCGGCAGTGCGCATCGAAGATGTCCTGGTCGATACCGGGCTCGCGTGATGAAAGCCGGGCGCCCATCTCCTCGGCGAATACGCGCCAGCGCAGCGCCTGCGCCGCGCGCAATACCTGCGGCGTGCGCGCGAAGCCAACTGACAGCCGGCGTAGCGCGCGTGCGCCGCGCGATGGATGCTGCAGCAGGAGATCATCGGTGCGGTCCATGCGCGCCCTCCGGGCTGTGTAAACGCGGCGCAATCTAGGCGGCGCGCGTGACACGCGGGTGACACGCAGGTGAAGACTCGATGACGGCCGCTCGTGCTACAGTCCCGCGCGCGATGGAAGGCGAGAGCCCGTTCAAGGGCAAGACCGGATTGCAGCGCGTACTCAATGCGACGCGCTATTCCTTCGAGGGCTTTGCCGCCGCGGCGCGCCACGAAGACGCGTTCCGCCAGGAGCTGATGCTTGCCGCCGTCCTGGTGCCGCTCGGCCTCTGGCTGGGCAACGGCGGCGTCGAACGCGCGCTGCTCGTCGGCAGCGTGCTGTTGGTGCTGATGGTCGAATTGCTCAATTCGGCGGTGGAAGCGACGGTGGACCGTGTCTCGCTCGAGGATCACCTCCTCGCCAAGCGCGCGAAGGATCTCGGCAGCGCCGCCGTCATGATGTCGCTCGTGACGGTCGCAGCGGTCTGGCTGCTGATCCTGCTGCCCCGCCTGTAACCGAACCCTCACAAAAGCTTCATCCAGGCTTCACCTGCGGCGCGGAGACTGCGCGCCGCATGCAGATCGCCATGGTGACGGAAACCTATCCGCCCGAGGTCAACGGGGTGGCGCGCACGGTCGCGCTGATGGCCGAGGGCTTGTGCGCGCTCGGCCACACGGTGCAGGTCGTCCGGCCTCGCCAGAACCGCCTCGACCGCGCGCAGCAGTCAACCGGCTACGCGGAACTGCTGCGACCCGGCCTGCCGATCCCGCGCTACACGCAACTCAAGATGGGGCTGCCCTCCGGACGGGCGCTTGCGCGCGCCTGGACCGAGCGCCGGCCCGATGTGGTGCACATCGCCACCGAGGGCCCGCTCGGCTGGTCGGCGCTTGGCGCCGCGCGCAAGCTCGGCCTGACGGTGTCGACCGACTTCCACACGAATTTCCACGCCTACAGCCGGCACTACGGCCTGCCCTGGCTCGCGCGCCCGGTGACGGCGATCCTGCGGCGCTTCCACAACCGTGCCGACTGCACCATGGTGCCGACCGACGAGATGGTCGAGGACCTTGGCCGGCTGGGATTCGAGCGCCTGCGCGTGGTCGGACGCGGCGTGAATGCGCGCACCTTTTCCCCCGAGCGGCGCCGCGCCGAGCTGCGCCAACACTGGGGCGCGGGCGACGAGGACATCGTGGCGCTGTGCGTCAGCCGCTTCGCGCCGGAGAAGAATTTTCCCCTCGTGCTCGAGACCTACGAGGCGATGCGCCGCGCCAATCCCTCGGTAAAGCTGGTGCTGGTCGGCGACGGCCCGCTGCTCGAGGAGCTGCGCGCGGCGAATACCGGCAGCGTCATCGCCGGGCGGCTCGTGAACGGCGAGCTGTCCGCGCACTACGCCTCGGCCGACGTGTTCCTGTTTCCCAGCGTGACCGAGACCTTCGGCAACGTGACGCTCGAGGCCATGGCGAGCGGCCTGGCGGTAGTCGCCTACCGCTATGCCGCCGCGCGCCAGCACATCGAGGACGGCCGCAGCGGGCTGCTCGCGGAGCCCGGCGACCGCGCCGGCTTCATGGCGCACGCGGTGAGCCTCGCGCGCGATCCGCAGCTCGCGCGAGAGCTTGGCCGGGCCGCACGCGCCGCAGCGGAACCGGTCAGCTGGGAGCGCATCACGGCGGACTTCGAAGCAGTTCTGCGCGAGACGGTGCTCGCCCACGCCGAGCGCCCGGAGCCGGCGCATGTCGCGGCTTGACGCCACCTTTGAGCGCATCCAGCGCTGGGATGCGCGCCTGTGCGAGCGCTCCAACCGCTGGCTGCACTACTGGCCCCTCCTGCAGGGCGCGCGCCTGGTCAGCTGGCTCGGCAACGGCATCTTCTGGTACGCGCTGATGCTCGCCCTGCTCGCGCGGTCGCCGCGCGAGTCGGCGCCGGCGGTGCTGCACATGCTTCTTGTCGGCGTGATTTGCACCGCCGCCTACAAAATGCTGAAGCGCGGCACGCTGCGGCCGCGGCCTTATCAGGCGCTGAGCGGTGTGGAGGCCGGCGCCATGCCGCTGGACGCCTTCAGCTTCCCCTCCGGGCACACGCTGCACGCGGTCGCGTTCACGCTCGTCGGCCTCGAATACTGGCCCTGGCTGGCGGCGATCCTGGTGCCATTCACGCTGCTGACTGCCGCCGCGCGCGTGGTGCTCGGGCTGCACTATCCGAGTGACGTGCTCGCCGGCGCATTGATCGGCGCGCTGGTGGCCTCGGCCTCGTTTGCCATCAGCTGACTTGCGCACGACGGCACGCGCGCACGGCCTGGTGCGGGCACTGCGGCTGGCGCGCGTGGGGCTGCACCTTGCGGCTGGCTGCGTGATCAGCGCGTGGCTCTACCCGCTGTTGAATGCAAAGATGCGCCGCACGGTGCGTCGCGCTTGGGCCGCTCGGTTGCTGCGCATTCTGGGCGCGCGGCTG
>Ga0326731_1000340_pt1 | contig 12078 bp, 9 predicted proteins | sample MHFSIPfraction_FD_207645 | JGI IMG/M metagenome (GOLD analysis project Ga0326731, IMG submission 207645) | Lab enriched peat soil microbial communities from Michigan Hollow, Ithaca, NY, United States - MHF9FY SIP fraction | ecosystem: Environmental > Terrestrial > Soil > Wetlands > Peat | place...
GCCGCGCGCGCCGCGTCGCGACGCTGCGTCCACGCGTACTTGCGCACGAGCTTCTCGACGTGGGCCGCCGTGCCGTGCAGCGCGATGTTGAGCAGCACGTCCTCGTTCGCGCGCGTCGCGACGCGCGTCATCGCGCGAACCTTCGAGTAGGAGATCTCGCCGCGCGCGAACGACGCGGCGATCTGTGGCAACGCTTCGAGCGCGCGCGCGACGCGCACTTTCTCGCGCGCAGCGACCGGCCCGATTCCGCATTGCCAATTGAGCCACTGCGCCGTGCCGACGAGCCCGTGCCGCTCGTACGCCTTGCTTCGATCGAACTCGGCGACGAGCGCGAGGAAGCGCGCGGTCGCGGCGGTCAGGTGGCCCCAGAGCTCGGTGATCTCGGCCTCGAGGCGCTCGAGCGTTCGTTGGCGCGAGCTCGGGCCGGTGACTAGAGGCGACGCGTCGAGAGCCATGGCTAGCCCCTCCGATAATAACTGTACGCAAGAACAGTAGTATGCGGCAAAGTATATTGACGATCAAGCGGTTAACGGTGATTAACCTTCGCAAAGCGGACATTCGTACGAATACTCAGACATCCGCAATCGACCCGGAGTCGCCGCAGCCGAGACGACTCACTGGCTGCTGAGTATCTGACTATTGCATGATGAGTCATGCATATAGTAGGCTTCTACGATGAGTTCAGATACCAGTGAGAATCATCGCTTCGCGCTTGCAGTTGCAGCAGCGTGGAGCAGTCTTGAGCGCCAGTTGGATTGCAGCCTCAGCGCAATCCGGGGCGTCAGTTTTGCAGAGTATCGGCTATTGCGCGCTTTGTCAGAGGCACCTAACGGGCAAGCTAGCAGGATCGACGCTGCTCGTAGCATTGGACTAACCGCGTCCGGGGTGACGCGCGCACTTCGTCCACTGGAAAAGATCGGATTAGTCTCAACGGTAAAGAACAAACGAGATGCTCGGCTCGCAATGGCGAAACTAACGCCTGCCGGTCAGGCTTTGATCAACGAAGCATCGGGCATAGTTGACGACACTGTTGCTTCAATCCTGAAGCGTGCACCTGCACTCTCGACCAAGTTAAACAGCGTATCAAGTCTGCTGGATTCCCTTCGCACCTGACGGGTGCCGGATTACCACTATTGGCCGATAGCAGAAGCAAAATTCTGGGTGTTCAAGTCCGCTCTTCCGCTGAAGCACTCATGACGACCGGCTGAACCCTGGCCGCCCCTTCTAGCGATCCAGACTTACCCACTATCGACCCTCATCGCCGCGGGGCGCGGACAGGGGTATTTTCCGTGGGAGATATCTATACCCCCGGCCGGTGAGGAATGGCACCGTGAAACAGAAAGAACAGCGTAGACCGAGAGCTCGTAAAGGCACGACGGAAGGCGAAGGGAAGCGGAAGATTTTTGCCGACGAGGAACGAGCCGCGATGGCGGAGCGTGCTCGAGAGCTGAAGGCCGAGACGCACCGCGGCAGGCGACCGAACCAAGCAGACGACGAGCGTGAGCTGCTCGCAAAGATCTCCGCCCTGCCGGAACCCGATCGCGCCATGGCTCTGCGGGTCCACGCGATCATCAAGGCCAACGCGCCGGCGCTGTCACCTAAAACGTGGTACGGAATGCCCGCTTATGCGAAGAACGACAGTGTCGTCTGCTTCTTCCAAAGCGCGCAGAAATTCAAGACGAGATATGCGACCCTCGGCTTCAGCGACAAGGCGCACTTGGACGACGGTCAGATGTGGCCGACTGCGTTTGCGCTGAAGGAACTTGGCGCGGCGGAAGAGGCAAAGATCGCCGCGCTCGTGAAGAAAGCGGCGAGCTGAGGCCCGAGGTACGCTCCCGAGGATGCCGAGCGAGATCAGGTCGGCGGCTCGAGCGACGGCTCGCCCGCGGTGACCCGATCCTCGGCTTGCAACGCACGCATAGGGAGCAGCGCCGCGGCCAGCGCCGCGAGCGCGACAGAGTGCTTGAGCATCGCGCGAGTTTACGCCGCGAGCCGCTCGTTTACGCCGTGAGCCGGTCGATCGGATGCACCGCGTCGCTGCCGGGGAACACCGCACGTGCGAGCGCCGCCTCGCCGAGCCCGAAGCGCTGCGCGAGCACACCCTTGCACACGCCGCGCAGATCCGTCATCGGGCGCAGGTCGCGGTTCTGGTAGAGGTCCCGCTGCGCGAGCCCCGGCCACTCGCCGACGATGCGGCCGCCGTTCACGGCGCCGCCCGCGAGGAACGCGACGCCGCCGGTGCCGTGGTCCGTGCCGCGCGTGCCGTTCACCGCGACCGTGCGGCCGAACTCGGTCGCGATCAGCACGGTCGTGTCCTTCCAGACCGGACCGAGCTCGGTCTTGAGCGTCTGTAGCCCCGCGTCGAGGCCGCGCAAGCGCGTCGCGAGGTTGCCTTGGCCCGCGCCTTGGTTCGCGTGCGTGTCCCAGCCGCCGATGTCGATTGCCGCGACGCGCGGGCCGTTCGGGCTCTTCAGGAAGCGCGCGGCGGCGGTGACGATCGGGTTGATCTGGCCGCCGGCACGATCGCCCATCGCGGTGTCGCTCGCCGGATCTCCAACCCCGCCTTCATTGACGAGGGCCCGCGCGTCGAGCGCTTCGATGAGCCGGTCCGCGAGTCGCGGGTCCGCGTTCTCGTACATGCGCCGCACGCGAGCAAGCAGGTCTTGATCCGCGTCGGGCAGCTTCGAGGGCGCCCACGAGTTGACCGGGAAGTCGCCGCGCAGCACCAGCGGCACCGTGTCGGCGAGCGCGACTGCGTCGCGCTTACCTCCCGAGCTCTGGAGTTCGGCGAGCGCGCGGTTGAGCCAGCCGCCCTCGGTCGCGGCGGGCGACAGGTTGCCGGCTTCGAGCACCTTCTGCGCGTCGAAGTGCGAGCGTTCGCGATACGGCGTCGCGACCGCGTGCAGGATCGCGAGCTCTTTCGCTTGATACATCGCGTGCAAGCTCGTGAGCGACGGGTGCAAGCCGAACAGCCCATCGAGCTTCAGCACGCCGCCGGTCGTGCCCGGCGAGTCGAGCGCGAGCGGGCCGCGCAGGCTCTTGTATTGCGAATCGCCGTAGGGTGCGACGGCTGCGAGCCCGTCGAGCGCGCCGCGCAGGATCACGATCACGAAACGCGCGTCGGCGTTCGGCAGCGCGTGCGCGATCCGCGCGAACGGCGCGAGCAGCGCGAGCTGCACGGAGGTGCGGAGGAGGGTTCGGCGGTCCATCTGTCGACTCCTAGGACGCGGCGCGAGCGCGCGTCATCTCCGTTGGAATTCGGGCGCCGAGATCAGCAGCGCCAGCGCTTGACCGCTGTCGGCGGCGCCGCGAATGCCCGCGAGCGTCGCGTCGCTGACGGGCCCCATCACCGACGCCGTGAGCTGGCCGACGTCGAACGACTTGCCGGCGACGCTGCCGACGCGTTTGCCAACCGCGCCGCTCCATTCGATTCGCTTCAGCAGCGCGTCGCCGCCGTCCCAGCTCGCGGCCGTGTCGGGCCAACCGGCCGGCGAGCCCGGCGTGAACGGCCGCTGGCCGAGCTCGTTCAGGAACGCCGTGATCTGCTGCAAGTTGTCGGGCACGTGATCGAGCGCGCGAAACGTCGAGATCACGAAGTCGTTCGGCGTCTTGTACTTCGAGAGCGGCTGTCGCCAGCTCTCGTCCGCTCGAATCAGCTCGCGATAAACGGGCGCGAGCTCGCCGTCGTGCTTGAGATACGTGTCGGTGAGACGCGCGACGAGCGCGTCGGGCGGATCGTCCGCGACGAAGTGCCGCGCGAGCTTGGTCGCGAGATGCTTCGCGGTCGCGGCGCTGCGCGCGAGCGACGCGAGCACTTGCTCGCCTTCCGCGATCCCGCTCTCCTTGTAGGTCTTGCCGAGCACGACCTTGTCGCCGGGCTCGTGCATCGCGGATCGGAAGTAGAACTCGCCGGGCTTGCCGCCGTCGCCGAACGGACTGCGCACGCGCTGCGTGCTGCCGCCGTTGACCGGCTTCACCGCGCCGCGCGCTCCGGGGCCGATCGCGCCGCCGATGGACCAACCCGTGATGACCTTCGCGAATTCCGTGACGTCGTGCTGCGTGTAGCCGCCGTCGACGCCGAGCGTGTGCAGCTCGAGGATTTCGCGCGCGAGGTTCTCGTTGAGGCCGAGCTCGCGCCCGCGGCTTCGCGCGAGGCTCGCGGCCATCGAGCTCGGGCCCATCGACGTCGTGTTGTCGAGATAGATGTTCATCGCGGGATGCCGCTCGACCGCTAGCAGCAGCGCGTAGAAGTTGCCGGTCACGTGCGGGCGAATCGCTTCCTGCTCGTAGAGGCCGACGAGCGGCGCGACCAGCGCCTTGTCGGCGGACACGGCGAAGTGATTCGACCAGAACTGCACGAGCCGCTCGATGAACGGCTGATCGCTTTCGATCGCGCGCCGATGCCGGTCATTGACCTGCTCGAGGTAGTGCTCGCGCGAGAACTGGCCGAACTGCTTGATTGCGTCCTCGCCGATGCCGGGCGACGCGGTCGCGGCGCCGCTGCCGCCCGCGGCGGCTTTCTTCGGTTGGCCAGCATTGGTGCGAGCCTGCGCCGCTGCTTGGCGCACGACCTCGAGGTCGCGAAGCTTCTGGAGCACTTGTGCCGACTCGGGCGGGCTCGCCTCCGCCGGCGTAGACCGCTTGGCCGAGGCGACCTGATCCTCGAGCCAGCCCTTCGGGTCGGAGCCGATCGCAGCCGCATCGCGCGGCCGCGCGCCGAGCCCGAAGCGATTGGCGGCAATTGCCGCTTGTTGTGTGAGCATGGCCTTTGCCTGTGCGCTCGAAGATTACTCCCAAGCAACGCGCCGCGCGCGGTTGCGTTTACAGGGTCGGCGGCTCCTTGACCCACCTTGAGGGTTCATCGAGCATTACCTTCGATCTACAGGGGAAATCATGCTGAACATAAGACTGCTGGGCGTCGTTGCGGTCGCCGCGGGCGCGCTGCTCGTCTCCCATCCATCCACTGCAGCCGACGACTTCGCCCGGCGGTGCGTTGCGCTCGGGGGCATTTCGCTGCCGCCAGCGGCGATCGGCCAGCTGACGACCGGCGCGACGATCACATCGACAGCGATGACGGACGCGAGCGATCCGAACGGCGAGTTCTGCAAGATCGTCGGCGCGATTCACCCCGTCGACAAGAACGCGCCCGAGATCAATTTCCAGCTCAATATACCGAGCAACTGGAACGGCAAGGCGCTGCAGCTCGGCGGCGGCGGTTACGACGGCGCCGTCGTCTCGGGTCTCGCGGCGAACTTCCTCGGCCGCGATGCCGTGCAGCCCCTCAAGCGCGGCTACGCGACGTTCGGCAGCGACTCGGGCCACAAGGGCGCGGCCGCCGACGCGTCGTTCGGCGCGAACGACGAGGCGCTCGCGAACTTCGGCGGCAATCAGCTGAATAAGGTGCACGACATCGCGGTCCAGTTACTCAGGCGAGTCGGGGGAGCGGCGCCGCGCCGGATGTACTTCGAAGGCAACTCGCAGGGCGGCCATGAGGGCTTCAACGTCGTGCAGCGCTGGCCGCGCGATTACGACGGCGTCGTCTCGATTCACCCGGTCTACAACATCACCGCACTGCAGCTCGACGGAGTCCACATCGGCCAGACGCTCTACGGGTCACCGGGCGCCTGGATCTCGCCAGCGAAGACCAAGCTCATCTACGACTCGGTGATGAAGGCCTGCGACTCGCTCGATGGCGCCGCTGACGGCGTGATCGCCAACGTCAAGGGCTGCCGGAGCGCGTTCAAGCTCGACGCCTTGCGCTGTGCCGCCGGCAAGGACGCAGGCGACGCGTGTCTGTCCGACGCGCAGATTCGGACGGTGCGCACGATCGGCTCGCGCTACGAAATCGGCTTCGAGCTCGAGAACGGTATCAGCTCGTTCGCGGCGTGGCCGGTCATCGAAGGTGGCAGCGCCCTCCAGATCTTCAACTTCGGCGCGAAGCCGAACGCGTCGAATCCGCCGGCCCCGCCCGCGTTCGGGCCGGCGGCCTCTGCGCCGGCGAACGACGCGTTCGCGTACGTGATGGGTGACGCGATGGTCCGGCACATGGCGCTGCGCGATCCGAACGTGGACACGCTGAAGTTCGACCCGACTCAGCACCAGCAGCGACTGAAGATGGTGTCGAAGATCCTCGACGCGAGCAGCGTGGCGCTCGAGCCGTTCCGCGACCGCGGCGGCAAGCTGCTGCTGTTGCACGGCACCGCGGACATGGCCGTGCCGCCGCAGAACACGATCGACTACTACGAGCGGCTCGTCGCGCGTTTCGGCGCCGAGAAGCTCAAGGACTTCGTGCGCTTCTACGTCGTGCCGGGCTTCGGCCACGGCGACGGTCCGTTCCAGGCGAGCTGGGATTGGCTCACCGCGCTCGATACGTGGGTCGAGAAGGGCCAGCCGCCGGCAAACCTCCTGACGGTCGATACGGCTATGCCGACCGCGGGCCGCAGCCGCCCGCTCTGCGAGTACCCCGCCTGGCCGAAGTACAAGGGGACGGGCGACGTCAACGCGGCGTCGAGCTTTGCCTGCACCGCGGAGTGAGGCAGCGCTCCAACCTCTCGCAGCCTTCACGCATCTATCTAACCGGTCCTCGGCAAAGATTAAGGAAGGAGAGTCCATGCGAGCTCAAATCCGTCTGCTGGCCATTCCCGTCGCGGTCCTACTGGGCTCCGCCGCCGCGCTCGCGCAGGCGGAGGACAAGACCACCGACCTGAAGCCGTTCGACGCGCTCCAGATCAACGGCTGCTTCGAGGCTAAGCTCGAGCCCGGCACGCCGGCGCGTGCGGTTGTCAACGCGACGGCCGATCAGCAGCAGCGGATCAAGGTCGAGCAAGACGGCAAGCGCGTGCGGGTCCGCTTTGCGGACAAAGAGGACTACGACGCGTGCCGTGGCGGCCCGATCCGCGTGAGCATCACGGCGAGCTTCGCGGCGGGCGATTCGGTCGATCTCAGCCTCGGGGGCAGCGGCTCGCTCGACGCGAACGTGCCGCGCGTGGCGAAGCTCGCGGGCGCGGTCGCCGGGTCGGGCCGGCTCGCGCTGCGTGGCGCGGCCGCGGACTGCAATTTCACGATTGCGGGTTCCGGCTCCGCCGACGCGAGCGCGTTCGCGTGCGACTCGTCGGCCAAAGTCAACGTGAGCGGCTCGGGGTCCGCGAAGCTCGCGGGCAAGACGACGGCCTGCGAGTTCGTGATCAACGGCAGCGGCGGCGTGGCGGCGGACGGCGATTGCGATTCGGCGGATGCCGTGATCAACGGCTCGGGCTCCGTCGGCGTTGCGAAGGTGGCTTCACTCCAAGTGCAGATCAACGGCAGCGGCAATGTGAAGTATCACGGCGATCCGACGTTAAAGAGAGTCGCCGTCAACGGCAGCGGCAGATTGATCAAAGAGTAGCGACGACGCGCGCGGCGCACGCGCGGCGTACACTCCGCGTGTCGAAACGGAGTGCTGCGGATGCGTCTCACCCGGATTTTCGAGTGTGCCGTAGTGGGCCTCGGCCTCGCCTCCAGCGCGAGCGCCCAGCTCGTCGCCGTCCCTGGCACGCACGTGGCGCTCGCGCCGCCGCAAGGCTTCACGCTCGCGCGCGACTTCAGCGGCTTCGAGAACAAGCGCGGCGGCTCGAGCATCACGGTCGAGGAGATGCCTCCGAACGCTGCCGCGGACATCGCCGCCGCGTTTTCCTCGCCGAAAGCCGTGAGCACGCGCTTCGCTTCGCAAGGCGTGCGGATCACGCGGATCGACCGCATCGCCCTCGACTCCGGTGACGCGCCGCTCGCAGTCGGCGAGCAGAGCTTCAAGGGCAGCGAGTTCGTGAAATACATGACGCTGCTCGGCGGCCGCGACGGCCAGAACAGCGTGCTCATCACGTTCAACTTGAGCGCCGCGGCGCCGCTTCGTCAGAGCGACGTTGAGGCGATCGTGCGCTCGGCGACCATCGGCCGCCCGCCCTCGCTGTCGGAGAAGCTCGCGCAGGTGCCGTTCACGTTCAAGACCGCGCCGCCGTTTCACACCGCGGACGCGATGCCCGGCAGCGCGGTGATCCTCGCGACGCTCGACGGCGTCGATCCCGAGGGCAGGAAGCCGCTCATCGTGATCGGCAAGGTCCCGACGAGCGCGAGCCCGGCCGACAATGAGCAGGTGAACGAGCGCGAGATGCGCAGCGTGCCGGGGTTCCGCGAGGCGCCCGTCACCGAGCGGCGAACGACGCCATTCGCGGGCGGCTCGGGAAATTTCATCTCGGCCGCGGCGAACGGTCGGACCGTCATGCAGTTCGTCCGTGTGCTGCCAGGCGGCAGCCTCGTGCGCATGCTCGTGACCGGCGACACGCCGGCGATCGAGGGGGTCCGTCAGGCCATCCTCGATATCGCAAGCTCCGTGGAGCTACCGCAGTAGCGCCGCCCCCGGAGGGCGGATCCGCAGATGAAAACGGGCCGCGGCCGGTGACCACGCCCGCGTCTCAGCGACGCCGTCGTGTCGGCCCGACCGCGGCCCGAACTGGTTTGAGCTGATAGAGGGTGGAGCGTCGCGCGACGCGGTCGCGCGGTCGTCGATTCGAGTCACAGTTCGGCGGTGCGAGCCCAAGTCGGGCTGAGCGGAGCCGTCGCGATCAGACGCCCGCGCTCACGACCGTGCCGGTCGCGCTCGCGTCGGATCCGCGTGCAAGACGAGCGCGGAATTTGAGGTGTCTGCGCCTGCTGAGCTCGATCAGTGGCCGCCAGATCACCGCGGTGAGCCGGTAACGAATGAGCCAATGCCAAATCCGGTTCGAGCGCTTGTAGAGGTACGACATCGCGAGATAGGGCAGGACCGCGCGCCAGTCTTCCGGCCTGCGCCGCCAGATCGACGCGTGCGAGAACAGCCGGCGGTAGCACCACTCGTAGCCGGCTTGGAGATCTTCCGCCGACAGCCGCTTGGGCTCGAATACGACGTGCGCCGTGTCGTAGAGACTCCAGTCGCGATGCACGACGCGGTTCTCGGCTTCGAGCTGCTTGAACAGAGGCGTGCCGGGATAGGGTGTCAGCAGATGAAACGTCGCGCACTCGAGCCGATTCGCTTCGATCCAGGCGACGGTCTTCTCGAACACGTCGGGACCGTCGTGATCGAAGCCGAGCACGAAGCTGCCGTTCACCTGGATGCCATTGTCGTGAAAGATTCGCACGCGGCGCGCGTAGTCCTCGGGCACGGGCGTGCGCTTGTGCGCGTCGTCGAGGTTCGCCGCGTTCAGCGATTCGAAGCCGATGAACACGCCCGTGCAACCCGCGAGCGCCATCTCGCGCACGAGCGACGGGTCGTCCGTCACGTCGACCGTGAGCGCCGCGCTCCAGATGATGCCGAGCGGCTTCAGACCCTCGCATAGCGCGCGCAAGTAGTCGGGCCGCGAGCCGAGATTGTTGTCGACGAACACAGCATACGGTTGGCCGTCGGCCGCGAGCTCGGACGTGACCTGCGCGACGTCGCGCAGGCGATAGGGCATGTGAAGCCCCTCGGTCGAGAGATAGCAGAACCCGCAGCGGTTGTGGCAGCCGCGCGTCGCGATCACGCTCGACGTCGTGAGGAAGCCGTCGCGCGGCAGCAGATCGCGGCGCGGCGCGGGGTCGTTGCGATACGGGCGCTTGTAGTCGCCGCGGTAGACCTTCTGGAGCGAGCCCGTCTCGACGTCGGCGAGGATTTGCGGCCAGAGTTGCACGCCTTCGCCGATCGCGAGCGCATCGGCGTGCTCGGCCGCTTCTTCGGGCGCCGTGAGCACGTGCAGCCCGCCGAGCACGACCTTTGCGCCCCATTGCCTGTACCAACGCGCGAGCGCGTACGCGCGCTTCGCGAACGTGAGATGCACAGAGATGCCGACGACCTCGGGGAACGGGTCGAGCGGCGGAGGGCCCTGGAGAAGATTCTCGTCCCAATAGCGCAGCTGCCAGCTCGGCGGCGTGGCCGCGGCCGTCGCGGTCAACGCGAGGCTCGGCGTCAGAACGTGCTTGCCGAAGCTCGCGTTCGGGTCCTTCCGGTAGAACGGATTGATCAAGAGCGCATAGCGGCGCCGACGTGGACCGGGAATTGCGTTCGGGTCGAGCTCCGGCGCGACGCTCATCTGTCTCGGCAGCCAGCGGCTCTTGCGAACGGACGTCGCTTGCCGCGAACGGGCCCAAGATCGATCTAGCGATGCGTCCACTCCGGCTCCTTTGGGTCGCGTGCAACGGCTACAGCGACGCCGGCGAATTCCGGACGTAATGGTCCATGGCCGACTCGATAGTGTCAAGTACTTTTCAACGCAAAGGACTTGGCCGTCCTTATCTCCGCGCACAGCGGACTAGCCCGCAAGCGGCTCGCAAGCTCGAGCGCGAGTCGCCGCGAACGACCCCGGACACCCGCCTCGCCGCTGAGACCGCTCGCCGTTCCATTACTACAATGTCATTGGCAATTGCGCGGCCTTTCGGATAGCGTGACGGCCTTCGTTTGCCCAAACTTCGGGCCTAAGGAGAGACGAAATGAACAAATCGACGGTCGCGTGCGTGTTGACGCTCGGTCTCTGCGCCGCGGCGGCCGACGCCCAAACGTTGAGTAACGATCAGGACAAGACGCTGTATGCGCTCGGTCTCGCGATCGGCACCAACGTCAAGGAGTTCAACCTTACGAAGGACGAGCTCGCGCTCGTGACCGCCGGCCTCAGCGACGCGGTGCAGGGCAAGGAGCCGAAGGTCGACATTCAAACTTACGGACCGAAGCTCAAGGATCTTGCCGAGCAGCGCGCGACGGCGGCCGCGGCGACGGAGAAGAAGGCGTCGGGCGCGTTCCTCGAGAAGATGTCGAAGGAGCCGGGCGCGGTCCGCGGCCCGACGGGCGTCATCTATATCCCGGTCACGGCCGGCAGCGGCGCGAGCCCGAAAGCCGACAGCACCGTGAAGGTTCACTACCACGGCACGCTGCGCGACGGCACCGTGTTCGACAGCTCCGTGCAGCGCGGCGAGCCGATCTCGTTCCCGCTGAACGGCGTGATTCCGTGCTGGACCGAGGGCGTGCAGAAGATGAAGGTCGGCGGGAAAGCGAAGCTCGTCTGCCCGTCCGATAGCGCGTACGGCGATCACGGCCAGGGCCCGATCCCGGGCGGCGCCGCGCTGATGTTCGAGGTGCAGCTGCTCGGAATCGAGAACTAGCCGAGCGCGGCGCGAAGCTCGCGCAGCTTCGCCTTCAGCGCACTCTCGTTCTCCGGTCCCATCCGGATCAAAAGCTTCTGCCCCGACGAGAGGCTCTCGAGCTTCGGATCCGCGTATTTGTACGAGACGCTCGGTTGCACGAGCTTCACGGGCTGCGTGACGTCCGGCGTCTGTAGCAAATGATCGATCACCTGGCGAAGCCGCGTGTCGAACGATGCGCTCGGGTTGCCGAGCTCGTCGTACGCCTGCTGGAACAGCGGTTGTAGCCCGCGATAGAACGCCGCGAGCGTCTTCGCGTCGACCTTCTTCACGACCGCGACGAACGGCGCGTAGCGCGCGTAGTTTTCCGGCGCGATCTCGCGCGCCTCCTCGGGGCCCGTGACGATGAACTTGCCGCCCGTCGGCTTGGCCGGGCGCTGATTCACGGCGATCTTCTCGCGCGGCAAGTTGTCGAGCGTCACGACGACGTTGCGGATGATCCGCTGCGGAACGAGGAACTGTTGGAGCGGCTCGCGGCCGCCGAGCAGCTCCGTGAGCCCGCTCACGACCTCGGCGTCGCTGTCGTCGAGCGCCGGCAGCGGCGTCGCGCGCACGGTCTGTGGGGCCGTCTCGGGCGCCGGTGCCGGAGGCGCGGTGGTAGGTGCCGCAGGTGCCGCCGTGTGCGCCGCCGGCGCGACGCCGGCCGGCGCTCGATCGCGCTGATAGACGTACACCGCAATGCCGGCGACGATCACCAGCACGGCGATCCCGCCGCCCCAAAACCAAAACGAGTCCTTCGATCCGTTCATGACTTCGCTCCTGCGGCGGTATCGCCTTGCGGCAGCACATCGCGTGCCCAATCCGATTTCTTCCAGTTCGGCACCGGCGTATCGCATCCGGCGTGCGGCACGAACTGTGAGCGCTCGACTGGCGCGAACTTGTGGACGTAGCGCGGGCAGT
>Ga0326731_1000341_pt1 | contig 12008 bp, 11 predicted proteins | sample MHFSIPfraction_FD_207645 | JGI IMG/M metagenome (GOLD analysis project Ga0326731, IMG submission 207645) | Lab enriched peat soil microbial communities from Michigan Hollow, Ithaca, NY, United States - MHF9FY SIP fraction | ecosystem: Environmental > Terrestrial > Soil > Wetlands > Peat | place...
AGACGTCGGCCGCGATCAGCGACGGCAGGGCCAGAGCCGGATCGCCGAGCCAGTTGACGGGGCGGCCGCCCAGCAGGAAGTTCACGAGGCCGCCCGCGGGATGGTAGAGCCACTCGAACATCTTGGCGGTCACCACCGAGGGGAGCGCCCACGACAGCAGCAGCAGCGCCACCGCCGCGCGCCGGCCGTGCCGCTGGCCCCGCAGACCGAGCGCCATGCCGAGGCCGAGCCCGCACTCGAGCGCGACCGAGGCCACCGTGAACACGGCGGTGACGCCGGCCGCGCTCCAGAATCGCGCGTCCACCGCCAGGAACGCGTAGTGCGCGAGGCCGGCCCAGCGCGAGATCGAGAAGACCGGGATCCGGTACTGCAGCGACAGCCAGATCACCCAGATCGCGGGATAGACCGTGAGGCCGCCCAGCAGCGCGAGCGCGGGGGCGAGCAGCAGCCAGCCGAGGCGCCGGTCGCTCATCGCGCGAGCGACTGCTGGAGGTGCTCGACCTGGGCGGCACCGTCGCGGATCGCGCGCTCGGGCGACTTGCGCCCGACGAGCACCGCCGAGAACTCGGGCTGGAGCGTGGTGGAGAGCATGAGGTAGTAGGGCGTCACCGGGCGCGGATGGCCCTTCAGGATCAGGGGCAGGAGCGCGGGCAGGGTCGGATCGCGCGCGACCAGACGCGCGTCGCGGTACAGCGCCGGGCGCGAGGGTCGGAGCGCCGCGCCCTCGGTCATGGCCCGCTGGGCCGCCTCGCCGGTGAGGAAGCGCATCAGCTCGACCGCGAGCGCGGGGTGCCGGGTGCGCGCGCTCACCGCCAGGTGCGCGCCGCCGGTGGAGGCGGCGCCCACCGTCCCGTGCGGCAGGCGCGGCAGCGGCGCCACCCCGACCCGACCGCGCACGCGCGAGTCCGGCAGCTCGAAGAGATCGAGCGCGTAGGGCCAGCTCCGCAGGAAGATGGCCCGCCCGTCCCCGAACGGGCGGCGGGTCAGCTCCTCGTCGCCCGCGGTGACCCAGGCCGGGCTCACCCCGCTCACGATGAGTGAGCGCAGGAAGGCGAGCGACTCGCGCGCCCGCTCCGGCTCCGGGAACGGCCGACCCGTCTCGTCGAGCAGGCGCGTGCCGTTGGCCCAGAGCGCCTCCAGCACGTTGACCATGCCGCCCTCGTACTGCTTGCCCTGCCAGAGGTAGCCGTCCAGGCGCCGGTCGCGCTCCCCGGCCTGGATCAGGCGAACCTGCCGGATCAGCTCGTCGTAGGTCCGGGGCGGGGCCAGCCCGTACTTGGCGAGGAGGTCCTTCCGATAATAGAGCAGGCCGACGTTCATGAACCAGGGCAGCGCCCAGAGCCGGCCGTCCTGCACCGCGGGCTCGATCGCGGAGGCGAAGTGGGCGTCGCGCTCGGCCACGGGCACGAACGGGGTCAGGTCGAGGATCCAGCCCGCCCGCGCGAACTCGGGCACCCAGATCACGTCGAGCATCATCACATCGAAGGGCGGACTGCCGCCCTCCAGGTTGATGACGTAGAATTGGTGCTGCTCGTCCGAGCTCCACGTGAGCGCCTCGCTCTGCACGCGCACGCCGGGGTGCTCCGCCTCGAAGCGGCGCAGCAGGCCGGGGACCGGATCGGCGGGCCCGAGGATCTTGGCGTGCTTGAAGACGAGCGTGACCGGCCCGTCGGCCGACGGCCGCTCGCGGCAGCCGGTCGCGAGCAGGACGAGCAGAACGACGAGGGCGGCCGCGGCGCGCGCCGGACGGGGCGCCATGGGCGGAGGTCCCGGCCGGGCTATCCGGCGCCCAGCAGGTCGCGCAGGGCCCCGCCCTCGGTCTTGAACCAGTCGAACAGGACCGACACGTCCCAGCCCATGCAGAAGTGCCGCACCCCCAGGTCCAGATAGGCCTTCGCCTCGCTCGGATGCGAGATCTCGGCGCGCGGGGCGATGCCGAGGCGCAGCGCGGTCTTGATCACGTGGCGCTCCGCCTCGACGACTCGCGGGTGGTTCCACTGCCCCGCGAGGCCGATGCTCATGGAGTAGTCGGCGGGACCGAACTGCACCATGTCGACCCCCTTCACCGCGAGCAGGGCCTCGAGGTTCTCCACCGCGGAGGCCTTCTCGATCATGATCGCCACCACCGCGTCGTCGAGCGCCCGCACGAAGGCGGGGGAGCCCACGTCCACCACGTAACCCACGTCGCGGCGCATGCCGACGCCGTGCAGGCCGCCCGCCTCCGGGGTCTCGGCCCGCACGCTGCGCACGCACTCGCGCACGTCGTCGGGGGTGCGGGGATCGGCGAAGAGCAGGTTCTGGATGCCCGCCCCGATCGCCCGCACCGCGAGGTAGGTGCGGGGCTGCTGCTCGACCTTGAACATCGCCGACATATGGTCGAAGGTGTTCACCGCCCGCGCGAGGTTCTCGAGCGCGAAGAGGTCGTAGGGTGCGTACTCGCCCACGAACTCGACGTAGTCGAAGCAGCCCGCGTGGCCCGCCAGCTCCACCACCGCCGGCCACGCGGAGTGGATGTGCGTGCCGAGCGTGGGCCGGCCCGCCCGCAGCCGCTCCCGGAGTCGATTGGGTCGCATGCGCCGAGTCTAGGGGGGCACGTGCGCCCCGTCAATCGCCGCGCTATACTCGGCCGGTGCGCGACGCCGCCGGGCCTCTCTCCGACCTCGTGGTCCTCGATCTCACCCGCGTGCTGGCCGGCCCCTACGGCACCCGGCTGCTCGCGGATCTGGGGGCCCGGGTCATCAAGATCGAGCGGCCGCGCGACGGCGACGACATGCGCAAGAACCACCTCCAGCTCGAGCCGGGCCGGGCCGACCAGTCCACCTACTTCATCCGCATCAACGCGGGCAAGGAGAGCGTGGCCGTCGACCTGGGCCACCCGCAGGGCCGCGCGGTGGTGACCGATCTCTGCCGGGTCGCCGACGTGTTCGTCGAGAACTTCGCCCCCGGCGTGGTCGAGAAGCTGGGCCTCGGCTACGCGGCCATGGCGGCGGTCAAGCCCGACCTCGTCTACTGCTCGATCTCGGGCTTCGGGCAGACCGGACCCTGGCGCGAGCGGCAGGCCTTCGCCCACATCATCAACGCGGCCTCCGGAATGATGCATCTCGAGCAGGGCGACCTGGCCGCGCCGCGGGCGTCGAACCTCCAGGCCGCCGACGTGCTCGCGGGGACCCACGCCTTCGGGGCCATCCTGGCCGCGCTCCGCCGGCGCGACCGCACCGGACAGGGCGCCTACCTCGACGTGTCGATGCTCGAGGCGCTGGTCGCGGCGGACGACGTCTCCTACGCGGCGGTGCTCAACGGCGGCGAGGCGCAGGGCTCTCCCCGGCCCGCGATGGGCGTGTACGCGGTGGGCGGCCGGCACCTCGCGCTGCAGACCGGCGGGGCGGCCGCGCTGTGGCCGCGTCTGCAAGAGCTGCTCGGCCGCCCCGACCTGGCGACCGACCCGCGCTTCGCGACGCCGGACCTGCGCCGGCGCAACTGGCCGGCCCTCCGCGACATCATCGGCGAGTGGGTCGGCGGCTTCGCCACGGTGGAGGAGGCGCTGGAGGCGCTGCGCGCCGCGCGCATCCCCGCCGCGCCGGTGCTCAAGCCGGAAGAGGTGGTGGCGCACCCGCACCTGGCCGCGCGCGGCGCGTTCCCGACGGTGTCCCACCCCGCCCGCGGCACCGTGAGGGTGACCGCCGCGCCGTTCCAGCTCGACGGGCGGCCGGTCCATCCGGCGGGCCCCGCGCCCTACCGCGTGGGCGAGCACACCCGCGCGGTGCTGAGCGGGCTGCTCGGCTACAAGGACCGCGACATCGACGACCTCGCCCAGGCCGGCGCCATCGAGGCGCCCTGAGGCGGGTCCGAAGGAGACAAGACATGGCGGCGACACCGATGACGGGCGGCGAAGCGCTGGTCCGGTCCCTCTACCAGGAAGGCGTGCGGGTGGTCTTCGGCCTCCCCGGCGTCCAGCTGTACGGCGTCATGGCCGCCCTGCGCGACGAGCCGCGCATGCGCTTCGTCAACACGCGCCACGAGCAGGCCACGAGCTTCATGGCCGACGGCTACGCGCGGGCCGGCGGCGGCATCGGCACCGCCCTGGTCGTGCCGGGCCCCGGTCTGCTCAACGCCATGTCGGGCCTCAGCACGGCCTACTCCGCGTCGTCGCCGGTGCTGATGCTCTCGGGACAGATCCCGCGCGACAGCATCGGGCGGGACATCGGGCTCCTGCACGAGGTCAACGACCAACAAGATTGCATCCGTCCGGTGACCAAGTGGCGCCGACGCGTGCTCCAGGTGTCCGACGTGCCGGCCGCGGTGCGCGAAGCGATGGTGCAGCTCAAGAGCGGCCGGCCGCGCCCGGTCGAGATCGAGATGCCGCCCGAGACCATGGAGGACGAGGACCTGGTCGAGCTGCTGCCGCCCTCCGAGGTCACCCGGCAGGTCGCGGCCGCGCGCGACCTCGACCGCGCCGCCGAGGCGCTGCTCGGCTCACGCGCTCCGCTGATCTACGCGGGAGGCGGCGTGCACCTCGCGGGCGCCCACGACGCGCTCGCCCAAGTGGCCGAGCACCTGCAGGCCGGGGTCGCCCAGTCCGCCGAGGGCAAGGGGGCGGTCAGCGACCACAATGCGCTCTCGCTCGGCGCGGCGGTCTGGCGCGACTCGGCGCTGCGCGCCCACATCCACGAGGCGGACGTGGTGTTGGCGGTGGGCACCCGCCTGGCGGCGGTGTCGTTCAAGCCGGGCACCCGGATCGTGCAGATCGACGCCGACGAGCACGAGATCGGGCGCAGCCACAAGGACACGCTCGGCCTGGTCGGCGACGCGCGGGCCACGCTCGAGGCCCTGCTGGAGCGCCTGCGGGCCGCCTCCCCGCCCCGGCCCTCGCGCAAGGCCGAGCACGAGGCCCTGCGCGCGCGGATCGCGGCCGAGAACACGATGGAGCCCAACGCCTCCATCATGAAGTCGCTGCGCGCGGGGGCGCCCGAGAACACCATCCTGGTGGCGGGCATGACCCAGATCGGCTACTACTCGCGGCCTTTCTGGCCGGTCTACGAGCCCCGCACGTATCTCTCGTCGTCGTACTCCGGCAACCTCGGCTACGCCTACCCGGTCGCGCTGGGGGCCAAGGTCGCCCGGCCGGACCGGCCGGTGGTCTCGATCTCGGGCGACGGCGGCTTCCTCTTCAACGCCCAGGAGCTCGCGACATCCGTGCGCCACGGCATCAGCGTGGTGGCGGTGGTCTTCAACGACAGCTCGTACGGCAACGTGGCGCGCGACCTCGACGAGTCCTGGGGCGGGCAGTACGGCGCCGAGCTCACGAACCCCGACTTCATGAAGCTGGCCGACGCCTACGGCGTGATCGGCATGCGCGCGAAGCAGCCGACCGAGGTCGGCCGGCTCGTGCGCGAGGCGATCGAGAAGGACCGGCCGGCGCTCGTCGAGGTGCCGGTGGGCCGCATGAGCCGGCCCGCGTTCTTCACCCCGCGGCGCACTCCGAGCAAGCACCCGCGCTAGCCGCGGGCGAGGCGGAGGAGGAGCGGGATGGCGGCGCCGGCGGCGATCGAGCGCGGCCCGACGGAGCGGCTGCAGTTCCTGGACGCGGTGCGGGGGTTCGCGCTGCTGCTGATGATCGTGAACCACACCGGCCGCTGGTGGCAGGACGCCGCCATGGGCTGGCCCCGCTACAACCTGATCTACGTGAGCATGGCGGTCGGGGCGCCGCTCTTCCTGTTCCTGGTGGGCTTCTGCCTGCCGCTGTCATTCGCCCGCCGCCGCCCCACCACCGGGCTGCCCGGGGTGGCCGCCAAGTTCCTGCAGCGCGGAGCCCGCCTCGTCCTCGCCTCGTGGCTGCTCAACTTCGTGGTCTTCCGCGACGAGCCCTTCTGGGAAGGGGGCGTGCTGCAGACGATCGGGCTCGGCATCATCCTCGCGCTGCCGCCGATGCTCCTGCTGCACCGGCGTGGCGCCCGCACCCTGCTCGTCGCGGTCGCGCTGGGCGCGTACGCGCTCTTCTCGGTCTCGTACTCCCAGGTGACCGCCTGGCTGCCCGCCCACCCGGTCCTCGGCCGCATCTTCCTGTTCGAGTTCGCGCCGTGGCCCTGGATCTCGCTCGTGTGGATCGGCCTGGCGCTCGGGTGGACGTGGGCGCGGGAGGACACCCCCGGGGGCCACGTGCGATACCTCGCGATCATGAGCACGGTGGGCGTGCTTTTCCTCGCCGTCTTCGTGGCCTGGGACTGGGCCCACGGCACCCCACCCCATCTCTCGCTGGCCTTCAAGCGCGACTTCATCGTGAACAACCACTGGATCTCGCGCGGGGTCACGAACTTCCTGTGTCTGGGCTCGGTGTTCTGCCTGCTCGGTCTCGCCTACTACGTGGTCGAGGTGCGGCGCGTACCGGTGGGCTGGCTCGTGGTGCTGGGACGGACCTCACTGATGCTCTACTTTCTCCACCACGTGCTGGTGCTGACGATCGCGCACGAGTGGCTCGGTCTCAAGCTCGACAGCTGGTGGTGGTACGCCCTCGCCAACGTGCTGCTCACGATCGTGCTCGTCTACCTGGGACGGCTCTGGCTCGAGATCCGGAGCATGGCCGCCCGCCGCCTGCAGACCGCCTGAGCCCGAGCGGTGCTCATTTCCGGCCCGGGCCACTGACGAATTCCGCCGCCGCACGGCGGGGATGCTCCCGAATTACTTGATTCTGTAATCCATTCCCGCTGGCCCACCTCTTGCTCACTCCTGTGGTCATGGCTCTCATGGGCGAGCGTCCCTGGATCCTGGTCGTCGACGACGAGGACATCATCGCGCAGCTCATCGCCGATGTCCTCGGGGGCGCGGGCTTCGACGTCGACACCGCACCACAGGGCGTGGCCGCGCTCGAGCGCCTCGAGCAGCGGACCTATGACGCCGTCCTGAGCGATCTCCGGATGCCCGAGCTGGACGGGCTCGGCCTGTTCCGCGAGATCGAGCAGCGCTACCCCGATCTGCTCCACCGCTTCGCTTTCATCTCCGGCACGTCCGAGCATGCCGACTACCAGGGCTTCATCGACGACGTGAAGGTGCCCGTGCTCACCAAGCCGTTCGACATGATGGACCTCGTCCGCGTCGTGCACGATCTCCTCGCCGCCTAGTCCGGCGCGCGCTGCTGTCGAAGGCCTGACGGCGTCCCGCCTCTGACGACCTCAGCCCCCACTCCGGTCGCCCACAGGCTCGCAAATCCACCCGGTTAGCCTGGCCCGACCCGTGGCACGGGCGATGCTAACAGGAAGCAGGGGATGAAGTGGCCGCGAGCCCGCAGATCGTCGCGGCCCCCCGGAGGGGCGTCATGCAGAAGGCACTGGCCATGTGGATCCTGCTCGCCGCGGGCAGCGGGGGGCAGCCGGAAGCGAGTCCAACGCAGGTTGTGCAGTCGGCCACCGAGCAGGTCTTGCAGGTCGTGCAGGACTCGGAGGTCGCCCCGGCGGTCCAGGAGCGGCGCCGGCGCGAGGTCCAGCGCATCGCTGATCGGCTCTTCGACTTCCCCGAGATGGCCCGGCGGGCCCTCGCGGTGCACTGGCGAGACCGCACCCCCCAGGAGCAGGGCGAGTTCGTGGTCGTGTTCAAGCAGCTCCTCGGTCACGCCTACCTTGCCAAGCTCGAGAACTACGCGGGCGAGCAGATCGTGTACCTGGGCGAGACCGTGGATGGAGACTTCGCCACCGTCCGCTCCAGGATCGTCACCGGGCGGGGCGCAGAGATCCCGGTAGACTATCGCCTGCACCTGGTCGGCACGCGCTGGGCAGTGTACGACGTGGCGGTCCAGGGCGTGAGCTTCGTGGGGAACTATCGCGGCCAGTTCGACAGGATCATCCGGACCTCGTCGTACCAGTCGCTGATGCGCGATCTCCGGACCAAGTACGCGCAGGCCACCGGCCACGCCGTCTCGGGCGCCACCCCGATTCCCGCCGCGCCCGTGCCCGCTGCCGCCACCCCGGCCGCGGCGACCGCGACCAAGACCCCGCAGTAGGCGAGGCCCGGGCCGCGGGCGGCCGCCTGCGGCTCAGGCCTTCCTGAGCTCCTCGGTCCGGACCGGCAACGTCCGGACCCGCTTGCCGGTGAGCGCGAAGATCGCGTTGCAGAGGGCCGGCGCCACCGGCGGCACCCCCGGCTCCCCCAGGCCTCCCGGAGGCGCCCCCGAATCCAGGATGTGCGTCTCCACCACCGGCATCTCGTTGATCCGCATCATCGGGTAGTTGTCGAAGTTCGACTGCTGCACGCCGCCCTTGTCCACCGTGATCCGGCCGTAGAGCGCGGCGGTGAGGGCATAGACCGCGCCCCCCTCCATCTGCGCCTTGACCTGGTCTGGGTTGACCGCGATTCCGCAGTCGATCGCGCACACCACGCGATGCACGCGCACCGCCCCGTCCGGGGCGACCGAGGCCTCGATCACGTGCGCCGCGTAGCTGCCGTAGGAGAAGGCCACCGCGATGCCGCGCGCGCGGCCCGCGGGCAGCGGCGACCCCCAGCCCGCGCGCGCCGCCGCCAACTCGAGCACCGCCTTGTGCCGCGGTGACTTGCCGAGGAGCGCCCGCCGGTACTCGAAGGGATCCTTGCCGGCCAGGTGGGCGAGCTCGTCGATGAAGCTCTCGGTGATGAACGCGTTCTGCGAGGAGCCGACCGACCGCCAGAAGCCGACCGGGACCCCGAAGTCCTTGTTCAGCCACTCCACCTGGAGATTGGGGATGTCGTAGGGCAGGTCGCGCGCGCCCGCGACCGCGGCCGGGTCGACGGGGGTGTTGGCCGGCAGGCGGCGCTTCTGCGCGAGGATGCCCGGCCCCACGATCCGGTGAGACCACGCGATCGGCATCCCGCCGCCGTCCAGCGCCGCGCGGAAGACGTTGTAGGTGGCGGGGCGGTAGAAGCCGTGCCGGATGTCATCCTCGCGCGTCCACATGACCTTCACCGGCGCCCCCACCGCCTTCGCGGTCTCCACCGCGTCGACGATGAAGTCGACCTCACCGCGCCGCCCGAAGCCGCCGCCGAGCAGGGTGGTGTTCACGGTGACCTTCTCGGGCGGCACCCCCACGATCCGCGCCGCGGTGGCTTGGGTGCCGCCGGGGTTCTGGGTGGGCGCCCACACCACGCAGCCGCCCGGGGTGATCTGTGCGGTCGCGTTCATGGGCTCCATGCACGCATGCTCGAGGAACGGCACCTCGTAGGCCGCCTCGAGCGTCCGCCCGCCCGCCGCGAGCGCCTTCTCGGCGTCGCCGTCCTTGCGCGCGACCTGGCCCGGCTGCTTGGAGAGCGCCGCGTACTCGCTCGAGATCTGCGCGCTGGTCACCTGGGCCATCGGGCCGAGGTCCCACGTCACCTTGAGCGCCCGGCGCCCCGCCACCGCGGTCGGGAACCGGTCGGCCACCACCGCGATCCCGCTGGTCACCTGCACCACGTGCTTGACCCCCGGGATGGCCTTGGTCGCCGTCGCGTCGAAGCTCTGCACCTTGCCGCCGGAGACGACCGGGGGCCGCTCGATCGAGGCCACCAGCATGCCCGGGACCTGCACGTCCATGCCGTAGATGCCGCGTCCGGTGACCTTCTCGGGCGCGTCGAGCCGGTGGAGGTTCTTGCCGATGTAGCGGAACTTGTCCGGCGTCTTGAGCGTGGGATTCTGGGGCACCGGGAGGGCCTGGGCGCGGTCCACGAGCCGGCCGTAGGGGAGCCTGCGGCCGGTGGGCCGGTGCACCACCACTCCCGGCTCGGTATCCACCGAGTCGACCGGCACGCCCCACTCGTCGGCCGCGGCCTGCTTGAGCATCTCGCGCGCGGCCGCGGCGGCCTTCCGCCACATCTCCATGTGGTCGCGCACGCCGCGGCTGCCGCCGTAGGACTGCGAGCCGGTGATCGGATTGGCGTAGCGTTTGGGGTCGGCGGGCGCCTGATTGACCCGGATCTTCTTCCAATCGGCGTCGAGCTCGTCCGCGATGATGATCGTGGTCGTGGTCATGGAGCCCTGGCCCATCTCGGGCACCGAGTTCGTGATGGTCACGAGCCCGTCGCGGTCGATGCTGAGCCACTGGTTGGGCGCGAACACTCCCGCGGTCTGCGCCCGGGCGGCGCCGGCCCCGCGCGGCAGCAGGTGGAAGCCGACGGTGAGGCCGGCCCCGACCGCGAGGCTCCCCTTGAGCAGCGCGCGGCGGCTGAGCGTCGCGGCCTTCATCGCGCACCTCCCTTCCCGAGCGCCACCGCCCGGTGGATGGCGGCGCGGATCCGCTGGTACGTGCCGCAGCGACAGATGTTGCCCGCCATCGCCGAGTCGATGTCGGCGTCGGTGGGCGAGGCCTTCTGGGCCAACAGCGCGGCGGCGGACATGATCTGCCCGGACTGGCAGAAGCCACACTGCGGCACGTCCAGCTCCATCCACGCCCGCTGCACCGGATGCGTGCCCTGAGGAGAAAGTCCCTCGATCGTGGTGACCTTCCGGCCGGCCGCGGCGGAGACCGGCGTCACGCAGGACCGGATCGGCGTGCCGTCGAGGTGGACGGTGCAGGCGCCGCAGAGGGCCATGCCGCAGCCGTACTTGGTGCCGGTGAGGCGCAGGTCCTCCCGGATCACCCATAGCAGGGGGATGTCCGGGGCCACGTCCACTCGCTGGGACTTCCCGTTGACGACGAGGGTGATCATCGAGGCCTCCTCCGGGTGTTGCGGAGTCGGGCGCCATGGCGCCGGTCGGAGCGCGGCGTGCGCCCGGTCGACGATCCGACGGCAGTGTAGCACCGGGGACGCCGCCCGGCCGCGCCCGGCCCTCCGGCCGCGTCATCAGGGCGGTGCGTGGCAAGCGGGCACTCTGGTAGACTCGGCGCGGTCAACTCGCGCCGTACGGAATCCGGGGGAGGAGCACGCCATGTCTCGTGCAACGACGACGATGCTGGTGTGGCTGTTGGCCGCGGCCCTGATGGGCGGCTGCGGCCGCAGCAAGGAAGATCTGGTGGAGAAGTCGCGGAACGCCTCCACCCGTGCGGAGCTGGAGCAGGCGCTCGGCAAGCCGAGCGGTATCGCCAAGCTGGGGCCGGTGGAGCAGTGGACGTACAAGGCCTCGAACGGCAGCGTCGTCTTCCTGATCGTGGGTGACAAGGTCACGCTGCAGGCGGCCGGGCCCGACGACAAGAAAGACAGGAAATAGGAGGATCGACCGTGAGCGACACCAGTCAAGAGCACCTCGCCCGGCGGCTCGACGGCCTGGAGCGTGAGAATCGGCGCCTGAAGCGGCTGGGCACGCTGGCCCTGGTCGGCCTCGCCGCGCTCATCATCATGGGCCAGACCGCTCCCGCCCCGGTCGCCAACACCATCGAGGCCGAGCGCTTCGTGCTGCGGGACACCGCCGGCAACGTGCGGGCGAGCCTCGGGCTCCGCCCGGACGGCACCGCGGCCCTGGCCCTGGCCGACGACACGCAGCAGGAGCGGGCGCTCTTGAGCGTCACCGCCCAGGGGCTGGCCGCGGTCGAGCTGACCGAGCGCAGCGGCCGGCTCCGCGCCGGGCTGGCGGTTCGCCCCGACGGCGCCGCGACCCTCGCCCTGCTCGATCAGGCGGACCGGCCGCGCGTGGAGCTGCGCGCGCACGGCGACGGCCGCCCGAGCGTCACTCTGTTCGACCAAGCCGGCCGCGCGCGTTCGCTCCTGGCCCTGACCGCCGAGGGCGCGACCGGCCTCACCCTTTACGATCGCAACGGGCGCCGCCGGAGCTCGATGGGGCTCGAGCCGGCGGGGGCGCCCGCGGTCTGGCTCTACGACGGCGAGGGCAACGGACGCGCGATGCTCGCGGTCACGTCCGACGGGCAGCCCACCCTCAACCTCGCGGACGCGGGGGGCAAGGGGCGCCTCTGGCTACGGGTGAGCTCGGACTTCCAGCTCCCGTTCCTGAGCCTGCACGATCGAGACGGCAAGCAGCGCGTGTCGATCCTCCTTCGCCAGGGCGGGGTGCCGCAGCTGGCTCTCGGAGACGCCAACGAGCGAGTGATCTGGAAAGCGCCGTCACCGTAGGCCGCCCC
>Ga0326731_1000342_pt1 | contig 11999 bp, 12 predicted proteins | sample MHFSIPfraction_FD_207645 | JGI IMG/M metagenome (GOLD analysis project Ga0326731, IMG submission 207645) | Lab enriched peat soil microbial communities from Michigan Hollow, Ithaca, NY, United States - MHF9FY SIP fraction | ecosystem: Environmental > Terrestrial > Soil > Wetlands > Peat | place...
ACGCGGATCGGCTCGGCAACGATGTCGCGCACGCGCCAGCGCGGATTGAGGCTGGCGTAGGGGTCCTGGAAGATCATCTGCATGCGCCGGCGCAGCGCAGGCGCCTCTGTGCCGGGCGCAGCGAGATCCATCCCATCGAACTCGATGCGGCCGCGCGACAATGCGTACAAGCCCACGATCAGCCGCGCTACGGTGGACTTGCCGCAGCCCGACTCGCCCACCAGCGCGAGCGTTTCGCCTTTGGCCACTTCAAAAGATACGTCCTCGACCGCGCGCAGCAGCTGCCGCGATGCACCTTCGAGCACGCGGTTGAGCCACGGCCGCGAGACGTCGAAATCCCGCCCGACCTCGATCAACCGGACCAAAGGTCCGTTATCGGCGCTCATCTGCGTACAACCAGCACGAGGCGCGGGCGTTGCCCACCGTCAACAGCTCGGGCCGCTCAGTGGTACAGCGTGCAAACCGCTTTGGGCAGCGCGGATTGAAGGCGCAGCCGGGCGGAATGGCGTTTAGCCGCGGCATGGCGCCATCGATCTGCACCAGGCGAGCGTGGCGCTGCAGTATGCCGATCTTGGGAATCGAGCCCATTAGCCCGGCGGTGTAGGGGTGGCGCGGCTCGTGGATCACTTCGCGCACCGGCCCGAGCTCGGCCAGGCGCCCGGCATACATCACCGCCACGCGGTCGGCGGTCTCCGCGATCACCCCCATGTCGTGCGTGATCAGCATCACCGCGACGCCGTGGTCGCGCGCGAGGCGCTTCAACAGCGCGATGATCTGCGCCTGGATCGAGACATCGAGGGCGGTGGTCGGCTCGTCGGCGACGATGAGGCGCGGCTCCGCGGCGAGCGCAAGCGCGATCACCACCCGTTGGCGCATGCCGCCGGAGAACTGGTGCGGGTAGTGATCGACGCGTCCCTCGGGCGCCGGGATGCCGACCTCGGCCAGCAGCTTGAGCGCGCGGCTGCGCGCCTGCGCCTTGTCGACGTCCAGGTGCGTGAGGATCGTCTCGACGAGCTGGTCGCCGATGGTGTAGAGCGGGTTGAGCGAGGTGAGCGGGTCCTGGAAGATGGCGCCGATGCGCCGGCCGCGGATCCTGCGCATGCGCTCGGGCGGCAGCTTGTCGATGCGCTCGCCCTCCAGCCGGATTTCACCCGCAGCGATGCGCCCGGGCGGCTCGAGCAGCCCGATGATCGCCATGCCGGTGAGCGACTTGCCGGCGCCGGATTCGCCCACCACGCCGAGCACTTCACCGGGGTCGATCGCGAACGACACGCCGTCCACCGCCACGAGCGTGCCGCGGCGAGTCGGGAACTCGACGCGCAGGTCCTTGACTTCCAGCAGCGGTGCGCTCACCTGAGCTTCGGGTTGAGCGCGTCGCGCAGCCAGTCGCCCAGCAGGTTGACCGACAGCACCAGCACCACCAGCGCGAGGCCCGGGAACAGCGTGATCCACCACTCGCCGGAAATGAGGAAATCGTTGCCGATGCGCACCAGCGTTCCCAGCGAGGGCTGCGTCGGCGGCACGCCCACGCCTAGGAACGACAGCGTCGCCTCGGTGATGATGGCGGTGGCGATGTGGATGGTGGCGATCACCAGGACCGGGCCCAAGACGTTGGGCAGCACGTGGCGCAGCATGATGGCGAGCGGATGGCGGCCGATGACGCGCGCCGCCTGCACGTACTCCTTGTTCTTCTCCACCATGGTCGAGCCGCGCACCGTGCGCGCGTACTGCACCCAGCCGGAGACGCCGATCGCCAGCACCAGCACGTAGATCGCGAGCGCGTCGTGCAGCGCGTGCGGCAGCGCGACGCGCGCCACGCCGTCGATCAGGAGCGCGATCAGGATCGCCGGGAAGGAAAGCTGGATGTCGGCGACGCGCATGATGAAGGCGTCGAGCCGCCCGCCGAGGTAGCCGGAAAGCAGCCCGAGCGACACGCCAAGGAAGGCCGAGAACAGCACCGCCGCGAGGCCTACGCCAAGCGAGATGCGCGCCCCGTACATGATGGTGGAGAGCACGTCGCGACCCTGGTCGTCCGTGCCGAGCAGGTACTTGCCGCTGCCGTTCGCCGTCCAGGCCGGCGGCGCAAAGCCGTCCGACAGGTTGAGCGTCGCGCTGTCGAACGGGTTATGCGGCGCGATCCACGGCGCGAACAACGCGCCGCCGACGCACGCCAGTGTCAGCAGCGCGGCGAGGATGGTGACCGGCGAGCGGCGGAAGCTCCACGCCAGGTCGTGATCCCAGGCGCGCCGCAGCCAGCTGGTGACCGCGGCCATAGCCCGGGAATCTCGCGGCCGTCAGTCGATGCGCGCGAAGCGCGACTCGGGACGGTCGTCCGCCTTGTGCACCGTGCTGACGTTCTTCCTCATCGCCCAGGGGCGCAGCTGGTGGTGCAGCGGCACGTAGTAGTAGTTGTCGCGCGTCATCACCAGCGCCTCGCGCAGGGTGGCGTCGCGCTTCTTCGTGTCGGTTTCGACCTTGAGCGCATCGATGAGCGCGTCGAGCTTCGGGTCGCTGATGCGGCCGAGGTTGAAGCTGCCGTCCGCACCCGTGGTCTTGGTGCGCACCAGCGACTGCAGCGTGAACAAGCCGTCGAAGGTCGCCACGCCCCAGCCGAGCATGTAGGCGTCGTGGTCGAACTTCTGGATCTTCTGGATGAAGGTGGCCATCGGCTGCGCGTTCAGCTTCGCTTTCAGGCCAACCCTTGCCCACATGCCCACCAGCGCCTGGCAGATCTCCTCGTCGTTGACGTAGCGGTTGTTCGGGCAATCGAGCCCGAACTCGAAGCCGTTCGGGTACCCGGCTTCGGCGAGCAGCTTCTTCGCGCCCTCCACGTCCACCGGCGCTACCTTGTCGATGTCCGGCGTGTGGCCGTGCACGCCCGGCGCGATCATGATCGCCGCCGGGATCGACAGCCCGCGCATGGTGACGCGCTTGATCGCCTCGCGGTCGACGGCTAGGTTGAGCGCCTTTCTCACGCGCATGTCCTTGAACGGGTTCTTGCCCTTGACGTTCGAGTACTTCAGCTCGGGGCTGAACTGGTCCATGCCGATGAAGATGGTGCGCACCTCGTGGCCGTCGAGCACCTTGAGCTTGGAATCGGTGCGCAGGCGCGCCACGTCCTGCGTCGGCAGGTCGGTGACCAGATCGACGTCGCCGGAGAGCAGCGCCGCGATGCGCGTCGCGTCGGACTTGATCGGCGTGTAGATCACTTCGGTCACGTTGCCTTCGATCTTGTCCCACCAGGCTGGGTTGGCCGCGAAGACGATGCGCTTGTCCGGCTCCCACAGCTTGATCATGTAAGGGCCGGTGCCATTGGCGTTGCGCGAGGCGTAGGACTCCTCCTTGGCCACGTAGTTCTGCACGTTCTCGGACTTGTTCTTCGCCGACCAGCTCTTGCTCATGATGCGGAAGTCGATGAGGCTCCGCAGCAGGATCGGGCTTGGACCCGAGAGGATCAGGTCCACCGTGTGGTCGTCGACCTTCTTCACTTCCTTCACGCCTGCGACGTAGATCTGCAGGGTGCCCTGCGGCTGCAGGATGCGCTGGTAGGAGAACACCACGTCGTCCGCGGTGAACGGCGTGCCGTCGTGGAACTTGACGTTCCGGCGCAGGTTGAAGCGGTAGTGCGTCGGCGAGATCTGCTGCCAGCTCGTCGCGAGGCAGGGCTCCACCTGGAAGTCCTTGTTGTAGCGCACCAGGCCTTCGTAGGTGTGCTGCAGGATGCCGAGAGTAGTGGCGTGGTTCTGCGAATGCGGGTCGAGGGTCAGGATGTCGTTCTGCGCGGCCCATCTCAGCGTCGCGGCCTGCGCCTGCGCGCACAGAGCGACGAGCGTCACGGCCAGCAGTGTATTGAGTTTCATCGTTGCGGTCCCCCTCTTTTACTTGATGGGCAGCGATTCCTCGACCAGCGCGGCCAGGTAGCCGGCGCCAAGCGGGATCACCTCGTCGTTGAAATCGTAGCCGGAATTGTGCAGGAAGCAGCCGCCGAGGCCGCCGCCCTGGCCGAGAAACACGTAGGCACCCGGGCGCGCCTGCAGCATGTAGGAGAAGTCCTCGCCACCCATGGTCGGCTCGCCGTCGGTGACGACGTTGCCCTTGCCGAACACCTTCTCGCCGACGTGCGCGGCGAAGGCGGACTCCTTTTCGGTGTTGATGGTCGAGGGGTAGCCGCGCCGGTACTCGATCTCCGCGCTTACGCCCATGCCCTGCGACACGCCGGTGACGATCTCGCGTACACGGCGCTCGGCGAGCTCGCGCGTCTCCGGCCTGAAGCTGCGCACCGTGCCCACCAGCAGCACATGCCCCGGGATCACGTTGAATGCGCCGAGCTGGCTGGTCTGCATCGAGCACACGCTCACCACCACCGAGTCCAGCGGATTGACGTTGCGGCTGGCGATGGTCTGCAGTGCGCTGATGACCTGTGCCGCCGCGACGACCGGGTCCGCGGTCAGGTGCGGCATCGCCCCGTGGCCGCCCGTGCCCTTCAGGGTGACGCGGATCTCGTCGGTTGCCGCCATTACCGGCCCGGCGCGCACCGATATCTTGCCGGGCGGCAATCCCGGCCAGTTGTGCAGCGCGTACACGGCGTCGCAGGGAAAGCGCTCGAACAGGCCCTCCTGCACCATCACCTGCCCACCGCCGCCGCCTTCCTCGGCCGGCTGGAAGATGAGATTCACCGTGCCGTCGAAGTTGCGCGTCTGCGCGAGGTAGCGCGCTGCGCCCAGCAGCATCGTGGTGTGCCCGTCGTGGCCGCAGGCGTGCATGCGGCCCGCGACCTTCGATTTGTGCGGCACCTCGCTCGTCTCGTGCATCGGCAGGCAGTCCATGTCCGCGCGCAGCCCGATGGCGCGGCCGCTCGCGTGCTTCTTCCCCTTGATCACGCCGACCACGCCGGTCTTGGCCAGGCCCCGGTGCACCTCGACGCCGTACTCCTGCAGCTTGTCGGCGACCAGCTTCGAGGTGCGCGTTTCCTCGAAGCCGAGCTCCGGGTTGGCGTGGATGTCGCGCCGGATGTGCACCAGCTCCGCGTGGAACAGCCGCAGCATCTCGAGAGGATCGTTTTTCATGGTGTTCCTTCAGTGCGCCGTGACCGTACGCTCGATCCGCAGGCGCGGATCGACCGCGTAGTACAGCAGGTCCACGGCTAGATTGATGATGACGAAGAACAGCGCGACCAGGCACAGGTAGGCGGCCATCACCGGCACGTCGGCGAAACCCACCGCCTGGATGAAGAGCAGCCCCATGCCCGGCCACTGGAACACCGTCTCGGTAATGATGGCGAAGGCGATGACGGCACCCAGCTGCAATCCGGTGACGGTGATCACCGGCACGAGGGTGTTCTTCAGGGCGTGGCCGAAATACACCGCGCGGTCGCTGAGGCCGCGCGCGCGCGCGAACTTGATGTAGTCGGTGCGCAGCACTTCCAGCATCTCCGAGCGCACCAGGCGCTGGATCAGCGTCATCTGGAACAGGCCGAGCGTGACCGAGGGCAGGATCAGCGCCTTGATGCCGCTCCAGGTGAGAAAGCCCGTGCTCCACCAGCCGAGCGCCACCGTCTCGCCGCGCCCGAAGGAGGGCAGCCAGCCGAGCAGCACCGCGAAGACGAGGATCAGCAGGATGCCGATGAGGAAGGTCGGCAACGACACGCCGATAAGCGAGAGCGCGAGCAGGAATTGCGACAGCCAGGTATTGCGTCGCAGCGCCGTGTACACGCCCATCGCCACGCCGGCGACAAGGGCCAATGCCGCGGCGACCAGGGACAGCTCGAGCGTCGCAGGCAGCCGCTCCAGGATGAGCCTTGAGACCGGCTGCACCTGGCGCAGCGACAAGCCGAACTCGCCCTGCACCGCGCGTCCGACAAAGCGCGCGTACTGCACGTAGAACGGTTGATCGAGGCCGAGGATCTTCGTGATGCGCTCGCGGTCTTCCGGCGTCGCGTCCTGGCCGAGCATGAACAGCACCGGATCGCCGACGAAGCGGAACAGCGCGAACGCGATGAAGCCCACCGTCAGCATGACGAGGACCGCTTGCCCTAGACGGCGCAGGATGAAGGCGAGCATGGGAGCGCGAATGCGCGGACGCGGCAATCATACAATGCCGCATGCGGGAATTCGCCCCCCGGCTGGTCGCCTGGCAGCGCCGGCACGGCCGCCACGGCCTGCCCTGGCAGGGCACGCGCGACCCTTATCGCATCTGGCTCGCCGAGGTGATGCTGCAGCAGACGCAGGTGGCGGCGGTGATCCCCTATTACGAGCGCTTCCTCGTGCGCTTTCCGGAGGTCCAGGCGCTGGCGGCCGCGTCGCAGGAGGACGTGCTGCGGCTCTGGAGCGGCCTGGGCTATTACGCGCGCGGCCGCAACTTGCATGCCGCGGCGAAGGCCATCGCCGCACAGGGGGCATTTCCGCGCACGGCGGAGCGCCTGCAGGTGCTGCCGGGCGTAGGCCGCTCCACCGCCGCGGCGATCGCGGTGTTCGCCTTCGGGCGCCGCGAGGCGATTCTCGATGGCAACGCCAAGCGCGTATTCGCGCGCTGCTTCGGCGTCGAGGGCGAGCGCCGCCAGTGGGAACTGGCGCAGAAGCTGCTCCCGGCGCGCGGCATCCGGATTTACACCCAGGCGCTGATGGACCTCGGCGCGACGATCTGCACGCGCTCCGGCCCGGCGTGCGAGCGCTGCCCGGTCGCAAGAGGTTGCGTGGCGCGCCGCGAGGGGCGCATCGCCGAGTTGCCTGCGCCGCGGCAGCAGCGCGTGCTGCCGCAGAGAAAGGCGACCTGGCTCGTGCTCGTCTCGGGCGCTCGCGTCCTGCTCGAGCGGCGAGCGCCGCGCGGCCTGTGGGGCGGTCTCTGGACGTTTCCGGAGCCGGAAGGCGCAGACCTGAAAGCGCACTGCCGCCGCGCTCTCGGCTGCGAGATCGCCGGCGTGCGCAAGCTTGCGCCGATCGAGCATGGCTTCACGCATTTCCGGCTGCACGCGCAACCGGTGCTGTGCGCGGTGCGCGGGCGTGCGCTAGGCGCGCAAGACCCGGGACGCAAGTGGCTGGCGCTCGGCGATGCCCGGCACGCCGCGCTGCCTACGCCGGTGCGTAGGGTACTAAGGGATCTATTGCCGGGTTGAGCTGATCAACCGGCGCAGGATTTCCAGGCGGTCGGGCGCCGCGTCCATCTCGAGCAGGCGCTGCTTCGAGGCGAGCGAGAGCGGCAGCAGCTCCGCCAGGCGCGCGCTCACCCAGGCGGCGGAGTCGTAGCGCGGCGGCGCTTCGATCAGTTCCGGTGGCGCGGCGTCGACGATCCGGCGCAGCACGCGCGCGCATAGGTCGGCCTGGGGATCGATGCGCGCGTCGGCTTCCTGCGCAAGCATCTCCACGTCGGCCTGCGCCAGCCCGTCGGCACGTACGCGGCGGCTGCGGATGCGAAAGCGCCGTTCGCCGCGCGCCACCACCTGCAGCAGGCCGAGCTGCGGCATGTCCCACTCGACGATGCGCGCCGTGCAGCCGACGTCTTCCGGCAGCGCGGGCTCGCCGACTTCGCGGCCATCGCGGATCAGGCACACGCCGAACGCCGTGCCCTCGCGCAGGCAGGCCTTGGCCATTTCCAGGTAGCGCTGCTCGAAAATGCGCAGCGGCAGCCGCCCGCCCGGGAACAGCACCGTTTGCAGCGGGAAGAGCGCGATCTCCCCGGCCCCGGCCTCGCTCACTCTTTCGCCAGGCCTCGATGGCGCACCAGCACGCGCCAGTCGCCGCTGAACGAGGCGGCGAGCTTCTCGGCGAGGTAAACGGAACGGTGCCGCCCGCCCGTGCAGCCGATGGCCACCGTGAGGTAGCTGCGATTGTCCTTCACCACGTCGGGCAGCCAGCGCGAAAGAAAGCCGCGCACGTCCTCGCACAGCCGCTGCACCGATTCCTCGCTCTCGAGGTAGGCCACCACGGCCGCGTCGCGCCCGGTGAGCGGGCGCAGTTGCGGATCGTAGTGCGGGTTGGGAAGCATGCGCACGTCGATCACCCAGTCGGCATCGAGCGGGATGCCGTCGCGGTAGGCGAACGATTCGAACAGCAGCGTGAGCGAGCCGCCGCTGAGGCCGAGCAGGTCGCGGATCCAGTTGCGCAGCACCTTGGGCTGCAGGTCGCTGGTGTCGATGCGATGGCCCAGCTCGCCGACGCCGCCAAGCAGCATGCGCTCGCGTGCGATCGCCTCGGTGAGGGTGAGACCCTCGACCGTAAGCGGGTGGCGGCGCCGCGTCTCGGAAAAGCGTCGCATCAGGGCTTGCGGATTGGCCTCCAGGAACAGCACGCGGCAGTCGGTGCCGCTGGCCTTGAGGCGCGCGACGCTCTCGGGCAGCGCGGCGAGCGCCGCGCTGCGCGCATCCACGCTCACCGCCGCGCGCTCGTGGCCCGCCGCGGCGAGGAAACCGACGACGTCCTCGAGCAGCGTCGCCGGCAGGTTGTCGACGCAGTAATAGCCGCCGTCCTCCAGCACGTCGAGCGCAATGCTCTTGCCGGCGCCCGAGAGCCCGCTGACGAGGATGAGCTGCAACGGGGCGCTAGCCCTTCAGGCACTGGCTCATGAACTTCTGGCGCGCATCGCCAGCATTGCGGCCGCCACCACCACGATCGTCCTGAGCATCTTGCGTTCTCCCTTTCTTGATTTGGTCATCAATCGCCCGCTTCCATGGCGCGCTTCTGCCGCGCCATGAATTGCTCGCTCGACTGGATCCCGCGCAGCTGCAGGATGTAGTTGCGCACCGCGGCCTCCACCAGCACGGCGAGGTTGCGGCCGGCGGCCACCGGGATCACCACCTTGCGCACAGTGATGCCGAGTATGTCCTCGGACTGCTCGGCAAGCGGCAGCCGCTCGGTGATGTCGCCCTCGCGCGCCGGCGCGGGCTTCTCCAGGTGCACGAGCAGCTTGAGCTTCATCTTCGGGCGCACCGCCGTCTCGCCGAAGATGGTGCGCACGTCGAGCAGGCCCAGGCCACGCACCTCGATGAAATCCTTGAGCATCGCCGGGCAGCGGCCCTCGAGGTTGTCTGCGGCGAGCCGCGAGATCTCCACCACGTCGTCGGCCACCAGGCCGTGGCCGCGGCTGATCAGCTCCAGCCCCAGTTCGCTCTTGCCGACGCCCGAGTCGCCGGTGATCAGCACGCCGAGGCCGAGCACGTCCATCAGCACGCCGTGGCGCTCGGTACGCTCGGCGAGCGCCTTGGCGAGGTAGCGCGCAACCCTCTCGATGACGCGCGCCGCGGGCAGCGGCGTGGCGAAGAGCGGGGTATTGCTGCGTTCGGCGCCGTCGATCAGCGCCTGCGGCACGGCGATGCCATCGGCGACGATGAGTGCGGCCGGCGACGAGGCGAACAGGCGCTCGGCCAGGCCGGGCAGGCTCGCCGCCTCGTAGGCGCCGATTACCTGGATGCTGTTGGGATGGGTGAGGTTGAGGTGGCCGACGAGCGCGGCGGAAGCGGCGGCCTCGCGGCGCACGGCTGTGTTGCCGCCGCGCCCCGCCACCCACGCGAGGGCCAGGGCGTCGCCGACGTCCTCATGCAACCGCGTGACGTTGACCTGCCGCATCGGGCTGCCACGCGGTGATCAGCTGGTGCAGCGCGCCGGCATCCGGCGCGCTGACCATCGCCTCCCGCAGCGCGCGGTCGCTGAACATCTGCGCGAGCTCCGAGAGGATCTGCAGGTGCTTCTCGGTCGCCTGCTCGGGGACGAGGAGCACGAAGAGCAGTTGCACCGGCTTGCCATCCGGGGCGTCGAACGGCACGGGCTGGGCGAGGCGCACGAAGGCGCCCAGCGCATCCTTGAGTCCCTTGATGCGGCCGTGCGGGATGGCGACCGCCTGGCCCAGGCCGGTCGAGCCCAGGCGCTCGCGCGCGAACAGGCTGTCGAACACGAGGCTGCGGGCGATGCCGTGATTGTTCTCGAACAGCAGCCCGACCTGCTCGAACAGGCGCTTCTTGCTCGACACAGTGAGGTCGAGCAGCACGTTGGCTGGGGGCAGGAGCTTCGCGACGAGACTCATGGTCCGGCGCCGCGGACGCGGCGGTGAGGGCGCGCATTATAGCCCAATGCCGCCCCGGCCACCGGCGCCGCATCCCTGCTCAAGCCTTGCCCGCCCCAGCCCGCGTGGTGTGTCGCTTACCTTTGTACTTGAGCACCTGGCGGTCGAGCTTGTCGACCAGCAGGTCGATGGCGGCGTACAGGTCCTGTTCCTCGCACGCGCAGTGGATGTCCTTGCCGCGCACGTGCAGCGTGACCTCCGCCTTCTGCCGCAGCTTGGCCACCGACAGGATGACGTGCGCATCGATGACGTGGTCGAAGTGGCGCGTCACCCGCTCGAGCTTGCCCTGCAGGTAGCCGCGCAGGGCGGGGGTGACTTCGACGTGATGGCCGCTGACGTTGAGGTTCATCTCGCAATTCTCCGGTTCATCAGTGCTTTCTCTAGAGGCTCTTGCGTTGGTTGACCGGCGGGATCTGCAGCGACTCCCGGTACTTGGCGATGGTGCGCCGCGCGACCACGATGCCCTGCTGGCCCAGGATCTGCGCAATGCTCGCATCCGACAGCGGCGTGCGCGCGTCCTCCGCCGCCACCAGCTGCTTGATGAGCGCGCGGATCGCGGTGGAAGAGGCGGCGCCGCCCGTGTCGGTGGCGACGTGGCTGCCGAAAAAGTACTTCAGCTCGAAAGTGCCGCGCGGCGTGGCCATAAATTTCTGCGTAGTGACGCGCGAGATGGTGCTCTCATGCAGGCCGAGGGTCTCGGCGATCTCGCGCAGCACCATTGGCCGCATGGCCACCTCGCCGTGCTCGAAAAAGTGCCGCTGCCGGTCGACGATGGCCTGCGACACGCGCAGGATGGTGTCGAAGCGCTGCTGCACGTTCTTGATCAGCCAGCGCGCCTCCTGCAGCTGCGAGGCGAGCGCGTTGCTGCCGTTGCGGCTGCTCCCCGCGAGATCGGCGTAAAGCCGGTTGATGCGCAGGCGCGGCATGGCCTCCGGGTTCAGGCTCGCGCGCCAGACGTTCTTCACCTTGCGCACGATCACGTCGGGAATCATGTAGCGCGTCTCGACGTTGGCGAACGCCGCCCCGGGACGGGGATTAAGGCTCTGGATGAGCTTTTGCGCGGCGCGCAGCTCGTCCTCGCTCGCGCCGGTCAGGCTGCGCAGGCGCACGTAGTCGCGCGCGGCGAGCAGCTCCAGGTGCTTGCCGGCGATCTCGGCGGCGAGCACGCAGGCGGGATGGTCCTTGAGCGCGCGCAGCTGCAGCAGCAGGCATTCGCTCGGCGAGCGCGCGCCGACGCCCGCCGGCTCCAGGTTCTGCAGGTGGCGCAGCGCAATGCCGAGCTCCTCGACGTCCACCGCTGCGGCGGGCTCGAAGAGCGCGGCGATCTCCTCCAGCGGCTGCGTGAGGTAGCCGTCGTCGTCGAGCACGTCGATCAGCAGGGCGACCAGCGCGCGGTCGCGCTCGCCGAGGCCAGTGAGGGCGAGCTGCTCGATGAGGTGCTCGCGCAGCGAGGGCGTGCCAGCGGCGCCGAAGGCACGGTCGCCCTCCTCGTCGTCCTCGCCGCTGCGCGCGGGCGCGGAGAATTCGAGCTGCCAGTCGTCGGTCCGCCCGGCGCCTTCTTCCGCGGCAGCGGGCTCCGCCGCCCCCGCATCGCTCGGCGCAGCCGGTGCCGGCGACGGCTGCGGCGGCGCAAACGTGCTCTCGCCCTCCGTATCCTCGCGCTCGAGGATCGGGTTCTCCATCAGCATGCGCTCGATCTCCTGGTTGAGCTCGACAGTTGAGAGCTGCAGCAGGCGGATGGATTGCTGCAGCTGCGGCGTCAGCGTCAGGTGCTGCGAGAGCCGGAACTGCAGGGTGGGCTTCATGGGAAGAGGGGACTGCCGGCGCGCCTGCGGCGCGCAGCTCCGCTACATGCGGAAATGCTCGCCGAGGTACACGCGGCGCACACTGTCATTATAGACGATCTCCTCCGGGTGGCCGGAGGCGAGCACCGCGCCCTCACTCATGAT
>Ga0326731_1000343_pt1 | contig 11981 bp, 11 predicted proteins | sample MHFSIPfraction_FD_207645 | JGI IMG/M metagenome (GOLD analysis project Ga0326731, IMG submission 207645) | Lab enriched peat soil microbial communities from Michigan Hollow, Ithaca, NY, United States - MHF9FY SIP fraction | ecosystem: Environmental > Terrestrial > Soil > Wetlands > Peat | place...
GTGGCGGACTCCGACCGCGTTGAGAAGATGATTGTCCACGACGGTGTACCAGAGGAACCCCGAGTGCCGGAGCGCCGCCCAGGCATACCAGCCGAGTCCCAGCACCAGCATGAGCGCCACTCCCGCCGGCGGCAGCCAGTTACGCAGAGGGCGGAGCCGCCCGCCGAGCGCCAGCGCCACGGCAATGGCGGCCAGCGGCGCTACCAGGCCGAGAGGGTCCTTGGCGAGCGCCGCCACTCCGAGCGCAGCGCACCCACAAATCGCCCAGCACCTGGAGGCCGCCGCGCCCTTCCCGCCGATGCCGAGGAGAAGCCCGGTCAGGCCGAGCTGAATCGCGGCCACGAAGAGCGTCTCGGGCCTCACATAGCGGCCGAAGACGAGGAAGAGGGCGGAGGAGGAAAGCGCCGCCCCCGCTAGAAGTCCGGCCGTGGGATTCAGAAGTCTCGCGCCCAGCAGCGCGGCCGCCGCCGCGGCGGCCGCGGCACCCAGCACCGAGGGCAGGCGCGCCGCCCACTCCGACACGCCCCAGGCGCGGAAATCGAGCGCGATCAGCCAGTAGAGCAGCGGCGGCTTGTCGAAATACCGGACACCGTTGAGGCGGAGATCGAGGAGATCGCCCGAGACCCAGGCCTCGCGCGCGATCTCCGCGTGCTGCCCCTCGCCCGGATCGTCGAAGGGCGCGCGGCCCAGCCCCGGCAGCAGAAGGAAGAGCACCAGGAGCGCCGCGAAGACCGCGGAGAGCCACGATGCCCTCGCGCTCGTCACGCGACGGAAGCGGGGGGTCGCGACGCGAGCCGGCCGCCGCTCAGATAGAGCACGCGGTCGGCGCCGGCCTGCGCCTCGGTGCGATGCGTGACGAGCAGCACCGCCGTGTGTCGCTCGGTCGCCAGCGCACGGAGCTCGTTGAGAATGGCCCCCGCATGGTGGTCGTCGAGATTGCCCGTCGGCTCGTCCGCCAGGACGAGCGGCGGCCGATTCAGCACGGCTCGGCAATAGGCCACGCGCTGCTGCTCACCACCCGAGAGCTGCGTTGGGTAGTGGTCCTTGCGGTGCGCGACCTCCATGCGCTCGAGCAGCGCGAGCGCGTCGCGCCGCGCCTCCGAGCGGTCCCGTCTGACGTAGCGGGCGGCGAGCAGAACATTCTCCAGCGCGGTCAGCCCGGAGAGCAGGAGGAAGGACTGGAAGACATAGCCGATGGAGGCGCCGCGCACGCGCGCCTGGGCGCGCCGTCCGAGATGACTCACCCGCTCGTCGCCCAGCCAGACCTCGCCGCTGTCGGGAGGGTCGAGGAGGCCCAGCAGGTTGAGCAGCGTGGATTTGCCGCAACCGGACGGCCCGGCCACCGCCACGTACTCACCCTTCCCGAGATCGAGATCCACGCCCGCCAAGACCGGCACGGGCACTCCGCCGGGTCCCGTAAACGTCTTGCTCAAGCCGACCGCGCGAAGGATGGTCAGGTGCCTCGCCGAATCGCCTCAGCGGGCGACAGCCGCGCGATGCGGAGCGTCGCGTAGCCTGCCGCCAGGGCGCCCAGGGCGACGGAAAACACGAGGGCGAATGTCAGAAGCCTCGGCGAGAAGAGAAAGAGCTGCTGGCCATCCCGAAGCAGCCGGGTATCCACCGCGGTGCCTATGGCGAGCGCGAGCAGGACGCCCATGGCCCCGCCCCAGAGGCTCACCCGAAGGCCCTCTCCCAGCACCTCGCCGAGCAGGTCGAGGTCCGTGGCGCCCAGCGCGCGCTTGATGCCGAAATCGCGGATGCGCTCGAAGACGGCCGCCGTCACGGTGTTCGCGAGCGAGAGGCCCCCGATCAGAAGCCCCAATCCGCCGATCCCGATCAGGAGCGCGGAGAAGAAGGCGGTGGACTGCCGGAGGAGATGGCTCAGCTCGCCGGGGATGGTGACGTTGAGCCCTTTCACGCTGGTCTGGATGCGCCGGGCCAGCGCGTCAGGATCCTCGCCGTCACGCCAGCCGACGGCCGCCCCGGTATTGAGATCTCCTGTGCGGAGGCTGCCGGCGCCGAAAGCCTGGACGAGGAGAGGGTCGCGGCGCAGCCAGAGCTCGCGCGCATCCTCGATGGACACGAGGGCGAAGCGGTCGGGAGCGGTGAAGGTCTTGTCGAGGATGCCGACGATCACGAAATCCTGCCCACCCAGCGCCACGCTGCCGCCGACACGCAGGTGACGTGAGGCGGCGAAATCGGCGCCCAGCACCGTGACTCGATGGTCGCCGGGACGCAGCGGCCGGCCCGAGCCGACCGGGAGCTCGCGGTAGTGGCGGTTCGGCATGGGCACCGACAGGTCCATGCCCATGATCAGCTCCTGGGTCAGCGTGAGGAAATGCGAGGTGCTCGTATCGAGCGGCAGCATGACCTGCGCCTGCGCGCCCGACACCCCCGGCACGGCGGCGATCTCGGCGATCTTGGCCGCGGGGAGGAGGCCGCCGGCCGTGAAGCCCGTCCCCATGCCCATCCCCTCCCCCGCGACGGAGATCTGGCCCAGGACGAAACGGTCGCCCCCTTCGATGAAGCGCGTGATGCGCTCGGCCATGGCGCCCAGCGACACGAGGCCGGCCACGCCGACGGTGATGCCGATGACGGTGAACGCGTAGCCGCGGGGGAGGAGGTTGCGGAGAGTCATGGTTGCCGCCCGCTCACCATTCGCCCCCTCGTCATTCGCCCCCTCGTCATTCGCCCCCTCACCCTGCCCTCTCCCCCGATGGGGGAGAGGGAGAGGACGGCTACCACTCTAGTCTCGATTCGACGGGGCGGCCGCGCCAGCGGCGGACCCAGCGGTTGACCCGGACGATGGCGAAGAAGACGGCGAGCGAGCCCCACATCTTGAGGCGCATGCGCAGAAAGGCGCCACCTGCCAGGACACCCGTGACGCTGTCGAGCATCGCCAGCCTCTCGCGCGGCTGAAGAAAGATCTCGATGAAGGCGGGCTCGTAGTAGCGGCGAATGAACCGCACGAAGGGGCTCACCCCGCGACGCACGCGCCGCGCATAGGCATTGAAGCGGCGCGCCTCGAAGCGGTTCTCGGCGAAGGCCGCGCGGATCTCCGCCGCCGCCATCTCGCCGGTTTGCAGCGCGATATAAACGCCCGACGAGAAGATGGGATCCACGAAGGCGAGGGCATCGCCGATGCAGAGGAAGCGGTCACCAGCCACGGGACTGGTCCGGTAGGAAAAGTTCGCCGCGCTCCGCACCGGAGTGACGCGACGGGCATGGCGCAGCCCCTCCGCGACCCGGCTACAGCGCCCGATCATGTCCTCGTACAGAGCCTCGAGCGAAGCCTCCCGCCCCTGCACCGTCTTCGAATGGAGGACACAGCCGATACTCGTGCGATCGCCGGCGAAGGGAATCCACCAGAACCAGCCGTCCTCGAAGATGTACAGGCGGATCATTCCCTCGTCGCGCCCTTCCCACCGCGGCGCACCTTCGAAGTGGGCGAAGAGGGCGACCTTGCCGAGGCCCGGAATGGGCTCGCGACGCCCCACACGGCGCGAGGCGAGAAAGCCGTCGCGGCCGCTGGCGTCCACCACGAAGCGCGCCCGGACGGTCCGCGTCTCGCCGCGCTCGCGAATCCCGATCGTCGCGCCGCCCACGTCGAACTCGACCCGCTCGACCAGGGCAGGCTGGAGCAGGCTCACCCCGGGCTCCCCGGCCGCATGCTCGAGCAGTATCTGGTCGAACTCCGACCGCTGCACCTCGTAGCTGTACGGCGGCCACGGCTTGCCCTCGCGAAAGTAGAAGCGGTACTCGAGATCGGATTCCTGGTCGTGAAAGGCCGCCCCGAACTTGATGAGAAAGCCGTGACGCTCGATCCGGTCGCGAACGCCGAGACGATCGAGCACCGGCATCATGGCGGGCAGCAACGACTCACCCACGTGGAAGCGCGGAAACACCTCGCGCTCCGCCACCGCAACCCGCAGTCCTCCGCGGGCGAGGAACGTGGCAGCCGTGGCGCCCGCCGGCCCGCCCCCGACGACGAAGACGTCGTAGTCCGCCTCCGGCGTGCCGTGGCGCACGGGAAGCGCGGCAGCGAGCCGGCCGCGCGAGAAGGCTCGACGCACGAGAGGGGAGACCAGGTCGGGACCACGCCCCCGCCCCCGGCCGAGAGCCCACTGGGTCATCGCTGCCACGGCGAGAGCGGGGAGCGCGGCGGTGCCGATGGCGGCGACGCGCATGGTCCGTGCGCGCGGGTCACGCCCCCAGCCCTGCCATGTCCGCGCGATACGGTCGAGGATGAAGCCGCCCATCGCCGTCGCATAGGCGGCGTGGTTGTAACGATAGGGCGTCGCGAAGTGATGCATCTCGCGGTGCCGCACCCTGAAGCGCGCCGGTGTGAAGGGCCTCAGGAGGGCCGCCACAACGCCGGCGGCATCCCGCGCCCAGCGACCAAGGCCGTGGGCGACGAGATATGCGGTCAAGGCCGTGCCGTCCGCCAGCGGGCGGAAGTGGCTCGGCCTCAGAGCGGCCCGGCCCGGAGAGAGCGACACTTCACGGATCGTGAATCCGGCAGCGGCCGCCTGCAGCAGCATCTCGGTCTCGAGGACAAAACCACCCCGCCTCGGGACCACCGCCTCGAGCAACACGCGCGGATAGACGCGGAATCCGGACTGCGTGTCGCCGACATCCCAGCCCGTCAGCCAATTGATGAAGAAGCCCGCCACCCGGAGCGCGTTGAGGCGCGCGGATTCCATTCTCGCCCCGTCGTCCGTGAGGCGGCTTCCAATGACGAGGGCCCGAGGATCGGCCGCGGACACTGCGAGGAGACGCGGAATATCGTCAGGGTCGTGCTGCCCGTCCCCGTCGAGCGTGATCACCCGCTGGGCGCCGCGGCACAGCGCCTCGTTGAACCCGACTCTCAGCGCGGCGCCCTTCCCGCGCCGTCGCGGGGAGCGCACCACGATCGCGCCCGCCGCCGCCGCGGCCTCGGCGCTGCCGTCGGCAGAGCCGTCATCCACCACGATGACCGTGCCGTGCGAGGCAGCACGCTCGACCAGGCCGGCGATGGTCGCGGCCTCGTCGAAGACCGGGATGACGGTAACGTGGTCGCTCATGCTGCCCGTCCGATGATCACCGCCGAGCGGCAGCCGCCACGGGCAATGCCGTGCACCAGCGTGGGCGCACCACCTGCACGCGCGTCGAGGGCGCCCGCGGCGGCACGCAGGGCGCCGAGACCGCCGTGCTGGCCGAAGAGCGGCGCGAGGGATACCGGACTTCGTATGCCGTCGGCCGCGAGCAGCTCGATCTCCCAGTCGTCGAGGGACGGATCGCCGTTTCCCGAGCCGTAGCAGCGCCCGAGGGAGGCGGGCCCGACGCCCGCCTGATCCAGGGCGCGCCAGACGGTGCGATGCGCGTCTCGCTTGGCGACGGGAGCCGTATGCGGAGCGACCGGGATGCCGCCCCATGCGCTCCCCAACACTTCCGCGTGGATAGACGCGCCCCGCGCCCGCGCCACACCCAGCTCCTCGAGCACCAGAAAGGTCGCGCCTTCGCCCAGCACGGGCCCATTGTGATCGGGCGCGTACGGGCGGCAGCCTTCGGCGCCGCCGCCGCCCATGGGAGACAGCGCGCCCAGAGCAGACAAGCCTCGATAGACATCGACGAATATCTCGTCCACCCCTCCCGCCACCACCGCGTCGGCGCGCCCGTCGGCGATGAGCGCCGCCGCGCGCGCCACCGCGAGGTCGCCCGCCACCGTGGCCTGGTTGAGCGTGACCGAGGGCGCCCTGGCCCCGATGGCGATAGCGGCGACCGCCGCCATGCTGTTCATGACCGTGTTCGGGAAAATCATCGGCGACAGCCCGGCCGGTCCGCGCCGGAGAAAGCCGTTGAAGAACTCGGCGCCGGATCGAAAATCGCCGTACTCGCTTCCGACGGCCAGGCCGAGTCGGGCACCGCCTTCGACGCCGGCGTCCTCGACGGCCAGGCGGCAGGCGGCCACCGCCATGCGGCAGATGCGCGAGAGCCGGCGCACGGCGTCGGGATCGAGCAGCGCCATGAGCCGCGCATCGTCGACCTCGGCGGCGAGACGGCTGGGGCAACCATCGAGCGCGAAGGCCTTCAGCGGCGCGATCGTCTGGGATCGCCGCGCGAGCGCGTCGGCCACGACCGCCGATCCGCCGCAGCCGGCCGGGCTGACCGAGCCGATGCCCGTGACCACGACGCGGCGGCGGGCACTCATCGGCTGAACACCAGGCTCACATTCTGACCGCCGAAGCCGAAGGAGTTGGATACCGCCGCCTGCAGCTCGACCGCCCGCGCCGTGCCGGGGACGCAGTCGAACGGCACGTCCGGGTCGGGATCGCGCAGGTTTGCGGTGGGCGGGATGAGCCCGTGTTGCAGCGTGAGCAGCGTCGCCGCCGCCTCCACGCTTCCCGCGGCCGCCATGGTGTGTCCCACCAGCGACTTGGTCGAGCTGACCAGGACGCGGCCTTCCCCGAAGAGGCGGACGAGGGCCAGCGCCTCCATGCGATCGTTCTGCGGCGTGCCGGTGCCGTGGGCATTGACGTAGCCGATATCAGCGGGAGCGCGCCCGGCGGCGGCCAGCGCATCGGCCATGGCGCGGACCATGCCCTCGCCCTCCGGATGCGGCGCCGTGACGTGATGGGCGTCCGTCGTCATCCCGGCGCCCAAGAGCTCGCCCAGGACGCGGGCGCCGCGCGCGCGGCAGTGTTCCGCGTCTTCGAGCACGACGAAGGCCGCCGCCTCACCGATGGACATGCCGCGCCGCCCGCGATCGAAGGGGCGGCACGGCTCGGGGTCGAGCAGCTTGAGCGCGTTGAAGCCCATGAAGCAGATGCGTGTGATCGCGTCGACGCCCCCCGCCAGCACGAGCGGCGTCGCGCCCGAGCGGACCAGATCCGCACCGAGCGCTATGGAGGCCGCGCCCGAGGCGCAGGCCATGACCACGGTCTCCCGGGGGCCGCCCAGCCGGAGCCGCCAGGCGAGCGTCTCGGCATGGCTCACCGGCAATATCGAGCGGAGCGCGCCGATTCGCGGCGAGGGCCCCCTCCCCGCTGCCTCCTCGCAGTACCACTCCTCGCCTTCGAGCATGCCGCCGCCCACGGCGCCGATGAAAAGACCCATGTCCGCCCGGTCGCCCGGCGCGAGGTCCGCCTCGGCCAGCGCCTCCCGGGCGGCGGTCAGCGCGATGCGATCGGCCCGCGAGCGCCGGCGGGACACACGCAGGGACGCGACGACGTCGGCCGGCACCTCGGCGGCGATGCGGGAGCGAAAGCCTTCGGTATCGATGACGGTGACGGGCCGGATCGCGCACTCACCGGTCGCGAGACCCGCCCAGAAGGTCTTCGCCCCGGCGCCGTAGGGGCTGACCACACCCAGCCCGCTCACGACGACGCGAGTCATTTCACCTTTGACAGGACGAAGCGGGAGAGCGAGTCGAGGGAGAGGAACTCATCGGTGAGACTCTCGGTCTCGTCGATGACGATACCGAAGCGCTCCTCCATCGCCACGGACAGCTCGATGAAGTCCAGCGAGTCGAGGCCGAGCGAGCCCTCGATGCCCTTCGGCAGCGTGGTCTCGGCGGTCATCTCAGCCGCCCGAAGGGGATCGAACTTGAGGCGCTCGACGATCAGCGCCTTGAGCTCGTCCAGAATTTCCTTCTGCGTCATCCCTCCCGCCTCCGGTCAGGCCGCGCGAGGGCGCGTCCGGTATGGGCTTCCGCTCCACTGGAGGCGCGTGATCTCACCCCGCCAGGATCCATTCACCTGCACCGGCCCCTCGCCCGCCGTTTCTCGAGCCAGCGCGAGCGCGGCCAGTGGCTCGCAGGCCAGCATCTCGCCCAGCCGGCTTCGGACGCCCCCACCGTCTTTCCCGCCGCGCAGTCGCTCGAAGGTCAAGACCCCCTCGCCGGGCTCGAGGAGAAGGCACGCCGCCGCTTCCACGAGCGGCCCCTCGAAGGGCGGCCGGACGCTCTCGAAGAGATCGGCGCACTCCTCGAAAACCTCGACGGCCAGCACCAGCGTGCGGTCGCACGCGCCCGCCTCGAGCAATGCCGCGGCGCGCACGATGCTGCGCATCGTCGCCGGCGAGCCGCCCACCAGGATCTCGTAGGGCCCGGTGAGTTCAAACTCGATGGCCACCTCGGCCGGCACTGCGGCCACCGCAGTGTAGGGGAAGTACATGCTCCCGCCGCGCGCTTCGATGAACTCGCGGTTGGACGGCGCATACGCCGCGGCGGTGGAGAAGAGGAGCGCGGTCCGCTCCCCCGCGATCGCCTCGGGCCCCAGCCCCGCATCTTCCAGCATGGCGCTCACGGCCGCAACCCCCATGAGACATTCCCGGCGGGAGCGCCGGAAGCGCTCGGGATCGAGAGCGGGCCGCTCGACCGCCAGCATGGAGCGCCCGGCCGCGGCCCGGGAGGCGTCGAGCGGCAGCGCCGCGGCGCCCCTGCCCCAACCCGACAAGAGACCCACCGCCCGGATGCGTGGGGCCCGCATCGCCGGGGCGGGCATCAGGCGCTCTCGAGCACGAGGGCGGCGTTGCAGCCGCCGAAGCCGAGCGATGTCGATAGGCTGAGCCGGGGGCGAAGGGCACGGGGAGCGTCCTGGACGCAGTCGAGGTCGCACGCCGGGTCCCGCTCTTCGAGCCCGAGCGTGGCGGGGATCTGACCGTGCCGTCCGGCGAGGAGGCAGACAATCGCTTCCAGCGCCGCCGCCGCACCCATGGCATGGCCGAAAGCGCCTTTGATCGAGTTGACGGGCACCGCACCCGCGCGCGAGCCCAGCACCCGCCTGAGCGCGGCCGCCTCGATGGGATCATTGAGCGGCGTCGCGGTGCCGTGCGCGCTGACGAAATCGATTTCCGCGGCGTCGACGCAGGCCTCGGCCAGGGCCGCGCGCATGGCCCGCTCGATGCCGCGACCCTGCGGATCGGGCGCCGCGATATGGGAAGCATCGCCCGCACTGCCACAGCCGAGCAGCGTGCCGAGCCGCCGCGGCCCCGCCTCGCACTCGCGTCGGAGCAGAAGCAGTGCCGCCGCCTCGCCCAGCAGGAGCCCGCTCCGCCGCCGGTCGAATGGCCGCACGCGGTCACGCGTGAGCGACCGGAGGCCGTTGAAGCCGCGCATGACGAAGCGGCAGAGGATATCGTATCCGCCGGCGATCACCGCATCGGCCTCCCCGCGACGGAGCATCTCGGCGCCGATCCCGAGTGCGGTGGCACCCGAGGCGCAGGCGGTGGAGACGGTGACGACGGGGCCGCGCGCGCCCAGCCAGCGCGCCAGTCCGTGGCCGGGAGCGTCGTAGAGCGCGCGACCGAGACGCCGCGGCGAGTCGCTGAGGGCACGCTCGCCCTCTTCCACCCCACCGAGCGCGGTCCCGACCACGACGCCGAGGCGCTCGGGCTCGACGTCGAGGGGCCGTTGTCCCGCCTGGGCCCAGAGGTCGTGGGCGGCCGAGACCAGAAGGCGGGTGGCGCGGCAATCGGGCACCCGTCGCCAGTCGACGGCGCGCGTCAGCTTCTTGATCTCTCCGCCCTGCCCCACGCGGAGGTCCGTGACCGGGAAGCGCTCGATCTGTGAGATACCGTCCGCGCCGGTCAGGAGACCGGACCAGAAGGTGTCGAGGTCCTGGCCTATCGGCGTCACGACGCCGGCGGCGGTGACGGCAATTCGCTCAGGCCGCGGCAATGGGTGGCGCCCACACATCGAAGAAGTTGAACCACTGCGTCGGGTGCGCCCGCACCACTCGCTCGAAGGCGGCCACTATGGCGTCGAGGCCCGCCATCTCCTCGCCGGGCTTCACCCAGATCGGCGATCCGACGCCCGCGAGCACCTGCGCCAGATTGTCGCGCACCCGGTTCCGCTCAGCCGGCAGCGCCCGGGGATAGCAGGCAAGCCGGTTGAGGCCGTGCGAGCACCACCGCGGCTTGACGACCGGCCCGCTGCCGGCCCCGTGGGATCGCATATCAGTCACGCGCTATAGCAGGGGAGAGTAGTACATGCGGAAGGCCCGGATCTCACCGGGCTCCGTGTCGTAGACACCCGAGGCGAAGAAACGCCGGTCGGCGCGGTCGAAGGCGACCCAGCCCGGGGCCTGCGGCTCATTGGGATCGTAGACGATGAACTCGAGGAACCGGCCCTCGTAGATCCGGTAGTCATAGGCGATGACGGTGTGGTTGAGCTCCACCTTGGGCAGATTGGTGACGAGGAGCTGCACGGGATGCCCCCGGTCGAGCTCGTCCAGCGTCTCGGCCGCCACACGCTCCTGCTGCCCGCGTGTCCATGGAAGGAAGACGCGCCAATTGGTCCAGTGCACCATGGTCCAGAAGCGCCCCCCCAGCCCCACCTTCACGGCCTCTTCCTGCGCCGCGGAGAACTCGTAAAGCGAGGCGTAGCCAGGGATAACGACGCGCTGCTCGTCGGGAATGGCCTCCGCCCACGGCGGTCGCGCGACCACCTCGCTCACCAGCTCGGTATAGGCCTTGGGATCGACCCGGGGCAGCTCCGGAGCGAAGCGGGCGAAGCGGTGAAACTGCGTCACGGAGCGCGCCATGACGAAGCAGTAGTTGGCGTACAGATCGGTCTTGCCGGGATTCTTCCAGCGAATATCGTTGGCGAACGCGAAGGTGTCGACACCAAAGCGGATGGAGGGACCGGGGGCGGGACGGGAGGCATGGCGGTCGATGGAGGGCGCCGACGCGCAGCCCATGAGCAGCAGCACGAGGAGGAGCGGAAGCCGGGCCGTGCGCGTCATCGCTCGAAGCGATTCTACCTCGCGGTCAGCCCTGGATGGAATAGCCTCCGTCCACCGGGATGGCCGTGCCCGTGACGAAGTCGGAGGCGGAGCTCGCGAGGAACACCGCGACGCCGGCCATGTCCTGCTCGACGCCCCAGCGCTTCGCGGGGGTGCGCCGCAGCACATTGTCGTGGAGCTCGGCGATCTGCTTGCGCGCGCCGCGCGTGAGCTCGGTGTCGATCCAACCCGGCAGCACGGCGTTGACCTGGATATTGTCGGTCGCCCAGCCCGCCGCCATGGCCCGGGTCAGCTGGACGATGCCGCCCTTCGAAGCCGCATAGGCGGGGGCGAACGAAGCGCCGAAGATGGACATCATGGAGCCGATATTGATGATCTTGCCGCCCCCCTGCTTCTTCATGATCGGGTGGCAGGCGCGACTCGCGAGGAAGGCGCTGGTGAGGTTGGTGCCGATGACCTGGTGCCACTCCGCCAGCGCCAGGCTCTCCACCGGCTTGCGGATATTGATGCCGGCATTGTTAACGAGCACGTCGAGCCTGCCGAAGCGTTCGACGGTCGCCTTGACGAGCGAGTCCACGGACGCCTCGTCGGCCACGTTCACCTCGATGGCCTCCGCCTGCGCGCCGAGGCTCTTTAGCTCGGCCACGGCGCGCGCGCTCTTCTCACGATTGCGCGCCGCCACCACCACCGCCGCACCGTGCTCAGCCAGCCCGCGCCCCATGCCCAGCCCGATGCCGCCATTGCCGCCGGTGACCACCGCCACCCGCCCCTTCAGGTCGAATGCCCCCACGCGCAGGATCCTCCTCTGGATGTGACGGATGTGCCCAGGTGACCGGCAGTGTAACCGCTCGCGGCAATCCTGTGAAGCGCCTGCGCAGCAGGCTTGATCGGCACGCCGGGCTCGCCTACGATACCGCCATGTGGGAGGGCTCGATCGTCTCGATCCACATCGCCGCGACAGCGGGGCAACCCATGGATACCGTGGCGGAGGCACGGGCCGTCAAGGGGCGCGGTCTCCAGGGTGATCGCTACTTCCTCGGCACGGGCTACTATTCGGGTAAGCCGGGCGAGGGCGGACGAGAGCTGACGCTGATCGAGACGGAGACGCTCGAGGCGCTACCCGCCCTCGGCGTGAAGCTCTCGGCGGCGGAAAGTCGCCGCAATATCGCGACGGCGGGGGTGCCGTTGAACCACCTGGTCGGGCGCGAGTTCGATATCGGCGGGGTGCGTCTTCGCGGAACGCGGCTCTGCGAGCCA
>Ga0326731_1000344_pt1 | contig 11926 bp, 7 predicted proteins | sample MHFSIPfraction_FD_207645 | JGI IMG/M metagenome (GOLD analysis project Ga0326731, IMG submission 207645) | Lab enriched peat soil microbial communities from Michigan Hollow, Ithaca, NY, United States - MHF9FY SIP fraction | ecosystem: Environmental > Terrestrial > Soil > Wetlands > Peat | place...
GGTTGAGCTCGTAGAGCTGGCCGTCGCGCGCGTGGTAGTTCATCCGCACCGCGTTCAGCTTGATCGTGATGCCCCGCTCCCGCTCCAGATCCATGGTGTCCAGCACCTGTTCGCGCATCAGGCGCTTATCGAGCGTGCCCGTCAGCTCGATCAGGCGGTCGGCCAGCGTGGACTTGCCATGGTCGATGTGGGCGACGATGCAGAAGTTGCGGATGTTGGCTTGGCGCATGTGGGACGGAAGATAAGCTATCGGCTATCGGCTATCGGCCTGCCGGGGGTGCACACCCTGCCGATAGCCGATGGCCGATAGCATATTTCCTCCGAGGTCTCCCCCTGCCACCAATGACCGGCTGGTTCGATCCCGCCCCCAAGGGCGGCGGCGCACTTCGACTGGCGGCGAACAGCTACCTGCCCGCCCGCGGCGATCCGTCCGTCCGCTTGCCGGGACTGCGCCGCGGCGACCGACTCGAGATGGAGAACGGCCGCGTGCTCACAGTGAACGGCCTCGCGCCGGATCGGTTGGGAGACCGCCCCGCATTCGCGAACCTCGGTGCGGTCCACCCCTCGCGGCCGTTGAGCCTGGAAACGGCGGCACCGCAGAGTCCCCGGACCGGCGACATCCAGCGCGTGATCGACCTCGTGTGCCCGTTGGGATTCGGCCAGCGGGCGCTCATTGTGTCCCCGCCCAAAGCCGGGAAGACGATCGTGTTGCAGGCCGTGGCCGAAGGGGTGGCGCAGAACTTCCCGGGCACGGAGCTGCTCATTCTCCTGGTGGACGAACGGCCGGAAGAAGTGAGCGAGATGATCGACTGGGGTCACGGTGAGGTCGTGGCATCCAGCTTCGACCTGCCTCACGAACGGCACGTCGCGGTCGCGGACATGGTGTTCGAACACGCGCGACGCCAGGTCGAACTCGGTCGCGACGTCGTGATCGTCCTCGACTCGCTGACCCGCCTGGCGCGCTCCCACAACACGGCGGGCCGCTCCAGCGGGCGCACCATGTCCGGGGGACTCGATGCGAACGCATTGGCGAAACCCAAGGCGCTGTTCGGATCGGCACGGGCGGTGCCCGACGGGGGATCGCTGACCGTCATCGCGACGGCGCTGGTGGAAACCGAGAGCCGGATGGACGACGTGATCTTCGAAGAGTTCAAGGGGACCGGCAACGCCGAGCTGCGTCTCACCCGTGAGCTGGCCGACCGGCGGATTTACCCCGCGGTGGACGTGGCCGCCAGCGGGACGAGACGCGAGGAGCTGCTCGCTCCGCCGGCGGTGGTGACCGCGCGGCAGGAGCTGCGCCGACGCCTGGTGGCGCTGCCGACCGCCCAGGGGATGGAGAACCTGCTCGCGCTGATGCGACGGGCGAAGACGAACGCCGCGCTGCTCGGGGTGGGGACCGAGGCCGCTTAGCGCACCGGCTGGCGGAGAATGGTCCGGAGCCTCGCGGAGGCGACGCGTCGCGGGTCCGACAGGTAGATCTCGTGGTGCCGTCCGTGCGGCCGCAGGCGGTGGGCGCGGGCGAACGCCAGCATGGCACCGATCGTGGCATGCTCCGCCCGGTAGGGACCGCGGTGCAGCATCTGCACGCATTTCCCTTCGCGCAGCATTTCCAGTCGCACGGGCACCGGGAGGGCTCGCCCCCGCGCAGCGAGCACCCGCCGTGCGGCGAGGAGGTCGCGAGCCGTTACGAACGGTGGCACGCGGATCATCACCTTCCAGCGCCAGGTCCCGACCGGGGAATCGATGAGGAGGCGGCCACGCCGCCCGCCCCACCAGAGCCCTTCGAGCTTCGCGACCGTGAAATCCCGGCCGCGCGCCTTCCTGGCCATCTTGATCGTGAATGCGACGCCGTACAGCACCCCGACGGCCGCGCCGAACGCCGGTCCGTTGGGATCCCCGCGTCCGGCCGCGACCAGGTACTTCGCGGGGCCGACCGTCACCGTCGCCGGTGACCGTGGCGCGACGTATTCCTTCTTGTGTCGCGTGTACAGGTCGACCTTCATTCGGCCTTAGTTTCCTCCGCCCTGGACGATGCGCCGATAGCTGTCCGGATTCCACTGCGGCTTCTGCGCCGCGTTCGCCACGGTCTCACCCAGGTAGTACTCCAGCCGAACGAACCGCGCCTCCTTCTCGGTGTCGATCTTGTCCGGGGTATCGCTGACCTGGTGGTAGTCCGGGTGCAGCCCGCTCGTGAAGAAGAGGATCGGGACGCCTTTGCGGGCGAAATTGTAGTGATCCGACCGGAAGTAGAGGTTTTCCTGGGGCCACCGGTCGCCCACGGGGGTCATGTGCAGCTCGGGATGCGCCGCCGCCACCTGATCGAGAGTGGTGCCCAAGTCTGAGTGCTCACGGCCGATGACGACCATCGAGTCCCGCAACGTGTCGGATCGTCCGACCATGTCGCTGTTCAGATCCGCCACGATGCTCTCGACCGGGACCGTCGGATGGTCGGCGAAATAGGCGCTGCCCCAGAGCCCACGCTCCTCGCCGCTCACGGTCAGAAAGATGAGCGAGCGTTTGGGTCGAACCGGCGCGGACGCGAAGGCCCCGGCGAGCTCCAGGACCGCGACTGATCCCGTGCCGTCGTCATCGGCGCCGTTGCAGATCGAGTCGGCGCCCCTGGGACTGCACCCTTCGCCGTCCTTCGGCATGCCGATGTGATCCATGTGGCCGCTGAACACCACGAACTGGTGCTTCAAGACCGGATCGGAGCCTTCCAGCATGCCGACCACGTTCGGGGCGCCGGTGCGCTGCACCAGCCGCCGCGGCAGATTGACGTGGACCGTGAGGCCGGAAACCGCGCGCGCCGCGAGCGGCCCGGTGGCTCCGGCTCGCGCCGAATCGAGATTCACGCCCGCTTGGGCGAGCCACGCCCGGGCGGCGGCGCCGCGAATCGCGAGGATAGGCGGAATCACGATCCCCCCTCCCGCGTTGGGATTCTCCACGACCCGTCCCGCCTGATTGGGAAACTGAGCCCATGCGGAATCGGGCAGGTCGAGGATCGCCACCACGGCGGCTGGATGGCGCTGGAGCAGAGCACCCGCACCCGCAAATCCGGTCGCGCCGATCGGGACGATGGCGATCTTTCCGGTGGTCAGCGCCGAATCGAGCCCGCCCCCCGATTGCGGCGTTCCCGTGACGAGAATCGCGTCTTCCGCGACACGATCCGCGATGGGCGTCCCCTGAATGAACTTCATGTCCTGTCCGAGCGTCCAGCGCACCGACGCGGTGCCGCTCGCCCAGACGGCGGCGCTGTCGGCGACGGATTCGTAGACGTTCAGCGGATAGCGCTGCAGGTAGCCGCCGCTGTCGCCGGCCGGCGTCAGGCCGAAGCGCCGAAACTCAGCGGCGACATATCCGGCCATCTTCTCGAGCTCTGGGGAGGGGGTCGCCCGGCCGCGCATCGAGTCGTCCGCGATGCGGTAGATGCGCTGGCGGACGTCCTCGGCGGTAATGGAGGCGACACCGCGTTGCGCGGAAGGCACCGCGGCCGGCGCCGGCGCCACGGCCGGTGATGGCATGTGACCCGAGCTACAGGCGAGGGCGGCGGCGAGCGGCGTGACGCTAAGGAAACGCATGAATGCACCCCGAGCGGTGAGCGGAACACGAACCGAGGATCGGCTTCCGGGGCCACAAACTAGCACGCCCGTCCGCGGTCGACCACGGACGGGCGCGTCAGCGAGTTGCAAGCCGCGGTGCTACGGGCGGCGCCGGCGCAGCTCGGGTTTCTGAGGAGACTTGTCCTTCGCCGGAGCGGGATCCCGCCCACGGCGTGGCGCCGCCTGCGGCGTTTCACGCGGTGGCTGCACACGCGGCTCGACCTGTGGCCGGCGCGGCTGCGGATCCGCCCCGTGCGGGGCGTCGTGGTTGTCCTTCCCCCGATCACGCCACTGATCGCGTCCCGGTTCGGGCCTCCCCCCCTGATCGCCCTGCCGGGAGGGCGGGTTGGGCCGTTCCGACGGCGGCGGGCGGCGGTCGTCGCCGGCCCGGGGACGCTGCTCGGGCTGCCCCTGGTGGTCGTCCGGGCGTCGTGCCCGCTCGTCGGGCCTGGCGTCCGGTCGATTGTCACCATCACGGGGATCAGCCGACCGCGGCCGGTCCGGACGCGCGCCGGCGTCCGGCCGGTCGGGGGTGGGGCGCCGACGACGCACTACATCGGGCACGGGGATCGAGCCGCGACCACCCAGATCGGCACCGCGGACTCCCCGGCGCCCGTTGTCGTTCACCGGCCGTTCACGCTCACGAGTTACGAACCGGTCGTCGCCGACGCCATTGCGATCCTTAAAGATGAAACGGGGCTGGGGCCGCAACGGCCGGGTAAAGACGACGCGCCGGCCACCGTAATAGCGATAGGGGTAGTAGTAGGGATCGTCGAATACCACGATCCGGAAGCGCACGCAGGAATAATCGTACGGATTCCAATAGGAAAAGGTCGCGTAGCTGTGGCAGTCGTAGCACAGGAACCGTGGGTAGTCGTACTGTCGATCCACGTAATAGGGGGTGATGTCATAGTCCCAATCGTCGCTTCCCGAAACGATGCGCTCGGCCAGGTCGGTCAGCGCGACATAGGGGTCCCCACGCACGCGGCCGTCGGCGATCACCCGGTAGTCCCAGTGGTCTCCGCTCGTGATCGCGTCGAAGTCGAACGGGTCGGCCGACGCGACCGCGAAGATGTAGCCGACGCCGGGGTAGTCGTCGATCTCGAAGGCGTCATCGCCATGACCACCTTCAACCGCGAACTCGTGGCCGGCGCGCACGAAGTCATCGTCCCAGGGGTCTCGCGGGAACAGCACGCGCACCCGCCCATCGGTGTCGACCCGGAACAGCGCGACGTACGCATCGTGGTCGGCGCGCAGGAAGACGCGGGCGTCCTCCCCGGTATGGAACGGATCGTCGCCGCGGTTGGTCCAGACCTCCACGCGGGGGCGATCGAGAGTGGTGCCGGCGATGACCGGCATCGGAACAGAGCGGCCGCCGAGGGCGGTGAACAGCACGATGGTTGCGAGCATAGGTCCTCCGGGCCACCGGAAGGGCACGAGACATGCCATGTCAGTGTCCATCTTAAGTCGATATCTCATATGCAGTTACACAGCTGCTCATCGCCGCAATCGGGTCGTAATGTCCTCTACCACGGACACCCGACCGCCCCTACCTTCCGCGAGCCATGACCCCGAGAGAACGCCTGGACCTGCTCGATCCCACCGAAGTCGCGCGACTGGGCGGTGTGGAGATCGTCGCTGAGGGGGTCGTCGAGGGCTTTCTCTCGGGGCTGCATCGGTCCCCGTTCCGCGGATTCTCCGTCGAGTTCACCGAGCACCGTGCGTACCAGCCCGGCGATGAGCCGCGCTATCTCGACTGGCGGATTCTGGCCCGCTCCGACCGTCTCTTCGTGAAGCAGTTCGAGGAAGAGACGAACCTCCGCGCCATGATCCTGCTGGACGCGAGCCGGTCGATGTCGTGGCGCGGCGCTCCCGAGCGCCTGACGAAGCGGGAATACGCGCAGCGGCTGGCGGCAGCGTTGGGGCTGATTCTGTTGCGGCAGCGGGACGCCACCGGGCTCATCACGTTCGACGACGCGGTGCGGGACGTGGTCCCCCCACGCGTGAAGTCGGGACAGTGGCGGCGCCTGCTGCACGGCATCGTGGCGGTCCCGGAAGGGCGGGGGACCGCGGCCGAGCCCGCCCTGCGTCAGGTCACGTCGTTACTGGTGCGCCGGGGCCTGGTCGTGTTCATCTCCGACCTCCTGTTGGACCGCAGCCTCGCGCTCGTCGCGCTTCGTTTCCTGCGTCATCGCGGGCACCAGGTCGTCGTCCTGCACATCATGGATCCGGCGGAGCGCACCCTCACCGGGCCACCCGAGGTGCGATTCCGCGACCCGGAGTCCGATGAGAGCCTGGTCGTGCGGCCGCGAGAGCTGGCGCGGGCATATCGGGATGCCGTGCAGCACGAGATCGCGGCGTGGCGATCCGCGTGCCGCCGTCACGGCATCAGCTATCACGACGTAACGACCGACGAGCCGTTCGGCCGCGTGCTGCGCCGTCTCACGTGATCTTCCTGCATCCGCTGGCCCTGCTCGGCATCGCGGCCGCTGCGATCCCGGCGCTGCTGCACCTGTTCCAGCGCCGCGTCCCGCCGGAGGTCGAGTTTCCGCCGCTGCGCTACCTGAGTGAGGCCGAACGGCGCAGCGCCCGGCGGCTGCGCCTGCGCCACCTGCTGTTGCTGCTTCTGCGCACGGCGTTGATCGTGGTGGTCGTACTCGCGGCCGCGCGCCCGCTCGTCCCATCCCACCGGTCCGGCGCGGCCCACCCACCGACCGCGCTCGCGCTCGTCCTCGACAATTCGTTGTCGTCGGGTGCCGTGATGGGCGGGCAGGTGACGCTCGATCGCCTGAAGACGGCGGCGCGCGCGGTGCTGCGACAGGCAAGCCCCGACGACCGGCTGTGGCTGGTGCTGGCGGATGGGGTCGTCCGCGCCGATGGCCGTGAGGAGCTACTGTCCGCGTTGGAGAGCGCCACCGCCGAGGCCCGGCGGCTCGATCTCGTCGCCGCGGTACGAGCAGCCGCGCAGGTCGTAGGGGCCGATCCGGCGGTGGTACGCGAAGTCCTCGTGATCAGCGACCTTCAGGGAACGGCGCTGGAGAGCGACCGGGTCAGCCTCCCCGCCGGGGTGCGGGTGTTGGCGCTCGCGCCGCGCCCCTCGCCACCGAATCGCGGAATCGACGCGGCCCGGATTGCGTCGGGAGCGGCGGTCGTGACGGTGGGCGGCACGCCGGGCTCGGGAGAGGTCCCAGTCACGCTGCGCCTCCGCGGTCGAGACGTGGGTCGGGGCCTGGCGACGGCGGGCACGACGGTGACCCTGCCTGTGGGAGATCCGGGGCCGGGGTGGTGGGTCGGCGAGGTGGCCGTGGAGCCCGACGAGCTGCGCGCGGACGACCGGCGTCTCGTCGTATGGCATGCCGTGCCGCCAGCCCGGGTGGCGGTGGGTTCGGGAGCGGGCCCGTTCGTCAGTGCCGGGCTCGAGGTACTGCGGGCGGGGGGTCGAGTCGCCGACGGCGCCGGCGTGACGATCGCCGACCGGCCGGCGACCGGCGCGTCGGTCGTCCTCCCGCCGGCGGACCCCGCGCTCCTGGGTCAGGTGAACCGGGCGCTCGCCGCCCGAGGTGTCGGCTGGCGATTCGGACCGGCGGGGACTCCCGGTCTCATCAGCGGTGCGGGCATCGAGGGCGTCCCGGTGACGCGGCGTCAGCGTCTCGACGGGACGGACAGCGGGGCCGTGCTGGCGCGCGTCAACGGCGAGCCGTGGGTGGTCGCGGCCGGCGGGATCGTGCTGCTGGGGAGCCGACTCGACACGGCATGGACGGCACTGCCCACCACACCGGCCTTCGTACCGTTCCTCGATGGCCTCGTCAACCGCTTCGCGCGGGGAGAGACCGTCGTCGAAGAGCGAGAGGGTCCGGTTCGCGTCGCGTTCCGTACGGTCGGCGCCGACACCGTCGGGGCCATCGTGTACGGGCCGGATCCGCGGGAGTCCGATCTCACGCCCGCGGAGCCGAGTCGCATTCGCAGCGCACTCGGGGCGGAGCTGGTGGCGGATGACGGGTTTGCCGAAGCGGCGTTCGCCGGGCTGCGCCGTGCGGACATGAGCGGCCTCCTCCTGCTGGTCGCCTTGCTCCTGGCGCTCGCGGAGCTCGCGGCGGCGACGCTGGCGCGGTGATGTCGCTCGAGTTCCTGCTCGACCGACTGGACGACCTCCCGGCCACCCGCGCGCTGGCCGAGCACCTGCCGGGCGGGGGAGAACGGATGGCCGTCGGCGGGCTGCCGGGCTCGAGCCCCGCCGTGCTGGTCGCCGCGCTCGCCCGCCGTCTCCCGCAACGGCTGTTCGTCGTCATCGCGCCGGCTCCGGCCGATGGTGAGCGCTGGCTCGCCGATCTCCTGGCCCTGCGCACCGGTGGCGTGGTGCTCTACCCGCAGCGCGAAAGCCTCGGCGTGGACGAGCCCCACGTGGAGATCGCGGGTGAGCGGGTGGAGACCGTGGAATCGTTGTTGTCAGCGACGGCGCGCATCGTGGTGACGACCGCGCGGGCGAGCGCAGAGCGCACTGGGGTGCCGGCCGCGCTGGCGCGGGCGCGACTGGATCTCTCTCCCGGAGCCGGAGGCGGTGGGGGAGGCGCGTCGTTGACGTCCGTGATCGAGCGACTCACGACCATGGGATATGCCCGGACGCCGATGGTGACCGAAGTCGCCGAATTCAGCGTGCGAGGCGGGATCCTGGATGTGTATGGATACGGGATGGCCGGACCGGCACGCATCGAATGGTGGGGCGACGAGGTCGTTTCGCTGCGGTCGTTCGATCTGGACACACAGCGATCGGGCGAAGCCCTCGATCGCGTGACGGTGCTGCCGGTGCGGTCGGAGGCGGGGGTGCCGGACGGGGGCGATGTCGTGCGCACCTCGCTCCTCGAGCTGCTCCCGGCCGAGGCGTTGGTCGTGCTCGATCAGGAGAGCGCGATCGAGCACGAAGTGGATCGCGGCTGGAGCGAGGCGGCCCATCACGTCGAAGTCGCTCGGCGGATGGGGGCGGACGCGCCGCCGCGTGAGCAGCTCTTCGTGGCCCCAGCGGACTGGCGGGCGGCGATCGGCCGGTTCGGTCGTCTCGTACCGGGAGTCGTCGACACGGAACAGTGCTTTCCCCTGGCGCCTCCGGAAGCGATCGACCGCGATCTCAAACGGCTGCGTCAGGTCGTCGCGTCGCCTCCGCCGACGGTCATTCTGTGCGACAACGAGGGCCAGCGCGAGCGCCTCGAGGACCTGCTCGAGGACGGGCCCGGGGGAGCGACTCTCGTGGTCGGCGCGCTCGACGCCGGGTTCCTGATGCCGGCGCTGCGGGTGCTCACCGATCACGAAATCTTCCGCCGCGCCCGGCGCCTGCGGCGGCCGCGCCGCTACCGCAGCGCGACGGTGTCGGCGGCCGCACGCCCCCTCGCGCCGGGCGAATTCGTCGTGCATCTGGAGCACGGCATCGGGATCTTTCGAGGGCTGCAGACCATTCCCGTCGGCGAGGCCACGCTGGAAGTGGCGGTGGTCGAGTACGAGGGCGGCGACCGCCTCAACGTTCCACTCTACCGTCTGGATCAGCTCGAGCCCTACCGCGCCCCCGGTGGCGGAGATGGCGAAGCGCCGCCGCCGCGCCTGCACCGGCTCGGCGGCACGAGCTGGCAGCGGCAGCGGGACAAGACCCGCACCGCGATCCGGGCCATGACCCAGGAGCTGCTCGCGTTGTACGCGCGACGCGAGCTCTCGCCCGGATTCGCGTTCCCGCCCGATACGCCGTGGCAACGCGAGCTCGAATCCGCTTTTCTGTACGAGGACACCCCGGATCAGGTGCGCGCGACGGTCGAGGTCAAGCGCGACATGGAGCGGCCGCGGCCGATGGATCGCCTGCTGGTGGGCGACGTGGGGTACGGCAAGACGGAAGTCGCGCTGCGCGCCGCGTTCAAGGCCGTCCAGGCCGGGAAACAGGTGGCGGTGCTCGTGCCGACGACGATTCTGGCCGAGCAGCACGGCCGAACGTTCCGTGAGCGGCTGGCGGACTATCCCGTGCGTCTCGAGGTGCTGTCGCGGTTCCGCTCCCCGCGGGAGATCGTGGCCGCGCGCGCGCGGCTGGAGGACGGATCGCTCGATGTGGTGATCGGCACGCACCGGCTGCTGTCGCCCGACGTGACGTTCAAGGACCTCGGACTCGTGATCGTGGATGAGGAGCACCGGTTCGGCGTGCGGCACAAGGAACGTCTCAAGGCGCTGAAGCTCGCCGTGGACGTCCTCACTCTCACCGCGACGCCGATCCCGCGTACCCTGCACTTGTCCCTCGCGGGACTGCGGGACATGACCTTGCTCGAGACGCCGCCGAAAGACCGCTCACCGGTGCTCACGTTCGTCGAGCCATGGGACGACGGTTTGCTCGAAGAGGCGATGGCGCGGGAACTCGACCGGGGCGGGCAGGTGTATTTCGTCCACAACCGCATCGAGACGATCGACACGATCGCCGCGCGGGTGCGGGTGCTGGCGCCGCGCGCGCGGGTGGCCGTGGCCCATGGACAAATGAAAGAGGCGGACCTGGACCGCGTCATGGGCCGGTTCGTGGTGGGCGAAGTGGACGTGCTGGTGTCCACGATGATCGTCGAATCGGGGCTGGATGTCCCGAACGCGAACACCATGATCGTCGATCGCGCGGATCGGTTCGGGCTGGCGCAGCTGTACCAGCTGCGCGGGCGGGTGGGCCGGAGTCATCGCCGCGCGTCGTGCTATCTGCTGGTTCCGGACCTCACCGACCCGGACGCGGAGGAGCGACTGGCGGTGCTCGAGCATCACACCGATCTCGGGTCCGGTTATCGGATCGCGTTGCGCGATCTCGAGCTCCGCGGCGCGGGCAATCTGCTCGGCGCCGAGCAGTCGGGTCAGGTGCAGGCGGTCGGCTTCGATACGTATCTGCGATGGCTCGAAGACGAAGTGCGTGCGCTGAAGGGGGAGGAGGGTGCGGGGAGCGGTACACTGCCCGCTCCGGAGGTTGTCTTCGACCAACCGGCGCACTTGCCGGACGACTATGTGTCCGATCACGCATCGAAGCTGGACGTGTACCGGCGACTGGCGCGGGCGGAGCGGCCTGGCGAGATTCCAGCGGTTCGCGAGGAGCTGCGCGATCGCTTCGGGCCGCTGCCTCCGGAAGCGGAGCGTTTGTTGCTCGTGACGGAACTCCGCGCGCTTGGCGCCCGGGCGGGATTGGAGACGATCCTGGTGCGGGGCGACGAGGCGCGGCTCACGTTTCGACGGGACGCCCGCCCGCGGATGGCGGGGCTGACGGCAGCACTCGATGCGGTGCAGTTCGCCGCCGACGTCCGCCGCACCGTCCCCCTCTCGCTGCGGCTGCGCCGGCTCGGGGGCGAGATGATCGGCCCCGGCCTGGTCCGGGCCCTCACGGTGGTTTCGGCCGAACCCTGACGGGAAGAGGAGTCACTGCATGCATCGACTGGCGTCCGTGATGGTCGTAGTGGCTGTGGCGGGATGCTCCGTGCTCCGGGATGCATTTTCCGCGCACCCCGAGGGGGCTGCGCAGGCGGCCGGACAGACGCTGAGCGTCGAGCGGCTGGCGGAAATCGCTTCGCGCGTCAAAGGCATGCCGCTGCAGCCGACCAGCCTGAGGCAACTCGCCGCCACCTACGTGAATTTCACGCTGTTCGCCATGGCCATGGCCGACGGGGAGTCGCTGACCGACACGTCCGTCGTGGCGCGGGCGATGTGGCCGGTCGTGTCGCAGCTGAAGTTCTATCATTTTCATGACCGGCTGACCGCGAGCCGCCAGCCGACCGATCGTCAGGTCGATTCGCTCTACACCGCCGGCGACCTGCGCGCGTTTCAGCATCTGCTGATCGCCGTCCCGCAGAGCGCCGCGCCACCGGTGATCCAGCAAAAGCAGGCGCAGGTCAACGCCCTGTGGCGCCAGCTCGTCACGACCGGCGGCGCGAATTTCGCCGCGGTGGCCCGACGCAGCTCGGAGGACCCGGGCTCGAAGGCCTCGGGCGGGATGCTGGGCGTCAGTCCCCGCGGCCGGTTCGTGTCGCAGTTCGAGGATGCCGCTTGGCAGCTCGCCCCGGGGGCGATGTCGGGTGTGGTCCGGACGCCGTTCGGCTTCCATATCATCCGCCGCCCGCCGCTCGCGGAGATCCGGGACAGCTTCGCCGACGGGGTTCGCGCCATCCTCATGGCGCAGTTCGATTCCTCGTATCTCGCCGATCTCTCGAAGCAACGGGAGATCCACGTCTCCGGCGGAGCCGGGGAAGCGATCCGGGCGACCCTGGAGGATCTGGATGGGGCGGAGCGCAGCAATCAGCGCCTGGCCACCTATCGGGGTGGCGACTTCAAGATGAAGGACT
>Ga0326731_1000345_pt1 | contig 11925 bp, 12 predicted proteins | sample MHFSIPfraction_FD_207645 | JGI IMG/M metagenome (GOLD analysis project Ga0326731, IMG submission 207645) | Lab enriched peat soil microbial communities from Michigan Hollow, Ithaca, NY, United States - MHF9FY SIP fraction | ecosystem: Environmental > Terrestrial > Soil > Wetlands > Peat | place...
CACTTCCCCGAGGTCATGGACGTCGAGTTCACCGCCCAGCTCGAGGAGTCGCTCGACAAGATCGAGGACGGCGACGCGGACTGGGTGAAGACGGTGGAGGCCTTCTACAAGCAGTTCTCGCGCGACCTGAAGGCGGCCGGCAAGAAGATGGACAACGTCAAGGTCGGCATCGACGCGGGGCAGGAATGCCCGGAGTGCGGCAAGCCGCTGCTCGAGAAGTGGGGCCGCTTCGGCAAGTTCCTGGCCTGCTCGGCCTATCCCGACTGCAAGTTCACCAAGGACATGAGCGGCGGGCGGGAGCGGCCGGCCGACCAGCCGACCGACGAGATCTGTCCGACCTGCAGCCGGCCGATGGTCATCAAGCACGGGCGCTTCGGCAAGTTCATCGCCTGCTCGGGCTATCCGGAGTGCAAGACCACCAAACCGGTCACGCTCGGGATCACGTGCCCGCAGCCGGGGTGCGGCGGCCAGCTGGTCGAGAAGCGCACCCGGAAGGGCAAGACCTTCTACGCGTGCACGAACTACCCCACCTGCACGTTCGCGGTGTGGACGCGGCCGGTGGCCGAGCCGTGCCCCAAGTGCGCGGCGCCGTTCGTGACCGAGCGGATCGCCCGGGGCGGGAAGATCACCCGGCAGTGCGTCCGCGAGGAGTGCGGCTACCGGCAGGAAGTGGCGCCCACGGTCGCGTAAGCGGCTGCCATGGACGCGGCGGTCGGCTCGTTTCTCGAGTACCTGGGCGTGGAGCGCGGATCGTCGCCCCACACCCTCCGCAGCTACGCGACGGACCTGACCGAGTTCACCCGCTTCCTGGCCGACGAGAAGATCGGCGGCCTCGCGGAGGCGGACACCCGGGCGGTCCGCGCGTACCTGGGGCGCCTTCACCAGCGCCGGCTGTCCAAGGCCACCATCGCGCGCAAGCTGGCCGCGGTCCGCAGCTGCTTTCGCTTCCTGGCCCGCCGCGGTGCCCTCGAGGTGAACCCGGCCCGGCAGGTTCGGAGCCCGCGTCTGGGTCGCCGGCTGCCGTCGTTCCTGCCCAAGGACGAGGCGACCCAGCTGCTGGACGCGGGGCCCCTGCCCGGGACCGCGGGCCTGCGGGACCGGGCGCTGGTGGAGCTGCTCTACGCGAGCGGCCTGCGGGTCGCCGAGTGCTGCGGCCTGGATGTGGACGACCTCGACGAGGGTCGGCGCACCGTGCGCGTGGTCGGCAAGGGCGACAAGGAGCGGGTCGTGCCGGTGGGCGAGACCGCGCTCGAGGCGCTGGCCGCCTACCTGGCCATGCGGGGGCGGGCCCGCGGCGCGCTGTTCCGGAACGCGCGGGGAGGGCGTCTGACCACCCGGAGCGCTCTCCGCATCGTCAAGGGCCTGGCCCGACGGGCCGGCCTCGGCCAGCGGGTCACCCCCCACACCCTGCGCCACAGCTTCGCCACCCACATGCTCGGGGAGGGGGCGGACCTCCGGTTGATCCAGGAGCTGCTCGGCCATAGCCGGCTCTCGACCACTCAGCGGTACACTCACGTGAGCCCGGAGCACCTGATGCGGGTGTACGATGCGACGCATCCCCGGGCCACCTGAGAGGAACCACTCGAAGCGATGACGTCCGCCGGCTCCGTGATCCACGCCACGACCGTGGTCTCCGTCCGGCACCGCGGGCGGGTCGCGGTGGCCGGGGACGGGCAGGTCTCGGTGGGCCAGACCATCATGAAGGCGGGCGCCCGCAAGGTGCGCCGGATGCACCACGACCGGGTGCTGGTCGGCTTCGCGGGCGCCGCCGCCGACGCCTTCACGCTCTTCGCCCGCTTCGAGGCGAAGCTCGAGGAGCATCGGGGCAACCTCGCCCGCGCCGCGGTGGAGCTGGCCAAGGAGTGGCGCATGGACCGGGTGCTGCGACGGCTTGAGGCCCTGCTCGCGGTGGCGGACGCAGAGTCGACCTTCATCCTGTCCGGCACCGGCGACGTGATCGAGCCCGACGACGGCCTGGTCGGCATCGGGTCCGGCGGGCCCTACGCCCTGGCCGCGGCGCGGGCTCTCCGCGCGCACAGCGATCTCGACGCGTCCCAGATCGCCGAGCAGGCCATCCGGATCGCGGCCGGCATCTGCGTCTACACCAACGACCAGATCACGGTGCTCACGCTCTGATGGGCGCCATGACCGGCCTCACGCCCGTCCAGATCACCTCCGAGCTCGATCGCTACATCGTGGGCCAGGGCAAGGCCAAGCGCGCGGTGGCGATCGCGCTCCGCAACCGCTGGCGGCGGCAGAACCTGCCCCCGGAGCTGCGGGACGAGGTGGCGCCGAAGAACATCATCATGATCGGGCCCACCGGGGTAGGGAAGACCGAGATCGCCCGCCGCCTGGCCAAGCTCTCCCAGGCGCCGTTCATCAAGGTCGAGGCCTCCAAGTACACCGAGGTGGGCTACGTGGGGCGCGACGTGGAGTCGATGATCCGCGACCTCACCGAGCTGGCCGTGACCATGGTGAAGGCCGAGATGGCGGCCGCGGTGCGGGAGCGCGCGGAGAACCTGGCCGAGGAGCGCCTGCTCGACCTCCTGCTGCCCCGGCGGCCGGGGGAGGCGTTCGTGAGCGGCACGCTCGAGGAGGTCTCGCCCGACGCCTCGCGCGACGCCACCCGCGACAAGCTCCGCGCGCAGCTCCGCACCGGCAAGCTCGACGATCGCCCCATCGAGATGGACGTCCAGGCGCAGGCCGGGCCCATGTTCGAGGTGTTCCCCGGGCAGGGCATGGAGGAGATCGGGATCAACCTGAAGGACATGCTCTCGAACCTCATGCCCGGGCGCACCCGGCGCCGGCGCGTCAAGGTCGGGGAGGCGCGGCGCCTCCTCGCCCAGGAGGAGGCCCAGAAGCTGGTGGACGTCGACGAGGCGGTGGGCCAGGCGATCCGCCGGGTGGAAGACTCCGGGATCGTCTTCCTCGACGAGCTGGACAAGATCGCGGGCCGCGAGGGCGGGCGGGGCCCCGACGTCTCGCGGGAGGGCGTGCAGCGGGACCTCCTGCCGATCGTGGAGGGCTCGACGGTGACCACCAAGTACGGGATGGTCCGGACCGATCACATCCTGTTCATCGCGGCGGGGGCCTTCCACGTGGCGAAGCCGGCCGACCTCATCCCCGAGCTGCAGGGCCGATTCCCGATCCGGGTCGAGCTGGAGCCCTTGACGCAGCACGATTTTATCCGCATTCTGAGCGAACCTCAGAACGCCCTGATCCGGCAGTACGTGGAGCTCTTGAGGACGGAAGGGGTGACGCTCTCCTTCACGCCGGACGCGGTCGAGGCCATCGCCGAGATCGCGTGCACCGTGAACCAGCGCGCCGAGAACATCGGGGCCCGCCGCCTGTACACGGTGATGGAGCGGCTCCTGGAGGACGTCTCCTTCGACGCGCCCAGCATGAGCGGGCGGGAGCTCGTGATCGACGCAGAGTACGTGAACTCGCACCTCGCCGACGTGGTGAAGGACGAGGATCTCTCCCGCTACATCTTATAAGGACGGACGAGCGTACGATGGCGACCCCCGAGCTGGTCCAGCGCGCCGAGGTGCTGATCGAGGCGCTGCCGTATATCCGCGCCTTCCAGGGCAAGACCCTCGTGATCAAGTACGGGGGCGCGGCCATGGAGCAGGCCGACCTCAAGGAGCAGTTCGCCAAGGACGTGCTCCTGCTCCGGCTGGTCGGCATCCGCCCCGTCATCGTGCACGGCGGGGGGCCGCAGATCGGAGCGCTGATGAAGCGGCTCGGCAAGGAGCCCCGGTTCGTGGGCGGCATGCGGGTCACCGACGAGGAGACCGTCCAGATCGTCGAGATGGTCCTGGTCGGCAAGATCAACAAGGAGATCGTGGGTCTGATCAACCTCCACGGGGGGCGGGCGGTGGGGCTCTCCGGCAAGGACGCGAGCCTGCTGCGGGCCCGCAAGCGCCTGCACCGGCTGCCCGACGGCACCTCGGTCGACATCGGCCTCGTGGGCGAGGTGGAGGCGGTCAACCCCGAGCCGATCCGCCTGCTCGAGGAGAACGGGTTCATCCCAGTGATCGCGCCGGTCGGGGTGGGGGAGAGCGGCGAGACGTACAACATCAACGCGGACCTGGTGGCGGGCGACGTGGCCGCGGCGCTGTTCGCCGAGAAGCTCATCCACCTGACCGACGTGACCGGCATCAATGGGGAGGACGGGCGGCTGGTCTCGACCCTGACCAAGCGCGACGCGGAGCGGCTGATCAAGGCGGGCGTCATCGACGGGGGCATGCTCCCCAAGGTGGAGTCCTCGCTGCGGGCGCTCACCGGCGGGGCTCAGAAGGCCCACATCATCGACGGCCGCGTTCCCCACGCAATCCTCCTCGAGGTCCTCACCAAAGAGGGTATCGGTACAGAAATCGTGCTGTGAGTCGCTGTCACCAGCGAGGCTTGTGGCTGGGCGAGGTGAAGCCGAAGGCGAGCCGAGCGAAATGAGGGAGTCATGACCGACACGAAGACGCTGATCGAGTGGGCGGACAAGCACCTGATGAACACCGCCAAGCGCGCCCCGGTGGCGCTGGTGCGCGGCGACGGGGTGCGGGTGTGGGACAGCGACGGCAAGGAGTACCTCGACTTCACCGGCGGCATCGCGGTGACCGCGCTCGGGCACAGCCACCCCAAGGTGGTGGGCACGATGCGCGAGCAGGCGGCCACCCTGCTCCACGTCTCCAACCTCTTCTACATCCCCCAGCAGACCCAGCTCGCCAAGCTGCTCTGCGACCACTCCTTCGCCGATCGGGTGTTCTTCTCGAACTCGGGCGCGGAGGCCAACGAGTCCGCGATCAAGCTCGCCCGCAAGTGGGCCAAGGAGCACGGGGCCAGCGATCGCGGGGACATCATCACGATGCGGGGCGGCTTCCACGGCCGCACCCTGGCCACCGTCACCGCGACCGCGCAGGAGAAGTACCATCACGGCTTCGAGCCGCTGCCGGGCGGGTTCAAGTACGTGCCGTTCAACGACCTGCGCGCGGTGGAGCGGGGCATCGACAGCCACACCGCCGCGGTCATGGTCGAGCCGATCCAGGGTGAGGGCGGGGTCAACATCCCCGACGACGGCTACCTCCCCGGCCTCCGCAAGCTCTGCGACGAGGCCGGCGTCCTGCTGGTGCTGGACGAGATCCAGACCGGCATGGGCCGCACCGGCCGGCTCTGGGGCTACGAGCACTCCGGGATCGAGCCCGACATCATGACGCTGGCCAAGGCCCTCGCCAACGGAGTGCCGATCGGCGCCACCTTGGCCACCGAGAGCGTGGCGTCCGCGTTCACGCCCGGCACCCACGGCTCCACGTTCGGCGGCAACCCGTTCGCGACCGCGGTCGGCCTCACCGTCTTCACCACCATGATGGAGGAGCGGCTGCCCGAGCGGGCGGCCACCACCGGTCGCCTGCTGCGCGATCAGCTCGAGGCGGTTCGCGCGCGTCAGCCGAAGGCGGCGACCGCGGTGCGGGGCCGGGGCCTGCTGGTCGGCATGGACCTGGTGCCGCCGGTCGCCGACGTGATCTCGGCCTGCCGCCAGCGGGGCCTGCTCGCGCTCAGCGCGGGCGACAACGCCCTCCGACTCGCGCCGCCCCTGGTGGTGGACGAGGCCTCGGTGCGGCGCGCGGTCGAGATCATCGACCAGGCCCTGGCCGGCTTCGCGCGGTGAAGCACTTCCTCTCGATCCGCGACCTGTCCCGGGAGGACCTCCCGCGCCTCTTCGCGCTCATGGCCGAGCTCAAGGCCCGCACCAAGGCGCGCGACCGGTCGACCCCGCTCCCCGGGCGCACCATGGCCCTGATCTTCGAGAAGCCGTCGCTCCGCACGCGCGTCACCTTCGAGGTCGCGATGGTGCAGCTGGGGGGCGCCGCGGTGTACCTGGCCGCGCAGGAGATCGGGATGGGCAAGCGCGAGTCGGTGCCCGACGTCGCCCGCAACCTCTCGCGCTGGGTGGACGTGGTGGCGGCCCGCGTGTTCTCGCACAAGACCCTCGAGCAGCTCGCGGCCAACGCCTCGATCCCGGTGATCAACGGGCTGTCGGACCTCGAGCATCCCTGCCAGGCCATGGCCGATTTCTTCACGCTCTGGGAGCGCGGCATGGACCTGGCCAAGCTGCGGCTGGCCTGGGTGGGCGACGGCAACAACGTCTGCAACTCGCTCCTGCTGGTGGGGTCCATGCTGGGCACCACCGCGGTCGTGGCCACCCCGCCCGGCTACGAGCCGGACGCGGGGGTGCTGGAAGCCTGCCGGGCGATGGGCGGGCGCGTGCGGGTCACCACCGAGGCCCGCGAGGCGATCGAGGACGCCGACGTGGTCTACACCGACACCTGGATCAGCATGGGGCAGGAGGGCGATCGCGAGCAGCGGCTCGAGGCGTTCCAGCGCTACCAGGTCAACGACCGGCTGCTCGCCTTCGCCCCCGGCAACGCGCTGATCATGCACTGCCTGCCCGCCCACCGCGGGGAGGAGATCACGGACGCGGTGCTCGACGGGCCCCGCAGCATGATCCTCGAGCAGGCGGAGAACCGCCTGCACGCGCAGAAGGCCATCATTCTCAACCTGCTGGGTGGGGACCAATCGTGACGAAGACGGTCAAGAAGGTCGTGCTCGCGTACTCGGGAGGCCTCGACACCTCGGTCATCCTCCGCTGGCTCATCGAGACCTATCGCTGCGAGGTCGTCGCCTACTGCGCCGACCTGGGGCAGGGCGAGGAGCTGATCCCGGTGAAGGAGAAGGCGCTCCGCACCGGCGCCTCCACGGTGCACATAGTCGACCTTCGAGAAGAATTCGTCCGCGACTTCGTGTTCCCGATGCTGCGGGCCAACGCGGTCTACGAGGGCTCCTACCTCATGGGCACCTCGATCGCGCGGCCCCTCATCGCCAAGGCTCAAGTGGAGGTGGCGCGGAGAGAGGCGGCGGACGCGGTGAGCCACGGGGCCACCGGCAAGGGCAACGACCAGGTGCGGTTCGAGCTGACCTACGCCGCGCTGGCTCCGGAGCTGACCGTGATCGCGCCGTGGCGGGAGTGGGACCTCAACTCGCGCACCGCCCTCATGGAGTTCGCCCGCCACCACGACATCCCGGTTCCGGTGACCGCGGAGCGGCCGTACTCGACCGACCGCAACCTCTTCCACATCTCGTTCGAGGGCGGCATCCTCGAGGATCCGTGGAGCGAGCCCCCGCCCAAGATGTTCCTGCTCACCAACTCCCCGGAGTCGGCGCCGGACGTTCCGGTCTACGTCGAGCTCGACTACGAGGCGGGCAACCCGGTGGCGGTGGACGGGCGGCGGCTCTCCCCCGCGGCGCTGCTCGAGACGGTCAACCGCCTGGGCGGCGAACACGGGATCGGCCGCGTGGACCTGGTGGAGAACCGCTTCGTGGGCATGAAGTCGCGCGGCGTCTACGAGACGCCCGGCGGCACCATCCTGCACGCGGCCCACCGGGCCCTCGAGTCGATCACGCTCGACCGCGAGGTCCTGCACCTGCGCGACTCGCTGGTGCCCCGCTACGCGGAGATGATCTACTACGGCTTCTGGTTCAGCCCGGAGCGCGAGGCGGTGCAGGGGCTCATCGATGCCGTTCAGCGCGACGTGACCGGCACGGTGCGGCTCAAGCTCTACAAGGGCACCGTCACCGTGGCGGGACGCAAGTCGCCGCGATCTCTCTACCGGACCGACTTCGTCACCTTCGAGGCGGACGAGGTCTACCGGCAGCGCGACGCCGAGGGCTTCATCAATCTCAACGCGCTCCGGCTGAAGATCCGGGCCCTGCGGGGCCGCGCCCGGTAGGCGGTCCCGCGCTCTCGTGATGCGGGTGCACGTGGCGCTGAGCCCGGCCGAGTTCGCCGACGCCCCGGTGTCCGGCCAGACCGTGCTGGCCGTCGACGTGCTGCGGGCGACCAGCGCGGTGGTGGCCGCCTGCGAGGCGGGCTGCCGGCGGGTGGTGCCGGTGCCGGACGAGGCGACGGCGGAGGCGTTGCGCGACGGCGCCGGCGTGGTGCTGGCCGGTGAGCGTGGTGGGCACGCGATCCCCGGCTTCGATCTCGGAAACTCCCCCGACGAGTTCACTCGGGCCCGGGTCGAGGGGCGAATCGTGGTCCTCACCACCACGAACGGCACCGCGGCCATGATGCGGGCCGCCACGGGAGCCGCGGCGGGGCTCGCCGCGCTCACGAACGTGAGCGCGGCGGCCGGCTGGGCGCGTGAGCAGCGGCGCGACGTGACGATCCTGTGCGCGGGCGACAAAGGCGCCTTCTCCCTCGAGGACGCGGTGTGCGCGGGCCTCCTGGTCGCCCGGCTCGCCGACGAGGCCCCCGCGGCGGAGCTCTCCGGGGGGGCCGAGGCCGCGTGGGCGCTCGGCCGCCACTACGCGGGTCGCCTGTCGCGGCTGGCGGAGGATTCGCTCTGGGCCCGGAGGCTGGCCCACCAGGCGCGGGAGGCCGACCTGGCCGCGTGCCTGCGTCAGGACGTGAGCGCGATGGTGCCGGTGTTCGTGGCGGGTGGGTTCGTGGCCGTGAAGCCCGCCCCGGCGGGGCGGGACGCGGCCTCCCCGGGCGCAATGAGGTCCGGCGCGTGAACCTGCCGATCGCGCTCACCCTGTTCCGCATCGTCCTGGTCCCGCCGATCATGGTCTTCCTCATCTCCTCCTCCCGGGTCAGCGTCCTCATCGCGGCGATCATCTTCATCGCGGCCTCGGTGACGGACTGGCTCGACGGCCTGATGGCGCGCCGGTGGAACCAGGTCACCAAGCTCGGCACCCTGCTCGATCCGGTGGCCGACAAGCTGCTGGTGGCCGCGGCGCTGGTGTCGCTGGTCCACGTGGACATGCTGGCGGCGTGGATGGCGGTGGTGATCATCGGGCGAGAGCTGGCGGTGACCGGGCTGCGCGGGGTGTCCCTCTCGATGGGCACGGTGGTGCCGGCCTCGTCGCTGGGCAAGGCCAAGACCGTCTCGCAGTACACCGCGATCACCCTGCTCATCTTGGAGAAGGGAGTCTCGGCGGATCTCGCCGCCTTCCATCTCGTCTCGCGTACCGCACTCTGGGCCGCGCTCGCGCTCACCGTGTTCTCCGGCGCCGACTACTTCTATCGCTTCTTCCTGCACACGAATCCCAAGGACCTCGTTCGGGACCGCGAGCGGTGGCCCTGACCGTCCTGGGGGTGCTGGCCGCGTACCTGATCGGGGCCATCCCGGTCGGCTTCCTCGTGGCGCGCGCCGCGGGCGGTACCGATATCCGCCGGACGGGCAGCGGCAACATCGGAGCCACCAACGTGCTGCGCACGCTCGGGATCGGCCCCGCCGTGCTCACCCTGGTCGGGGACATCGTGAAGGGCTACCTCGCGGTGACCGCGGCGCGCTCCATCGGGACCGGGGCGTGGGCCGCGGCGGCCGGCGCGGTGGCCGCGGTCGCGGGCAACTGCTGGCCGGTGTTCCTCGCCTTCCGCGGCGGCAAGGGCGTGGCCACCGGGCTCGGCGCCTTCCTGGCTCTGATCCCGTGGGCGGTGGCGCCGGCGGCGGGCCTCTGGGTCGTGGTGACCGCGCTGTCCCGCTACGTCTCGCTCGCGTCCATCGTGGCCTGCATGAGCCTCCCGGTGGGTGCGGCGCTCTTGGGTTACCCGCGTCACGCGGTGATCGCGGCGGCGGTGACGGCGGCGATCATCATCTGGCGGCATCGCGAGAACATCGTCCGCCTGTGGAGCGGCAGCGAGCGCCGTCTGGGCGAGCGGGCCCGGACCGCGTGAGCAGCCGGGAGGAGGCCGGCGGCGGCGCGCGCGCCCCGGTGGCGGTGCTCGGCGCCGGGAGCTGGGGCACCGCGCTCGCGATCCACCTGGGCCGCGTCGGCACGCCGGTGCGCCTCTGGGCGCGGGATCCGGCGCTGGCCCAGGCCATGCGCGCGGCACGGGAGAACGCGCGCTATCTCCCCGGGCTCGTCCTGCCGGACGCGGTGGCCATCACCGCGGACGCGGGCGTCGCGCTCGACGCCATCGGCACCGTGCTGATCGCGGTGCCGTCGCACTTCGTCGAGGCGGTCCTGACCAGGGTGGCCGACCAGGTGCCCCCGCGTGCGGTGCTGGTGTCGGCGACCAAGGGCCTCGAGCCCCGGCGGGGTCTGCGCATGTCCCAGCTGCTCGCGGATCGACTGCCCGGCCGCGCGGTCGCGGTCCTGTCGGGGCCGTCGTTCGCGCGCGAGGTGGGCGAGGGCCGGCCGACGGCCCTGGTGGTGGCGTGCGTGGACGAGGTGGTCGCGGTGGATCTCCAGCGCCGTCTGGCCGGCCCCGCCCTGCGCCTGTACACCAACCGCGACGTCCTGGGCGTCGAGCTGGGAGGAGCGCTCAAGAACGTCATGGCCATCGCCACCGGCCTCGTGGACGGGCTCGGGCTCGGCGAGAACGCCCGCGCGGCCCTGATCACCCGGGGGCTGGCCGAGATCGTCCGGCTGGGCACCGCGGTGGGCGCGCAGCCCGCGACGTTCGCCGGCCTGGCGGGCCTGGGCGACCTGGTGCTGACGTGCACCGGCACGCAGAGCCGCAATCACGCGCTCGGCCGGGAGATCGCCCGCGGGCGCCCGCTCGGCCTGATCGAGGCCGGCACCCCGATGGTCGCGGAGGGCGTGCGGACCGTGTCCTCCGCCCTCCGCATGGCCCGCGAGGCGGGCGTGGCGATGCCGATCTGCGAGGAGGTCGCGGCGGTGCTGTTCGCGGGCAAGCCGGTGGCGGAGGCCCTGGCCTCGCTCCTGGCCCGCGAGCCACGGCCCGAGGAGGAGCGGGTGCCGCATGCCTGAGCTCCGTCGCGATCCCGTGGTGGGCCGTTGGGTGATCATCTCCACCGAGCGGGCGCGCCGCCCCTCCGACTTCGCTCCACGCCCGCGTCCACACAAGGGCGGGCCCTGCGTGTTCTGCGGCGGGCAGGAGAGCCAGACGCCCGAGGAAGTCTGGGCGCTGCGGCCGGGACGCGGGGAGCCCAATACCCCCGGCTGGCTGCTCCGGGTGGTGCCGAACAAGTTTCCCGCGCTGCGGATCGAGGGCGAGCTCGAGCCGAGCGGAGAGGGGCTCTACGACCGGATGAACGGGGTGGGGGCCCACGAGGTCGTGATCGAGTCGCCCGAGCACGAGGCGGTGATCGAGCAGTTGCCGATCTCCCACCTGGGCGAGGTCTTCCGCGCGTACCGCGACCGGATCGTGGACCTGTCCAAGGACCCCCGGCTCGAGTACGTCATGGTCTTCAAGAACCACGGCGACCTGGCCGGCGCCTCGCTCGAGCACACCCACTCCCAGCTCATCGCCACCCCGGTCGTGCCCCTGATGGTGGAAGAGGAGATCGCCGGCGCGCTCCAACACCTGCGCATCAAGAAGCGGTGCATCTGGTGCGACATCATCCGCCAGGAGCGGCAGGAGGGCGGCCGGCTGATCGCCGACCAGGGCGGCTTCATGGCCCTCGCCCCGTTCGCGCCCCGCTTCCCATTCGAGACCTGGATCCTACCCACCGCCCACCGCTCGCGCTACGAGGAGACCCCGGCGGAGGAGTTCGCGGCGCTGGCCTCCGTGGTCAAGCAGGTGCTCGGGCGCATGAGCGAGTTCCTCGAGGACCCCCCTTACAACTTCATGCTCCACAGCGCGCCCCTCCGAGTGCCGGCCCTGGACCACTTCCACTGGCACCTCGAAATCATCCCGAAGCTCACGCGGGTCGCGGGGTTCGAGTGGGGCACCGGGTTCTTCATCAACCCGACCCCGCCCGAGGAGGCGGCGAAATATCTGCGCGGCGAGACCCCAGGACCGGCCGTAAGTTGACACCACTCAAGGCTTTTGTTAGAGTCCGTAGCGGTTCCGTGACAGGCGGGCTTTGCGGGAATAGCTCAGTGGTAGAGCACAACCTTGCCAAGGTTGGGGTCGCGGGTTCGAATCCCGTTTCCCGCTCCATATACGTGAGAGGCTGG
>Ga0326731_1000347_pt1 | contig 11887 bp, 12 predicted proteins | sample MHFSIPfraction_FD_207645 | JGI IMG/M metagenome (GOLD analysis project Ga0326731, IMG submission 207645) | Lab enriched peat soil microbial communities from Michigan Hollow, Ithaca, NY, United States - MHF9FY SIP fraction | ecosystem: Environmental > Terrestrial > Soil > Wetlands > Peat | place...
GCCAGGGCGGCGGTGAGGAGGTTCACGCGCCAGGCCAGAATGCCGATCCCCCCCGCCGCGGTCAGCGCGCCGAAGGCGAGCGCGGCGCGCAGCGTGACGCGCCCGCTGGGCAGCGGGCGCCGGCTGGTCCGGCGCATCCGCGCGTCCACACCACGCTCGCGAATCATGTTGAAGGTGTTGGTGCCGGCCGCCACGAGGGCGGTGCCCAGGATGGTCGCCGCGAACACGGGAAGCTGGAACGCGCCGTGCGAGCCGAGGTAGTAGCCTGCCGCGGCGGTCAGCACCACGAGCTGTGTGATGCGAGGCTTCGAAAGCTCGACGAGCCCGTTCACCGGGGAGAAATGTGGCCCGGGCGGCCGACTCCCCACCAGCCCCGGCCGCAGTGGCAGGGGTGCCCGATTCCCTCTAGCTTGTACGCCCGCGCATGTTACAGGAACTCAAGGACCGGCTACAGGCGGAAGTCGAGCGCCTCAATCACGAGATCAACTTCGTGCTGCCGAAGGAGATCGAGAAGGCGCGCGCCCACGGTGACCTGCGGGAAAACTCGGAATACAAGGCGGCGCTCGAGCGCCAGCAGTTCGCGACGGCGCGCGTTCATCATCTCCGCGCCCGCTTGGGCAAGCTCTCCGACGTATCCGAGAAGGACATCCCCAAGGACCGCGTCGGCTTTGGCTCACGCGTAACGGTGCTGGACGTCGAAACGAAGGCGAAGGAAATCTACGCGCTGACGCTCGGGGAATTCATCGAGGGAGACGACGCCGGCGGCGAGATGTCGGTGTCCATGGCCTCGCCCCTCGGCAAGGCGCTCCTGGGCCACAAGGTCGGCGAAACCGTGGCCATTACGCTGCCCATGGGTAAGCGGAAACTGAAGATCGTGGAGCTCGTGACGGTGCACGAGCTGGCGCGCGGCGGGTAGCGCTACAGATCCATCTGGAACACCATCGGGCCCTTCGGCTCCGCCGACCCGTTCCGCGGCTCGAGGCTCATCGCGACTCCCATCACTTTCCCGGCCCCCTGCGGCATGTCCAGGGCGACCACCATCGGGGTCGGACGGTCCATCGGCATCAACGCCGCCGTGCGCAGCCCCCGCTCCGTGACGAACCATAGCTGGTACGCCTCTCCGGGCGCGTTCGGCGTGAGGTTGTGGCACGTCACGAGCCAGCGGTGCGACAGGCTGTCGGCGAAGATCGTGAGCTCGCCCGGACGGCCGGCGGTGACGACTGGAATCGCGATCACCCGCGTACCGGGTTGTCGCAGCAGGCCGAGCGTGTCCCGCGCCGCGGCGAGGTCGGTCTCCAACCGCACTGCCCGCCGCCACAGCAGGCCGCTCCCCGCCACGCCGAGCACCAGCAGCGCGGCCGCCGCGAGCGGCCACGCCCGGTGGCGCGGAGCGACCGTCGCGCGCGCCAGGATCTGCGCTTTCAGCTCTGGCCGCGGGGAGCGCGGAGCGGGGGCCATCCCCAGCCAGTCGCTCATGCTGTCCAGTCCTTCAGGAATCTCAGACTCTCCTCCAGTTTCTGTTGCGCGAGCCGCAGGCGCGTTTTGACCGTGCCGAGCGGATTTCCGGTCCGGTGCGCGATCTCGGAATGCGACAGCCCTTCGAAGTACGCGAGCAACACGACCTGCCGTTGCTCCTCGGGCAGCGCGCCGAGCGCCTGGTGCACCGCGCGATGCACCGGCCAGCCGGGCACCGATGCCTCCGCGGCGTCCGGCGCGAGCCCGGGATCCTCTCCGTCCACCGCCCCTGCCCGCTCCACGCGGTCCGCCTTGCGCCACCAACGCTGGCGGCGACGCAGCAGATCGAGCGCACGATTCCGGGCGATCGACAGGACCCACGGCGTGAGCGGGCCGCGCTGCGCATCGTGCTGGTCGATCCGGCGCCACACCTGCACGAACACGTCGCTCAGCACCTCATCGGCCTCATCGGCATCGCCGAGGATGCGGTAGGCGACGCCCAACACCCAGGGCGACAGCCGGTCGTACAATTCCCCGAGGGCCCCCTCCTCGCGCGCACGCAGGCGGACGAGCAGGCCTCGTTCTTCCTCCAGAGTAAGACGCTGCGGACGGGTCACGTGGATTCCCGAGCTACCGGCTCACCGGAGGGCGCGCTCCAGCCCACCAGGGAAATCGCCAGGGCCAACAACAACAGCGCTCCGATCAGGATGACATTCAACGACTCCAGCACGTCCCGCAGGCGCTGCCCCACCAGGGCGGGCGCGGTGAGAGTAATGCAGACGAAGCTGCCCCACCACAGACCCCAGCGCCACACCCGGCCGGACCTTCCCTCGGGCACCCGCCGCAATGCCCACCACGCGAATGTGTAGGGCATGATCAGCGCGACGTAGTGGGCCTTCCACGCCAGCGGGTCCACCACGACCAAAACGCCGATCAGGATCGCTAGCTCGGCGGCGGTGCTGGGATCGGTCCAATCGAGCGGGTGGCGTCGGAATCGCCAGGCGAGCAACACACCGATGAATCCCAGGAGGACATAAAAGGCCCCACGGAGCACGCCGGGAGACCAGTCGGCGACCGCGTACCGCACGGGGTCGCGCGACCCGCCCGCGGTCGTGAGGAGCCGCTTCATCCCCGCGAAAAGCGACTGGTTGCTGAACCCTGGCACCGGATCGTTCACCTCCCGAGCCGCCACGGCGCGCCAGGATCGCCAATGCGCGATCGTTCGCGCCGGCCCGTACACCACCGCCGGTATCGCGGCATTGAGAACGACGAGGAATGCGCCAGTCCAGGCGAGCGCGCGCCAGGCATGCCGGTACGCGAGGTAGGGTAGCAGCAGCAGCGGCACCGCCTTCAGGCTGATCGCCAGCGCCAGGGAGCCACCGCCGAGCGCGGCTCGATCCCTGCGAAACCAGTGGAAGGCGAGGAGCACAAGAAACCATACCTGGGCGTTGATCTGGGTGTGCTGCAGCTGCTCCTGAAACAGCCGCGCCGTCATCAAGAAGGGCACCACGACCAGGCTCGACCCGAACGCGAGGCGATCCGACCGGGTCGGCCAGAATCTCACGCGCACCCCTGGGTCCTGGAACCACTCGGCCGCCAGTTTGCAGCACCCCCAGATGGCGAGTACGCCGACCATTTGCCACAGCCCGAGTGTGAGCGGCTCCGACACCCGGGCGACCAGGGCCAGTCCGGAAGCCACGAGCAGGAAGAAGGGGGGCCAGGTGTTCATGTGCATCAGGTACGGATCGCTGTGGGGGAACAGCGCGACCTGACCGAGTGTCACGTAGCCATGGAACACGACGAGTCGAACCCGCAGGAGCGACCGTACGACCTCGGCCGCCGCGGCCAGCAGCACGAGGGCATAGACGGTCGTCAGGACGATGCGAGTGGCCCGTTCACTTTTTAGCCTGGGCCAGGGATCCCGGGGAAGCGAGAGCAGCAGCACGTGTTCAGCTCAGACGACGCCTGGCACCGGCTCGTGGACCGAGGCGAAGCGCTGGCAGAGCGCCACCGCCGTCGCGAACAGAACGACCATCGTCCAGGTGAGCAGGCTGTACCCTCCGATCCAGTGGTGCATCCGGTCTCCCACGAGGTCCCGACCCGTCAACCCGCTCACGACCATCAGCGTGAGCGCCACATAGAAGAGTACGCGCCATCCGCCCCGCGGCAGCGCCTGCGCGCGCAGTGAGAGAAAGGCGCAAAACACGAACAGGAGGGTCACGAGATGGGCTTTCCAGGTGATCCCGGACAGCAGGTGTCCCACGAGGAACACGCTGCTCCATTCGAAGACCGTGACCGCAGCACGCCGCCGCCGGAGCAGCAGCAGATTGGCCAGGAACGCGACGCCGATCGCGATCCCCGCCACCCGCGTCGTGACGCGTGCGGCGCCCTCGGATGCGTCCATGACGCGGTAGTCGCGCTCCTCGGGCACGGCGGGCGGCCGCATCAGCCGATCTACCGCCGCCCCGAGACTCTGGTTGGTGTACCGGTTGTAGCGCGGCGGGACGCCTGCCTGAAAGTTCTCGAGGAAGGCATGGTAGTACTCCGTCAGGTCCCGAACCCCGCCCGTAACGCCGCGCTGCACCATGGGCAGGGCGAGACACGCGAGCGTGACCGGGGCGATGGCGAGGACCGAACGGCGACGACCGCGGAATACGAGCCAGGCCAGGAAGAACACCGGGATGACTTTGATGAAGGTCGCGACCACGAATGCCGCGGCGGCGCGGGCGTCCTGTCCCTCCGCGTAAGCGAGCACGCCCCAGAGACAGAGGGCGAACAATGCCGTGTTGACCTGCACGAGGTTCAGGTTGTTGAGGAGGAACTGCGCCGAGAGTATCACCGCCCCGGCGAGCGGCCACCACGTCCGGGTGCGATCGGGCCAGAGTCGCTGAAAGATCCGTCGCGTGAGCACGACGGCGGCGCCCGTGAGGAGGAGGTTGACGAAGTAGAAGCCTGCCGCGGCGGCACGCAACGGGAACAGCGCGAATATCTGAAACACCATCGCGGCGAACGGAGGATAGGACGGCTCTCGCACGTCGGGCAGGTCCCGGTACAGCGGCTCGCCATCGAAGAACCACCGCCCCGCGAGCCAGCGCGCGTGAAAATCGGTCCCGGGATGCTGGTGGGCCGTCTGTAAGACGGAGACCACGGCCAGCAGGGCGACACCGCCGATGACCACCGCGACCCGGCGAGGGGTCCAGGGGGCGGTCACGCCGTCGGGTCCAGGTCGAAGGACAGCCGGCGGTGCGCTTCCCGCAGCGCCCCCACAACATCCTCGGGTCGTTTGCCATGGGCGAAGATGAATCCGGGATAGCGGGACCCCTCGGGCCAGGGTACCAGCTCCTGGCCGCGGTGCGCCGTGATGACCACATCCTCGACCCCGGGCACAGCGCGCGCCTCGGCCACACCACGAACCTCCCGCAGAATCCCCGCGCCTGCCACCGGGATCATCATCACGCCGGCCGCCTGGGTCTCGCGCACCAGAGAAGCCGGTGCCATCCCCAGCGCTTCGCGAATCACCAACTCCTCGAGCGTCGCCCCGTCCTGAAATCGCAGCGCGGCGCTGCAGCGCCCTCCGATCGGCCGCGCGGCGATTTCGATGAGCCACGGCCCGCGATCGTTCCAGCGCAGCTCGGCGTGCACCGGCCCACGCGTGAGGCGGATCGCCCGCGCGGCCCGGGCGGCGGTTTCCTCGAGTGCCCGCTGCGCGCGCTCGGGGAGCCGGGACGGCGTCGCGTAGATCGTTTCCTCGAAGAATGGGCCGTCGAGCGGGTCGGGCTTGTCGAACAGGGCAAGCGTGTGCAGCCGACCTCCCGAGAGCAACCCTTCAAGGGCGACCTCGTCGCCGGGGATGTACTCCTCGACGAGGAAGACGCCGGCAGCCTCCGCGCACGCGGCGGCATCGGGTTGGGCGAGAATCGTTGCGAGCCGCCGGACGGCGGCGGTGAATTCGCGGGCGTCGTTCGCCCGGATCACGCCCCGTGAGGCGGACAGCCGGAGCGGCTTCACGACGCAAGGGTACGTCTGGGTGCGCGCGACCCCGTCGATGTCTTCGTCGAGCCGGTGCAGCTGAAACCGGGGAACGGGCACGCCCTGCTGAGCCATCAAGTCGCGCTGGCGGTGCTTGTCCCGCGCGGCCTCTACGGCCGCAACAGCGTTTCCTCCGACACCGAGGGCGAAGCCGATCGCCGAGGCAACCACGACCGTATCGTCATCGACGCCCAGCACGGCGTCGACTGGATGCCGGGCGGCGAAGTCGCGCGACTGCTGGGCGGCGTGTTCCGGGTGCGCGAAGTCCAACGTGAGCAGCGCCTCGGGACGCGACGCTTCGAAGGCGCTCGGCCGCTCAGATGCCACCGTGAGATCGACCTCCAGCCGGCGCGCCGCCTCCACGAACGCGGTGGTCCGGTACGTGGCGGTCGGAAGCAGCAGGAGGAGGCGAGGCAGGCTACTTCTTGGCGGAGGCGAAGTAGGGGTTATCCCCGGAGGCGTGATCGGTGATGTCCACGATGCCCTTCACTTCCGGGATGTGCTCGGTGAGTATCCCTTCGATGCCCTGACGCAGCGTCACGCTCGCCATGCCGCACCCCTGACACCCCCCGCCCATGCGCAGCATCACGACGGCGTCCTGCACGTCGATCAGCTCGACACGGCCGCCGTGGCGGGCCACCATCGGGTTGACCTGCTGTTCGAACAGATCGTTCACCCGCTCATAGAGCTCGTCGTCGGATTGACGGGTCGACCCCTGCGTGGGTGCCTTCTCGACCACGGGCGGTGCGGCAGCTGCGAGCGCCTGCCGGATCGCGAGGCCGACCGACTTCCCCACTACCGGCCAGGGATCCGTCGAGTCCTTCACCACCGTGACGAGATTGCCCGACACGATGACCTCACGCACGCCCGGAATCCCATACAGCGCCTCGGCGAGCGGCGAGCCCTGAGCCTCGCTCGGAGACGCGAAACGCCGCACGCCCTGATAGACCGGTCGGTCCACCAGGAACTTGCAGCGCTGCTGATCGACGGGCTCAGCCGTTATCCGGATCTCGGGTGAGGCCATACTCCCAGTATAAGGGACGGGGGAAGAGGGACGGGGGAGGAGGCCCTACCCGTCCCTCATTTGCCGCGCCGCCGTGACCATATTGCGAAGCGACGGCACGGTTTCCTCCCAGCCGCGGGTCTTCAGGCCGCAATCGGGATTGACCCAGATCTGGCGCTCGTCGAGCACTTTCCGCAACGCCTGGAGCGCGCCGACGATCTCCCCGACCGCCGGTACCCGGGGCGAGTGGATGTCGTAGACGCCCGGCCCGATCTCGTTGGGATAGTGATACTGCTCGAACGCCCGTAACAGCTCCGACCCCGAGCGCGCGTTCTCGATCGAGATGACGTCCGCATCCATCCGGGCGATCACCTGAATCACGTCGTTGAATTCGCTGTAGCACATGTGGGTGTGGATCTGGGTCGCGTCTCCCACCCCGCTCGTCGCGAGCCGAAAGGCAGTCACCGCCCAGTCCTGGTACCCCGCCCATTCGGCGCGCCGCAGCGGCATCCCCTCCCGCAACGCCGGCTCGTCGATCTGAATGATGCGGATCCCGGCGGCCTCGAGGTCCTTCACCTCCTCGCGGATTGCGAGCGCCAGCTGGCGCGCCGTGTCGCTCCTGGGCTGATCGTCGCGCACGAACGACCACTGCAGAATGGTCACCGGTCCCGTGAGCATGCCTTTCACGGGGCGCTTGGTCTTCGATTGCGCGAAGGCCGACCAGCGGACCGTCATCGGCCCCGGACGGGCCACGTCGCCGAAGATGATCGGCGGCTTCACGTAGCGGGTGCCGTAGGACTGCACCCAGCCGTGCTCGGTGAACGCGAATCCGGCGAGCTGCTCGCCGAAGTATTCCACCATGTCGTTGCGCTCGAATTCGCCGTGCACCAGGACGTCCAGGCCGATCTCTTCCTGGAGCGCGAGCGTCTTCGTGATCTGTGCTTCGATGAAGCGCTCGTACTCGGCCTGGGACATCTGGCCGTCCGTGAAGCGGCGTCGCGCCGCGCGGACTTCGGACGTCTGGGGAAACGACCCGATCGTGGTCGTGGGGAAGCGCGGCAGCTCCAGCTGCCGGCGACGACGCTCGGTGTAGGGTGTCGCCCGCTTCAGGTCCCCGGCCTGCACGGCCGCGACGTGCTGGCGCACCACCGCATTCAGGGTGAGCGGTGAAGCGCGCCGGGCGGCCGCGGCCTGCCGGCTCTCCGCGAGCTCCGCCTCCACCGCCCCGCGCCCATCACGCAGGGCGCGCGTGAGCGTGGCCACTTCTCCCAGCTTCTGCGTGGCGAACGCGAGCCAGGGCTTGATCTCCGGATCGAGCCCGGTCTCGAGCGCGAGGTCGATCGGCACGTGCAGCAGGGAGCACGACGGCGCGACCCACAGGAGTTCCGGGCCCACCTTCCGCTGCGCCCGCTCCAACAGGGTGAGCGCCGCCTCCAGGTCGGTGCGCCAGACGTTCCGACCATCCACCACGCCCGCCGACAACACCCGCCCTGCCGGCCAACGCTCGAGCAGCGCGTCGAGCTGCCCTGGCGCCCGGACGAGATCCACGTGCAGGCCGTGGGTCGGCAGCGCGAGCGCCGTGGCGGCATTGTCGTCCAGCCCGGCGAAGTAAGTCGCGAGCAGGATCCTGGCGCTGCCGGAGCGCTCGGCCAGATAGCCGTAGGCCGCGCGATAGCGCTCGAGCTCCGCCGGTGTGCGATCGAGCGCGAGACACGGCTCGTCCACTTGCACCCACTCGGCGCCGGCCGCGGCCAGACGCTGCAGCACTTCCCCGTAGACGGGCAGCAGGCGATCGAGCAGATCGAGGCGGTTGAACCGGGCACCCTTCTCCTTCGCGAGCAGCAGGAAGGTCACGGGCCCGATGAGCACCGGCGTGGTTCGGATCCCCAGCGCGGACGCTTCCGAGAATTCGTCCACGGGTTTCGAGGACGCAAGCCGGAAGGACTGGTCGCGCATCAGCTCGGGGACGATGTAGTGGTAGTTCGTGTCGAACCACTTCGTCATCTCCATCGCTGTGACGTCGCGACCGCCGTGCTGCGACCCCCGCGCCATCGCGAAGTAGGTGTCGAGATCGACGACTGGCCCGTTCCACCCGTAGCGGGACGGCACCGCGCCGACCATGGCGCAGGTATCGAGCATCCGGTCGTAGAAGGAGAAGTCGTTGGACGGAGGCAGGTCGATCCCGGCGTCGTGCTGCAGCCGCCAGTGGCGCGCGCGCAGCTCGGCCCCGGTGCGGAGCAGGTCCGCCCGCGACACCGAGTCGCGCCAGTAGACCTCCGTGGCGCGTTTCAGCTCACGTGAGGCGCCGAGCGGGGGGAATCCGAGTGTATGTGAGGTGGGCATGGGGCGGGGAATCTAACGAGCGTCCCCGCCCCGCGCCTCCGCCTACGGCAGCGTGAAGTCCACCCCGGAGACGTGCTGCGCGACGCCGACCGTGACGGTCTGCGACGCGGCCTTGTGCCCCGTCACCGTCGAACTGTCGGCCACCGTGTAGGTGCCCGGCGGCAGGAACTGCAACACGTACGCCCCGGTCCCCGGGTCAGCCGCGGCCGTGGCCACGGTGTCGGGGCCGTTGATGGCGAACAGCATCCCCAGCGCCGCGGCCGGGCTCGAGGTGCCGGAGATCGAGCCCGCCTGGTCCGACACGGTGCCGTGCAGCACCGGCTTGAACAACACCCCGTGCGGGCTGTCGCTCGGCCCCTGAAAGACGAAGCTCCGGGCGACATCGAAGTCCACGACGAGAGAGGTCTGCCCAGGAGCGATGTGGACTGGTCCGCCGAACTCGACCTTGATGCCGGTTTGGGGCCCGCTCGGCACCTTCAGGTCACGACTGTCGGTTCCGTCGCTGAACAGGACGCCGCCCGCCAGAGTCACGCGGGCCGAATCCACGATCAGACGAAGTTGGGCGTAATCCCCGGCTGGAATCGTGAGGTCGCCGAGCAGCGCGGTGACGCCGCCCTGGAAATCCAGCAGGTCGTATTCGGTCGATGGTCCGGTGGTGATGGTGAAACGCGAGGTCCCGTCGCTGCCGACGAGATACACGGTCGATATCCACACTTGGGCGCTGGCGAGAGCCGGTGCGGGCGCGTCCGTCAGGCGCACGAAGAGATGGCTCATCTGTGGTCCGGAGCTGGATTGGCACCCGGCAAGTCCGGCCGCCAGCGTCAGCATCATGTATTTGGACTGTCGCATGATTCACTTGGCTCCGTGTGTGGGATGGGTTCTCGTTTCCTAAAGAGCCCTCCACCGATTGCGGAGTAACGCGGGTCGGGCGGCGACCGCCTCAGGGCCGGTGCGGGTTGCCCTTCCCTTTCCCCTGGCCATGAGGCCGTGGGGCCTGGTGCGCTGCGGCGGCCCGCTCGAGTCCCGCGGCTGCCGCCGCCGGTGGGGCACCCCGGGCCATGGCCGCCTGAACCTGCCCGGGGAGACTCACCAGGTCTCCGACCGGTCCGCCGGACTGGATCGACGCCTGCACCAGCCCCACGGTCTGCGCGCGCGGTACTCCGATCGCCGCGAGCGCACCGGCGACCTGCAGCGCCACCGCGGTCGGGTGGGATCGATCCGCGGATTGCGCGATCGCACCGAGATCTCCGGGCGTGAGTCCCGCCGCCAGGGCGAAGCCGCCTGCTTCCACTGCATCGTCGCTGGGCGGTGTGCCCCCCGTTCCGCGCAGCGCGGTGGCCGCGGCGTCGAGCTGATCCAACACGGTGCGCACCGCGGGCAGGATGCGATCCGCCGGCACGCCTTTGACCACTCCCTCGAGCGCCTTATCGACCAGCGGCGCGACCGGCAGACCGCGAGCCCGGGCGGAATCCGCCAGGGCAGAGACGGCCGCGGCGATTGCCGGGGGCACGCGGCCCGCGAGCCGCGCGGTGACGTCGTCCTGCGCGGCGAGCTCGGGCCCGAGCGCCATCGCCAGCACCAACCAGGCCGCTGGACGGTTCACAGGATCCGCCCTTGCGCGGCACTGACGCTGACGACGCTGTTCTTGCGGCCGAACCCATCATCCACGGCGGGGGCTGCGGGATCCGGCACCCAGCGTCGGCCGTCCACCACGAACGCGTACTGGTGTTGACCGACGGGGAGCGCCACGGTCACCGTCCAAGTCCCCGCCGCATCGGCGCGGGCGAGCGGCGCGGCCGTCGGATCCCACCCGTTGAAGGTGCCCGCCAGGGCGACCTCCCGCGCATTCGGGGCGACGAGAATGAAGCGCACATAAATGCTCTCCGGACCGACGGCCGTCGCTAGGGGGGAGGCCACCCCCGGACTGCCGACGGACGCCGGCCGGAGAAGGACAAACGCGAGGAGCGCCGTCGCGGCCGCCGCCAGCAACGCCCAAGGCGGCAGGCTGGGTGCCGTGAGCCAGCGCCATGCCCGCTGCTGCGGTGACGCCGCGCGGCGCCGGACTGCCGCCATCACCCGGGCCTCGAGCTCGGGAGAGAGCGACACGTGCCGCCGCGCCGTTTCAACTTCTGCCTGTAGCGAAGGCGGCAAATCGAGCTCGTGACTCATCGCGGCTCTCCGAGCAGATCCCGCAGCCTGTCGTAGGCCCGGTGCATGCGCATCTTCAATGCGGCCACGCCAGTGCCCACGCGTGTCGCGATTTCATCGTAGGACAGCTCCTCCACGTGCTTCAACACGAACACCTCCCGCTGCTCCGGCGTCAGTTGGAGCAACGCCCGTTGGAGCGAACCAACCTGTTCCGCCCGCTCCAGCGACGCATGCAACCCTTCCGGCGCCGTCACCTCCTGTGCCTGCTCCAACCCTTCCGAACGCCGATCGCGCCGGCGTTCGGCGAAACACCGGTTCCTCAAAATCAGGAAGAACCAGCCTGCGAAATTCTCCGGGTCGCGACACTGCGGCAGCCGATCGTACGCCCGGATCAGGGCGTCCTGCACGGCATCCTCGGCGGCGTCCACCGACCCGAGCATCCGGCTGGCATAGCGCGCGTACCGGTCCTTATAACGACGCACGAGGACGGCGTATTGCTCGACGTCCCCGGTCAGCACCGCTCGAACGACCGTCCCGTCGGACGGCTCCTCCGTTCGCTGCACCCGGTCCCCTTGGATCGTCCGCACCCCGCGGGATGCTAGGAGGCCGGGGAGCCCCCGGCAACCGTCCTGAAGATGCGCCGACCGGGCCTCTGGTAACGCGGAGCCGTTTCACCCCCTGGAAGGTGCGTTACCTCCGGTCCCGGCAGGCCATCTTCACTCCGTTCGGCAACGTCAGTCCCCAGCCGAGGAGGCCGTCAGTGCTCGACTCCACCACCACCAACCGCCGGCTGCATCCCGACCGCGACCTTGTCGCCCGCATGGTGACCAAGGACGGTGCGGCGCTCGATGAACTGCTGGCACGCCACGAACGGACCGCCTATGCCGTGGCGATCGGCATCCTCCCCGA
>Ga0326731_1000349_pt1 | contig 11841 bp, 10 predicted proteins | sample MHFSIPfraction_FD_207645 | JGI IMG/M metagenome (GOLD analysis project Ga0326731, IMG submission 207645) | Lab enriched peat soil microbial communities from Michigan Hollow, Ithaca, NY, United States - MHF9FY SIP fraction | ecosystem: Environmental > Terrestrial > Soil > Wetlands > Peat | place...
AGTCGGCGAGGCCGCGGAGCCGGCGGCGGCGGGCCGCGGCGGTTCCTCGAGCCTGCCGCACAAGCGCAATCCCGTCGGCAGCCTGCTGGCGCTCGAGGCGGCGCAGCGCGCGCCCGGCCTGGCGGCGACGCTGCTGGTGCAACTCGCGCCCGAGCATGAGCGCGGGCTGGGCCAATGGCAGAGCCAGTGGTTCACGCTGCGCGAGCTGCTGTGCTCGGCGGCGAGCGGTGCCGCGGCGATGGCGGAAGTCCTCGAAGGCCTCGAAGTGGACGCGGCGGCGATGCGGCGCAACCTCGAGCGCACGCGCGGCCTGGTGTACTCCGAAGCGGTGGCCGTGCGCCTTTCCCGCACGCTCGGCAAGGCGGCCGCGCACCAGCTCATCGAAAAGCTGTGCGCGCGGGCGCAGCGCGAAGGCATCACGCTGCTCGAGGCGCTACGCGCCGACCCCGAAGCCGCGCGCGCGATTCCGGCGCCGGAGCTGCCTGCCCTGTTCGATGCCGAGAACGCGTTCGGCAGCGCGGGCGCGATGATCGCGCGCGCGCTCGCCGAGTGGCGCGCGGTGAGAGAGAGCTAGGGCGACACCACGGGGTAGGAAGGGGTAACGGGGAAACCTGGGTTTCCCTGTTCCGCGCCTAGGCGCGGAACAGCGCTTTCAGCTCTTCGGGAATCGTTTCGCCGCGCAGGCGCGAGCCGGGTCCATTTTCGAACCGTCCCCAGACGCGCGTCTCGCTGCCGCGGGCGAGCGCAATGCCGTCCGCGCGCAGCACCTCGTGCGCGAGGACGAAGGACTTGCCGCCAAAGCGCGCGATCTTCGAGCGCACTTCGCAGTGGTCACCCTGCTCGGCCGGATGCAGGAACTGGCAGTCGGCGGAAATCAGCGGCATGGCGAGATTCTCGGCGCGCATGCGCTTGGCGGAGTAGCCGACGCCGGCGAAGAACGCCCAGCAGGCCGAATCCATCCAGCGGAAATAGGTGGGATAGAAAATGATGCCCGCCGGGTCGCAGTCGCCCCAGTGCACCTGGCACGGAAAGCTCGCGACGATGGAGCGGAACTCGGCGTCGTTCATCGCCTGAAATCTTATCAGCGCAGCTGGCGCGCGTGCGTTTCGCGCGTGGCGAGCGCGCAGGCGAACGACACTGCGAGCCAGGCGAGCAGCAGCAGAAACGCATCGCGCCAAGCCTGCGCGTCGTAGGCGCGCGCGCCCGAGTAGGTCAGCTCGCCGACCCAGCCCTGGTCCAATACGACGCCGATCAGCGGCTGCAGCAGCATCGGGCCGGTCATCGAGCCCATATTGGCGACGCCCGTCGCGGTGCCGGCCAGGCGCGCGGGAACCGATTCCTTCGCGTAGGCAAAGCCGATCACCATGCATCCCGAAGTGAAGCCCGCGGCCAGCAGCAGCGCAAGCAGCACGTTCGGCGACGGCTGCGCCAGCACGATGATCGACCACAACACGAGCGCCGAGACCGTGCCGATCACGTAGAGCGGCTTGCGCTCGCGCAGCCGGTCAGAGAAGGCGCCGAACAGCGGCCCACCGAGCGCCCAGGCGAGCATCAGCGCCGAGCAATAGAACGCCGCGCGCGCCTGCGAGAAGCCGTACACCGACACCAGGTAGGGCACACCCCACAAGCCGCCGAAGGCGATGGTCGCACCGCTGATGCCCTGAGGCGCGAAGTAGATGAGCCAGGTATTGCGGTAGCGGAGGACTTCGCGCAAGCCAAGCCAAGCGGACGCGCGCGCCATGCCCGGCGCGATGGCAGAAGCGTAGCCGAGGTAGCCCCGCTCCGCAGGATCGTCGCGCACCACGGTCCAGATCGCGCCGCAGATCGCGGCGGTGACGATGGCCACGCCGAGCATCACCGGCCGCCAGCCAAACTGCTCCACGCCGGCGGCGAGCGGTACGCCGGCGCTCACCGCGCCGCTCATCCCGGCGGCGAGCGCGAGCCCGCTCGCCAGCGCAAAGCGCTGCGCGGGCAGCCACTGCGCCGCGATCTTGAGCGTCCCTACCCAGGCCACGCCCACCGAGCCGCCGATCAGCAGCCGGCCGAGATAGGCGAAGTACAGATTCGGGGCGAGGGCGAACATCAGGCCCCCGATGGCGGCGACCGCCGCGCCGCCTGTCAGCACGCGCCGCGCGCCGTAGCGGTCCACCATGAGCCCGGTCGGGATCTGCATGGCGACGTAGCCGTAGAGATAAAACGCTGAAAGATTGCCGAGCCCGGCGGCGGCGAGGAAGAACTCCGCCATCAACTCCTGCGTCATCACCGCAGGGGCGACACGCTGGAAGAAGCCTGCGAGATAGAGCGAGGCGCCGAGCGCCCAGATGCCCCAGGCGAGGCGGGCCGGCGGGTGCGCGGCTACAGAAGCACTGGGCAAGTTGCGCACGCGGAGCGTGCTCAGGGCTACGCTAGCAGCCTAGCACTGCTCCCAAGGCAAGCCCTCGAAACGCCAGCCGGCGAGCGAGTTGCGCTGGTGCCTGTCGTTCAACTCGCCCTCGAAACCGTGCGACACATTGCACACCCGCGTGAAGCCTGCGCGCTCGAGTTCCTCGCCGGCTTCCTTGGAGCGGTTGCCGCTGCGGCAGATGAGCACGACCGGGCGCGTGGCGTGGTTGGTGCCGGCGAGCTTCTTCACCTGCCCCACGAAGTGGGGGTTCACCGCCCAGTCCGGCCCGTCGTTCCAGGCCACGTGCAGCGCCCCCGTCGGATGGCCGACGAACAGGTACTCCATCTCGCTTCGGCAATCGATGAACAGCGCATCGGCGTGCTGCTTCAGAAACTGCTGCGCGCGCTTGGGCTCGAGGTGTTCCATGGGGGAGGGCATTATACGCGTAAGCAATTGACACAACAGGGGTAACTGGGACACACTTCGAGTCCGCGCCGATTTGATGTTCAGCTTGCGGGCGCGTAACAAATACAGCTAAAGAGACGTGCTCCGACGCCCGTTTCCGCGCAAGCCGAACGGGCGTTTTGTTTTTGGAACCCGATGACGCACAGCGATCGCAGCGCGCAGCTCTCTGCTCTCCTCCGCGAGAGGATCCTAGTCCTCGACGGCGCCATGGGCACCATGATCCAGCGCGAGCGCCTGAGCGAAGCGCAATTCCGTGGCGAGCGCTTCCGCGACTGGCCGCGCGAGCTGCGCGGCAACAACGACCTGCTCGCGCTCACCCAGCCGGCGCTCATCCGGCACATCCACACCCAGTATCTTGAGGCGGGCGCCGACATCATCGAGACCAACACCTTCAATTCCACTTCGGTGTCGATGGCCGACTACGGCATGGAGGCGCAGGTCGCGGAGCTCAATCTCGCCGCCGCACGTCTCGCGGTCGAAGCCGCGCGCGAGTGGCAGGCAAAGGACCCGTCGCTGCCGCGATTCGTCGCCGGCGTGCTCGGCCCGACGAGCAAGACCGCGTCGATCTCGCCGGACGTCAACGACCCGGGATTCCGCGCCATCGACTTCGACCAGCTGGTGGCCGCGTACGCGGAAGCCGCGGCCGCGCTCGTCGAAGGCGGCGTGGACCTATTCCTCGTCGAGACGGTGTTCGACACGCTGAACGCCAAGGCGGCGCTGTTCGCGCTGGAGGAGCTGTTCGAGCGGCGCGGGGAGCGGCTGCCGGTGATCGTGTCGGGCACCATTACCGACGCCTCGGGCCGCACGCTCTCAGGGCAGACGACCGAGGCGTTCTACAACTCGATTCGCCACGCGCGGCCGCTCGCGGTCGGGCTCAACTGCGCGCTCGGCGCAAAGGAACTGCGCCCGCACGTGGAGGAGCTCGCCTCGGTGACGGACACCTTCGTCTCCTGCCATCCAAACGCGGGATTGCCCAATGCCTTCGGCGAGTACGACGACACGCCAGAGAACATGGCCGCCATCATGGGCGAATGGGCGAGAAACGGCTGGCTCAACATCGCTGGCGGCTGCTGCGGTACCACGGCCGAGCACATCCGCGCGCTGGCGGAAGCGGTGCGCGGCGTGGCGCCGCGGCGCGTGCCCGCGCTGCCTGCGAAGCTGCGCCTCGCGGGCCTGGAGCCGCTCAACATCGGCGCGGAATCCCTTTTCGTGAACGTCGGCGAGCGCACCAACGTCACCGGCTCGAAGGCCTTCGCGCGCTTGATCCTCGCCGGCAACTACGCCGAGGCTTTGACTGTTGCGCGCCAGCAAGTCGAAAACGGCGCGCAGGTGATCGACATCAACATGGACGAGGCGATGCTCGATTCCGAGGCGGCGATGCAGCGCTTCCTGAGGCTCGCCGCGGCCGAGCCCGACATCGCGCGCGTGCCGGTGATGATCGACAGCTCGAAGTGGCGTGTCATCGAGGCGGGCCTGAAGTGCGTGCAGGGCAAGAGCATCGTCAACTCCATCAGCATGAAGGAAGGCGAGGCGGAGTTCCTGCGCCAGGCGCGCCTCGCGCGCCGCTACGGCGCGGCGGTGGTGGTAATGGCTTTCGACGAGCAGGGCCAGGCCGATACGCTCGAGAGGCGCACCGCGATCTGCCGGCGCGCCTACGAGCTGCTGACTGCGAAGGCGGATTTTGCGCCCGAGGACATCATCTTCGACCCGAACATCTTCGCCGTGGCCACGGGGCTCGAAGAGCACGCGAATTACGGGGTGGACTACATCGAGGCAGCGCGTTGGATCCGGCAGAACCTGCTGCACGCGCAGGTGTCCGGCGGGCTCTCCAACCTTTCGTTCTCCTTCCGCGGCAACGACGCGGTGCGCGGGGCGATGCACACCGCGTTCCTCTATCACGCCGTTCGGGCCGGCATGTCGATGGGCATCGTCAACGCGGGCCAGCTCGGCGTGTACGAGGAAATCGAGCCGCAGCTGCGCGAACGCGTGGAGGACGTGATCCTCAATCGCCGGGCGGACGCCACCGAGCGATTGATCGAGTTCGCCGGCACGGTGAAGGCCGGCGCAGGCAAAGCGGCGAAAGAAGACGATGCCTGGCGCCGCGGCACGGTGCGCGAGCGCCTGGTGCACGCCCTGGTCAACGGCATCGCGACGCACGTCGTCGCAGATACGGAGGAAGCGCGCCTGGCGGCGGCGCAGCCGATCGAGGTGATCGAGGGCCCGCTGATGGACGGCATGAACGTGGTCGGGGACCTCTTCGGTGCGGGCAAGATGTTCCTGCCCCAGGTGGTGAAGTCGGCGCGCGTGATGAAGCAGGCGGTGGCGCACCTCATCCCCTACATCGAGGCAGAGAAGGCACGCACCGGCCAGGCGGGGCGCGCCAAGGGCAAGATCGTCATCGCCACGGTGAAGGGCGACGTGCACGACATCGGCAAGAACATCGTCGCCGTGGTGCTCCAGTGCAACAACTACGAGGTGGTGAACCTCGGCGTGATGGTGCCCGCGCAGAAAATTCTCGACACGGCGCGCGCGGAGAACGCCGACGCCATCGGGCTCTCGGGCCTCATCACGCCGTCACTCGAGGAGATGGCGCACGTGGCGAAGGAGATGGAGCGCGAGGGGCTGCAGCTGCCGCTGCTCATCGGCGGCGCCACCACTTCGCGCGTGCATACCGCCGTGAAGATTGCACCGCAGTATTCCGGCCCCGTGGTCTATGTTCCCGACGCCTCCCGTTCGGTCACGGTTGCGCAGAGCCTGCTTTCACCGGACGCCAGGACAGCCTATATGGCGGGGGTGAGCGCCGACTATGCCAAGATCCGGCAGCAGCATGCGGACAAGAAGGGCCCGGGGCCGCTCCTGCCGATCGCGCGGGCGCGAGAGCTCGGCCACGCAAGCGACTGGAAGGCGTACGCGCCGCCGCGGCCCGCCAGGCCGGGACTCACCGTGCTGAAGAACTATCCGCTGGAAAAGCTCGTTCCCTATGTCGACTGGGGACCCTTTTTCCAGACTTGGGAGCTCTCCGGGTCCTATCCGGCAATCCTCGAAGATCCCGTCGTCGGCGCGGAAGCAACCAAGCTGCTGGCGGACGCGAAGGCATTCCTGAAACGCATGGTCGACGGGCGCTGGGTGCGCGCGAGCGGGGTGCTGGGGCTATTCCCGGCGGCACGCGTCGGCGATGACGTCGAGGTGTATCGCGACGAGTCGCGGCGCGAGGTGCGCAGCACGTGGCACAACCTGCGGCAGCAGAACCAGAAGCCCGCGGGGCGCGCCAACCAGTGCATCGCGGACTACGTCGCACCGCGGGAGTCCGGCGTCGCCGACTGGATCGGCGCCTTCGCGGTCACCGCGGGCCTTGGCATCGAGAAGAAGCTCGCCGAATTCGAGCGCGCGCACGACGACTACTTGGCGATCATGCTCAAGGCGCTCGCCGACCGGCTGGCGGAAGCCTTCGCCGAGCACCTGCACGAGCGCGTGCGGCGCGAATACTGGGGTTACGCGCCCGATGAAGCGCTCGACAGTGCCGCGCTCATCGCCGAGAAGTACCGCGGCATCCGGCCCGCGCCCGGCTATCCCGCCTGCCCCGACCATACCGAGAAGGGCGCGCTGTTCGCGCTGCTCGACGCCGAAGCAAATGCGGAGATGCGCCTCACCGAGTCCTACGCCATGCTGCCGGCTGCGGCGGTGGCGGGCTTTTACCTGTCGCACCCCGACGCGAGCTACTTCGCGGTCGGCAAGCTCGGCCGCGACCAGGTCGAAGACTATGCGCGGCGCAAGGGCATGCGCAGGGAGGAAGCCGAGCGTTGGCTCGCGCCCTATCTCGCCTATGACCCCGACGCGCGAATCAGGGCCGCGTAGCTATAATGCCGCGCACACTGCAACCGGAGACTTGAGATGGGCAGAGGCGACAAACGCACGCGCAAGGGAAAGATCTACAAGGGCAGCTACGGCAAGACGCGCCCGCATCGCGTGAAGAAGAAGAAAAAGACGCTCTGAGCCCGAAGCTCCTCGTCGCACTGGGCGCGCTGCTCGCCGCAGCGGGCGTCGCGCTCGGCGCATTTGGCGCACATGCGCTGAAGGCGCGCCTGCCGGCGGACCTGCTGGCGATCTGGAACACCGGCGTGCAGTACCACCTCTGGCATGCGCTGGGCATGCTCGCGGTCGGGCTATGCGCCGCGATCGTTCCCGATGGGCCCTGGCTGCGCGCGGCGGGCGCCCTGCTGCTGGCGGGGATTGTACTGTTTTCGGGAAGCCTTTACGCGCTGGCGCTGGGCGCGCCCAAGGGGCTGGGCATGCTGACTCCACTCGGTGGAATTTCCCTGATCCTCGGCTGGCTCTCTCTCGTTGCCGCGGTGCTGCGCGCCTGAATCACTCCGGCCTGGCGCCGGCCAACTCCACACTTGCCGAAAGCGGCCACTCGCCCAGCGCCCTGCGCAACGCAGGCAAGTGCGCCGGCTCGGCCAGTGCGATCACGACGCCGCGCGGGCGCTCATTGCGGATCACGCGCGCCAGTTCCACCTGCATCGCCACACGCCCCACGCAGCACGGACAGGCCGTCGGACGGAGCGCGACCCAGCCCGGCGGCGTCTCGCCGGGTTGCCCGGCCACCACGAGCACCGGGACGCGGCTCACTTGCGCCAGAACGCCGGGGTGATCACCACGAGCAGCGTGAACAGCTCCAGGCGCCCCAGGAGCATGGCGAAGGAGCAGATCCAGGTCTGGAAGTCGTTCAGCCCAGCGTAGGTGGTGGCGGGACCCACCTGCGCGAGGCCCGGACCGGCGTTGTTCATCGAGGCCACCGCCGCCGAGAAGCCAGTCACCACGTCCGCACCGCCCAACGTGAGCAGCAGCGTGAACAGGACGATGCTGGACACGTAGACGAAAACGTATGCCAGCACCGCGAATACGACGTTGTTCTCGACGGTATGACCGCCGAGCTTCACCGGGTTGTAGACGCGCGGGTGGATGATGCGCAGCAGCTCGCGAAACACCTGCTTGAACAGGATTTGCGCCCGGATCATCTTCAGGCCGCTGCCGGTCGAACCCGAGCAGCTGGCGAAGCTGCACAGGAACAGCATCCACAGCGGTGCGAAGATCGGCCAGAGGTTGAAGTCCGTGTTCGCGTAGCCCGTGGTGGTGGCAATGGACACCACGTTGAAGGCCGCGAAGCGCAGCGCCGTGCCGAAATCCGGATAGGCCCCCTCCCAGGCAAGGTACGCCGCGACCCCGACCACCGAAACCAGGACGACGCCGAGGAATGCTCTGGCCTCGGGGTCCACGCGGTACGCGCCCAGCGAGCGCCGGTGCCAGGCGAGGAAATGCGTGGCGAAATTGATCGCCGCAATCAGCATGAACACGATCGCCACCGCCTCGATGCGCGGTGAGTTCCAGTGGGCGAAGCTCGCGTCGTGCGTCGAGAAGCCGCCCAGGCCCATGGTGGTGAAGGCGTGCATCACCGCGTCGAGCCAGTTCATGCCGGCCCAGTGGTATGCGAGCCCGCAGGCCATCGTCAGCGCGAAATAGACCAGCCCCAGGCCCTTGGCCGTCTCCGCGATGCGCGGCGTGAGCTTGGTGTCCTTCATCGGCGTCGGAGTCTCCGCCTTGAACAGCTGCGAGCCGCCGACGCCGAGGAGCGGCAGGATGGCGACTGCCAGCACGATCACGCCCATGCCGCCCAGCCAGATCATGAAGCCGCGCCAGATGTTGAGCGAGGGCGGCAGCCGGTCCAGTCCCGAGAGCACCGTGGCGCCACTCGCGGTGAGGCCCGACACGGCCTCGAAGTAGGCGTCGGTGAAGGAGAGCGCCGGCAACTGCAGCATCAGCGGCAGCGTGGCAAAGGCCGGCAGCACGGTCCACACGAGCACCACGAGCAGGAAGCCGTCGCGCACATGCAGCTCGCGCCCGGCGTGTCGCGTCGCGGCCCACAGCAGCGCCCCCGCGAGCAGCGTGACACTCATCGCCTTGCCGTAGTCGGGCGCCGCGCCGTCCGCGTGGCCGAGGGAAAAGGCGATCGGCACCAGCATGCTGGCGGCAAACAGCACCACCACCAGCGAGAACACGTGCAGGACGGCGGGCAGGCGCACGCAGGCTGGCTAGAGGAAGCGCGCGCCGACCTGGAACAGCTTTTCGACCCGCGGCAGCGTCTTCTTGTCGGTGACGAAGACGATCACGTGGTCCTCCGCTTCGATACGGGTGTCGTGATGCGCCATCAGCACTTCGCCGCCGCGCACCACGGCGCCAATGGTCGTGCCGGCGGGCAACTCGATCTCCTCTACGCGCCGGCCGGTGACGCGGCAGGAATCGCGGTCGCCGTGCACCACCGCCTCGAGCGCTTCCGCGGCGCCGCGCCGCAGGCTGTGCACCGCCACCACGTCGCCGCGGCGCACGTGCGCCAGCAGCTTGCCGATCGTGGCCTGTGCCGGCGAGATGGCGATGTCGATCTGGCCGCTTTGCAGCAGGTCGACATAGCTGCGGCGGTTGATGAGCGCCACCACGCGGCGTGCGCCCATCCTCTTTGCCAGCAGGCAGCTCATGATGTTGTTCTCGTCGTCGTTGGTCACCGCGACGAACAGGTCCATTTGCGCGATGTTCTCCTGCTCCAGCAGCTCCTCGTCGGTGGCGTCGCCGTTGAGCACCAGCGCCCGGTTGAGCTTCGCCGCCAGCCCCTCGCAACGCCGCTTGTTGTGCTCGATGACGCGCACCGAGTAGCCGTTCTCCAGCGCGCGCGCGAGGCGCATGCCGATGTTGCCTCCGCCCGCGATCATCACGCGCTTCACCGCCTGGTCCATGCGGCGCAGCTCCTTCATCACCTGCCTGATGTTGTCCGAGGCCGCCAGGCAGAACACCTCGTCGCCATCCTCGATCACGGTATCACCGTCCGGCATGACCGCGCCGTCGCGCCGGAAGATCGCCACGATGCGGGTGTCGATGTTCGGGATGTGGCCGCGGATCTCCTTGACCGGGCGCCCCACCATGGGGCCGCCCTGGTAGGCACGCACCGCCACCAGGCTTACCTTGCCGCCGGCGAAGTCGAGCACCTGCAACGCCTCGGGGAACTCCACCAGCTTGACGATGTAGTCGGTGAGGACCTGCTCCGGGCAGATCGACAGATCGACGTCGAAGCCGTCCGGCCCCAGCACCTTCGGATCGTCGAGGAAATCGGTGGCGCGGATGCGCGCGATGCGCCGCGGCACGTTGAACATGCGCGCCGCCAGCTTGCAGGCGACCAGGTTGGTTTCGTCGGACTGCGTCACCGCGATGAGCAGGTCGGCATCGTCGATGCCCGCCTCGGTCAGCACGGACGGATGCGCGGCGCTCCCGGCAACGGTGCGCAGGTCGAGGCGGTCCTGCAGCGCGCGCAGTCGCGCCGGGTCGACATCGACCACCGTGATGTCGTTCTGCTCGGAGACCAGGCTCTCCGCAACCGTGGCGCCGACCTGGCCGGCACCAAGGATGATGATCTTCATGGTGAGTCTAGCCTTCCTCGCGCTTACCGACCGGCAGGCCGAGCGCCTTCAGTTTGCGGTACAGATGGGTGCGCTCCAGCCCTGATTTCTCCGCCACGCGCGACATGCTGCCGCGCTCCTGCGCCAGCAGGTTCTCGAAATACACGCGCTCGAAAGCCTCGCGCGCCTGGCGGTAGGGCCGGTCCAGGCCGAGCTCCGCGGCGCCGGGCTGCGCCCCCTGCGCGGCGAGCACGCGCTCGACGTCCTCGGCGCCGACTTCCTCCTCGAGCGCGGTGATCGCGAGATTCTTCACCGCGTGCTCGAGCTCCGCAAGGTTGCCCGGCCAGCGGTGCTGGCGCAAGGCGTTCAGCGCCGCGACCGCGAAGCGCCGCGGCGGGCAGGCGCGCGCCTCGACGAGCTGGGACAGCATCTGCGCGGCGAGCTCAGGCACGTCCTCAACGAATTCGCGCAGCGGCGGCAGCCGCAGCGTGAGCTCCGACAGGCGCCCGGCGAGCTCGGGGTCGTAGCCAGCCCGTTCCACCAGCACCCTCGCGTCCACGGACGAGAACGACACGATGCGCACCTTGTGCTTGTCGGCGCGCGACAGCAGGAAGTCCAGGTTGCGCTGCTCGGCGCGCGCCAGCCGCGCCAGCTCGGGCAGGAACAGGATGCCGCCCGCCGCCCGCGTCAGCAGCTCGGTGGAGGCCTCCGCCAGAAACTCGCTGCCGGAGAGGAACGGCGCGCCGGGCGCGGCGAGCAGGCGCGCGAACATCTCCGGCTGCGTTCCCGGCTCGCCGCGCAGCATGAGCGGCGCGGTGGTCTGCGACAGCTGGGCGAGACGCTTGCGCAGCTCGGCGAGCGACGCGGAGCGGCCTTGCACCGCGAGCGACAACTGCCGGGGTGCGGCGAGCTCGTGGTGGCGCAGCGCGCGCTTTACCGTGGCGAGAAGGCGCTGCAGCGCGATCGGCTTCTCCAGGTAATCGAGCGCGCCGATGCGCGTCGCCTCGACCGCGGTCTCGATGGTGCCGTGGCCGGACATCATCACCACTGGCATCGTCAGCTGGCCGCTGCCCGCCCATTCCTTGAGCAGCGTGATGCCATCGGTGTCGGGCATCCAGATATCGAGCAGCACCAGGTCGGGCCGGCCGGACTCGCGGGCGCGGCGCGCCGCACCCGCGCTCTCGGCGAGCTGCACGCTGTGGCCTTCATCGGAGAGGATCTCCGAGAGCAGCTCGCGGATGCCAACCTCGTCGTCGACCACCAGGATCTGCGCCATCGCGGGGTCAGGCCGCCTCGGCCAGCGGCAGCAGCACACTCACCGATGCGCCGTGCCGCGGCCGGTTCTCGATGGCGATCGAGCCGTGGTGCTCGTCGACGATCTTTTTCACGATCGCCAGACCCAGGCCGGTGCCGCGCGGCTTGGTGGTGACGTAGGGCTCGAAGATGCGCGCCATCAGCTCTTCGGGAAAGCCGTCGCCGTTGTCCGTCACCGACAGTCGCACCTTGTCGCCGGCGAGCTCGGTGCAGACTTCAACGGCCGGGTGCGGGCGC
>Ga0326731_1000350_pt1 | contig 11824 bp, 12 predicted proteins | sample MHFSIPfraction_FD_207645 | JGI IMG/M metagenome (GOLD analysis project Ga0326731, IMG submission 207645) | Lab enriched peat soil microbial communities from Michigan Hollow, Ithaca, NY, United States - MHF9FY SIP fraction | ecosystem: Environmental > Terrestrial > Soil > Wetlands > Peat | place...
GTATCCCAGGATCTCGTCGTCGCTGAGCGCGCGGCCGTCGATCCGCGCCGCGACGAGCGCGCTCATCAAGTCGTCGCGGGGGCACGCGCGCCGCTCGGCGACGTAGGCCGAATAGTGTTGGAAGATCGCCTTGCGGGCGGCGAGCGCGACGCTGATCGAGACACCGCCTTGGTTGTACTCGGGGTCGCCCGAGCCGACGGTCTGGTTGGCGAGCGCGAGCAGCGCGTCCCAGTCGGCGCGCGGCACGCCGAGCAGCTCCATGATCACCGCCAGCGGCAGGCGCGCCGCCACTTCGTCTACGAAGTCGAACTCACTCCCGTCGCCGAACTGGTGCACCGCGCGCCCGACGATCTCGCGCGCGAGCGCCGCGATCCGCGGCTCGAACGCCGAGAGCGCGCGCGGCGTGAAGTGACGGCTGGTGAGCGCGCGATAGCGCGCGTGCCGCGGAGGGTCCATCGTGATGATCGTCTCGGGCAGGATCTCCTCGGTCTGGCCCGGGTGCACGCGGCGCGGCGGCATGTTGAGTCGAACTCCCGAGACGAACTCGCTGGGCCGGCGCGACACAGCAATGAGCTCGGCGTGGCGCACCACCGCCCAGTACTCGCCCATCTCGCCGTGCCGCCGCCGCGACACCGGATCGTGTCTGCGCAGCTCCGCCCACGCCTGCCACGGGTAGCCGGTGCGGGCGTACACGTCGGGATCCAGGAGATCGACCGCTTCGCTCACGTCAATCGAAGTATGGCAGCGCGGCCGGGTCGCGCGCGACCCGCAGCGCTTCGCGCACGTGCAGCGGCAAGGTGCGGCCGAGCGACAGCTCGGGGAGCCCGGCGGTCGGGAAGTACGCGGCGTCGGTCGCCTCGCTGCCCGCGCGCGGGGCGGCGGCGGGATCGAGCAGCCGGCCGACGAACACCAATTTGTGTATGTGGAAGAGGTGCGGCGGACACTCGGGCTGCAGCCGCGTGTCGAAGACGCCCGCGAGCCGCTCGACGCGCGCCACCACGCCCGCTTCCTCCGCCGCCTCGCGCACCGCCGCCTCCGACGGGCTGTCGCCGACGTCGACGAAGCCGCCCGGCAGCGCCCAGCGGCCGTCCACGCGCTCCCGCACCAGGAGCACCTCGTTGCCGCGGAACAGCGCGAGGCGCACGTCGAGCTTGGGAGTCACATAGCCCTCGTCCGCGGCGCGGAACAGGCGCTCGAGCGCGAGTGGCTCGTCGCCGGCGCCGTGCGCCGCGAGTCGAGCCGCGAGCGCGAGGAGCTTCTCGTAGCGCTCGCGGTCGAACGCGCCCTCGCTGAAGTGCAGGCCGGTGGTCGCCAGCGCGCGCATCTGATCCGCGATGGCGAGCAGGTCGCGAGTCACGCTAGAACCGGAGCACGTCGGCGTCGAGCCGCACCAGGTCGAGCACGCCCACCGAGTTGCGGCCCTCGAGCCAGCCCGCGCACTCGCCCGGATTGAACACGAGCGTGCCGTCGATCCGCTCGAGCGCGTAGCGGTGATCGTGCCCGTGCAGCAGCACGTCGCGCGCTCCGAGCTCGAGCTCGGGGTGCGCCCTGCGATCGTGCACCACGGTGATGCGACGGCCGGCCCAGCGCAGCTCGAGCGGCGGCTCGGCCAGCTCGAAGCCGAGCTCCGCCGCGGCCTCGGCGAGCGCGGCTCGCTCGCGGTCGTTGTTGCCGAACACGCCGAACACGGGGACCGCGATCTCCGCGAGCATGCGCAGGGTCGAGACGCGCGTGATGTCGCCCGTGTGGATCACTCGCTCGACGCGCGCCTCGCGCAGCACCGCGACGATGCGCGCGACGTTGCGCGCGTTGTCGTGCGTGTCACTGATCACTCCGACGCGCATGCGCAGAGACTAACATGCAGCCGGCGCACTCACGTCCCGCCCTCGGCGCCGACCCGGCCGACGAGCGAGCCGAGGAACCAGCCCCAGAGCGCGTTCGCGGCCAACACGACGACCGGCGTCAGCGCTCCGAGCTGCACGCCCAACATCCCGTAGCCCGCGCCAGGCAGCTGCAGGAACAGCGCGCGCAGCGTCGGAAGCAGTGACACGACGAGCCCCGCGCGCACCGGAGTGAGTCCTCGGCCGCGCGCGAGCGGAAGCGCGAGCGCGAAGAGACTCCCCTCGAGCACGCGCCAGCCGACCCAGTGCGGATCGAGCCCGCCGGGAAACAGCTTGCCGAGCTGCACGTCGATCAGCGCCCCGAGCTTCGCGCGCACCGCGATCCAGAGAACGAACGTCGTGAGCAACGCGGCCAACGCACCCGCGGCGTAGGGCCCCGCGAACTTGCGCAGCATGACCTAACCCCCCGGCGGCTCATGCTAACCTTCCGCGCCCATGACGGCCGCCCCTACACCGCCGCGCGTCTACTTCCGGACCTTGGGCTGCGCCAAGAACCAGGTCGACTCGGAAGTCATGCTCGGTCAGCTCGCGCTCGCGGGCTGCGCGATCGCGGAAGATCTCGCGGACGCGGACGTCGCGATCGTGAACACCTGCTCGTTCATCGCGAGCGCGCGCGAGGAGTCGGTCGGGGCGATTCTCGAGCTCGCCGACGAGAAGGAGCGCGGCTCGATCCGCGCGCTCGTGGTCGCGGGCTGTCTGCCGCAGCGCTACGGCGCGGAGCTGGCGAAGGAGCTGCCCGAGGTCGACGCGTTCGTCGGCACGGGTCAGTTCCAGAACATCGCGCAGATCCTCGACGACGCGTGCAGCGGGCGCTCGCGCGGCGTGTACGTCGACGCGGGCCGCACGCACCTGTACGACGAGAGCAGCCCGCGGCTGCTCTTGGGCGCGCGCCACTCGGCGTATCTCAAGATCGCGGAGGGCTGCGACCGGGTGTGCGCCTTCTGCGCGATCCCGGGAATTCGCGGCGCGTTCCAGAGCCGCGCCCCCGAGTCCGTCGTCGCCGAGGCGCGCATGCTCGGGGCTCAGGGCGTGCGCGAGATCAACGTGATCTCGCAAGACACGCTGTCGTACGGCAAGGACCTGGCGGGTCGGCCGCAGATCGCCCCGCTGATCCGCGCGCTCGACGAGGTCGAGTCACTGGATTGGGTGCGCTTCTTGTACCTCTACCCGAGCGCGCTGGGCGACGAAGTGATCGACGCGTTCGCGGACGCCAAGCGCGTGCTGCGCTATCTCGACGTCCCGCTGCAGCACGCCAGCGACCGGCTGCTGAAGGCGATGAAGCGCGGAGTCACTGCCGACCGGCAGCGGAGGCTGATCGAGAAGCTGCGCGCGCGCCTGCCGGGCTGCGTGCTGCGCACGACCTTCATCGTCGGCTTCCCGGGCGAGACCGAGGCGGACTTCGCGGAGCTGTGCGCGTTCGTGCGCGAGGTCGGCTTCGATCGAGTCGGCGTGTTCAGGTACTCGGATGAAGAGGGCACGGCCGCGGCTCAGCTCGGCGACAAAGTTCCGCGCTCGGTCTCGCGCCGCCGTCACCGCGAGCTGATGGCGCTGCAGCGCGAGATCATGCGCGCGAAGCTCGCGACACAGATCGGTGACACCGCGCAGGTGCTCGTCGACTCACCCGGCCGCGACCGCGCGGTCGGCCGCCTCTGGTCGCAGGCGCCGGAGGTCGACGGCTCCGTGCTTCTGCGCGGCGGTGCGAATGCGGGCGAGCTGGTGCCCGCGCGCATCGTCGGCGTGCGCGACGTCGACCTCGAGGCCGAGCGGATCTAGCTCACGCCTCCGCCGTCCTCGGGCGCGGGCTACGCGCGTGCGGCGAGCACGAACAAGCCGACGGTGCAGATCGTTGCGACTCCGAAGCTCAGACTCCGCATCAGGTCGAGGTCCATCACGTACAGCACCCCGTGCGCTACGCGCGCCAGCACCCACGCGACTGCGAGGTTCGCGGACCAGGTCGGATCGGCGCCGCAGATGTGCGCGATGATCACGGCCGCCGCGAAGAAGGGCAGCGCCTCGAACGCGTTGTTGTGCGCGCCCATCGCGCGCGCCCCTACACCGGTCAGCTTCGCTTCCTGCAGGCGCGGCAGCTTGTTGTCCACTCCACCGAACTGTCGACCGCGCTCGCGCGCGGCGACGGTGACCCACACGTAGGGCAGCAGCCCCGCCACGAGCACGCACCAGAACGGAGTCGTCATCGCCGGTCCTCCCTCTATCTCGTTGGACTATCTCGTTCGAGCCGATAAGATCCGCTCGGCGACCTCCGGAACGTCGCGCGCCACTTCGCAGTCGACCGCGCCCCAGTCTCCGTGTGGATCCAGGAGCACCGCCGGCAGGCCCGCGGCGCGCGCGCCGAGCACGTCGGCAGCGTACACGTCCCCGACGTGAAGTGTCCGAGCGGGGTCGCTCTGCGCGCGGGCGAGCGCCGCGGCGAAGATGCGCGGGTCGGGCTTCTCGAAGCCGACGACGTGAGAGTCGATCACCGCGTGGAAGTGCGGGCGCAGGCCGGCGCGAGTGAGTCCCTCCTCGACCGTGCCATCCGCGTTCGACACCACGACCAGGCGAACGCCGGCCTCGCCCAGGCGCGCGAGCGCCCCGGCGACGCCGGGCAGCACCACGCACCAGAGCTCGAGCGAGCGGCCCGGCACGCGGATGCGCGGCACCAGGCGGTCGACCAGCGACCTACACGTATTGGTGTCGAGCGCCAGCACTCGGTCGAGCACGCGTTCGACGAAGAACGAGAACGTGTCGCGGCCCTCGGTCGAGCCCCCGGACTCGAGCATCCGCGAGACGATCGGCCGGACCGCGGCCTCCGCGCGCGCGAGCGCCGCCGCGCCGCACGGCGCTCCGAGCGCGCCGAGCTCGCGCGCGATGCGCTCGAAGTCCATCGAGATCAAGGTGCCGCCGGCGTCGAGAAACAAGGTGTCGATCTCGGCCCAGCGCACCGCGTCCTTCGCCATGAGTCACTCCTGTCCGGGTAGTAGCCAGCGCTCGCCGATCGCGAGCACGTGCACCCGCGCCGGGTCGGCGCCCGCGGCCGCGACCGCGCGCGCGAGCTCGCGCGGCGCCTCGTCGAGCGGCTCGTCGGTGAGATCGAACGTTCCCCAGTGCATGCCGACCATGTCTCGCGCGCCGAGATCGCGAAACGCCTGCAGCGCCTCCGCCGGATCCATGTGCGAATACTGCATGAGCCAGCGCGGCTCGTACCCCCCGATCGGCAGGAGCGCGACGTCGATCGGCGCGAGCTCGCGCCCGTAGACCGCGAAGCCGCCGAAGTAGCCGGTGTCTCCCGCGAAGAAGTAGCGGTGCGCGCCCGAATCGATGAGCCACGCGCACCAGAGACTCTCGTTGCGCCGCATTCCAAAGCGCAGCGACCAGTGCTGCGAGGGCAGACACGTGATCGTCCAGCGCCCGCGCTGCGCGCTCTGCCACCAGTCGAGCTCGGTCACGTCGCCGCGGCCGCGCTCGCGGAAGAACTCGCCGAGCCCGAGCGGGACGTACCAGCCGACGCTCGCCGGCAGGCGCTCGACGGTCTCTGCGTCGAGGTGGTCGTAGTGACTGTGCGAGATCACCGCGAACGCGTTCGCCGGCACGGAGGCGAGGGGGATCCCGGGAGGTGTCTGGCGCTTGGGCAGCAGCGCGCGCCCGCCGAAGTGCGGGTCGGTGAGCACCACGTCGTCGCCCTCGTGAATCGCGAACGTCGCGTGGCCCACCCAAGTGAGCTCGGCCGGCGCGTTCGGCTCGCGCAGCGACGCGCCGTCGTTCGGAACCAATGGAATCAAGGGCTTTGAGCTCTTGTCGTAGGCGTTCGTCGAGAGACGCCAGCGCAGGAAGTCGAGGAACGAGCTCTCCCGCTGATCCCACGGATTCTCGAACGCTCCGTCGGCGTCGCGGTGCGGCGCGCGCAGCAGCGAGGGGTCGAACGCGAGACCGGCCAGCACGACGACGAGCGCCCAGCGCATGGCCTACACCGAGACGGATCGCGCGCCGCGGCGCAGTCCGAGCAGCAGCACCACCGCCGCGCCGAACGCGAAGCCGCCGATGTGCGCGAACACGGCCACGCCACCGTGATCCGGCGCGCCGCCGTCCATGCCGCCCGCCAGGAGTTGGAACACGAACCAGAGCCCCAGCCACGCGTACGCCGGCACCTCCACGGTGCGCACGAACAAGAAGACGATCACCAGGGTCACGATGCGCGAGCCGGGATAGAGCAGCATGTACGCGCCCATCACCGCTGCGATCGCGCCGCTCGCGCCGACGGTCGGCACCACCGAGCTCGGGTTCACGAGCACGTGCGTCGCGCCCGCCGCGACGCCGCCCGCGAGATAGAACAGCGCATAGCCGAGATGTCCCATGCGATCCTCGACGTTGTCGCCGAAGATCCACAGGAACAACATGTTTCCCGCGAAGTGCGTGAATCCCGCGTGCAGGAACATCGACGTGACGAAGGGCGCGAAGAGAGAAGGCTCGAAGCCGCTGCGCGCGATCGACTTGACGAAGCGGGCGGGCAGCAAGGCATGCTCGTTCACGAACACGTCGAGGTCGGGCCCCGCGCTGATCTCGAGCCAGAATCCCCACGCGCACAGCGCGATCAGCGCGTAGTTCACGATCGGCCAGCGCTCGGAGCGGATCGTGTCGTGGATCGGGATCATCGCGCGGCGATCATAGAGAAGGAGAGCAGGGCATGGTGACGATCGGCATGAACTACAGCGTGCGCGCCGGCAAGGAGAAGATCTTCGAGGACGCGTGCGCGCGCGTGATCCAGACCATGGGCGGCATCGAGGGACATGCGGACTCGCACCTGTTCCGCGAGGTCGGCGCCGACGCGCGCAAGTATCTGATCGTGTCGACCTGGTCGAGCGAGCAGGCGTTCCGCGACTTCGTCGCCTCGGACGCGTTCAAGAAGGTCACCAACTGGGGCGCGGAGAACATTCTGGAAGGGCGGCCGAGTCACACGGTCTACCGCTGAGCTCAGGGATCCCCGGTGGCGATCGGGACGTCGTCGGAGTCGCCCCACTCGGCCCAGGACCCGTCGTACAGCGACACTTCCGTGTGTCCCAGCAGCGCCAGCGCGAAGGCGTCGAGCGCGGCGGTGACTCCGGAGCCGCAGGTCGTGACGACGGGGCGGTCCAGTCGGACGCCGGCCTTCTCGTAAGATGCGCGGAGCTCCGGGAGAGACTTGAAGCGCGGCGGGTCACCGGCGAGGTTCTGGTCGTACGGCACGGACCTCGACCCCGGGATGTGTCCCTTGTGTTTGGTGTGCTCGTCGCCCGTGCCACGGAAGCGGGCGGTCGAGCGGGCGTCGACGATCTGCGCCCAGCCGTCGCGCAGGACGCGCAGCACGTCGGCCTTCGTGCGCAGGAGCTCCAGGCGCGGCCTGGCAACGAAGCGCGCCGGCGCGTGCCACGGCTCGGCCGAAGTCACGGGCCGCCCCTCGGCGACCCAGCGCCCGAAGCCGCCGTCGAGGAGCGACACATTTCCGTGTCCCGCGTAGCGCAGGGTCCACCAGACCCGGCCCGCGGAGTAGCCGCCGAGGCGGTCGTAGACGATCACGTGGTGATCCGTGCCGATGCCGCGCGCCGCGAACGCGCGCGCGAGCGCCTCGGGCGCGGCCACCGTGTTGCGGAGCGGCGCGCGCGTGTCCGCGAGATCGCTCGACAGATCGAGAAATACCGCGCCAGGCAAGTGACTCGCCGCGTACTCCGCGCGCGCGTCTCGGTTCATCGCCGCGAGATACCAGCTCGCGTCGACGACTCGAATTCCGGGATCGGCCAGTCGCGGCTCGAGCCAAGCCGGCTCGACGAGCAAGGGCACTCAGCCGACCTCGACGCGCTCGAGCCCGGCCAGCATCTGGCCTTGCCAGTCCATGCGCAGGCGCGAGCGCCCCTTGTACAGCTCTTCCTCGATCGCCGCTGTCGTGAGCAGCGGCAGTGACACGGTCGGTTCCACCCAGGCCATCGCGCGTGTCGCGCCGTGCTGCACCTTGCCCCAGCTCTCGGCCTCGTCGAGCGTCGAGCCCGAGAGACCGCCGTCGGCCGAGACCGCGGTCGTGACTTGCAGCGCGTAGCGGTGGCCGTGATCGGGCTGCCCGAAGACGTAGCTCGTGACCACCGCATCGTTGATGTAGTTCTTCGGTACGCCGCCGGCCACGAAGAACGCCGCGGTCGCGGGCGAGCGCGCCACGATCTGAGTCAGCTCGTAGTTGTCCTGAATCGAGCTGATCACGACTCCCGGCTTCGCGCCCGACACACATCGGTGATGGTGCTCGGTGAGTCCGATCCCGATCGAGCTGTCGTTCAGCGCCGGCACGAACATCGGCACCCCGAAGCGGCGGCACGTGGCCACGATCGAGAGCGGATCGTCGAGCCGGTCCGCGAGCACGTCCATGAACTGGCGGCTCGAGTACGCGCCGGGCGGGAGCGTGTCCGCGACGTGACCGATCCAGGTGTCGGTCTTCGCGAAGCCGATCTCGTCGACGTACGTGTCATAGATGCGGTCGACGTACAGCTCGCGGAGCTCCGCGTCGTCGGCGCGCGTCGAGCCGCGGTAGTGCGCGTAGCCGCGCGCCTGATAGATGTCCTGATACAAGATGGCGCCGGTCGAGACGACGACGTCGACGAGATTGAACTCGACGAGCTCGCGAATCACTTGGCGAAGTCCGCCCGCGATGAGTGGCCCGGCGACGCCGAGCAGGATCGTCGGCCGGTCCGGATCGCGCAGCATGGCCTCGAGCACTTCGTAACAGCCGCCGAGATTTCGCGCCTGAATGCTCATGCCCGAGAAAGCGCGCACCATGTCGGCGACGGTGCGCGTCTGGCTCGGCAGCGGCGCACGCACGCGTTGCGCGAAGAACTCCGCTTTGCGCGCGAGCTCTTCCGAAGACAGCTCCGGCGTGGGCCACGCGCCGTCGCTCGTTGTCGGTTTGCGTTCCGCCATGTCGCTCGCGTCACTCTAAAGGGTCTCGAGTGCCGCGCAAAGCCCGATGTCGCTGCTACCATGCGCCGCATGTCGTACGAGCCACGCAGGCTCGAGGCCAAGTGGCAGCGCCTTTGGCTCGAGCGCAAGACGTTCCGCGCAGAGATCGATCCCGCGCGCCCGAAGTTCTACGTGCTCGACATGTTTCCGTATCCGTCGGGCGAGGGACTCCACGTGGGTCACCCGAAGGGCTACGTCGCGACCGACGTGTACGCGCGCTACAAGCGCATGCGCGGCTTCAACGTGCTCCATCCCATGGGCTGGGACGCGTTCGGACTTCCCGCCGAGCAACACGCGGTGAAGACGGGCCAACATCCGGCGGTGACGACCGCGCGCAACATCGCGCGCTACCGCGAGCAGCTGCAGGCGCTGGGTCTCTCGTACGACTGGGACCGCGAGATCGACACGACTGACCCCAGCTACGTGCGCTGGACGCAGTGGATCTTCCGCAAGCTCTTCGAGATGGGTCTCGCGTACGAGGCCGAGGTGCCGGTGAACTGGTGCCCCGAGCTCGGCACGGTGCTGGCGAACGAAGAAGTCCGCGACGGGCGCAGTGACATTGGCGGTCACCCGGTGGTCCGCATGCCGCTCCGGCAGTGGATGCTGAAGATCACGGCGTACGCGGATCGACTCATCGAGGATCTCGCGCTCGTCGACTGGCCCGAGCACATCGTGAAGATGCAGCACGACTGGATCGGCCGATCGACGGGCGCACGCGTGTTCTTCCCGCTCGCCGACTCACCGAGTGAGTCGATCGAGGTCTACACCACGCGGCCGGACACTCTGTTCGGCGCCACGTACATGGTGCTGGCGCCCGAGCATCCGCTGGTCGAGAAGATCACGACCGCGAAGCGGCGTGAGTCGGTGCGGCAGTACGTCGAAGCCGCGGCCCGCAAGAGCGAGCGCGCGCGCGCGGCGGACGCGAAGAGCAAGACCGGCGTCGACACCGGCGCGTTCGCGACCAACCCGGTGAACGGCGCGCGCGTCCCCATCTGGGTCGCCGACTACGTGCTCGCCTCGTACGGAACCGGCGCGATCATGGCCGTGCCCGCGGGTGACTCGCGCGACTACGCGTTCGCCAAGACCTTCGATCTGCCGATCGTCGAGGTCGTGAAGGGTCCCGAAGGCAGCGAGGCCCCGTTCGAGGGCGACGGCGTCGCGGTGAACTCGGGCTTTCTCGACGGCCTGCCGACCGCGGAAGCCAAAGAGAAGATGACCGCGTGGCTCGAGGAGCACGGCGTCGGCAAGCGCGCCGTGTCTTACAAGCTGCGTGACTGGCTGTTCAGCCGGCAGCGCTACTGGGGCGAGCCATTGCCCGTGATTCACACCGAGGGTGGAGAGGCGAAGCTCGTGCCCGAGTCACAGCTGCCCGTGCGCCTGCCCGAGCTCGACGACTACAAGCCGCGCGGCGGCTTCGAGCCGCCGCTCGCGCGAGCGCCCGGCTGGGCCGACACCGTCGACCCGGAGACAGGCAAGCCCGCGAAGCGCGAGACCAACACGATGCCGCAGTGGGCGGGCAGCTGTTGGTATTACCTGCGCTTCTGCGATCCGCACAATGACTCGGCGCCGTTCTCGCGCGAGGCCGAGCGCTACTGGATGAACGTCGACCTGTATGTCGGCGGTGCAGAGCACGCGGTCCTGCATCTCTTGTACGCGCGCTTCTGGCACAAGGTGCTCTACGACCTCGGACTGGTGCACACGAAGGAGCCGTTCCAGAAGCTCTTGAACCCCGGCATGATCCAGGGCAAGAGCTATCGCCTGTTTCGCGACGACTCGGGGTCCGCGCCGAAATACTTCTCGCGCGGCGACGTGCGCTTCGAGGGCGAGACACCGCTCCACGTCGGCTCGGGCGCGGAGCTCGCCGAAGAGTGGGTCGAGCCCGACAACGTGCGCTGGCAGGACGGGCGCGCGCTCGCGCCAACGGTCGACATCGACCTCGAGGAAGTCGTCGAGAAGATGTCGAAGAGCCGCGGCAACGTGGTGAGCCCCGACGATGTGATCGACGAGTTCGGCGCCGACGCGATGCGCCTCTACGAGATGTTCATCGGGCCGCTCGGGAAGGCCGCGCCCTGGTCGACCGACGGCGTTCCCGGCGTTTCACGCTTTCTCGGCCGCGCGTACCGCCTGGCGATGGAGGAGCATGACTCGGCCGATCGCGCGCGCCGCTTCGCGGCGGGCCCGGGCACGGACGAGCAGCGGCGGCTGCTCGCGCGCACGATCGCGAAAGTGACTGCCGACTGCGAGGCGCTCGAGTTCAACACCGCGATCTCGCAGCTCATGGTCTTCGTCCGCGATCTCGAGAAGGACGCGCCCGCGACGCGCGCGCTGGTCGAGCCGTTCGTGCTGCTGCTCGCCCCGCTCGCGCCGCACCTGGCCGAGGAGCTGTGGGAGCAGCTCGGGCACTCCGAGTCACTCGCGAGCGCGCCCTGGCCGCAGGCCGACCCCGCGTTCCTCGTGAGCGACGAGATCGAGATCAGCGTGCAGGTCGCGGGCAAGCTGCGCGCGCGCGTGCGCGTGGCGAAGGACGCGGACGAGGCGGCGGTGCGCGCGGCCGCCCGAGACGACGAGAACGTGAAGAAGCACCTGGGCGCGGGCGAGCCGCGGCGCGTGATCTACGTGCCGGGACGGCTGATCAACTTCGTGCCGTGACGCGCGCGTGACTCGGTGACTCGGGTCCTGTTCCTGATCCCGAACCTGCGCCTCGGCGGCGCGGAGCGCGTGGTCGCACTGCTGCTGCAAGAGCTGCCGCGCGCGCGCTTCGAGCTGCATCTCGGCCTGGTCGAGGCGACCGGCGAGTTTCTCGCGCGCATCCCGAAGGACGTGACCGTACACGACTTGGGCGCCGGGAGGGTGCGCCGGGCGCTCGTGCCGTTCGTGCGACTCGTGCGCAAGCTGCGCCCCGACGTGATCGTGCCGAACCTCGGGTATCTCAACTTGTTCTGTCTCGCGGT
>Ga0326731_1000353_pt1 | contig 11786 bp, 7 predicted proteins | sample MHFSIPfraction_FD_207645 | JGI IMG/M metagenome (GOLD analysis project Ga0326731, IMG submission 207645) | Lab enriched peat soil microbial communities from Michigan Hollow, Ithaca, NY, United States - MHF9FY SIP fraction | ecosystem: Environmental > Terrestrial > Soil > Wetlands > Peat | place...
CGAGCGTGGGGGACGTGGCGGACCAGGTGGTCACGTTCAGCCGGTCGGACAGCGTCACCGGCCAGGTGCTCAACATCGACGCCGGCGTCTTCTTCCACTGATTGCCGGCGGGCCCTGATCACGCCGTCTACGTGCCCGCCTTCTCGATCTTCGCCCACGTATCCCGCAGGCCGACACTCCGGTTGAAGACCGGCCGGCCGGGGCGGTGGTCCTTCCAGTCCGCCACGAAGTAGCCGACGCGCTCGAACTGCACGTGCTCCTCGGGAGCGACTTCCGCGAGGGCGGGCTCCACCTTGACCCCGCGGACGATCTCCAGCGACTTCGGATTGATGACACTCTTGAACTCGGGGGCCTCGTCGGGCTTCGGGACCGTGAAGAGCGTGTCGTAGAGCCGCACCTCGGCCTCGGCCGCGTGTGCGGCCGACACCCAGTGGATCGTGGACTTGATCTTGCGGCCCTTGGCCTCGCCCCCGCGGGTGTCGGGGTCGTACGTGCAGCGCACCTCGGTGATCGCGCCGGTGGCCGGGTCCTTCTGGAGCCCGGTGCACCGGACCACGTAGGCCGCGCGCAGCCGCACCTCCACGCCGGGTGAGAGGCGGAAGTACTTGGGGGGCGGCGTCTCCCGGAAGTCGTCCTGCTCGATCCACAGCACGCGCGAGAAGGGGACCTTGCGCGTCCCGGCCCCGGGGTCTTCCGGATTGTTGGTCGCCTCCATCTCCTCGGTCTGCCCCTCCGGGTAGTTCTCGATCACCAGGCGGAGCGGGCGCAGCACCGCCATGCGGCGCTGCGCGTGCCGGTTGAGATCCTCGCGGAGGCAGTGCTCGAGGAGCGCGACCTCGACCAGGTTCGCGGCCTTGGTCATGCCGATACGCTCGCAGAAGTCGCGGATGGACGCGGGGGTGTAGCCGCGCCGACGCAGCCCGGCCAGGGTCGGCATGCGCGGGTCGTCCCAGCCGCTCACCAGGCCATCCTGCACCAGGGTGAGGAGCTTGCGCTTGGACATGACGGTGTGGCTCAGGCTGAGCCGCGCGAACTCGATCTGGCGGGGATGGTAGACGCCGAGGGCGTCCAGGTACCAGTCGTAGAGCGGCCGATGGTCCTCGTACTCCAGCGTGCACAGCGAGTGGGTGATCCCCTCGATCGAGTCGGACTCGCCGTGGGCCCAGTCGTACATCGGGTAGATGCACCAGCGGTCGCCGGTCCGGTGGTGCGAGGTCTTGCGCACGCGGTACATCACCGGGTCGCGCAGGTTCAGGTTGGGGTGCGCCATGTCGATCTTGGCGCGGAGCACCCGGGTCCCGTCCTCGAACTCGCCGGCCCGCATCCGCGTGAACAGGTCGAGGTTCTCCTCGACGCTGCGTCCGCGCCACGGGCTCTCCCGGCCCGGCTCGGTCAACGTGCCGCGATGGGCCCGGATCTCCTCGGCCGAGAGGTCGTCCACGTAGGCTTTCCCCGCCCGGATCAGCTGCATCGCCCACTCGTAGAGCTGCTCGAAGTAATCGCTCGCGTAGTAGAGGTGGGAGCCCCAGTCGAACCCGAGCCAGCGCACGTCGCGCGTGATGGCGTCGACGTACTCCTGGCTCTCCTTGGTCGGGTTGGTGTCGTCGAAGCGCAGGTGGCAGCGGCCGCCCAGCTCGAGCGCCAGCCCGAAGTCGAGACAGATGGCCTTGGCGTGGCCGATGTGCAGGTAGCCGTTGGGCTCCGGTGGAAAGCGGGTGACCACCGGGGGAGTGAAGCGGCCGGTCCGGAAGTCCTCCAGGGCCGCGTCCTTGATGAAGTGAGAGGGCTTGGGGGGCTCGGCCATGGCCCTGATCGTAACATCGTCTCGCCACCTGACGGTGACCCCCGGGGGCCCCGGAAGCCGGCCCGCGTGGAGGGCGGGGCGGGGCGTTCGGTCGGAGTACAATGGTTCCTCTATGCCCGAGCCGGTCCGCGTTCGCTTTCCCCCCAGCCCGACAGGGCATCTCCACGTGGGCGGCGCCCGCACCGCGCTGTTCAACTGGCTCTTCGCGCGGCACCACCGCGGGGTGTACGTCCTCCGGATCGAGGACACCGACCTCTCGCGTTCCACCGAGCAGTACACCGAGTCGCTGCTGGAGGCCCTGCGCTGGCTGGGCCTCGACTGGGACGAGGGGCCGCCCACCCCCGGCTATCGCCAGACCGAGCGGTTCGACGTCTACCGTGCGCACGCCCTGCGGCTGCTCGCCGAGGGCAAGGCGTACCGCTGCCGCTGCACCCCGGAGACGCTCGAGGGCCTGCGGAAGGCCGCGGAGGCGCGGAAGGAGACCTTCCGCTACCCGGGCACCTGCCGCGGGGCCAACGTGCCGGCCTCGGAGCCGCACGCGCTGCGCCTGGCGATCCCGCGCGACGGCGCGACGGTGGTCGACGACGTGGTCCGGGGCCGGGTGGTGTTCAGCCACGCCGAGCTCGACGACTGGATCCTGGTGCGGACCGACGGCACGCCGACCTACAACTTCTGCGTGGTGGTGGACGACGTGACCATGAAGATCAGCCACGTCATCCGGGGGAACGACCATCTTTCCAACACCCCGAAGCAGGTGCTCTGCTACCAGGCGCTCGGCTACCCGCTGCCGGTCTTCGCCCACATCCCGATGATCCTGGCCGCCGACAAGACGCGGCTCTCCAAGCGGCACGGCGCCACGTCGGTGCTGGCCTTCCGCGACATGGGCATCCTCCCCGAGGCGATGCTGAACTACCTGGCGCGCCTCGGCTGGTCGCACGGCGACCAGGAGATCTTCACGCGGGAAGATCTCGTCGAGCACTTCGACCTGGCCCACGTCGGCTCGGCCGACGCGGTGTTCGACCTCGAGAAGTTCAAGTGGGTGAACCACCAGTGGATCAAGCGGCTGCCCGCCGAGCGCCTGGCGCAGGAGCTCGGGCCCTTCCTCGATCGGACCGGGCTGCCCGCCCCGCGCGACCTCGCCTGGCTGGCCCGGGTCGTGGAGACACTCCGGGAGCGGGCGCGCACCCTGGTCGAGATGGCCGAGCAGGCCGCCTTCTACCTGAAGGCGCCGGAGGCCTATGACCCGCAGGCCACCGCCAAGTTCTGGAAGGACTACGCGCCGGAGCGCTACGCGCTCCTGATCAAGCGCCTGGAGGCCCAGGAGGCGATAGACCCGCAGGCGCTCGAGGGCCTCTACCGGTTCCTCGCCGCCGATCTGGGGCTCAAGCTGGTGGACCTGGCCCAGCTCACCCGCATCGCGCTGACCGGCAAGGCCGCGAGCCCCCCGATCTTCGAGGTGGTGAGCATCCTGGGGAAGGCCGAGACCCTCGCGCGCCTGAAGGCCGCGGCGGCCGCGGTGGGGGTGGCCCGGTGAGGCGGCTCCTCCTCGCGCGCCACGGGCAGTCGCTGTCCAACGCGGTCCGCCGCTTCCAGGGCGCCCAGGACGTGGCCCTCTCGCCTCTCGGCGTCCGCCAGGCGGAGGCCCTGGCCCTGGCCGTCGAGCGGCGCCGGGTGGCCCACGTCTACGCGAGCCCGCTCGAGCGCGCCCGGCGCACCGCCGAGATCGCGGTGGCGGGCTCCGGTGTGGCGCTCACGCTGGTGGACGACCTGCGCGAGCTGTCGCTGGGCGACTGGGAGGGTTGCACGGTGGAGGAGATCCGCACCCTCCCCGGCGATCCCTACGCCCAGTGGGTCCGCGATCCGGTGCTCTGCCTGCCCCCGGGCGGCGAGCCGCTCGCGGAGGTGCAGGCGCGGGTGCTCCGCGCGGTCGACCGGATCGCGGCCGCGCACCCCGACGGCGAAGACGTGCTGATCGTCGCCCACGGCGGGGTGATCAGCGCGCTGCTCGCGCACTGGCTCGGGCTGCCGCTCTCCTCGATCTGGCGGCTCGCGGTGGCCAACTGCTCGCTCTCCGAGGTCGCCCCTCCGCGGGTGGTGTCGGTGAACGAGACCGGCCACCTGCGCGACGTGGACGTGGCGGTCACCGCGCCGCTCGCCCCCTGACATGACCCTGCTGGCGCTCTTCGGCGGCCTGGCCCTGCTGCTCTACGGGATGCAGCTCATCGGCGAGGGCTTGCAGCGCGCGGCGGGCGGCCACCTGCGCCACCTGCTCACCAGCATGACCCGCACCCGCCTGGCCGCGGTGGGCTCGGGCGCGCTGGTGACCGCGATCATCCAGTCCTCGTCGGCCACGACGCTCATGCTGATCGGGTTCGTCTCGGCCGGCCTCGTGACCTTCCCGCAGTCGCTGGGCGTGATCCTGGGCGCCGACATCGGCACCACCGTCACCGTGCAGCTCCTGGCGTTCCGGATCCAGGAGCTGTCCCTGCTCCTGGTGGGCGTGGGCTTCGCCATGGTCTTCTTCGCGCGCCGGGGGCTGGTCAAGAGCCTGGGTCAGGTGGTGCTGGGCTTCGGATTCATCTTCCTCGGCATGAAGGTGATGAACGACGGGCTCGCCCCGCTCGCGGACAACGAGCTCACCCGCCAGGTGCTGCTGGCCCTGGCCGGCAACCAGCTCCTCGCCCTCTTGGTGGGCGCGGTGCTGAGCGCGAGCATGGCCTCCTCGGCGGCGACCATCGGGCTCACCCTGTCCCTCGGCCAGCAGGGGCTGCTCCCCCTGGCGGCCGCGCTCCCGGTGGTGCTGGGGGCCAACATCGGCACCTGCGCCACCGCGCTGGCCGCGAGCATGCGCTCGTCCTCGGACGCCCGGCGGGTGGCGGTCGCCCACATCGCGTTCAAGGTGCTGGGGGTGGCGCTCGTCTTCCCGTTCATCGGTCCGCTCGCCCACCTGGTCGCGCTGACGTCGGCGGACCCGGCCCGGCAGATCGCCAACACCCACACCTTCTTCAACGTGGCCATCAGCGCGCTCTTCCTGCCCTTCGCCCCCTGGGCGGCCCGGGTGATCACCGCGCTGGTGCCGGAGGAGGAGCGGGGGGACAATCCCTACCGGACGCGCTACCTCGACGATCGCTTCCTGGAGCAGCCGGCGCTGGCCATCGGGCAGGCCACGCGCGAGGCCCTGCGCATGGGCGACGTGGCCCAGGCCATGCTGCGGGACGCGATGGTGGTGCTCCGGACCGACAACCAGGAGCTGCTCGAGGACGTGGAGCGCCGCGACGACCAGCTCGACTACCTGGAGCGCGAGATCAAGATCTTCCTCTCGCGGCTCGGACACGAGACGATGAGCCCGGACCTGGCCCAGAAGGAGATCGCCCTGATCTCCTTCATCGGCAACCTCGAAAATATCGGCGACATCATCGACAAGAACCTCATGGAGCTCGCGCGCAAGAAGCTCTACCAGGGCCGCCGCTTCTCGGAGGCGGGGGAGGCCGAGCTGATCGAGTTCCACAGCATGGTCTCGAAGAACCTCGAGCGGGCCATCGCGGGCTTCGCGGCCAACGATCGGAGCCTCGCCCAGGAGGTGCTCGACCAGCGGCCGGTGGTGCGGCAGCGCGAGCGGGAGCTGCGCGACTCGCACCTGGCCCGGCTGCGGCGGGGCCTCGCCGAGTCGCTCGAGACCTCCGAGATCCACCTGGACGTGCTCACCAACCTCAAGCGGATCTCCTCCCACATCACCGCCCTGGTGTACCCGATCCTGGAGGAGGAGGCGTAGGTGGCGAACCGGCTCCGCATCCTGCTGATGGCCTCGGAGGTCGCGCCCTTCGCCAAGACCGGCGGGCTCGCGGACGTGGCGGGCGCGCTGCCGCGAGCGCTGGCCGCCCTCGGCCACGACGTGCGCGTCATGATGCCCAAGTACCGCGGGGCCGAGGCCCACGCCACCGACACCCGGGTCGTCGTGCCGACCATCCGGGTGCCGCTCGGCGACCGGGTCGCGGAGGGGGCGCTGATCGAGGCCCACGGTGCTTCGGGCGTGCCGGTGTACCTGCTCGAGCACGAGCACTACTACAACCGCGACAGCCTCTACGGCACCGCCGACGGCGACTACTGGGACAACTGCGAGCGGTTCGTCTTCTTTTGCCGCGCCGCGCTCGAAGGCATCACCCAGCTCGCCGCCGCGCGTCCCGGCGTGCGCTGGCAGCCCCAGCTCATTCACGCGAACGACTGGCAGACCGGGCTGGTGCCGGTCTACCTCCGCACGCTCTACCGCGACCATCCGCTCCTGGGCGGCCTCGCCTCCGTCTTCACCATCCACAACCTGGCCTACCAGGGCGTGTTCTGGCACTACGACATGCCGATGACCGGGCTCGGCTGGGACCTGTTCACTCCCGCCGGCATCGAGTTCTACGGCAAGCTCAACTTCCTGAAGGGGGCCCTGATCTTCTCCGACCTGCTCACCACGGTGAGCCGCACCTACGCGCGCGAGATCCGCAGCAGCGCGTTCGGCAACGGCCTCGAGGGCGTGCTCGAGGAGCGCAGCCAGGACCTGCACGGGGTGGTCAACGGCATCGACTACGAGGTCTGGAACCCTCAGAAGGATCCGGCCATCGCCCATCCCTACTCCGCGGAGGACCCGGAGCCGAAGGCGATCTGCCGCGAGACGCTGCGGCGGGAGCTTGCCCTCGAGGACGCGGCCGGCCCCATCATCGGCGTGGTGACGCGGCTCGCCGAGCAGAAGGGCATGGACCTGGTGCTGGAGGCGCTGCCCGGTATCCTCGGCGAGGGCGGCCAGCTGGTCATGCTCGGCTCGGGCGACGCGCGCCTCGAGGAGGCCTTCCGCGGCGCCGCGGTCACGCACCCCGGCCAGGTGTCGGTGCGCATCGGGTACGACGACGACTTCGCGCGCCGCATCTACGCCGGGACCGACGCCTTCCTGATGCCCTCGCGCTACGAGCCGTGCGGCCTGGGCCAGCTCATCGCGCTCCGCTACGGCGGGGCGCCGGTGGTGCGGCGCACCGGCGGCCTGGCCGACACGGTCGCCGAGTTCGACCCGGCCCGGCGCACCGGCACCGGCTTCCTCTTCGACCCGTTCACGCCGGACGCCCTGCTCGCGGCGGTGCAGCGGGCCGCCTCCACCTTCCGGCAGCCGACCGTCTGGAAGGCGCTGGTCAAGAACGCGATGGCCGAGGATTTCTCCTGGGACGCCTCGGCGCGGGAATACGTCACTCTCTACCGCAAGGCGCTGAAGGCGCGGAGCGGCCGCTAGCCACGGAGGCCGGGATGAAGAAGATCGAGGCGGTGATCAAGCCGTTCAAGCTGGACGACGTCAAGGAGGCGTTGAACGAGCTCGGCGTGGTCGGGATGACGGTGACCGAGGTCCGCGGCTTCGGCCGCCAGAAGGGGCACACCGAGCTCTACCGCGGCTCCGAGTACACCATCGACTTCCTGCCCAAGGTGAAGGTCGAGGTGGTGGTGCCGGACAGCATGGTGGACAAGGTGGTCTCGGTGATCTGCCAGGCGGCCAAGACCGGCTCCATCGGCGACGGCAAGGTCTTCGTCCTCTCGATGGGCGAGGCGATCCGCATCCGCACCGGCGAGCGGGGCGAGACCGCGATCTAGATGCGACCCGCCTTGCACCGGCCCCACACGGGTGTCCGCCATCCGGGGGAGTGCGGGGGGCCATTTCTGGGCCCCCGCAGATGAAGAGCCTGAAGAAGTAAACGAGTGAAGCGCCGGAAGCAGTAGACGAGTGTCCGCCAGACGAGTGCCCGTACCCAAGCAAGCGCAGAGCAGAACGCTGGACCTGCTGGCGGCGCCACCCGACGATCGGCGCGCGCTGCGCGAGCTCGGGCGCGCCGGCTTCGCCGATCCCGCGGCCGCGCTGCGCAACCTGCACGCGCTGACCCCGACGCCGCGCGAGGCTTCACGGCTGGCTCCCGCGCTGCCCCGGCTGCTCGGCGAGCTGGCCGCCGCCCCCGACCCGGACATGGCGCTCAACAACATGGAGCGCCTGGCCGGTCAGGGCGACCGCGCCGCGTTCCTCCGGCTCGTGACCGCCCACCCGGGCGCCATCCTGCTGCTGGCACGCCTGGGCGGGACGAGCCAGTTCCTGGCCGACACCCTCCGGCGCTATCCCACGCTGCTGCCCTGGCTGCTCGAGGCGCGCACCATGCGCCAGTGGCTGCCGGACGAGCTGGCCGCGGATCTCGGTGCGAGCCTCGCGGCCTTCGATCGCCCGGAGGCACGGTGGAACGCCCTGCGGCGCTTCAAGTATCGCCAGCTCCTGCGCATCGGCTGCCGCGACATCCTGGGCGACGCCGACCTCACGGTGACCACTGAGGAGCTCTCCCACCTCGCCGACGTGTGCCTTGCCGCGGCCTGGGAGTGGACCCGCGAGCGGCTGGAGCGGCTCTACGGCGAGCCGACGGGCGCCGGCGGCGCACCCACCGGGCTGGCGGTCATCGGCATGGGCAAGCTGGGCGGGCTCGAGCTCAACTACTCCTCGGACATCGATCCGATCTTCGTCTACGGCGAGGACGGGGAGACCGCGGGCGGGGAATCGGGCCGTATCGCCAACGGCGACTTCTTCGCCCAGGCGGTGCGCGGCATCCTGGAGACGCTCGAGACGGTCACCGAGGAGGGGCACGTCTTCCGCGTGGACCTGCGCCTGCGTCCGGAGGGTCGCTCGGGGGCGCTGATCCTCTCGGTCGACGGCTACCGTCGGTACTTCGCCGACCGCGCCGAGCTGTGGGAGCGCCAGGCCCTGATCAAGGCGCGCGCCTGCGCGGGCGACCCCGCGGTGGCCGCCCGCTTCTTCGAGGCGGTGCGCCCCTTCGTCTACCGGCCCGGGCTCGATCCGGCCATCGTGGGCCACGTGCGGGGGATGAAGGCCCAGATCGACCGCTCGCTGCGCGGCAAGGACGCCGGACGCCGCAACGTCAAGCTCGGGCGCGGGGGCATCCGCGAGGTCGAGTTCCTGGTGCAGGCGCTCCAGCTCCTCTACGGCGGCGACGATCCCTGGCTGCGGGAACGGAACAGCCTGCGGGCCATCTTCCGCCTGACCGAGCGGGGCTACCTGCCCCCCGCGCTCGGGCGCGAGCTGGGCCTGGCCCTCGTCTATCTGCGCACCGTCGAGCACCGCCTCCAGATCGTGCACGAGTTCCAGACGCACACCCTGCCGGAGCAGCCGGTGGCCCTGGGCCTCCTGGCCCGCCGCATGGGCGTGGGACTGCCGCCCGCCGCGGCGGCCCGCCGCTTCCTCGCCGAGCATCGGCGCGTCACCACCCTCGTGCACCGGGCCTTCCGCGAGTTCTTCGCGGCGCCCCCCGCGGCCGCCGCCGTGCCGGTGCGCATCCCGAGCTATACCGCGCTCAAGGCCACCGGCTTCACGGATCCGGACCGCGCGCGCCAGAACCTCCGCCGCGTCCTGGAGGGTCGCCCGCTCGTCCCGTACCCGGCGGCGGCCGGCCGCGCGATCGCCCGGCTCTTCCCGGTGCTGCTCGACGCACTCTGGCAGAGCCCGGATCCCGACGAAGCGCTCGGCCAGTTCGAGCGCTTCGTCTCGGCGGCGGGCCCGCGCACCGCGTACCTGGACCTCCTCGCCGACCGGCCCGAGCTGCTCGGCAACCTGGTGCGGCTGTGCGCGCGCGGGGAGCTGCTCACCGAGCTCCTGGTGAGCCAGCCCGAGTTGCTCAACGGCCTCGCGAGCCCGGAGACCTTCGCGGCCCACAAGGGCGAGCACCAGTTCCGGGCCGAGCTGGCCCCGGTGCTCGCGCCGCGGCTCGAGCCCGGCGAGCGGCGGGACCGCCTGCGGCGACTCAAGCAGGCGCAAGAGCTCGGCATCATCTGGCGCATGCTGCTCGGCGTGACCGACGCCGAGCGCTTCTCGCTCGAGATGACCGCGCTGGCCGAGGCCGCGCTCGCGGTGGCGTGGACGCTGGCCCTCGACGAGACCGCGGCGCATCATGGGATGACCCCTGAATGGGGGGTCCCGCGCGACCGGAGCGGGCGCCTGATCCCCGCCGTGATCATCGGCCTCGGCAAGTTCGGTGGGCGCGAGCTCACCACCGGCTCCGACCTGGATCTCTTCGTCGTGTACGGCGGCGACGGCGTGACCGACGGGCCCGAGCCGGTCGAGGCCCACGTCTTCTACGACCGCGCGGTGGAGGCCCTGAGCGGCCTGCTCGGCGACATCACCGCCGCCGGGGTGGCCTTTGCGGTGGACCTGCGCCTGCGCCCGGGCTCGAAGGGCAGCGGCTTCGCCTCGGCCGCCGGCGCGATCGAGCGCTACTACCGCGAGTGGGCCGACCCGTGGGAGCGCCAGACGCTCACCCGGGCGCGGCTGGTGGGGGGCGACCCGCGCCTCGGGCGGGTGGTGCGGCGCCGCATCCGCGGCCTGCTCTACGGGCCGGAGGCCCCGCCCCCCGACCTCAAGGAGATGCGCGAGCTTCGCGAGCGAATGGAGCGCGAGCTGGGGAAGGAGACGCCGGGCCGCTTCCACGTGAAGTTCGGACGGGGCGGGCTGGTGGACGTGGAGTTCATCACCCAGGCGCTGCAGATGCAACACGGCGCCCGCCAGCCCGGGGTCCGCCGGGCCAACACCCTCGCCGCCATCCGCGGGATCGCGGCGGCCGGGCTCCTGCCCCCGGCCGACTGCGACACCCTGGCCGAGCAGTATCGCTTCCTGCGGCGCGTCTCTCTCGGCTTGCGGCTGTTCGGCACCCGCCCGTCCGACACCCTGGAGGTGGCGGGCCCGAACCCGGCGCGGCTCGCCAAGACGCTCGACTACCCCTCGCGCAAGGACTTCCTCGACGATTACCGCCGGCGCGCCGCGTGGGTCCGCGCGCTCTACGACCGCGTCGTGCCGAGGTGAAGGGCGGCAGCGCCGCCCGGCTCAGGCTCCCGCGCCCCGCCCCGGATCTCGGATAATGCGCGCGCCGAGGGCGCGCAGGCGCTCGTCGATGCGCTCGTAGCCGCGGTCCACCTGATGCGCGTTGCTGATCACCGACGTCCCCCGGGCGCAGAGCGCGGCCCCGATGAGGGCCATGCCGGCGCGGATGTCGGGGGAGACGATCGGGGCGCCTCGCAGCTCGGCGGGGCCGACCACCACCGCCCGGTGGGGATCGCACAGGACGATCCGCGCGCCCATCGCGATCAAGCTGTCCACGAAGAACAGCCGGCTCTCGAACAGCTTCTCGTGGATGAGCACGGTGCCGTGGCTCTGAGTGGCCAGCACCAGCGCGAGCGAGGTCAGGTCGGCCGGGAAGCCGGGCCACGGCGCGTCGTCCACCTTGGGGATGGCGCCGTCGGCGTCGGCGGCCACCCGCAGCTCCTGCGGGCCGGGGACGACCAGCGTCGTACCGTCGAGCGCGGTCTCCACGCCCAGCCGGCGGTAGGCGAGCCGGATCATCCGCAGGTCGTCGGGCACCACGTCGCGGATGCGGAGCTCGCCGCCGGTCATGGCGGCCAGGGCCACGAAGGAGCCGATCTCGATATGATCGGGGCCGAGACGGTGGCGGCCGGGGCCGAGCTCGCCCACGCCCTCGATGCGCAGCTGGTTGGTGCCGATGCCGCCGATCCGGGCGCCCAGCGCGTTGAGGAAGCGGCACAGGCCCTGGACGTGGGGCTCGCTGGCCGCGTTCAGGATGACGGTCGTCCCCTCGGCCAGCACCGCGGCCATCACCGTGTTCTCGGTGGCGGTCACGCTCATCTCGTCGAGGAAGACCTCGGCGCCCCGGAAGCGGCCGTCGAGCGTCAGGCGCAGCGCGGGCCCGGCCTCCACCCGGGCTCCCAGCGCGCCGAGCGCGAGCAGGTGCGTGTCGACGCGCCGCCGTCCGATCCGATCGCCGCCGGGCGTGGGCAGCGCCGCCCGGCCCGTCCGCGCGAGCAGCCCCGGCGCGAGCAGCACCGAGCCGCGGAGCTGTGACATCACGGCCGGGTCGGGATCGCGACTCTCGAGCCGGCTCGCGTCGAGGCGCACCGTTCC
>Ga0326731_1000359_pt1 | contig 11733 bp, 8 predicted proteins | sample MHFSIPfraction_FD_207645 | JGI IMG/M metagenome (GOLD analysis project Ga0326731, IMG submission 207645) | Lab enriched peat soil microbial communities from Michigan Hollow, Ithaca, NY, United States - MHF9FY SIP fraction | ecosystem: Environmental > Terrestrial > Soil > Wetlands > Peat | place...
TGGACGCGATTGAAGCCCAGGACCCGACGTTGGGAGAACCGATCAGGAGGTTCCCCGCGAACCTGACCCAGGTCGACGTGTGCGTCGGGTCGGGGGACCTGCCCAATGCCGACTGCCCGCGGACCGTGCCCACATGGTTCATCCCCGGCAAATCACCGATCCACATCAGCACGCTCCACCAGGCGCTCCTCATCGACGACCGCACCGGGTTGCGGGACTGTCCGCCGTACACGCCGGGGCCCGCCCACCACGTCGTCTACGAAATGTGGGGCTCCGACATGCTGAAATTGTTCCAGCAGGCCGGCCTGCCCCGTCGCACGCCACCACCGTTCGACCCACGCTGTCAAACCCACGAGGCCGGCTCCTCGGGTGGCCCTCCGCCGCAGATCACGTCGCCACTCCGGGGAGTGGTGTATGCGTTGCGCGCCAAGCGACTGGGGCAGGAAGCGATCACCTTCCGGGCTACCACCGGCGCAGGCGTACGAACGGTCTATTGGTTCGTCGGGCGCAGTTTCGTCGGCAAGGCGCCGCCAGGCGGGACCCTGGCCTGGACGCCGGAGGCGCCGGGCTCCTTCCTTGTGCGGGCGGTGGATGACCAGGGTGAGGCCGACTCTCGCTTGATCGAGCTCGCTGTCGTTCCGTAGAGGCGGCCGCAGCGTGGGATGTACTAGCCCTGCTCAGAACTCGATTCGCAGCGTCAAGCTCGGCACTGCGGGCAGGTCGAACATGCGCTCGTAGCGCACCCGCCCCTGCAGGACCCCACCCGGCACGGACGAAGGCTCAAAGCCCGGTGCCGTTGGCTGGAGCGGCGCAACCGGGCCGAATCCCGCGTTTATCACTGAAAAGCCCAGAGTCATCCGACTCTTGCCTGGACCCGTGAACGCATACCGCGCGGCAAGGTCGACTCGGGCGGTGCCTGCACTCCTGGCACTGTTCTCTTCCCCGTAGATGTACGCCGGACCGAGGCTCTGGCCGAGATCGCGAGTCACGCCGTGGCTCGCATCCGGCAATCCCACGATCACCACGCCGTCCACCGGGGTGAGGGGGGCACCACTCATCGCCTCGAAGGCAAACGAGGCCGACCAGTGCGTTCCGAACGACCGCCGTCCATCCACCCGCAAGACCTGGCGGCGATCGAGGGACCACGGGACCCACTTCCCGTCCCAATCGCGCTGCGCCCAGGACAACACGTACGTCACCGAGAGCGCATTCGCATGGGCCGAGTCGCCCCGGAGCGCCAGCTGCAGCTCCAGACCTGCGCCGCGCGATCGGCCGTACCGGAACGGTGTATTCGCCTCGACCCGCTGATCGCTGGCCGGCCGCAGCTCCACCAGACCGCGACCGCGGGACCCGAAGACCGACAGGCGTCCCGCGAGACTCCCCCGGGCTGCATCGAGATCGATCGTCGCGTGATCGACGATCGGAACAGGGACGCCTCGCTCACCGGCAGCGAGCCAGAAGTCGTAGAACGCCAGGTCCGGCTCGGCGTGAGGATCCGACACCAGATGGTAGAGCATCGCCGTCCGGCCAGCGGCGATGCCGAGAGAGGCGCCGGTGGCGAGGGCGGCGGCGACTCGTGCCCGGGGCTGCCACACGCGCGTGCCGCTGGCCGCGTCCAAGCGGACGCCCGCCTGGAGCGACGCGCGCTCGATAGTCCCCGTCAGCTCGGCGTAGCTGCTCCACTCGAAGCGGCGACCAATGAGGTCGGTAGTCGGGAATTCAGCGCCCGAGAGCGGAGTGATTCTGTTTGCGATGGACCGCGTGCCGACCGAGCCGCCGAATGCCAGCCGCGTCACCGGTCCTTGGAGGGCTCCATCGGCACCGCCGGCGATGCGCTCGAAGCGATTGCGAAGATCGAGCCGCGTAGCGCGCGCGGGAACGTCCGCCGCGTCCTCTGCAAAACGGTTCGCGCTGCCCCACAGACTCGCGCTGTGTCGCCCATCGTCGAGTACGGGCCACCGGATGCCGAACAACAAATTGCTCCAATCCATACCGGTGCCGAGATCCCGATCGAAGAGATGGTCGCGGGAGGCGAAGGCCGTGATGCGGCCGGCCGGCCGCCCGTTGTGGGAGAACAACGTATTGGCGTAGAAGTCCTGGAAGTCGTACGGGACGGTCCCGGGCTTGATGGCGTTGACGACGGAAAAGTGGATGGCGCGGAACGCGGCGAACCCCTGGGTCGCACCGTGCCCCCCACCGGCCCAGGCGGCCAACGACGCAAAACTCAGATCGAGGCCCCCGTTCAGGTGACCCGGCGCACCGTCCTGACCCGTGACGTCGACTGTTCCCGCCAGCGTGCCGCCCGTCGTGGCGCTCGACGGCGCCGCGGCCACGGCGACCTGGCTCGCCGCGTCAGCGGGGAACGCGGAGAAGATGCGCCCGAGATGGTACAGGTTGAGGACCTCGAAACCGTCGATCCGCACGCTCGACTCACCCGCATCGTATCCACGGATGACCGGCCGCGCGGATAGTGGCGTGGAAAAGGCCACCGCGGGCACCAGGCTGAGGGAACGAAACACATCTGTCTCGATCCCGGCCGGCACGCTGCGCGCACTGGCGATCGGTACCCGCCACCGTCCGACGTCCTCGAGGGGGCGGGCGGCACCCGCTGGGGCTGTCACGATCACGTCGGAAAGGACAATGGGCGAGGTCGCGAGACGAATGTGCAGCGATGCGGAGGGCGGGGCGGCGAGCGGGAGGTCGGTGCCGACCCACCCGATGCCGCGCACGACCAGTGTGTCCGGGAACGTCGTGATCCACAGAACGAACCGCCCGAAGCGGTCGGTGGTCGCCGCACGGTTCGCTCCGCGAGCGGTGACCAGGACTCCCTGGAGGGGCCCTCCGCTTGCAATGTCGACGACCTCGCCGCGCACCGGTGCCGGACCGGCCGGCCCTTCCCCTTGGGCCAGGAGGGCCACCAGCAGGATGCCGGTCACGGCCATACGATCCACCGCTCCACGCGGGTCGCCGCGCCGAACAGGCCGAAGATTCCGCTGACGCTGCTCTTCGGCGTGGTGACGATCAGGAACGAAGCCGCGTTCTCCTCCACGGCGAGCACGGTGAGACGCTCCGTACCGGTGTCCTGGACGAGTCGCAGGATCCCCGTGGGATCATGCGTCGAGCCGAAGATGCGCACCTGCGATGTGTCGTTTGTCGATTGAAAGTAGAAGTACGCCGAGGCCCCGACTGCGGACCAGCTGTAGGGGAGGTTGCAGTACAAGAAGGTCGCGACGCACGACCCGCCGTCCACCGTGTCCTGGGCGGGGACACGCACGGCGATCGTGTCGGGCACCGTCGTCTCGGCCGCAAGCCCTACTCCCTCGATCGCCCCGGACAGACGGTAATGCGCTCCGGGAACGACACTAGCCCCGGCTTGGAATCGCCCGGGGATGCCGGGTGACGGCGTGAACGGGACGGAGCCGCCATTGGGCAGGACAAGGGAGACCTGCACGAGGGATGGGTCGACGGGCCGAACCTCCGGCCCGAAACTCGAATCTGCGGGTACGCGCCACTCCACCCATGCGACCTGCTGCGAGTCGCCGGCGATCAGGAGCGCCTGAACCACCGCCACCGGACCAGGTGGTGGAGCCTCGATCGCGGCCTTACACCCCACCATCCCGAGGGTGAGAAGGAATACGGTTGGAGAGGAGAGGACCCCAACTCTCATGGTGACCGGGAGCTCCTGCCAGGGGAGCGGAATCCCAACGAGAGGCGGCGGCTCCTGGAAGTCGAGGTAACCGCCGCCCGCAGCCCAGAACAAGAGTACAGTCTAAGGCGCCTGACTACCAACCGAAATACAGGCCTAGCTTGGGGTTGAAGCTGCACGCGTCCTCCGTGAGCGCCCAACCTGCCCCCTTCTCATTGAGACCGAGCGGCACCGGCCCACAGTACGTATTGCCTGCGGGCACGAAGTAGAAGTGGTCATCCGGATTCGGCCAGCCATCCGTTTCTTTGACGGCAGTGTTGATTCGACTGACCTCGCTCGACGGTATCGCGTATATCAGGTGGTCATGGCGGACCTGATCTGTCGTACTGGGAATTCCAGTGATGCGCAGGAAACCTGTCGATCCGTCCCACGCCGTGGCGTTGAATTCGAACTCGTTCGACTCGAAGGGATTGTTGTTGTCCACGATCCCTTGAGTTTGGATACGGGTGAGAAAGGTCTCCGGCGGCGGAGACCCACCACCACCACCCCCACCCTCACTGTCACAGTTCTGAAAGCACTTGGCGAGTGACCCGTGTCCAACCAGGTCCGCGAGTTCGATTGTTCTCGTCAGACCGGTCGCGTCTCTCATCACCAGCTCCCCACCGAGCTCTCCGTCGTCGGGGGCCTGGATCGTCAGCCCCGAGAGATTCGGCTGCGGGCGTATCCGCCGCGTCTTGACCTCGGCAGTCTGCAACATGAGCACAGTCTGCGCCGGGGGCTCGGGCCGGGTGAGGTCGAGGGCCATCGCACGACCCCTCGCATCATATCCGAACGTCGGTGCTCGACCGTCGAGGTTCACGGCCACCAGATAGCTTGCCGTCGAGCGCCAGGTGAGCCTCTGTTGACGAGCTGGAACATAGAAGTCCAAGTCCGGGAGGCCCGCAATCCTGGCTTGGAACGCGTCACGATCAATCCCCACGGCAGCGGCTGATGCCTGGAGGAGCAACTCTCCCGGCGGCGTGGCCACGAATTCGTGCAAGGACAGCTTGTGCTCGGTCCAGGGTGAGGTGCGCATCGCGTCACGGACGGCATCCCGCACTCCGGGCTGAGTCATTCCGAGAGCAAAGGCGCGCGCCACCGCGTCGACCTGGCCAAGAACTGCGGCGCTGGAACCCGTTGTATTCGGAGCGAAGGCTCGACCTCCCTGTTCCGCGCATCCGCCCGCCAAACCTACGACTGCGACGATCGCTGCAAGCCGATATCTCATGCCCCACCTCACTTTGGAATGGACCGACCGCACTCGCGTGGTGGGTAGCATGGCCGCAGCCTGTCACAGGGGTGTCAAACGAGTCTCAAATCGTGTGGTAGCGCCCTCGGGCGTTCGGCTGCAGAGCCGGCAGGTCCGAGCCCCTCATGACCTGTGCAAGGCTCCGAGGGTAGGCCGTCTCTCTTGGGCACACCGTCCAGGGAGACACCATGCTCACGGCCTCAATCCGCCTGCTCGCGGTCGCCATGCTCGTCGCGAGCCCCCTCCTCGCCCCCGCCGGCGTCGGCCGTATCAGCGGCCATGTCCGGGACGCGGCGGGAGCCCCGGTCGCCCGCGCCAGGATCACCGTCATCGGCACCCGACTCGGCGCAACTTCGGACCCGAACGGCGCCTACCTGATCGAGTCGGTTCCCGTGGGAGCCTATACCATCCGCGCGGAGATCCCGGGTGCGGGACCGGCGGAAGTCCACGGCATCCGAGTCGTGACCGGTGGGACCACCATCGCCGATCTCGTGCTGCCGCCATCCCCAGCGGTAGTGAACGAGGTGGCCGCGAGCCCGCCGATCGCCGTCGATCAGCTCGCCGCCAAGAGCGCTCGCGGGCGGGCGATGGGCTACGTCGCACGCGACGACGAGGCGTACCGCGTCCGTCGCGAGCCCTGGAACACCGAGGAATACGGCCACAAGGACGAGAATCCCTTCCTCGCCGTGTCCGCCCACCCGCTCTCGACCTTCTCCATCGACGTGGACCGCGCGTCCTACAGCAACGTCCGGCGCTTCCTGCTCGATGGCCAGGCGCCGCCGACGGACGCCGTGCGCATCGAGGAGCTGGTCAACTATTTCCCCTACGACTACGCCGAGCCCACCGGCGACGACCCGGTGGCGATCCACACCGAGGTGGCCCCGGCCCCCTGGCGACCGCAACACCGGCTACTGCGCATCGGGCTCCAGGCGCGGCGCATCGACACCCGCGGCCTGCCGCCGTCGAATCTCGTGTTCCTCATCGACGTCTCGGGCTCGATGGACGAGCCGAACAAGCTGCCGCTCGTCAAGGCCTCGCTCACGATGCTGGTCAACACGCTGCGTCCCGCGGACCGGGTGGCCATCGTCGTGTATGCCGGCTCGGCGGGCCTCGTCCTGTCGTCCACGTCCGGCGACGAGAAGGCGAAGATCCTCGAGGCGATCGACCGGCTGGAAGCGGGCGGCAGCACCGCCGGCGGCGCGGGCATCAAGCGCGCCTACGACGAGGCCGTCGCCAATTTCATCCGCGGCGGCAACAACCGCGTCATCCTCGCGACCGACGGGGACTTCAACGTCGGCGTGTCGAGCGACGGCGAGCTGATCCGGCTGATCGAAGACCGGCGCAAGACGGGGGTGTTCCTCACGGTGCTCGGCTTCGGGATGGGAAACCTGAAGGACTCGAAGATGGAGCAGCTCGCCGACCACGGGAACGGCAACTACGCCTACATCGACAACCTGCTCGAGGCGAAAAAGACGCTGGTGCACGAGCTCGGCGGCACGCTGTTCACCGTCGCCAAGGACGTGAAAGTCCAGGTGGAGTTCAATCCCGCGCAGGTGCGCGCCTATCGGTTGATCGGCTACGAGAACCGGCTGCTGGCCGACGAGGATTTCGCCGACGACGCGAAAGACGCCGGGGAGATGGGCGCCGGGCATTCCGTGACCGCGCTGTACGAGATCGTCCCCGTGGGGGTGGAAACCGACGTGACGATTCGCGTCCCCGATTCGCTGCGCTATCAGACGGTGCGCGGACCGCGCGGCGGCGGGCAGGAGCTGGGGTTCGTCAAGGTGCGCTACAAGCAGCCCGACGGAGACCGCAGCCGGTTGCTGACGCACCCCGTGTCGAGTGAGGCCGGCACGCCGTCGGCGGAGTTCCGGTTCCAGACGGCGGTCGCGCAATTCGGTCTGTTGCTCAAAGGCTCCGCCTACCGCGGCTCGGCGAGCTACGAAGCCGTGATCGCCGCCGCTCGGGCGTCACTCGGAGCCGATCCCGAGGGCTATCGCGCCGAGTTCGTCCGGCTGGCGCAGACGGCACAGGCGCTCGGTCTGGCCTCCACCGGGAGCCCGCGTTAAGGTTTCGGCCATGCTGCGGCTGCCGTCCTTCACGTATCGACAACCCAGGACCCTCCGGGAGGCGCTCGCGATGAAAGCGGACGCCGGCCCAGAGGGGATGTATGTCGCCGGGGGGACGGATCTCTATCCCAACATGAAGCGACGGCATCAAGAGCCGGAGACCGTCATCTCGCTCATGGAAGTTCCGGAGCTTCAGGCGGTCGGGCGGAAGGACGGACGGGCGGACGGGGGGATGGAGATCGAAGCGTGCATGACGCTCACGGACCTTTCCGCCCGACCGTCCGTCCGCCAGTCCGCCTACCATTCCGTCGCTGAGGCGGCGGCGCTCGTCTCCACTCCCCTGCTCCGCAACATGGGGACGCTGGGCGGGAATCTCTGCCTCGATACGCGCTGCAACTACTACAATCAGTCCTACGAGTGGCGCAAGGCGATCGACTTCTGCATGAAGAAGGACGGCGCGATCTGCTGGGTGGCGCCGTCGTCGCCGCGCTGCTGGGCGGTGAGCTCGTCGGACGTGGCGCCGGTGATGGTGGCGATCGGCGCCGAGTACGTGCTCGTGGGCCCGGGTGGCGAGCGCGTCGTGCCGGCGGGGCGGTTCTACAACAACGACGGCATCAACTACCTCACGAAACAGCCCGACGAGATCCTCACCGCGGTGCGGCTGCCGGCACCGGACGGATGGGACGCGGTCTATCACAAGCTGCGCCGCCGCGGGTCGTTCGACTTCCCGGTGCTGGGAGTCGCTATCTGGGTCAAATGGGATGGGGGACGGGGCAAGAGGGACGGGGGACGGGTGATCGAGGCCCGGGTCGTGCTGGGAGGCGTCGCGAGTCACCCTCAGGAAGTCGTCGAGGCCCGTGCGGCACTCACGGGCTCGATGCTATCCGACGATGCGATCGCCGCGGCGGCGGAGGCGGCGTTCCATCCCTCGAAGCCGATGGACAACACCGATTTCGATCTGTCGTGGCGCAAGCAGATGACCCGGGTGTACGTGACCCGGGCGCTCGAAGAGCTGCGGCAGCGCCGGAAGGACTCCTAAGGCTCGACGCGGGTACCTGGCCGCAGCCATCGCGCCAGCGTCACGAGCTGCCGGTCCAGGGAGGGTGCGATCGTCTCGAGCGGCGTGCGGCCCTGCCGGATCGCGATGACGATCGTCACGAGCACGAGCCCGTAGGCCGCGACCAGGTTCTGCCACGAGAAGAAGTCCCAGCGCCACGGATTCAGCCACTCCCGCTGTACCGGCGGCCAGAGATACGAAATCCCCCAGTCGCGGCCGGAACCGAACGAATCCATCACGAGATGGAGATGGAACAGGCCGAACGACAGGATCGCCATCGTCCGCCGGTTGCTCGACCACCCGGCGACCAGCGCGGTCACGAGTAGTCCGAAAAAGAGATTGTGACCGACCACGTGGTGGTACGTCTCGAACGCCTCACGGCCCCCGAGAATCGCGAGACCGTCCAGGTCGGGTGCCGTGGCGGCGAACATCGCCAGCAGTCGCTCGCGCGGCGTGAGGCGCGGCACAAGGCTCGCCACCGCCCAACCGGAGAGAACGTGCGTCGGGAGGTGCATGTTACTGCCGGATCGGCGCGACCTCCACCAGCCACCGCACGGGATCCACGACGACGAGACGCAGCAGCCCATGAGGCCCGGTCGCGCTGTCGAGCGTCGCCCGCGCCGAGTCCTGCCACGCCACCGTCGCGGGCGTGCGCCCCTGCACCCGATCGAGCGCCGCAAATCCCACCGCCGCCACCCGCCCGAGCGCATCGGCGACCGGCACGCCGTCGCCGGCGAGCGGCGCGCGCACCGCCGCGGCGTGCACCGCGGCCGGCAGCCCCCGCCAGGCCGTGAACATGGCGCGCAGCGTGTCGGCGATCGCCGGGGTGCGGCCGCTGTCGGCCAGCAGCCGCTCGATCAGCGTGAGCGAAGCCCAGCGCGCTGGTGGATCGGGGCGCGCGGCGTCCACCAGGCGGGTGAGGGGCGTCTGCTGGGTCATCCCCTCCTCCATGCGGTTGCGCTGGCCAAAAGTGACCGGTTGGGAGACGGCGAGCAACGCCATCATGGTCTGGAAGTCCGGACCATTCCCCACCTCCAGGTGCAGGAGGCGTGCGCTGTGCTCCTGGTGGCGCAGTCCGACCTCGCCGAGCCGCAGGCTGGTGGCGGCGAGACGGCGGTACATGTCGTGCACGTCGCGCACCGACGCGGGCGACCACAGCTTCTCCGCGACCGCGGCGAGCCGCGGCCAGATGCGCGAGTCGATCGTCTCCGGCCCGACGTGCTCGCCCCACATGCAGGCCTCTCCCCCGAGCACGCGAGCCGCTTCCTCCGGGGACAGGCCCAGTGTATCGGGGAGCGGGTCGAAGTAGTAGTGGTCCTCCGCCGAATCCATGTGGTCGAGATAGTACGGCGCCGACAGGATCGCGCGGTGTCCCGAGCGCACCGTGGCCGGGAGGTACTCCACCCCGCGCCACGACTGCACGACGGCCGTGGCGGGCAGGTCCGGATTCAGGATCTCGTCCCAGCCGACCATCCGTTTGCCATGCTGGGTCAGGATGCGGGACAGCCGCTGATTGAAGTAGACCTGCAGCGCCGCGTTATCGGCGAGGTGGTGCAGGCGGCGGAAGGCGCGGATGCGCGGGTTCGCATCCCACTCCACCCCGTTCACCTCGTCGCCGCCGATGTGCCAGTAGGGATCGGGGAACAACGCCGCCATCTCGCCGATGAACCGGTCGATGAACAGGTAGACCGATTCGCGGGTCGGGTCGAAGGTCGGGTCGAACACACCCCAGGTGCGCACGATCGCGTAGGGCCCGGTGCCGCTCGCGTAGCGCGGGTACCCGACGAACCACGACGTGGCGTGACCCGGCATGTCGAACTCGGGCACGACACGGATGCCGCGGTCGCGCGCATAGGCCACAACCGCGCGGATCTGGGCCTGCGTGTAGAAGAGGCCGTCCGAGCCCTTGCCCTGCAGCAGCGGATAGCGCAGGCTCTCGACGCGGAACCCCTGGTCGTCCGACAGATGCCAGTGCAGCACGTTCAGCTTCACCTCCGCCATGCCGTCGAGCGTCCGCTCGATCACCTCGACCGGCTCGAAGTGGCGTCCCGCGTCCACCAGCAGGCCGCGCCACGGGAAGCGCGGCGCGTCTTCGACATGAACCGCCGGGAGGTAGAAGCCCGCACTGTCCGACGCAACGAGCTGGAGCAGCGTCTCGAGTCCTCGTAAGGCGCCGACAACCGTGGGAGCCGTCAGCGCGGCGCGCGCCGGTTCGACATCGAGCGTGTACGACTCGTCTTCGGTCTCAGTCTGGATCGCCTGTCCCGCTGCGGCCGCCGCGATCACGAGGTGCGCGCTGGAATCGGGCACCGGGCTGGGTGAGAAGGTGAGCGCCGTGCGGCGCGACAGCCGGTCCATCACGCGTACCACCGCTCGCCCCAGCCGGGCATCGTGGTATCCGGTGAGCGCGACCGTGAAACTCGAGTCGAGCCGCAGCCGCCCCTCCCCGAGCGACAGCACTCGCGGGACCGGCATGAGATTGAGGGTTGACGGTACGGATTGACGTGTACCGGGACGAAACGCAATGAGCGTCAGGAGAATCCCGAGAACGAACGAGCGCGCCATGAGGCAATCTGCGGGATTCCCCGGAACTTCGCGACCTCCCTACACGCAGATTACGGCCGATAGCGCCACACCGTGGCCTGCGGTCCGCGGCCGCTGTGGCCGCCCGTGATCAGGACCGATCCGTCGGCGAGGGTGGTGGCCGTGGGAAAGAGCCTCAGGGCAGCCGGGGCCCCGGTCACCGGGTGGAAGGCTCCCGTTGCCGCATCGTGGCCCATCCGCCCGGCGGACATCGGGCTGGCCGGGTGAGTCGTACCGCAGGAGGGATCGTACAGCTCCGCGGCACGGATGGCCCCCGAGGGACCCATGCCGCCGGTGATGAGCACCTGGCCGTCGGGGAGCAGGGTGGCGGTGTGGAGTGCCCGGCCCTGAGTCATGTCACCGAGTCTGGTCACGGCGCCGAGCGGCGGCTGCTGGACCGCGGCGGTGCTGCTGGCGCAGCCGAGCTGCGCGATGAGGAAGATCGTCCGAATACACGCCGGCATGGCATGCCTGCTTACGAAGAGGGTCGTGGTACGATGCCGGGAATGGTCCGCCGGTTTGGAAACCCCTATCTTAGCCCGGCCGCAGGTCCGGTTTGACGCTTTCTCCAACGGGTGCCCATGCATCTCACTTCGGCCGACTGGGTCGTCGTCCTGCTGTCCGTCGCCGTCTCGTTCATCCCGGCCCTGTTCTTCGCGCGCCGGGCGAGCAAGAACACGACCGAGTTCTTCGCCTCCGGCCGGGCCGCACCGTGGTGGCTCGTCGGCGTCTCGATGGTGGCCACGACCTTCTCGACCGACACGCCGAACCTCGTCACCAACATGGTGCGCGAGCGGGGCGTGGCCGAGAATTGGCTGTGGTGGTCGTTCCTGCTCACGGGGATGGCCACGGTGTTCTTCTACGCCCGACTCTGGCGTCGCTCCGGGGTCCTGACCGACCTCGAGTTCTACGAGATGCGCTACTCCGGGAAAGCCGCGAGCTTCGTGCGCGGCTTTCGCGCGGTGTACCTTGGTCTGTTCTTCAACTGCGTCATCATGGCCACCGTCAACCTGGCCGCGGCGAAGATCGCCAACGTCGTGCTGGGCTGGCCCATGGGACGCACCCTGCTGTTCGCCGGAGTGGTGACGGT
>Ga0326731_1000362_pt1 | contig 11670 bp, 11 predicted proteins | sample MHFSIPfraction_FD_207645 | JGI IMG/M metagenome (GOLD analysis project Ga0326731, IMG submission 207645) | Lab enriched peat soil microbial communities from Michigan Hollow, Ithaca, NY, United States - MHF9FY SIP fraction | ecosystem: Environmental > Terrestrial > Soil > Wetlands > Peat | place...
TGGGTCATGGAACGCGCCGAGTGCGCGCGGCTGGGCATGGGCGCCTACGTGGGCGTGGCCCAGGGCAGCGAGGAGCCGCCCAAGTTCATCCACCTCACCTATACCCCGTCCGGGCGCGCCCGGCGCCGGGTCGCGATCGTCGGCAAGGGCATCACCTTCGACTCGGGCGGGCTCGACCTCAAGACCGCGGACGGGATGCTGCGCATGAAGGACGACATGGCGGGGGCCGCCGCGGTGCTGGGCCTCTTCGACGCGCTGCCCCGGCTCAAGCCGCCGGTCGAGGTGCACGGGCTGATCGCGGCCACCGAGAACATGCCCTCGGGGACCGCTCAGCGGCCGGGCGACATCGTGCGCGCCATGAACGGGCTCACGGTGGAGATCGGCAACACCGATGCGGAAGGCCGCCTGACCCTGGCCGACGCGCTCGCCTACGCGGCGAAGCACGTCAAGCCGGACGAGATGATCGACATGGCCACCCTCACCGGGGCGGTGGTCATCGCCCTCGGCCAGGGTCTCTCCGGCGTGATGGCGAGCGACGACGCGCTCTGCGCCCGCCTGCTCGCCGCGGCCGACGCGGCGGGGGAGCGCATGTGGCGCCTGCCGCTCCACGACGAGTACAAGGAAGGGCTCAAGAGCGACATCGCCGATCTCAACAACATCTCGAGCCAGCGCGGCGGCGGCTCGATCGTGGCCGCCCTGTTCATGCGCGAGTTCACGTCCGGGCTGCCGTGGGTGCATCTCGACATCGCGGGTACCGCCTTCACCGAGCGCGAGCTGCCCCTCGGCCCCAAGGGCGCCACCGGGGTCACGGTCCGCACGCTGCTCGGCTACATCGCGGCGATCGACGGGCGCCGGTAGGGGGCCCGCGCGCGCCATGGCCGGCGGCGTCGACCTCCACACCCACACGACCTGCTCGGACGGCACCCTGCGGCCGCGCGAGCTGGTGGCGGAGGCGGCGAAGCACGGGGTGCGAGTGCTCGCGGTCACCGACCACGACTCGACCGACGGCCTCGCCGAGGCCATCGAGGCCGCGCGGCAGCACCCGCCGCTCACCATCGTGCCGGGCATCGAGATCAACTGCGACGTGGAGGGCGCCGAGATCCACGTCCTCGGCTACTACATGGACTACGAGGCGCCCTGGTTCCAGGACTTCTGCCGCGCCCAGCGCGAGGAGCGACGTGCCCGCGTGGTCCGGACCGCGGAGCGCCTGGCCGCCCTGGGCATGCCGATCGACGTGGAGCGCGTGTTCGCCCTGGTGCAGGAAGGCTCGGCGGGCCGCCCGCACATCGCCCGGGTGATGCTCGAGCGCGGCTACGTGAAGACGGTCCGGGAGGCCTTCGACAAGTACCTGGCCGCGGGCAAGCCGGCCCACGTGCCGCGCAAGCGGCTCACGCCCGAGGACGCGGTGCGGCTGCTCCGGCGGGCCGGCGGCGTGCCGGTCTTCGCGCATCCCGGCCTCGCGGACCGGGACGCGCTCATCCCCTCGCTGGTGGAGGCGGGCCTGATGGGCATCGAGTGCTACTACTCCGAGCACTCGCCGGCCCAGCGGGGCGCCTACGTCGATCTGTGCCGGCGGTACGGCCTGGTGGCGACCGGCGGCTCCGACTTCCACGGCCCCTCCATCCGCGCCGGCTCGCTGGGCACCCCCACCGTGGCGATGGCGGTATGGGAGGCCCTCCAGGCCAAGGCCGCCGAGGCGCGGGCCTCGCGCCCGGCCTGAGTCCCTTTCCCGGGCCCGGCCCCGGGGCGCTGTCGATTCCAGGGGATGGTCGGCGTCGTATAGGTAGTGGCCGAGCTGGTGGCGGCCGCGACAACCCACTACGAGGAGGCTTCTATGCGCTACCTGTTGCTGATCTGCTCCGACGACAAGGGTCAGGCCCCACCTTCCAAGGCGGAGATGGAGGCCATGGTGCAGGGGCACGGCCGCTTCGCCACCGAGTTGAGCGCGGCGGGCAAGATGGTCCACGGGGAGCGGCTGCGACCCGACGCCGACGGGAGCCGGGTGCGCTTCAAGGCCGGGCAGCGCCAGGTCATGGATGGGCCCTTCGCCGAGACGAAGGAGGCCCTGGGCGGCTTCTACCTGATCGATTGTGCCAGCAGGGAGGAAGCCCTCGAGTGGGCGAAGAAGATCCCGCTCCGCGAGGGCGGTTTCGTCGACGTGCGTCCGATCTGGCCCATGTGAGCGTCGGATCCGCCGCGTGGGTCGCCGGCCCGGCCCGCGGAGCGGACACGTGGACCTCCGGTCCCGCGAGCGGGGATCGAGCATGGCCGCCGGATGGCGTACCATCGCGGCCCATGGGATCGATCGACCACGGGCCGTCCCCGCCCGACGCGGTGCGGGCCCAGGTGGCGGAGACCTTCCGCGCCGAGTCTGCGCGCGTGATCGCGTCCGTGCTGCGGATCGTGCGCGACATCGACCTGGCCCAGGAGGTCGTCCAGGGAGCGTTCGAGCAGGCGCTCGATCACTGGCCGGTGAGCGGGGTGCCGGACCGACCGGGCGCGTGGGTGCTCACCACGGCGCGACACCGCGCGCTGGATCACCTGCGCCGGGCTCGCCGGGCCGGAGCGAGGGCGGAGGCCCTTGCCCACCACGCGCTCGGGATGACGGAGCCGCCGCCTGACGTGGCCGATCCGGACGAGATCCCCGACGATCGGCTCCGGCTCATCTTCACGTGCTGCCACCCGGCCTTGTCCGCCGACAGTCGCATCGCCCTCACCCTGAGGCTGGTGGGAGGGCTCGCGACGGCCGAGATCGCGCGAGGATTCCTCGTGCCGGAGCCGACCATCGCCCAGCGGCTCGTGCGCGCCAAGCGGACGATCCGCGATGGACGGTTCCCCTACGAGGTGCCGGAAGGGGCCGAGCTGTCGGCGCGGCTGTCGGCGGTCCTCGCGGTGACGTACCTGATCTTCAACGAGGGCTACGCGGCGTCCTCCGGGAGCGACCTCGTGCGCCAGGATCTCTGCGAGGAGGCCATCCGGCTCGGCCGGGTGCTCGCCGAGCTGATGCCGGACGAGCCGGAGGTCCACGGGCTGCTCGCCCTGATGGAGCTGCAGGCCGCGCGGGCCCCGGCGCGGACCGACGCCGGCGGCAACCTCGTGCTGCTCGAGGACCAGGACCGGCGCCGCTGGGACCGGGAGCGGATCGCCCGCGGGCTCGCCGAGCTCGAGCGCGCCGGCCCGATCACGCGGGCCGGGGCGTATCAGCTCCAGGCCGCCATCGCCGCCTGCCACGCGCGGGCCGCGTACTGGGAAGCCACCGACTGGACCCGCATCGTCGAGCACTACCACGCGCTCGCGGCGGTCGCCCCGTCGCCGGTGGTCGAGCTGAACCGGGCGGTCGCGATCGGGCTCGCGCGCGGGCCGGCGGAAGGGCTCGCGGCCCTCGACCGGATCGACGCGTCCGCGCTGCGTGGCTACCATCTCCTGCCGGCCGCGCGCGCCGATTTCCTCCGCCGCCTCGGTCGCTTCGGTGAGGCCGCCGCCGCGTACCGTCAGGCGCTCCGGCTCGCGCACAATCCGCGAGAGCAAGCGTTCCTCGCCGCCCGGCTGGCCGCGTGCGAGGCCGCGGAGGGCGGCTAGCCCGCGTAGGCGGGGAACATCCGCGCGAAGATCTCCGGATCGGTCCGCGAGCGGAAGTAGCTCATCTGGCGCTCGGAGTACTCGACACCGGGGCGGAACACGATGGTGGCGCTGGCGATCAGGGTGCCGTCGGCGGCGAGCAGCCCGGAGCGCGTGCGCCAGAACACGCGCCGTCGGTCGATCGGGGTCACGTCGGCGAAGCGGCCGATCGCGGTGATCGGCCCGGGTGCGACCGCGTCGGGGCGCAACAGCGTCACGCTGATCCGGTTGGTGAGGCCACCCTCCTTCGTGACGAGCGCGCCGAGCCACCACGCGACCTCGTCGAGCAGCACGGGGGCCAGGGCGGGATCGAGGCGGTCGCCCGGCCGGCGCCACGGCTCGCGCGGCCGGAAGCACGCCCACACACCCTCGTCGTCGAAGCGCAGGCCGAGCTGCAGGCCGAGCGGGTTGCGGGCTCCGCAGGCCAGGCACTGATCGGAGAGCGGCATGGGCCAGCCCTCGCGCCCGCCCGCGCTCCACCCCGCCTCGGCGGCGGCCTCCGCCGGCGCCGCGTCGACGGCCGTCGACGTCAGGGGCTGGCCGCGCTCCAGGATGGTGACGGTGGCGGAGGCGCCGTCGGCGTGGCCCTCGAGATCGAGCGGAGTCTCGATCGGCACCGACGAGGTGAGGCGGCCCTCGAGGCGTCGCGGCCGGTCGTAGGGCCCGAGGGTTTGCGCGGCGGCGTCGAGCAGGGCCACGAGGCCGCCGCCGTGGACGATGCCGGGCCAGCTCTGGAGCCGCGCCGGAGCGAGGAAGCGGCCGCGCCCGTCCGGTCCGAGGCGCGCGGCGGCCGCCATCACGGCCGCGATCGTCTCCCCGGGCCGGCGCGCGCGTGGCCGCATGCTATACTCGCGAGCGTTCATGTCGCCGGTCATTCTACTGTCGCCGTGGATGCCGCCGCAACGCGGCTGACCGGCCCCGCCGAGCTCCTGAGACATGGTCCGTTCGCGCGGATCATGCTCACCAACTTCTTCTTCTTCGGCGCGCTGAACGGATTCCTGCTGCTGCCGCTCTACATCCAGCAGCTGGGCGGCGACGAGGCGGACATCGGGCTGGTGCAGGGCCTCTACAGCGCGGCCGGCATCGTGTGCCAGCCGGTGGTGGGCGCCCTCATCGATTACCTCGGGCGCCGGTTCTTCATGCGTCTCGGGGTCGGGCTGCTCGTGGGCTCCTGCGCGCTCTTCGTGGTCTCGAGCCCGCTGCCGCTCCTGGGCGCGCTGCGCGTGCTGCAGGGCGTGGCCTTCTCCACGTTCTTCGTGGCCAACTACATCCACGTGGTCGAGATGGTGCCGGCCGAGCGCCGGGGCTGGGCCCTCGGCATCTTCGGGCTGTCGGGCCTCGTCTCCACCTCGCTCGCCCCGCTCTTCGGCGAGCTCATGATCCGCCGGCTCGGATTCCGGTGGTTCTTCGCGGCGGCCACCCTCATCGCGGGAGGGGCGCTCGCGGTGTGCTGGAACGTGCGGGACGTCCGCCCCTCGGCGCTGGGCGCGCGGCCGGGGCTGCACGTGATCCGGGAAGGGCTGCTCGAGATCCGGCACATGCACATGCTGCTCGGATTCTTCTTCGGCCTCGGTACCGGCACCATCTTCACCTTCCTCCCCACCTTCGGGGAGATCCTCGGGGTCACGAGCGTCGGCCTCTTCTACACCGCGTACGCGGTGGCCGCGATGCTGGTGCGGGTGATGGGCGGCACCCTGATCGACGTGCGCGGGCGGCGGGCGGTGATCATCCCGTGCATGTTCGTGCAGGCCGCCGCGACCTGCATCATCGCGATCGTGGCGCTGCTCTTCTGGCCGTCCCTGCGGCTGCCGGTGCTGCCCTTCCTGTTCATGGCCGGCTTCCTGGCCGGCGGGGCCCACGGCTTCCTGTACCCCGCGATGTCGGCGCTGCTCATGGACGTGACCGCCGAGCGGCGACGCGGCAGCGCGGTGGGGATCTTCAGCTCGGTCATCCTGCTCGGCAACACCACCGGGGCCGTGGTCTTCGGGTACGTGGCGCACGGCCTGGGCTACGCGGTGATGTGGAGCGCGCTGACCGTGCTGCTCGCGGCGGGCTCGCTCCTGAGCACCCGACTGCGGGTCGGCTACGCCGCGCCGGTGCCGGCGGCCTCCGGGGCGGCGCGCGGTTGACTTGCGCCGGGGTGCGGGCCGATACTGCTCGCACGACGCTCCCGGGGAGGTCCGGTCGACCATGGTGAAGCTCCGGCGACTCAGCGGTCTCGTGCTGCTGCTCGGGCTGGGCGTGGTGCTGTCGGGCGCGCGCAATCCGGTCGCGACCACCGCGCCGCCCGCGGGCGGGCCGCAGGAGGTCTCGGTGATCGGGGTCTTCAGCGATCCGCACGGCCAGCACGGGGTCATGATCGAGGGCAAGCGCGACAAGCGCCGCGTGCTCATGCTCATCGGGGCGGCCGAGGCCACCGCGATCGCGGTGCCGCTCGAGCACGTCACGCCGCCGCGGCCGCTGACCCACGACCTGTTCATGACCCTGTTCGGGCGTCTCAAGGTCGGGGTCGACCGGGTGGTGATCACCGATCTCCGGAACAGCACCTACTACGCGACGCTTCACCTGACGGTGGACGGCGCGCCGATGGAGCTCGACTCGCGACCGTCCGACGCGATCGCCCTGGCCATCCGCGCGAAGGCGCCGGTCTTCGCCGAGGACCGCGTCTTCGAGAAGGCCGACCGCCTGCCCGGCAGCCCGGCGGGGCCCGGCGAGCGGATCTAACCGCGTGGCGTCCGATCATCCGCGCGAGGGCGCGCCGCCGGCGCTGCCGCCCGACGTCGAGGGACAGCAGTGGGCGATCCAGCGCCGCCTCGGCGAGATCTTCGGCAAGCTCGGGGAGAAGCTCGCCGAGCTCACCGGGCGCGTGGACGTGGCGGTCAAGGTCGAGACGTCGTTCTCCGACATCGCGGGTCTCGTGGAGGCCAAGAGCCTCGTGCGGAGCTTCGTCACCGCGCTCACCGACCCCGAGCTCTACCGCAAGTGGGGAATCACGCCGCCCAAGGGCATGCTGATCTACGGCCCGCCCGGCACCGGCAAGACCCTGCTCGCGCGGGCGCTGGCCCGGGAGGCGGGCGCGGTCTTCTACCACCTGAGGCTCGGCACCCTCACCTCGAAATTCGGGCCCAACACCGGTGAGCTGCTGCAGGAGGTGCTGGGCCTCGCGCGGGAGCAGGGCAAGGGCGTGGTCCTGCTCGACCAGGCCGACGCGCTCGCCCTGGAGCACCTGCTGCCGCCGGCCCAGGCCCGCGAGGCGGGCGCCCGCATCGTGGCCGCGCTGTGCGAGAAGCTCGACACCATCGACGGCTTCTCCCGCCTGGTCGTGATCGCGGCCACCAGCCGCACCGATGCGGTCGATCCCTCGCTGGTGGCGCCCGGCCGGCTCGACCATCTGGTCGAGGTGCCGCTGCCGGACGCGGCGGCCCAGGAGCAGATCATCGCGCTGGCCCGCGCGCGGGCCGAGCACAACGCGGGCCGGCCGCTGGTGGCCGAGCTCGACTTCCGCCTGCTGCTCCCACCGATGGGCGGCATGAGCGGCGGCGAGATCCGCGACATCCTGAGGCGCGCGCTCGAGGAGAAGGTGCACGCGGCCGGGCAGGGCCAGGAGGCGGGGCCCGTCACCACCCAGGATCTGCTGCGCCAGGTCGACGTCTACCGCCGCATCCGCGCCGTCGTCGAGAAGATCCGTTACGGGCAGTATCTCTAGCCCGGTCAGGAGATCGCATGCATTGGTTCGTGAGAGCCAGATACGGGGCGGCGTCGCTGGCGGCGGTGACGCTGCTCGCGGTGGCGGTGGCCCCCGCGGGCGCGCAATTCGACAAGCTGCTCAAGGGGCTGCAGGGCGGCCAGGGGCTCGGCAGCGGCCTCTCGGATGCCAAGATCACCGACGGGCTGAAGGAGGCCCTCCAGGTGGCCACCGGGAAGGCGGTGAGCCTCACCGGCAAGACCGACGGCTACTTCGGCAATCAGGCCATCAAGATCCTGATGCCCGAGAAGCTCAAGACGCTCGAGACCGGGCTGCGCACGGTCGGCTACGGTCCAAAGGTCGACGAGTTCGTGCTCAGCATGAACCGGGCCGCCGAGAGCGCGGCCCCGCAGGCCAAGCAGATCTTCCTCGATGCGATCGGCAAGATGAGCTTCGACGACGCGCGCAAGATCCTGAACGGCGGTGACACCGCCGCGACCGAGTTCTTCAAGTCGAAGACCACCCCGCAGCTCACCACCGCGTTCCGGCCCGCGGTCTCGAAGTCCATGAGCCAGGTCGGCGTCACGCGCCGGTATCAGGACCTGGTATCCCGCTTCGAGGCGATCCCGTTCGCCAAGTCGCAGGCCTTCGACCTGGACGGCTACGTGGTCGACAAGGGGTTGGCCGGCCTCTTCCACGTGCTGGGCGATCAGGAGAAGCAGATCCGCGCCAACCCGTCGGCCCGCGCCACCGACCTCCTGAAAGAGGTCTTCAAGCGGTAGGCCGCCGGCGAAATGTCGGAATGTAAGACCTGACCCCGGCCTAGAAGTCGTGGGAGGGCTGCTGGCCGAGGGCGTGATCCTGTCGGTGGGCCCCGAGGGCGCGGGCGTAGCGACGGGTGAGCTCCGGCATCAAGCTCTGACCTTCCGGCGCGCGCTCGAGGCCGAAGACCGTCCCCGGGAAGTCGAGGGTCTTCTGCCCCGCCCAGATTCGCTCGTGCTCGCCGGGCGGGAGGATCTGCGCCGGATCGCCGACCGCCACCCAGCCGATGGGCACGGTGGCGTCCGCGGGGACCGCGGTGTTGACGTGCACCACTCCGTTGATCCGCACCTCCGCGCGCGCGCCGAGCCGGGCTCCGTTGAACACCGAGGCGCCGGTGGCCACGAACACGCACTCCTCGACGGCGCAGCCGGTGAGGTGCGCGTGAGGGCCGACCAGCACGTGGTCGCCGAGACTCGCGGGATGCCGGGCGGTGCCGCGCACCACCGCCTGCTCCATGACGATGCAGTGGCGGCCGACGGTGACGGGCCCGCCCTCGGCGACGAGCACCGCGCCGAAGAGCACGCGGCTCTCCGCGCCGACCGTCACGTCGCCGCAGACGGTGGCGGTGGGAGCGACGTAGGCGGTCGGGTGGATGCGGGGGCGGCGGCCCTGATGCTCGAGCAGCATGGGTGTCCCTCCTGGCATAGTGGTACCATGACGGCCGGGCTCGCGCCCGATGGCGTATGCGCCGAGCTTCCTCGACAGCTACCGTCGAGCGCCGCCTACGTCGACAAGATCCCGACAGGCGCGCACCCCGGTGATCTTCCTATCGAGCAGCCGACCAAGTTCGAGCTGGTCGTCAACCTCAAGACGGCCAAGACCCTCGGCCTGACGATCCTCCGTCGCTGCTGGGGCGAGCGGATGAGGTGATCGAATAGACGACCACGCTCCTCCCGCGTGCAAAAGTCACCCGGGAGGCCCCGGAGCCCTTGACGGGGCCCGGCCCGTCGCCTATAAGTGCCCGTCAGGCCTAGAATGCCTTCCGTGACCCGCGTGCGCGTGCGGTACAAGGACACCGATACGATGTCGGTCGTCTACTACGGCAACTATCTCACCTACTTCGAGGTCGGACGGGTGGAGTACCTGCGCGAGTACGGCTGGCCCATGTCGCGCGTGAACGAGCGCGTGCACCTCCCGGTGGTCGAAGCCTTCGTGAAGTACGTCAAGCCGGCCCGCCTCGACGATCTGCTCGAGATCACGTCGCGGGTCAGCGAGCGCAAGCGCGCCAGCTTCCGCTTCGCCTACGAGATCCGTAACGAGGTCGGCGACCTGGTCGCCACCGGGCACACGTTGCACGCCTGCTGGAACCCGGCCACCGCCCAGATGATTCCCATCCCCGACTGGCTGAAGGAGATCATGCCCGATGCCGACCTCGACCCCGTCACGATCCGGCGCTGACCGGAAGCCCCGCCCGATCGCGGAAGTCGCGCGCGACCTGGGGCTCACCGACGACGAGTGGATCCCGTACGGCCACGACAAGGCCAAGATCCGCGTCTCCGCCCTCGCGGCCCGCCGCGGGCGGCCCGACGGCAAGCTGGTGGTGGTCTCCTCGATCACCCCGACGCCGGCCGGCGACGGCAAGACCACCATGACCATCGGGCTCGGCCAGGCGCTCTCGCGCGTGGGGGGTCGGCCGGTGATCGCCCTGCGCGAGCCGTCGATCGGGCCCACGCTCGGCATGAAGGGCGGCGGCACCGGCGGGGGCCGATCGCAGGTGGTCCCGATGGACGAGATCAACCTGCACTTCACCGGCGACTTCCACGCGATCACCTCGGCCCACAACCTGCTGGCCGCGGCCCTGGACAACCACGTGCACCACGGCAACCCGCTCGGCATCGACGTCCGCCAGGTGGCCTGGAAGCGCATCCTGGACGTCAACGACCGCGCCCTGCGCAACGTGGTGGTCGGGCTCGGGGGGCGGATGGACGGCGTGCCGCGCGAGGGCGGGTTCCTGATCACCTCGGCCTCCGAGATCATGGCCGCGCTCTGCCTGGCCGAGGACCTCACCGACCTCAAGCAGCGGCTCGGCCGCATGCTGGTGGCGCTGACCGCCGACGGCAAGCCGGTGACCGCGGACGCCCTCGGCGTCACCGGGGCCATGACCGCGCTGCTCCGCGACGCGATACACCCGAACCTGGTACAGACCATGGAGGGCACGCCCGCCCTCATCCACGGCGGGCCGTTCGCCAACATCGCGCACGGCTGCAACTCGGTGCTCGCCACCCGGCTCGCGCTCAAGCTGGGCGACGTCTGCCTCACCGAGGCCGGCTTTGCCACCGACCTGGGCGCGGAGAAGTTCTTCGACATCAAGTGCCGCCTGGCCGGCCTCACCCCCGACGCGGCCATGATCGTGGCCACCGCGCGTGCGCTCAAGTACCACGGGGGCGTGCCGGTGCCGGAGCTGGATCACGAGAACGTGGCCGCGCTCACCGCCGGCCTCGACAACCTGGAGGCGCATGTGGAGGCGGTGCGGCAGTTCAAGGTGCCGGTGCTGATCGGGCTCAACCGGTACCCGTCGGACACCGAGCGGGAGTACGCGGCGGTCCGGGAGCGTTGCCGGCGGCTGGGCGTCGACGTCCACGTGGCCGACGTGTTCGGCCGGGGCGGGGAGGGGGGAGAGGAGCTGGCCCGGGGCCTCCAGAAGCTCCTGGCCACCGAGCGCTCGGGCTTCCAGCCGCTCTACGCCCTGGACGACCCGATCACGGTGAAGCTCGACACCATCGCGCGCCGCATCTACGGCGCCGATGGGGTCGAATACCCGACTCGGGTGGAGCGTCAGATCGCCCAGGCCGAGAGCCTCGGCTACGGGAGGCTGCCCATCTGCGTGGCGAAGACCCAGCGCTCGCTCTCCGACGATCCCTCACGGCTCGGCCGGCCGCGCGGATTTACGATCACGGTCAACGAGATACGCATCTCGGCGGGGGCCGGCTTCCTGGTGGCGATCACCGGCGACATCACCACGATGCCCGGCCTCCCGCGGCGGCCCAACGCGGAGCGCGTCGACGTCACCCCGGACGGCACCATCACGGGGCTGTTCTGAGCGCATGATATACTTCCGGGCGGCGCGGGCGGAAGCCGGGCCACAGCCATGATCCAGGTCGACAATCTGACGAAGCGCTACGGGCCGGTCACCGCCATCCACGACGTGTCGTTCAGCGTGGACAAGGGGCGCATCGTGGGCTTTCTCGGGCCCAACGGGGCGGGGAAGTCCACGACCATGAAGATCCTCTCGTGCTTCATGCCCGCGACCAGCGGCGCCGCCCGGGTGGCCGGCTACGACGTGTTCTCGCAGTCCCTCGAGGTGCGGCGGCGTATCGGCTACCTCCCGGAGAACGCCCCGCTCTATCCCGATCTCTCGGTCGCCTCGTACCTGACCTTCGTGGCCGAGATCAAGGGGCTGGGGCGCGGCGAGCGCCGGAGCCGGGTGGCCGACGTGATGGAGCGCTGCTTCGTCACCGACATGCAGAACCGGCTGATCGGCAAGCTCTCCAAGGGCTACCGGCAGCGGGTGGGGCTGGCCCAGGCGCTCCTGGGCGATCCGGAGG
>Ga0326731_1000366_pt1 | contig 11570 bp, 9 predicted proteins | sample MHFSIPfraction_FD_207645 | JGI IMG/M metagenome (GOLD analysis project Ga0326731, IMG submission 207645) | Lab enriched peat soil microbial communities from Michigan Hollow, Ithaca, NY, United States - MHF9FY SIP fraction | ecosystem: Environmental > Terrestrial > Soil > Wetlands > Peat | place...
AGGGACGGCTGGGCGAGTATTCAGGTAACAGGGAGCACCTCATATATAGAGTCGGCGGGAAGGACCGTCAAGGGCGGCCATGGAAGCGCTGACGCGATGCTTCACCGCCTGGCGGGTGATCCACGCTGGCCGCCGGGAGGTGATCGAGGGACTGGTCGCCCCGGAGCACCAGGGCCCCTCGGCCGACCTCGAGGCCGCACTGGCAGCCTGGCCCCACGCGCACTACTGGGCCGGGCCGGCCGGCCGGGAGTTGGTACTCATCCGTCCTCTCGGGCCACCCCGGGCCGAGGCCTGGCTGGTGCACCTGGGTCTCTTCGGGGTGACCATTCTGTGCGCGCTCGGGGCGGGCGCCGCGTTGCAGGGGTGGCACCCCCCGATCGGCGACGGGATCACCGGAGCGCTCGCCGCCGGTGTCCGATTCTTCGGCATCTTCCTGCGGACACCGTGGTCGACGATTCAGAGCGGGTGGCCGTTCGCGGCGCCGCTCCTCGCCATCCTGCTGGTGCACGAGCTGGGGCACTACTTTGCCGCGCATCGCTACGCCATCGACGCGTCACCACCCTATTTCCTCCCTATCCCGCCCACCATCTCACCCATCGGGAGCCTGGGGGCGTTTCTCCGCCTCCGATCCCCGGTGGTGGACCGGCGCCAGCTGCTGGATGTCGGGGCGGCCGGTCCGCTGGCCGGATTCGTGGTGGTGCTGGTGGTGCTGGCGTGGGGCTATGCCATCTCGGATGCGGTGCCAGCCGGTTCGGGGCTGCCCAGGAGCTTCATCGAGTTCGCAGGGATGCGGTTTGCCCTTGGCGACAGCCTCCTTACCGGCGCCTGCCGGCGATTGTTTCTCCCGGGGGCGGAGTCGGTTCACCTCAGCCTGACGGCCTTTGCCGGCTGGGCGGGTGCCCTCATCACCGGCCTCAACCTGCTGCCGCTGTCCCAGCTGGACGGGGGGCACGTGGCCTACGGGCTGCTTGGCCGGTGGCAGAAGCCGCTGGGGCTCGCCGCGCTGCTGGGTCTCCTGTGGCTTTCCCAGTACTGGTCGCCGTGGCTGATCTGGGTGCTGCTGACCCTGATGGTGGGTGGGTGGCGCTGGACTCATCCCTCCGTCATGTGCCCCGAGCGACCCGTTCCCCCCGGTCGGCGGGTGCTGGGCTGGCTCTGCGTGCTGGTGTTCGTGGTGACGTTCATGCCGGTGCCCTTCGGGGGGTGAACCTCTGCCCGAATGGGGTGGGGGGTCGGCGATGGTGAACAATGAACGGTGAACGGGGTGTGGGACCGGCTTACCCTTACCGCTCACCGTGGTTTGCCGGCCATCAGGCCGGGGTCAGATTACCAAGACGCATCTAGGGCTCTCCTTCGGCCAGCGTTGAACCTTATATTCCAAGCCATCGGCCATGGTGCCGGCTCCCCTCACAGCCAGGATTGCATCGTGACGTCCGAAACCGACCGGTTCCACAAGCTCCGCCACGACCTCTCGAATCCGCTCTCGGCACTGCTGGCCGAGACCCAACTGTTGCTTCTCAACGAATCGAGGCTGGACTCCGAAACCTTGAGCAGCCTGCGCGAGATTGAAGCGCTGGCGGTGAGGATGCGGGGGATACTGAGGGAGAGTTGAGGGGTTTGGAGGCCGTTGGCCGTTGGCCTTTGGCCGCGACGGTGTGTGGTTGAGTTCGCGATTCATCTTCGCCGCGGTCACTCTCACGGAGCCACCAACGGCCAACGGCTAACTGCCAACGGCCCATGCACCGGACCCAGCCCTCCGCCGCTCCCTCAGGAACACCCAGCCGTTCCCCAGATACGCCACCAGCAGTACCACGCTCGCGCCGCTCACTGCCAGGCGGTAGCCCAGCGGCTGACTGCCGGCGGAGACGAACCCCTCGATCAAGCCCGCCACGATCAGCAGCACCACGACTACTCCAACCATCCGGAGCGCCAGCCGCCCGGCCAGGGTCAGGGCCTCACCCCGGGGCAAATCGCCGGGCGCTATCAGTGCGCGGCCGAGGAGGAAGCCGGCGGCTCCCGCCACCCAGATGGCGAACAGCTCCAGCACCCCGTGTCCGATGACGAAGGCCCAGAGGTACCCCAGCAGTCCGGCATTGGCGAAGTGTCCCGAGATGGCCCCGATCGAAAGTCCGTTGTATGCCAGCAGCACCAGCGACCCCACACCCGCGAAGATCCCTCCCGCGAAGCAGTAGAAGGCGACGGTGATGTTGTTGGTCATGATCATCGATGCCATCAGCGGTCGGTGCACCGCTTTCTCCTCGACGTAGCCCTGTCCGAGCTCCTGCCGGGCATGCCCTGCCTCCGCCCGCTCCAGCATGACGTCGGGGAGGACCTCTTCCGCCAGAGCGGGACGCTCCCGGAGCAACAGATAGCCGCCGGCGGCGGGTAGGGCGAAGACCACAAAGGCGAGCAGGACGGTGCGCCAGGCTTCGATCACCGCCGCGGGGCATTCTCGCACGATGAACTGCCAGATTCGAAGCCCGGTACGGCGCTCGTCGCGGTACAGCGAGTTGTGGCCGGCCGCAACCAGGCGCTCGAGCCGGAGCAGCACCGGCGGATCGGCCCGGTAGGTGCGCGCGCGAGCCAGGTCCGCGGCTACCTCGCGATACCGGGCGGCGAAGGCCGGCAGCTCCTCGGCCGCGAAGCTGTCGAGACCGGCCCGCACCGCGCGCTCCGCCATGGCCTGGAATTCGTCCCAGCGTGCCGACTTGCGGGCCACCAGCCGCTCGGAGACGCCGCGGCCCGAGGGCCGCCCGCCTTCGGTCGCTCCGCCCCGGGCACCAAACCGGCCGCGGCGCTTGGCGAGTTCGTCCCGATACAGGGTGCTGAGGAAGAGCTCCGGATCGGGAGCCCTGCCGGGGTACCGGGCGGCCAGCCGGTCGGTGAGCCGGCCCGCGACCCGGGCGCGGACCTCGGGGGGCAGCTGTGGGGCGCGCTCGGCAAATTCGCGCAGGAAATGGAACTCCTCGTCGGTCAGCTCCGGCACCCCGGCGGCCTCCTCCGCCTCGGCGGACGCCCGCGGCGTTGGTGCCAGCGCTTCGGCGGGCCGGTCGCGCACTACCACCGTGCCGGCCACCAGGTCGCCCAGGCGCTTGCCCCGGGGATGCAACGCCACGAAGATCGCGCCGATGAGGTAGGGCGGCGGCATGAAGTCGGCGATGCGGAGCAGATTCCGCGCGACCGCGGCGCCGAAGGTGACTGCGTGACCGGTGTCGCGCACCACCCGGATTCCCAGCCAGCGCTTCCCTGGCGTCTGCCCGTTACGCAATCCCTCGAAGAAGGTGAAGTAGCCCCAGACGGAGACGAATCCGAGCACGGTCAGGAGGGCGAGGGCCCATTCACCTAGCGATACGGTCAGCCGCAGCACGACGACGCTCAGTCCGATCAGCCAGATCGTCAGCACCATGGTGTCCAGGATCGCGGCCAGGGCGCGGGAGCCGAGGCCGGCGATCTCATAGTCGAGCACCACGTGCTCGGGGGTTTCGACCTCGAGGTGCTGACGGAAGTCTGGCGGAGCGGTCATGCCGGCTGGTGCGCTCGCGAAAGGGGAGAGGACCGCTGAAATGTAGGCCGGGGCGGGTTCACTTCCCAAGCTCACCTGCGGACGTCATCTTCCACTACACCTCCCTGGAGAAATCCACCATGGCCGGCCCGGTACTGCGCCCACTCTCGATGGGCGAGATTCTGGACGTCTCGTTCGGGATGTATCGCGCGCTGTTCACGCCCCTCTTGATCGTGACCATCGCGACCCAGGCAGTCCCCCTGGTGTTGTCGGTGTTCGTGCAGAGCGCAGGCGGGTTGCTGGCTCATCCGGTGTTGTACTTCGCCTCGCTGCTGCTGAACGTGATCCTGAGCGCGGTGGCGGCCGCGGCCTCGACCTTCATCATCTCCGAGAATTACATGGGCCGGCGGATCACCGCGGCGGAGGCGTTCCAGCGCTCGGTGCCGTTCATCGGCCGGCTGGTTTCCCTGGCGATCATGACCTCGCTGCTGGTCGGGCTCGGCTTCCTCCTACTCCTCATCCCCGGCTTCATCCTGCTGGCGGGGCTGATCCTGGCGAGCCCCGCCCTGGTGATCGAGGGTATTCCCAACTCCACCGACGCGATGGGCCGGGCCTGGTCCCTTTCCCGCGGCCACCGGTTGAAGGTGTTCGGCTGCCTGTTGGTCACCTTCGTGCTGGTGCTGTTGCCGGTGGTCGCCCTGAGCGGCTTCGCCGTGGCCAGCGCCGATCCCGAGTCGGTGCAGCGGGGCGTGTCCCCGATGGGGATCGTGTGGCTGTCCATAGCGTCGGCGCTGCAGGTACTGATCTACCCCATGTTCTACTGCGTGCTGACCGTGGCCTATTACGATCTCAGGGTGCGCAAGGAAGCCTTCGATCTCGAGGTGCTGGCGTCGGGCCTCTCCAGGGCGTGAACGACCCAACCTTGATTCCGCAGGTGGAGCGTTCCGGCGACACGCTCCGGGCGGTGCTCGATTCCGTCTTCGCCGGCCCGGCCTACCGCTGGGTGGAGCACCCGGACCCGCTGGCGTTTCTGGCCCGCTGGTGGGAAGCGGCGCGCCGCTGGCTGGCCGGCCTGGAGCAGAGCCAGCCCGCCCTCTACTGGCTGGTCGTGTGGCTGCTGGTGGCGCTGCTGGCGGTGATCGTGGCCCATGCGCTCTATGTGATGGCCCAGACGCTGCGTGCCGCCGGCGCCCCGGAGGAGGCCGGCGACGGCCGGGCGGCGCCGGAGGTGCGCGGCGCCGCCTGGTACCGCCGCGAGGCCCAGCGGCTCGCGCGTGAGGGCCGGTATCCGGAGGCGATGCAGGCTGATTTCCTCGGGCTGGTGCTGGAACTCGATCACCGCCGGCTGCTGCGATTCCATCCCAGCAAGACTCCCAACGAGTACACCTACGAGGTCCAGCTGGCGGAGCCCGCGCGCGCGGCCTTCCGCGATCTGGTCCGGCAGCTCTACGGCTACGCTTTTGCCCGGGAGCCGTGCGGTCCCGATGACTTCGCGGTCTGGCGTGAGCGGACCGTGGCCGAGCGGTATGCGGCCGCGCACTGAAGCGGCGATCGGGATCGGGGCGGTGATCCTGCTGGCCGCGCTGGCCGCGGCGCTGGGTCAGCGGGAGAACCGGCCGGAAGAGCAGGACCCTCGGGCCTCATCCTACATTCCCGGACCACGTGGCGCGCGGGCTCTGGCCGACGCGCTCACGCGGCTCGGTGTGCAGGTGCAACGACTGCGCCGCCGGCCCCGTCAGCTCCGGGTCGAAGGGGACTCCACCCGCCGCTCCATCCTCGCGATCATCGACCCGGTGGTGGGCATCTCCAGCGGCGAGGTCCAGGACATTCTCGGGTGGCACGTATCGCCGACGGGAGGAGACCTGCTGCTGGCAGGGCCGGTGAGCGGGCCCATCATGCGGTGCTTCGGGTTCCGCCCCGATGTCCGCTTCGGGGACAGCATCCCGATCCGGGCTCCGGGTGACTGGCCCAGGGTCAGCGCGGTGCTCGCCTCCGCCCTGGACACGGTGATCCAGGATTCGAGCCGGGTGTCGGACGCGGCCATCACGACGTGTACGGTGCCACCCATTATCCGTATCGACACCCTGCTCAAGACCACCACCGGCCGGGTGGTGGCGCTGCGGCTGGTCCGGGGGGACATGGACCGGCAGGTGCTCCTCCTGGCCGACGCCGGGCTGCTGCGCAACCGCTCGCTCCGGGAGACCGAGGCGGGGCCGTTCGCCCTGCAGCTGCTGGCCGGTATGTATGGCCGGGTGATCTTCGACGAAGGCCACCAGGGGTTCGGCAGCGGCGGCTCACTGGCCGATGCCACCCTCGCCTGGAGTCTGCGCTCCCCGTGGGGGTGGGCCGCATGGCAGCTGGCCCTGATGGGCGTGCTGATGCTGCTTGCCGGGGCGATCCGGTTCGGGCCGGTGCGGCCGGTGATCCAGCGCCGGCGGCGCTCCCCGCTGGAGCATGTCCGGGCGCTGGCCACTGCGCTGGCCGCCGCCCGGGGCCACGACGTCGCCATCGGCGCCGTGGTGCAGGGGCTCCGCCGCCGGCTGCAGCCGGCAGGCCAGCGGGGCCGTACGGAGGACTGGCGCGCCTGGGTCGAACGTCTCGCTAACAATGTCCGCAGCGCGCGCGCCAAGGACGCCGCCCGCACGCTGCAATCGCTGACCGGTCCCGGACAGCCGCCCGACGGCGTGCTGCGGGCCGCCAACGCCGTGGAGGATGTGTGGGAGGAACTGCGCCCCTGACGAACGAGGAAGTGAACGCCCACGCCGAGTCTGCCCGCTGCATCGTGGAGCAGTTGGGCCGGGTGATCCTGGGCCAGGCGGCGGTGCTGCGCGAGACGGTGCTTGCGCTCATGGCCCGGGGACACGTGCTGTTCGAAGGCGCGCCGGGCACCGCCAAGACCCTGCTGGTCCGGGCGCTGAGCCAGGCCCTGGGCCTCGAGTTTCGCCGCATCCAGTTCACCCCTGACCTCATGCCGAGCGATATCACCGGGGTGAACCTGCTGACCGGGCAGGGCGGCTTCAGCTTCCGGCCCGGGCCGCTGTTCGGCGACCTGGTGCTGGGCGACGAGATCAACCGGGCGCCGGCCAAGACCCAGGCGGCCCTGCTCGAAGCGATGCAGGAGCGGCACGTAACGGTGGACGGGACAAGTCACCCGCTCTCCGCCAGCTTCACAGTGTTCGCGACCCAGAACCCGATAGAGTTCGAGGGGACCTATCCGCTGCCCGAGGCGGAGCTGGACCGCTTCCTGATCAAGAGCCTGCTGGGATACCCCGATGAAGGAGCCGAGCGGGGAGTGCTGGCCCGGGTGCTGGAGGGATTCGAGGCGGCCGAGCCGGACAGCTACGGAGTGTCGCAGGTGCTGGACGCGGCGGGGCTGGCGGCGCTCCGCGCCGCCGTGCGGCGGGTGCGGGTGGAGCCGACCCTGGTGGCCTACATCACGGCTCTGGTGCGAGCCACCCGGGATGCGCCGGCCCTCACGCTCGGCGCGTCGCCCCGGGCCAGCGTGGCGCTCCTCAAGCTGGCCCAGGCAGCGGCGCTGCTCGACGGGCGTGAGTATGTCGTTCCCGACGATGTGAAGCTGCTTGCCCCTCCGGTCCTCCGTCACCGGGTCGCGGTGGCCCCGGAGCTGGAGCTGGAGGGCGTCACCCCCGACCAGGCACTGCGAACCATTCTGGAGCGGATCGAGGCCCCGCGATAACCATGTACCTTCCCGCCCGGCGCTGGTATCTCGGCCTGGCGCTGCTCGCGCCGGTCGCCCTGCTTGGCCTGATCTCGCCCCAGGCGGGGCCGGTTCTCGCGGGCCTCGACCTGCTCTGGCTCCTGCTCCTGGTGGTGGACGGCTGGCGGCTCGCCGGGCTCGACCCGAAGACGATCGGCATCGTGCGCGAGGCGCCGCCGGCCTTTTCGGTGGGCCGGGCGCTGCCGGTGCTGTATCGCTGGCACAACCCGCTCTCCCGCCCGCTGGTCCTGCTGGTGCGGGAGGTGTTTCCCGCGGAGCTCCGTCCCGACCACGGCGCAGAGCGGCGGGTGGAGCTGGCGGGGAAGGCGACCCTGCGGGAGGAAGTCCTGCTCCATCCCGAGCGCCGCGGGAAGAGCAGCGGTGGCAGGATGCATCTCAGGATCGCCGGCCCCTGGGGGCTGGTGTGGCGGCAGACCCGGCGCGAGCTGCCGTGGCAGGCGACGGTCTATCCCAATCTGGTCGGCGCTTCCCTGCGTTCGCTGCCGACCCAGGTGCAGCGGCGGCGTGAGGCGGGCTTCCGCAATGTGCGCCGGCTGGGCGAAGGCCGGTTGTTCGAGAGTCTGAAGGAGTGGGTACCGGGAGAAGACACCCGCACCATCGACTGGAAAGCCACAGCGCGCCGGGGCAAGGTGATGGCGCGGCAGTACGAGGACGAGCGGCGCCAGCAGGTGCTGCTGGTGGTGGATGCCGGCCGGATGCTGACCGCGGAGGTGGACGGCCGCGCCCGGCTCGAGTCGGTGATAGAGGCGGCGCTGCACCTGGCGCACAGCGCCGAGGAGCACGACGACAATATCGGTCTGATGGTGTTCGCCGACGAGATCCAGCAGTTCATTGCCCCGGCCCGCGGCCGGCGGGCGCTGAGGGCGGTGGTCGACGCGCTCGCGTCGATCCAGGGCAAGCTGGTGGAGCCGAACTATCCGGCGGCCTTTGCCTACCTCGCGGCGCGCAACCGCAAGCGGGCGCTGACGGTCCTGTTTACCGATGTAATCGACCGGACGGCGAGCGAGGCGCTGCTGGCCCAGGTCGGCACTCTCCGCCCGCGCCACCTGCCGCTGGCGGTCGTACTCCGGGACCCGGCGCTGGAACGACTGGCAACGGTCCGGCCCAGCACCACGGGAGCGGCCTTCGAGCGGGCCGCGGCCGAGGAACTGCTGCAGTCCCGCGAGGAGGCTCTGGCCGAAATGCGCAGTCGCGGGGTGCTGGTGCTGGACGTGTCTCCGGCGGGCGCGAGCGCGGCGGTAGTCGAGCAGTACAACCGGCTGAAGCGCCGGGGCGTGCTGTGACGGCCGTCCCCGGAGATTCAGTCTGGCCGTGCGCGCCGTCGCCGGCCCTACCGCTCCCGCGTCAGGCCGCGTCGATCCGCCCGAGCCACTGGCGATCCCGGTCGATGAACAGCCGGAACCAGAGCTCGATGCTCATCGCGCTCCAGCGTCCCGGGGTTCCGTGCCATCCGCTTCGCAGCTCGACCGGGTCGAAGATGCCGCGGTCGAGCGCGGTGGGCGAGAAGATGATCTGGTCGAAGCGGGGCGCCAGCTCGTGGAACAGCCAGCGGTCGACCGGCACCCCGAAGGCGCCCTTGTCGCGCCGGCTCACGATCTCCGGCGGCACCAGGCCCGCCGCGACCCGGCGGAGCAGGCTCTTCGGCTCGCGTCCCGCGACCTTCTGCTCCGGCGGGACCGTGGCGAGAAACTCCATGATCCGGTGGTCCAGCAGGGGCACCCGGGACTCGAGGGATGCCGCCATGCTGGCGCGATCTTCCTGGTGCAGCAGGCCCGGGAGGTAGCATCGCAGGTCGTGGTAGAGACAGCGGTCGAGGTCCTGGTCGGTGTCCGCGCGGCGCAGCGGGGCGAGGTACTCGATTCGAGAGTCATACCCCGCCAGTTCCCGCCGGAACTCCGGCCGGAGCAGGGGGTTCTCCAGCGGGGCGGCGCCGCAGTGGAGCCGCATCCACCTGGCCTCGAAAGTCTCCGTGTGTTTTCCGGCCCGCTGGAGCACGCGGCGGGCGGCACCCAGTGCCCCGTAGCGGCGGAGCCCCAGCCGTACCCGGGTCATCAACGGGACTCGCTGCAGCGGGCGGTTGGAGAGGTCGAACATCGAGGTGTCGCCAAAGGCCGCCGCGAACTGCGCCGGATAGCCGGCGAGGGTCTCGTCGCCTCCGTGACCGGTGAGCGCGACCTTCACGTGTCCTGCGGCCAGGCGGGCCACGGTGTAGTAGGAGAAACTCGAGACATCCGGCATGGGCCCGTCGGCATGCCATGCGAGAGTGCCGAGCAGCGCCTCGAGGTCTCCGGGGCCGGGTGTCGCCTCGTGATGTACTGCGCCGAGGTGGCGAGCCACCGACCGGGCATAGGCTGATTCGTCGAAGGCTGGGCCTCCCTCGAAGCCGATGGAGAAGGTGTGGAGCGGACTGTAGTGGCGCGCGGTGAGGGCGGCGAGGGTGCTCGAGTCGAGCCCGCCGCTCAGGTGACATCCCAGGGGGGCATCGCTGCGGCACTGCAGCCGGACTGCGTCGTCCATCAGCTCGGCGAGCTGGCCGGTCGTGTCGTCCAGCGAGCGGCCCCGGTCATATCTGAAGCGCAGGTCCCAGTACTGCCAGGTCCGCAGCCGCTCGCCGCGCAGCGACAGCGCCCAGCCGGGCTGCAACTGGCGGATGCCCTCGAAGCAGGTCTTGTCTCCCAGGGGGTAGCCGACCATCAGGCAGTCGGAGAGACCCCGGTAGTCGGGCCGGTTGGGAACCGCGGGGTCGGCGAGGATCGCCTTGATCTCCGATGCCGCGATGAACCGATCCGGCCCCAGGTAGTACTGCAGCGGCTTGATGCCGGCCCGGTCGCGGGCGGCGAAGAGCTCCTTGCGGCGGCTGTCCCAGATCGCGAACGCGAACATCCCGTTGAGCCGGTCCACACACTGCTCGCCCAGCTCCTCCCAGAGATGGAGGATGACCTCGGAGTCGGTTTGGGAGCGGAACTGGTGTCCCCGCTTCTTGAGGTCGGCCGTGAGCTCCACGTAGTTGTAGATCTCGCCGTTGAACACCAGCCAGACGGTGCGGTCCTCGTTGCACATCGGCTGATGGCCGGCGGCGGAGCGATCGATGATGGAGAGCCGGCGGTGGGCCAGGCCGACCGCGTCGTCTATGATCAGGCCCGCCCCGTCGGGGCCGCGGTGCCGCATGCTGTCCCGCATGGCCGACAACCGGGCCGAGTCGACGTGACGGCCCGCCAGCATGGAGATAGCGACGATTCCACACATTGGGTCTGAGACGCCTCAAGTTGGTTCCTGGGGGGGTAACTGCACCGGCCTCGCCGTGTCCCCAATGGCCCGGGTCCAGGCCGGGGCCCGTCCTAAGGTCGGCCCGCCGGTCCGGCAGCGCAACCGGCGTCCGGGGACAGCTGTGGCACAGCTTGACGACTCCCCGCAACAGTTGTTGGGGTTGATCTGTGACGAGTCCGCCTGGCCGGGGGGAGTGGCAAGGTCCGGGCCTGATGCTCCAGCGGCGCTGTTCTTGCGACCTCGCTGCCCCGGCCGATTGTTCCCGCCCCTCCACCGCACTCGGGGAGCCCTGCTGACGGATGCCTGAACGCGCGCGGCGCTCCCTCGATGCTGCCCTGGTCAAGGGTGTGGCGTGGACCGGCGCTGCGAGCTGGGTGGCTCAGGCCCTGACCTGGGTCTCGACCCTCGTCGTGGTGCGGATTCTCACGCCGGATGATTACGGGCTCGTGGCGCTTGCGGGAGTCTACCTCGGCTTCGCCTCCCTGCTGAGCGAGTTCGGTATCGGCACGGCGGTGGTGACCATCCGGGGACTGTCGCCCGGCCAGACCGCCCAGCTGAATACCGTCGCGCTTATGCTGGCGGGCGTCGCCGTAGTGATCTCGTGGACCCTGGCCGGTCTGGTAAGCGAGTTCTTCGTGTCGCCGCGACTGGCTGACCTCATCCGGGTCATGAGCGCAGCGGTGGTGCTGGCCTCCCTGAGCAGCGTCTCTGCCGCGCTGCTTCAGAAGGCCCTGCGCTTCCGTTTCCTCGCGGGCGCCCAGGTCGTGCAGTCGCTTTCGGCGGCGACAACGACGCTGCTGGTCGCCCTCCTGGGTGGGGGCTACTGGGCCCTGGCCATCGGCCCGCTGGTCGGGCAGGGGGTGATGAGCGCCCTGGTGGTCGGGGGGGCGCCGTGCGGCTACGCCTGGCCGGTGTGGCACTCGCTCCGTCCGGTGCTGCGGTTCAGCCGGCACGTGATCGTCGAGCGGCTGTGCTGGTACGTCTACACCGGGTCGGACAAGCTGGTGATCGGCAAGTGGATCGGCGAGGTGGCGGTGGGGCTCTACTCGATCGGGTCCACCT
>Ga0326731_1000367_pt1 | contig 11561 bp, 9 predicted proteins | sample MHFSIPfraction_FD_207645 | JGI IMG/M metagenome (GOLD analysis project Ga0326731, IMG submission 207645) | Lab enriched peat soil microbial communities from Michigan Hollow, Ithaca, NY, United States - MHF9FY SIP fraction | ecosystem: Environmental > Terrestrial > Soil > Wetlands > Peat | place...
TCCCGCAGTCGTACCATCCGCGTACGTTCGTGATCCTGATCATGTTCTACGTGATGCACGACGTCGCGATCAATCAGCGCACCCGCGAGGTGTTCAAACGGCTCGTGAAGGTCGCCGCGGAGCACGGCTGGGGCGAATACCGCACACACACGGCTTTCATGGACGATTGCGCGGCCGCGTACTCGTTCAACGATCACTCGCTGCGCAAACTGCACGAGACGATCAAGGACGCGGTCGATCCGAACGGCATACTGTCGGCCGGCCGCTACGGCATCTGGCCGAAGCATTTACGCAAGGCACGAGCTAAGGAGACCGGATGAGCGACGCGCGCGACATCATCGAGCAGCTCTTGAGACGCACGCGGGGACCGCGGGGGCCAAACGGCCCGCGCACGATTACACCGAACACGCCGAACATCTCCTGGAAGGCGGTGATCGCCGGGATCGTGGCCCTGATCGTGCTCTGGACCGCGGCGAGCTCGATTTACACCGTGCAACCCGATGAGCGCGCGGTGATCAAGCGCTTCGGCCGAGTCATCGGTATCGCGGAACCCGGCCTGAACTTCAAGCTGCCGTTGGGCGTCGACACCGTCCAAGTGGTCGCGACCGAGCGGGTGCTCAAGGAAGAGTTCGGCTTCCGTAGCGAGCAGGCCGAGCGCACCCGCACGCAGTTCGCGGGAGGTTATCCCGACGAGTCCCTAATGCTCACGGGCGACTTGAACATCATCCAGGTCGAGTGGGTCGTGCAGTATCGGATCGACGACCCGGTGAAATATGTCTATGGCATGCGCGACGCGAGGAAGACGCTGCGCGACCTCTCCGAATCCGTGCTGCGCCGGATCGTCGGCAACCGGATCGGCAGCGACGTGCTCACGGTCGGGCGCATCGAGATCGCGAGCGCCGCCCGCGACGAGATCCAGGCCGCGATGCAGCGCTACGACAACGGCATCAAGGTGATCACCGTGCAGTTGCAGGACGTCCTGCCGCCGTCCCGCGTGCAGCCCGCGTTCAACGAGGTCAACGAGTCGCGCCAGCAGCTCGAGCGGATGGTGAACGACGCGACGAAGCAAGCAAACGAAGCGATCCCGAAGGCCGAAGGCACGGCCAAGCGCACGGTCGCCGAGGCCGAAGGTTATGCGACCGAGCGCGTGAACCGCGCGCACGGCGACGTCTCGGCGTTCAGCGCGGTGCTCGCCGAGTACAAGCGCGCGCCCGAGGTCACGCGGACGCGGCTCTACCTCGAAGCGCTCGGCAAGGTGTTACCGAAGATCGGCTCCGTGGTCGTCGTCCAGGACGGCCAGACCAATCCGCTACCGCTGCTGAACCTCCGCGATGCTCAGAAAGTGCCTCAAAAACAGGAGGCAACCCGATGAAGCATCTAACGTATATAGCGCTCGTCGCTGTGCTGGTGTTGCTCGTTTTCAGCCGCTCGGCATTCATCGTCGACCAGTCGCAGCAGGCGATCATCGTGCAGCTCGGCGAGCCCGTCGGTAGCGTAATCAGTGAGCCCGGGCTGCACTGGCGAATACCGTTCATTCAGGACGTGCGCCGCTTCGACCGTCGCCTGCTCGACTGGGACGGCGACGTGAGCCAGATCCCGACGCTCGGCCGCGAGTTCATCATAGTCGACACGACCGCGCGCTGGCGCATCTCCGACCCTCTCCAGTTCTTGCGGTCCGTGCAGAGCGAGAACGGCGCGCGCACGCGGCTCGACGACGTGCTCGACTCGGCGGTGCGCGACGTGGTCTCGGGCTCGGAGCTCGCGGAGATCGTTCGCTCGGCGGACTGGCAGGTCGACAAGAGCAAGCTCGTCGAGGAAGACGCCGCGGCGCTGCGCGCCGACGACCTCGCGAGGCCGAAGAAGGGCCGTGGCCAGCTCGAGAAGGACATCCTCTCGACGGCCACTCAGCAGATGCCGAACATCGGCATCGAGCTCGTCGACGTGCGGATCAAGCGGATCAACTACATCGACTCGGTCGGCAAGCAGGTCGAGGACCGGATGATCGCCGAGCGCCAGAGCATCGCGGCGCGCTTCCGTTCCGAGGGCCAGGGCCGCAGCGAGGAAATCGTCGGCAACATGCAGCGCGAGCTGCGCCGAATCGAGTCCGAGGCCGCGCGCCTGGCGGCTGAAATTCGCGGCCGTGCCGACGCGGAAGCCACCAAGATCTACGGCGATGCGTACGGACAGGATCCCGCGTTCTACGCGCTCTCGAGGACGCTCGACAGCTACTCGACGCTCGGCGAGAACACGACGCTGATGATCGACGCGAAGTCCGAGTTCTTCCGTTATCTACAGTCGTCGCAGGGCCGCTGACGGAGCCCACGCCGGCGGCGGGGGATTCCCGTGAGCACACAGCGTCCCCGCATCGTGATCCTCGGCGCCGGGTTCGGTGGCCTGTTCGCCGCACGCGCGCTCGCCAAAGTCGCGGCGGACGTGACGCTCGTCGACCGCCACAACTACCACTTGTTTCAGCCGCTGCTCTATCAGGTCGCGACCGCGGGGTTGCCGCCGTCCGACATCGCGTGGCCGATCCGCTCGATCCTGAGCCGCCAGCGCAACGTGCGCGTGCTGCTCGCCGAGGTCACCGGCATCGACGTCGCGAAGCACGAGGTCGAGCTACACGATCGCACGCTCGCATTCGACTATCTCGTCGTCGCGACGGGCTCGACGCATTCGCACTTCGGCCACGAGGAATGGCAGTCGATCGCGCCGGGCTTGAAGAGCATCGACGACGCGACGCTGATCCGCCGGCGCATCCTGCGCGCGTTCGAGGCCGCCGAGATCGAGGACGATGCGGCGGCGCGCGAGCGGCTGCTCCGGTTCGTGATCGTCGGCGGCGGGCCGACCGGCGTCGAGCTAGCGGGCACGATCGCCGAGCTCGCGCGCCATACGCTCGCGAAGGACTTCCGGCGCATCGATCCCGGCGCGGCGAAGGTGATCCTCGTCGAGGCGGGGCCGCGGTTGCTAGCCGCGTTCCACGAGCCGCAGTCGGCGTACGCGGCGCGCGCGCTCGAGAAGCTCGGCGTCGAAGTCCGGCTCGGCGCCGCGGTCAGCGCGTGCGACGCTCGCGGTGTCGCGATCGGCACCGAGCGCATCGAGACCGCGACCGTGCTCTGGGCAGCGGGCGTCGCGGCCTCGCCCGTGGGCCGCTGGCTCGGCGTACCGACCGATCGCGCGGGCCGCGTGCCGGTCCGCCCGGATCTTTCGATCGCTAGCGACTCCGCGATCTTCGTGATCGGCGATGCCGCGCTCATCGAGACCGGAGGCAAGCGCGTGCCGGGTGTCGCGCCCGCCGCGAAGCAGCAGGGCCGCTACGTCGCAGGCCTGCTCGCGGCGCGCCTCGCCGGCCGCCCCGCTCCGCCTGCGTTCGTATATCGCGACGCGGGCAATCTCGCGACGATCGGCCGGCAGCGCGCGGTGATCGAATTCCCGTTCCTCACGCTGCGCGGCTGGCTCGCGTGGTGGATCTGGGGTTTCGCGCACATCTACTTCCTCGTCGGCGTGCCGAGCCCGGTAGTGATATCGCTGCGCTGGCTCTGGGAGTACCTGACTTACGGGCGCGGAGCGCGCTTGATCACGGGCTCGGTGCACGCGGATTGACGGCGGGTGTCGCCGCGGATGCGGCGGCGCTCGAGGCCGCCGCGGCCTCGAGCTCGCCGGCGAGCTTGGGCCGGCCGATCGAGCGCGCGTACGCGCTGAGCTTCGCCGCGATCTCGGGCGGCACCTCGAACGCCGGCGAGAGGCGGCGGCACTGCTGGATCAAATCGAGCGCGGCGGGCTCGCGTTTCTCCTCGACGAGGCGCACGACGAAACGGCGCGCAAGATCGAGCGCGAACTTCTGCTCCTGCCAATCGAGCATGCGGTTGAATACCCAATGGTAGATCTCGAGACTGTCGCCCTCCGCAGCGATCAGCTGCTTGAGTGTGTTGTAGCCCTGATCGACGAAGCCGCTGCGAATCGACGCGTAGGCGCGATCCACGGCCGAGTGCCAAGCGCGCCGCCGGTCGTCCTCCGCGTGCTGAGCGCGGATCTCGTCGACGTCGGCGTAGTCGAAGTCCGCGCGGTGCGCTCGGATCGCCGAGCCGACGAGCGCGAACAACGCGAGAAAGCCCCAGACGCCGATGATCTCGTCGACCATTCCGCTGCCGCCGCCGAACAATGCGGAGGCAAGCGCGGCGAGGCCAATGACGGCGCCACACCAACCGAGCAGCAGCAGGTAATTGCCGCGCAGAACTTTGATCACCGCGCCAATCGATATCGGGCTCAGCGCGGCCGCCGTGTTGCGCGTCATCGCCATGACCGCGACGGACGCGGGGAACGTGCCGAGAACGACGAGCAGTCCGAGCGTGCGAACGTACTGTGCCGTCGGACCCTCGCCGATGATTCGCGGCATCAGCATGAACATCACGGGCGACAGCGTGTAGAGCGCCGCGTGCAGCGCGAACGAGAACTCGCCGACGGGGTTCGTCGATTCGAGGTCGGGCGGTGTGATGTATTTGCGGCCGAGCGCGACTTCGCGCAGCACGTGATACGCGAAGCGGAAGATCGACAGCGAGATCATGAAGAAGACCACGAAGCCGAATAGCGCCGGGCCCGTCAAAGCGGCCAGGCTCCTCGGCGTGACGATCCAGAGCACGAACCCGTAGACAACCGCTGTGAACAGAATCGTCGCGTTGAAAATCGGCTTCGGGTCCATTCGCGTCTACTCGATATCGAACGCGTTATCGCCTTGCGCCGCGCGCTCGTGCGCCCAGATCGGCACGGCGCCCCACGCTTCGCTCAAGCGCCGGTCGAGCTCGCGCCAGCCAGGCTCGTGACGCTCGACCGCGCGCCAGAAACGGCGCGAGTGGTTCAGCACGACCATGTGGGAGAGCTCGTGGATCAGGAGATAGCGCACGAGCTCGGGAGCGAGGAACAGCAGCCCCGCGTTCAAGCTGATGCTCCCCGAGCTCGAGCAGCTGCCCCAGCGCGTGCGCTGTAAGCGCACGCGCACGTGCGTCGGAGCGACGCCGACCACCGTGGCCTCGCGGAGCAGCCAAGGCCGCAAGTGAAGGCGCGCCTGCTCGATCAGCCAGCGCCGCAGCAAGTCCGGCGCGTCGCGCCGGTCCGCATCGCGCGTGCGGACCAGCAGCGCGGGCTCTGCGACGCGGCATATCGGCCGTGCGGCGGGATCGTGCACGTAGCGTACCGCCCAGCGCTGGCGGACGGCCGCGAGATCCACGAGATCGGGCAAAGCCCGCCCGTCGGGATAGTGCTCGGCGATCTCGCTGCGCGCGCGCTCGATCCAGCGAGTGTGCTTGCGGACGAAGTCCGCGACGTCCGCCGGCCGCGTTCCGCGCGGCACGACGAGCTCGAGCGTGTCCGGCGGCAGCATGCGGAGCGTGAGCCGCCGAGCGCGCCGGCTCTCGCGCACGCGCAGCGGCGCGCGCATTTGCGGCGCCGAGGACCGCAGCGCGGATGGAGGCGCGGCGGGCGCCGCGTCCGCGTTGCGCTTGTTGTCGAAGAGACCGAGTTGCTGCGCCATGCTTCCCACGCGCGCCCGTGCGCGGTATCGAATACCAGCCCGCGCAGGAACGCAACTGAAGCGGAGCGGCGGAGATCCCGGCGGCTCAGCGCGCGGCAGCGGCGCGCGAGCCTTGCAGCTGCGCTCGGAGCTCGACCGCGAAGCGATAGTCGGGCGCGACGAGCAGCGCGCGCTCGATGAGGTCGCGCGCATCGCGGGGCTCGCCGCGCGTGAGATGAAGCTCCGCGAGCGCCGCGAGCGCCTCGGCCTCGCCCCAGCCCGGCGCGTCCGCCGGCGGCGTCCAGCTCGCGAACGCTTCGGCCGCGGCCTCGAGCTTCTTGGCGGCCTCGTCGCGGACCGAGAGGTCCGCGAGCGCCGGGCGTATGCTCACCAGCCAGGCGTCGATCAGCGCGATCCGCGGATTGCTCGGCTCGAGCTCCCGCGCGCGAGCGAGCGCTTGCAGCAGTCGTTTGTCGTGCGCGAGCCCCTTGCCGGGCTCGGCGTGTGCCGTGAGACCCGAGCACACGGCGACGAGCAGCCACGATTCCACGGACGCCCGCGCGCGCGCCTCCGCCGCCGCGCGCGTGAGCCGCTCGGTCGGCTCCTCGACCGTCGCGCTCTTCACGCAATTCTCCGCGTCGCTCGCGGCACGCTCGCCGCCGAGCTGCGCGAGACGGAACGACGCGAACGCGCGGTAGTAGCGCACGCCAGCGTCGCCGTCGCTCATCCGCTTCAAGGCCGCCGCCGCGTCCGTTATCGCACGCGCGTCGCCGACGTAGAAGCCGTAGTCGATCCGGCCGGCGAGGTCGGCGACCTCCGGCGTTACGTCCGCGCGTGCGCTCGGGGCGAGCGCACAGGACGCGGCAAGCGCGACGACGACGGTGAGTTTTGTCAAAGCCATGCCCCGAAGTTTACCGGGCCGCGTTGCCCGCCTCTCCGGCCGTCGTCACAATCTGCGCCGATGCTGGATCTCGTCGACATCGGCGCGAACTTGACGCACGACAGCTTCGATCGCGACCGCGTCGAGGTGCTCGCGCGCGCGGCGGCGGCCGGCGTCCGGCGCGCGATCGTGACGGGCGCCACCGTGACCGGCAGCGCACAGGCGCTCGAGCTCGCGGCGGAGCATCCGGGCGTTCTTTACGCGACGGCCGGCGTGCACCCGCACCACGCCGCGGACTTCGACGCGCACACGAGCGCGGCGCTGAGCTCGCTGCTTGCGGACCCGAAGATCGTCGCCGTGGGCGAATGCGGGCTCGACTATTTCCGCGATTTCTCGCCGCGCGACGCGCAACGGCGCGCGTTCCAAGCGCAGCTCGAGCTCGCGGCCGCGGTCGCGAAACCCGTATTCCTGCACCAGCGCGACGCGCACGCCGACTTCGTCGCGACGCTCGCCCCGCTCGCGCGCGATCTGAAGCGCGGGGGCGTCGCGCACTGTTTCACGGGCGGCCCCGCAACGCTGGACGCGTATCTCGAGCTCGGGCTGCACATCGGCGTGACGGGCTGGGTCTGCGACGAGCGGCGCGGCGCCGATCTGCGCGCGGCCGTGCCGTCGATCCCGCTCGAGCGGCTGCTCATCGAGACCGATGCGCCGTACCTCCTCCCGCGAGACCTCACTCCGAAGCCGCCGCATCGGCGCAACGAGCCCGCGTTCCTGCCGCACGTGCTCACGCGCGTGGCGGCGCTGATGCGGCGCACGCCCGAGGAGGTGGCGCACGCGTCGACTTCGAACGCGGAGCGATTGTTCGGCTTGAACTAGCGCAATTTCTCGCGCGCGCCGCGCTTGACGGGCTCGATCGCGGCCTTCACGCGCTCCCAGTGCGGCGCGAACGCGACGATCAGGCGTTCGCGGTCGACTTGGTCCGGCTTCTGATAGCGCTCGACGAGCTCGGCGGGCAGCAAGACGTCCTTCGGACGGCCCTTCGTGAAGTCGGCGCCCGAGCCGAACAGCACGAGCCCGACGACCGGCACGTCGCGAACGATCTGCTTGAGCGCCGCGACGCGGTCATAGAGCGTGCCGAGCGGGTTCGGGAACGTAAAGCGGCCGCGTTGGCCGATCACGGTCCACTCGGCCATCCGGTCGCCCGCGAAGATCGTGCCTTCGAACTCCTTCACGTCGATCACGACCAGGCCGTTCGCGGTGAGCAGCAGGTGCTCGACTTGGATCTGCCCGCCCATTCCGTCCGGCACCAGCACGTTCTGGAGGCGATCGATCGAGACGTCCTGAAGCGCCTGGCTCAACCGCGGACCGCGTCGCCGCCGCCAGAGAAGGACGAGCGCCACCGCGGCGAAGACCACCACGATCAGTGCAGCGAGCGCTATCCAATATTCCTGCTTCACTTAAACTTCGCTTGTTATTCTATTGTTCTATATAAGTTTTAGATCACCAATTGTCCAGCTCTTTAGCGAGCTCCGCCAACTTCGGCGCGAGCGCGACGTAGCTCGTCGGCCGCTTCAGCAACGCGCGCAGCGACTCGGGCACCGCGACCTCGTGACCGATCAGCGGCTCGACCACGCCCTCGAACTTCGCGGGGTGCGCGGTCGCGCTCACGATCCACGGCTTCGCCGCCTTGCGCGCGGCCGGCAAGTGATCGTAGACCCAGAAGCCCGTGGCCGTGTGCGGATCCCAAATCTCGCCATAGCGCTGATAGTCTTTAGCAATCTGGCTGCGGATTGCGTCGTCGTCAACGGGATACGCTTCGACCGATTCGCGCAGTGCGCCGAGCTCGGGTAGAAGATCGCGCAAGCGCTCCATGTTGCTCGGGTTGCCGACATCCATCGCCGAGGCAAGCGTCGCCTGACTCGGCCGCGGTTGCCACTGCCCGGTCGCGAGGAAATCGGCGATCGTGCGGTTCGCGTTGATCGCCAACACGACCTCGCGAATCGGCAGCCCCATCGCGCGCGCCCAGACGCACGCGACGCCGTTGCCGAGGTTGCCCGTCGGCACGATCGAGCCCGAGGCAGACCCATGCTTGCGCCAGTGCCAGAGGCTCGCGGCCGCGTGGTAGGCGGCCTGCGGCAGCAAGCGGCCGATGTTGATGCTGTTGGCCGCCGTCAGGCGATGGCGCTCGCTTAAGCCCGGATCGGCGAACGCGGCCTTCACGAGCGCCTGACAATCGTCGAACACCCCATCGACCTCGAACGCGAGGATGTTGTCGCCCCAGCACGTGAGCTGGTGTTGTTGGCGCGGCGAGACCTGCCCTTTCGGGAACAGCACGCCGACGCGGATGCCGCGTCGGCCGTGGAACGCGGCGGCCACGGCGCCGCCCGTGTCACCCGAGGTCGCGACGAGGATCGTGAGCGGTCGCTGCTCTCGCCCCGCGACCGCCAATGCGCGCTCCATGAGCTCGGCCAGGAAGCGCGCGCCGATGTCCTTGAACGCGGCCGTCGGCCCGTGAAACAGCTCGAGCACCGAGAGCTCGCCGTGCGCGTCGATCAGTTGCCGCAGCGGCACCGGGAAGTCGAGCGCGCGCCGGCAGATCGCCCGGACCTCGCGCTCGAGGCCCGAGCCCAAGAAGAACGGCGCGAGCAGGTCGGCCGCGATATCCGCGAGGGATTCGCCCTTGAAGTCGCCGGCGCTGAAGCGCGGCAGATCTTCGGGCACGTAGAGACCGCCGTCGGCCGCAAGCCCGCGCATCACCGCTTCGACGAGGCCGACGGATTCTCCGCCACGGGTGCTCAGGTATCGCATCGAGGGAACCCTCGCGGCGCCGCTCAGCCGCGCTGTCCGCCGACCATGCTGCAGAGGCGCAGCAGGTCGGCGAAGATGCCGGCCGCAGTCACGGCCGGGCCGGCGCCCGGGCCACGGATGATCAACGGATTGTCGCAATAGCGGCCCGTGACGAACTGCACGATGTTGTCGGTCAGGCTGATGTTCGCGAACGGGTGCGAGGGCGCAAAGCTCCGGAGGCGCACCGCGGCGCTGCGCGCGCGGACGTCGATCTCCGCGACATAGCGGAGCACCTGGCCGCTGCGCTGCGCCTCCTCCACCCGATCGAGCATCGGCCGATCGAAGTCGGGCAGGCGCTTCAAGAACTCCTCGACCGAGGCCTTCGCGAGCGCGGCCGGCACGAGGCTTTCGACCTCGATGTCGGCAAGCTCGAGATCGAGCCCCGCCTCTCGCGCGAGAATCACGGCCTTGCGCGCGACGTCCATGCCGGACAAGTCGTCGCGCGGATCCGGCTCGGTGTAGCCGCGAGCCTTCGCCTCGCGCACGATCTCGGAGAACGCGCGCTTGCCGTCGAAGAGATTGAACAGATACGCGAGCGTGCCCGAGAGGATGCCGCTGATGCTGCGGATCTCGTCGCCGGTCTCGACGAGATCCTTGAGCGTCTGGATCACCGGCAGGCCCGCGCCGACCGTCGCTTCGTAGAGGAAATGCGTGTGCGCCGCGCGGCTCACGCGCTTGAGCTCTTGGTAGTACGCGATCGGCCCGCTGTGCGCGCGCTTGTTCGGCGTAATCACGTGGATACCGCGGCCGAGCCACTCGGCGTAGCGGTCGGCGACCTCTTGGCTCGCCGTGCAGTCGATCAGCACCGAGTGCGGCAGATAGTCCGTCTGCACGTGGTCGGCCACGGAGTCAACGATTCTGGCGGCGTCGAGCGGTTTGCCGGCGGCGAGCGTATCGCGCCAATGGTCGAGGTCGATGCGCTGGGGCTCGAGCAGCATCTTCTTGCTACCCGCGATCGCACGCACGCGCAGATCGAGGTTGAACCGTTCGCGCAGCCCGTTCGCCGTCCGCGCGATCTGATCGAGGAGCGCGCCACCGACCAAGCCCGGGCCGAGCACGCCGATCGATATTGTTTTAGCGGAGAGATAGAAGCTGCTGTGCACGGCGCGGATTGCGCGTGCGCTGTCCTTCGCGTCGATGACCGCGGAGATGTTGCGCTCCGACGCGCCCTGCGCGATCGCGCGCACGTTGATGCCGGCGAGCCCGAGCGTGCCGAAGAACTTGCCCGCGCTGCCGGGCATGCCGGCCATGTCGTCGCCGACGACGGCGATGATCGCGCAGCCCGCCGTCACGCCGACGCGCTGCACCTGGCCCTGCGCGAGCTCCGCCGCGAACGCGCGCTCGACGACGCGGCGCACATTCTCGGCTGCGTTCTCGGGCACAGCGAAGCAGATCGAATGCTCCGAGCTGCCCTGCGAGATCATCATCACCGACACGCCGGCCTCGCGCAGCGCGCCGAACAACCGATCCGCGGTGCCCGGCACGCCGATCATGCCCGCGCCCTCGAGGTTCACGAGCGCGACATTGTCGATACCGCTGATGCCCTTGACGCCCGAGGCGCGATGCGACGTCGATGCCGAGATCTTGGTGCCCGGATGCGTCGCGTTGAACGTGTTGCGGATCCAGATCGGGATGCCGCGGCCGATGGCGGGCGCCATCGTCTGCGGGTGGATGACCTTCGCGCCGAAGTACGCGAGCTCCATCGCCTCGCTGTACGACATCTCGTCGATGATCTTGGCCTCGGGCACTCGGCGCGGGTCGCCGCTCATCACACCATCGACGTCGGTCCAGATGTGGACCTCCGTTGCGTCGAGCAACGCGCCGAAGATCGACGCCGAGTAGTCGCTGCCGTTGCGGCCGAGCGTGGTCGGCAGGCCTTCGCGGTCCGAGCCGACGAAACCCGTTATCACGGCAATGCCTTTGAAGCCCGCGGGAAGCAGCGCGTTCAAGCGCGGCCGCGACGCGTCCCACGCGACGACCGGCCCCATCTCGCCCTTGTCGATCACGAGCACGTCGCGCGCGTCGACGAACACAACGTCCCGCTTCTTCGCGAACTCGACCTTGAAGAACGCGGCGATCTGGCGCGCGGACCACACCTCGCCGAAGCCTGAAATCAAGTCGCGGCTGCGTTGCGACGCGGAGCGCACGAGCGACAGCGCCTTAAGGATGCTCTGGATATCCTCGAGCTCGCGCTCGAATTGCGCGAGCACCGGCTTTGCGCCGGCGACTCCAAGCAGCTCGACGGCCGAGCGCTCGTGACGCTCGCGCAAAGCCTCGAGCTGCGCATCGACGGTCTCACGGCGCGCGGCGCGATCGACGAGGCCAAGCAAG